>JFJP01008327.1_pt1 | contig 18208 bp, 21 predicted proteins | sample 431651 | NCBI WGS metagenome assembly JFJP01 (sample SAMN02602958, study PRJNA72255) | Microbial mat metagenome, whole genome shotgun sequencing project. | biome: fresh water; feature: sink hole; material: water; isolation source: purple microbial (photo- and chemosynthetic) mats found in...
GGAAGAACCCGCCGTCGCGGCTGTTGAACGCCGTCATGGCGCGCGTGCCGTTGATGCCCACCATCCAGTCGGCCTCGGAGCGGCTGCGGGCGGCATCGGCCAATGGGCGCATCTGCTCGTCGCTGCGCAGGTGCGTGAAGCCGTCGCGGATGGCCTGTGGCGTCATGGACTGCAGCCAGAGCCGCTGCACAGGCTTGCCCAGCGGTTTTTTGCCACCGGCGTACTGCTCGATCAGCCGGAAAATCAGCTCCCCCTCGCGGCCCGCATCGCATGCGTTGATGAATGCGGTCACGTCTTTGCGCTTGGCCAGTTTCACCACCGCGCTCAGGCGCGACTTGGTTTTGTCGATGGGCTTCAGGTCAAAGTACGGTGGCAGCACGGGCAAATGGGCAAAGCTCCATTTGCCTCGCTTCACGTCGAATTCTTCAGGTGCTGCAATTTCCACCAGGTGGCCCACGGCGGACGTGACCACGTACGTGTCGTTCTCAAAGTGGTCATCGTGTTTCTCGAACTTGCCCGCCACAGAGGTCAAGGCCCGAACGATGTCTTGAGCCACTGAAGGCTTCTCGGCAATCACCAAAGTTTTCATCTCTACAATTCGCCTCGTCGTGCGCGCAGTGCGCAGGTGCGCACATGCATGACAAAACCTTACCAAAGTTTGCCGCCCGTGCCGAAAACCCCCACAGCCCTTGCAGCCCCCTCACCTTCGGCCACCCGCCGCACTCAGGTTCGCCGCTCTGGCGTGCATGGCAAGGGTGTGTACGCTGAGGTGGCACTGAAAGCAGGCGAGCGACTGCTGGAGTACACCGGAGAACTCATCTCCTGGGCCGAGGCCTTGCGCCGCCACCCGCACGACGTGGCACAACCCCACCACACGTTTTATTTCCACATCGACGAGGAACGGGTGATCGACGCCAAATTTGGCGGCAACAGCTCGCGCTGGATCAACCACAGCTGCGCCCCCAACTGCACAGCCACCCAGGAAGGCCAGCGCGTGTTCATCGACGCGCTGCATGACATCGCCGCTGGCGAGGAGCTGTTTTACGACTACGGCCTGGTCATTGACGAGCCTCTGACGCCCGAGCTGAAGGCCGATTACCCCTGCTGGTGCGGCCACGGCGTGTGCCGGGGCACCTTGCTGGCCAGCACGGCACCTGCGGCCAAGCCTCGGCGCTCACGCGCCAAATGCCCACGCCGTTGGCCACCTGCGTGGCATCTCTCAACCAGGCCGCCGAGGCCGTGTGGCCCGCCATGGCCCAAACACTGGCCGACCACCCTGCAGAAGCCATGCAAGGCTTCACGGTCGAGGTGGTGCCCACCATTGGCTCAACCAACGCCGAACTGATGCGCCGCGCCCGCAGCGGCCCCCAGGGCCAGGCACCCACCCTGCTGGTGGCGGCCGAGCAAACCGCTGGCCGTGGCCGCATGGGCAAGACCTGGCTCAGCCAACCCGGGCAAAGCCTCAAGCCTGCCCACTGGGCAGGACTGTCGCTGGCGGTGGGCGTGGCCGTGGCCGATGCGCTGGCTGCGGTGCTGCCCCCTCCGCTGGGCGAGCGACTGCGGCTGAAATGGCCCAACGACCTGTGGCTGGAAGGTGCCAAGCTCGCTGGCATCCTGGTAGAGACCGCACACGTGGGCTCGGGTGCCTGGGTCGTGGTGGGTGTGGGTATCAACATACAGCCGCCCGTGCCAGACCCCACCGTGGCATGGACGGGTGTCGAACCCACCGGGCTGGGTGTTCACGCTGCGGGCCAGGACAGCGCCGCCGTGTTGCGTGTGGTAGCCCCCGCCCTGCTGCGTGACTTGTTGGCCTTTGAAGCCTTGGGCTTTTCAGCCTTTGCCCAGCGTTTTGCGCAACGCGATGCCTTGCGCGACCAAGCCTTGGCCTTGTCCGATGGAACGCTGGGCACCGGCTGCGGCGTTGACGAACAAGGCGCTCTGCTGGTGCTCACCGCCATGGGCATGCAAACGGTGCACAGCGCGGAGGTGAGCGTGCGTCCGGTGGGGGTTGCCACATGATGCGGCTGGCCGTCCTGGTGCTGTTGCTGGCGAACGCGGGTTACTTTGCCTGGAGCCAGGGTCATCTGCTGAGCCTGGGGGGCACAGGCAGCTGGGCAGACCCCATCCCGCTGCAAGAGCCGCAGCGGCTGGAACAGCAAAAACAGCCCGAACGCCTAACCGTGCTGCCATCCGCAGCCAAGCCTGCCACCTCAACCAGCGGGGCTGGCAATGCAAGCAGCACCGCGGCGTCGCCCCAAAGCCCACCCGAATGCCTTCAAGCCACCGGCCTGACAGACCCGCAGGCGGCAAGCCTGCGTGAGGCACTGGCCAGCGCCCTGCCAGAGGGGAGCTGGCAACTGGAAACAACGGTGCAACCCGCCCGCTGGGTGGTTTACCTGGGTAAGTTTGCGAGCGCTGAGGCGCTTCGCGCCCGCAAGGCCGAACTTCGTGCAGCACGCGTGGACCACCGCGACGTGAACAACCCGTCATTGCAACCCGGACTGGCACTGGGCACCTTTCCCACCGAGGCTGCGGCCAATCAGGCGCTGCGCGACGCCACGCGCAATGGCATCAAGAACGCCAAAGTCGTGACCGAGCGCCCAGAAATCCGTCAGCACACCCTGACCCTGCCGCAGGCCACACCCGCGCTGCAAGGCAGCGTGCGCGGCATCAACAGCGGGCTGGCAGACAGCCCTTCGCTCGACTGGCTGGCCTGCCCCGGCTGAGCGCCAGCGCAGCCAGCCAGGCCCACAAGCCCAGCCCCCATGCCCAGCCGGTGTGACCACCACCGCCGCTGTCAGCCACCGGTGTGGTTGGTGCCGTTGGAACGGTTGGCACCGTGGGCGCCGGGGTAGGCAACACCACTGTTGTGACGGCTGCCAATGCCAGCTGCGCATCCAGCAGCCCGGCACCGCAGGTGGTGACGGTGCAGTTGCACACCGCCTGAGACAACGATGCCGCTCTGCACATGGGCAGGTTGGGCTGGGCGGTGTGCGGGCGCACGGACGCTTTCAGCAAACGGGTCAGATCGGCTGGGGTGAGGCCCGGCTGCACGCTGAGCATGAGGGCCGCAGTGCCTGCCACCAGCGGGGCAGCAAAGCTGGTACCAGCGAGCGCTTCATAGGTGTGGGCCGCAGACACGGTCCGCCCGGCGTTGAGCGTGGTCAGCAACCCTGCGTCGGCCCCGATTGATCCGGAACCGCCCGGCACAGCCAGTGCCACGTTGGGGCCGTAACTGGCATAGCTGGTTTTGGCTCCGTCGCCACGCACCGCGCCCACGGTCAGCACCCCCGCGCAGTCGGCAGGGCGCGTGATCGGCCCGGCGCCATTGCCCGCCGCCACCACCACCAGGGCTCCGGCTGCCGTCACATCGTTGACGGTTTGCTGGTAGGCGTTGTCACACGGTCCGGAGCCGCCATAGCTGAGGTTGATGACCTTGGCCGGGTTGGGATTGGGCGGAGCGCCCACCACATCCAAACCGGCCGCCCAACGCACGCCATCGAGCAAATCGCTCAGCAGCGCCCCGCATTTGCCCGCCACCCGAACGGGCAGCACCCGAGCACCCCAACTGACACCCGCAACCCCGACGCTGTTACCGGTGGCGGCAGCGATTTGCCCCGCAATACCGGTGCCGTGCCATGAACTGTCGGATACGTCGCAATCTTCATAGGGAGAATCCGTTGCCATCACCTCGACACGCGTGACCCAGTCGCCCGGGTCACTCGCATCGGCATCGCGGCCGTTGCCGTCGTTGGCAGAGTCCACCTCGCTCACAAAGTCGTATCCGGGCAGGAGGCGTCCCGCCAGGTCGGGGTGGTCGTACCGCACACCACCGTCCACCACGGCGACCACCGGGGCATTGGCCACGCCCGTGTTCAATGCCCAGGCTGCCGGCAGGTTCAGGGCCGATGCAAATGTGGTGGGGGCCTGCAAGTGCCATTGCTGGGCAAACAACGGATCGTTGGGCACGGTGAGCGCTTGCGCGCGCTGCCAGCGCACGTTGGGGATGACGCTGGCCACGTCCGGGTGCAGGCGCAGGCGGCGCATGGCGGCCTCCAGTGCTGTCCCCTGGAGAGGCAGCGCAAAGTCCAGCCTCAAGGCCGCACCTGCCGAGCCCAGCAGGCGGGCGGGAACACCCGCTTCCACCGCCACCTGGCTCAGCCGTTCGGTGCGCAAGGCATGCTGGCGCTGCCACGCAGCCAAGGCTTGCTCACGCCGTGCCTGGGGGTTGTCACGCAGGCCAACGCTGGCGGAAGCTGCGGGCTCAGCGGCCAGCGGTACGGCAGCTGACCGAAGCTGAACGATGACCCCTGATGCCGGCAACTCGCGCGCCACCGCACCTGAATTGAACGATGCCAGCACAGCAGCACAGGCCAGAGAACAGGGGAAAGAAAAACGGTCCATGCCACTTTCTAGCATGGACCGCCAAAGGCTGCGCAACAGCCCCGTGTAAAGACAACCGTTATACAGACACCACGCGCGCCATTTCCAGACACTTGTTGGAGTAACCCCACTCGTTGTCGTACCAGCTCACCACCTTCACGAAGGTGCCATCGAGTGCAATGCCAGCCTCGGCATCGAACACGCTGGTGCAGGGCTCGCCGCGGAAGTCGGTGGACACCACTTTTTGCTCTGTGTAGCCCAGCACGCCCTTCATGTCGCCTTCGCTGTGGGCCTTCATTTCAGCGCAGATCTCGGCGTAAGTGGCGGCGGTGTTGAGTTCAACGGTGAGGTCAACCACGCTCACATCGCTGGTGGGCACGCGAAAGCTCATGCCGGTCAGCTTCTTGTTCAGCTCGGGAATGACCACGCCCACCGCCTTGGCGGCGCCGGTGCTGCTGGGGATGATATTTTCGAGGATGCCGCGACCACCGCGCCAGTCTTTGTTGCTGGGGCCGTCCACGGTCTTTTGCGTGGCCGTGGCGGCGTGCACGGTGGTCATGAGGCCGCGCTTGATGCCCCATTTGTCGTTGAGCACCTTGGCCACAGGTGCCAGGCAGTTGGTGGTGCAACTGGCATTGCTGATGATGGCCTGGCCAGCGTAGGTATGGTGGTTGACGCCGTAGACGAACATGGGCGTGTCGTCTTTGCTGGGGGCAGACAAAATGACTTTCTTGGCACCGGCGGCGATGTGTTTCGCACCTGTTTCCTGGGTGAGGAAAAGACCGGTGGATTCGATGACGACGTCGGCACCCACTTCATTCCACTTCAGTTCTGCCGGGTCTTTCACGGCGGTGAGGCGGATTTTTTTCCCGTTGACCACCAGGTGGCTGCCATCCACGCTCACATCGCCCTTGAAGCGGCCATGCACGCTGTCGAACTGCAACATGTAGGCAAGGTAGTCGGGCTCAAGCAGGTCGTTGATGCCGACGATTTCAATGTCGGAAAAGTTGTACACGGCGGCGCGAAACACCATGCGCCCGATACGACCGAAACCGTTGATGCCTACTTTGATGGTCATGTGAAACACTCCAGGGTTGAAATAAAAATGCAAACGAAATTTGGCCTTGACGCTTGATGGCATTGACTTGGATGCTATCAACCGTGTCGCCCATCAGCCATCTGCAATCAACATCAGAGTTTAACGAGGGCCTCCTGCAGGCGGCTGACTCCCCCGCATTCGCGGGATGTTCACACTGCGGCCACCGGTGCAGCCACAGGCAGCACCCGCAGCAACATGACCGTCAGCGGGGACAAAACCTTCAACGGACAAAGCGACCTGATGGAGTTTTTCCAGGACCAGACCACCACCTACACCACCCCGGCCAAACAGCGTCGCGCCTCAACGGTGCCCCGCTGTAAAGCCCCGCTCCGCAGCTGGCTGCCAGGCCACCCCCACGGGTGGCCTTTTTTTGTTCTACAGTGCCCCCATGCAAGGCCTGCACCTCACCGCCGATCTGTACGACTGCCAGTGCGCCCCGCACTGGCTGACCGACGCCACGGCGCTGCTGGCTGCCTGCGAAAACGCCGCCACCGCCGCCGGCCTGACCCCGGTAGCGCGTTTGGGGCACTCGTTTCCCGCCACGCTCCATGGCCCAGGTGGGGTCACCACCACCGTGCTGCTGGCTGAAAGCCACGTGTGTGTGCACACCTGGCCTGAAAGCGGCAGCGTGACGCTGGATGTGTACGTGTGCAACTTCAGCGCCGACCACAGCCCCCGCGCCGAGCAACTGCTGACGCGGCTGATCGCCCTGTTCCGCCCCATGCGTGTGCACGAAAACGCCTTGCAACGCGGCACATTGCCCCCCACCCCTGCCACATGACCCTTCCTGCCATCGTCCTGGCCGCCGGGCGCGGCGAGCGCATGCGCCCGCTGACGGACACCTGCCCCAAACCGCTGCTGCCCGTGCGCGGCCACCCCTTGCTGGCCTGGCACGTGGGGCAGCTGGTGTTCAACACAGCGTGGCTGGAGAGTGAGATTACAAGCTTTTTTGCCACCTACCGCTTGTTTGACGGTACTTTCAAGCTACCAAATTCAGACTCCTTCAGCGCCGCTTTTTCGCACGAACAGGCCGACTTTGGCGGTGCGTTGGAAACCGCTGGAGGCATTGCCCGCGCCCTGCCCCTGCTGGGCGCGCACCAGCCACCACAGCCGAATGATGCGTTTTGGGTGGTGGCTGGCGATGTGTTTGTGCCAGGCTTTGCCTTCACACCATCCAGCGTGGACCGCTTTCTGGCCACCGATGCCCTGGCCCACCTGTGGCTGGTGCCCAACCCGGCACACAACCCCAAGGGCGATTTCGGCATCGGCCCGTCGGGCCTGGCACTGAACCTGCCCCCCAGCGACACCAGCACACCCCGCTTCACCTACAGCACCCGTGCGGCACTGTTTGCTGCGCCGTGGTGCGACATCCCGCCCGGCAATCCAGATGGCAAGAAGGCCCCTCTGGCGCCGTTGCTGCGCCGCGCCATGGATGCCGGCCGCGTGAGCGCCGAGCTGTACCACGGCCCCTGGACCGACGTGGGCACGCCCGAACGCCTGGCCCAACTCAACACGCCCTGAAGTAAGCTGCCCGCACCATGCCCACCTCGCAAACCACCCCCGCCGCCGCCCTGATCCACCCAGGCCCAGCGCCGGGCGCGCCTGGCCTCGCAGCTCGGCCCAGGCGGCGTCGCCATCGTGCCCACAGCTCCCGAGCGCCAGCGCAACCGCGACAGCGACTACCTGTACCGCCACGACAGCTACTTCTATTACCTGAGCGGCTTCACTGAACCCCATGCGTGGTTGGTCATCACGGCGGAAGGCCACACCACCCTGTTCTGTCAGCCCAAAGACCTGGAGCGCGAAATCTGGGACGGCATCCGCCTCGGCCCCGAAGCCGCCCCCATGGCACTGGGCGTGGAAGCCGCCCATCCCGTGGGCGAACTGAACCAGCACCTGCCCAAGCTGCTGGAGAACCGCAGCACCGTCTGGACACCGTTTGCCACCCACCCCGGCCTGGAAACCCAGGTGGAGGGCTGGCTGAAACAGGTTCGCGCCCGCGTGCGCTTCGGAGCCATCTGCCCCGACACCCAACGCGACCTGTGCGGCCCCCTGGACGAGATGCGGCTGGTGAAAGACGCTCACGAACAAGACACCATGCGCCGCGCTTCTCAGATCAGCGCGCAGGCACACATCCGCGCCATGCAAACCAGCGCCCGCAGGACTTGCGCGAATACCACCTGGACGCCGAACTGCTGCACGAGTTCCGCCGCCACGGCAGCCAGTACCCTGCCTACGGCAGCATCGTGGCCGCCGGGGCCAACGCCTGCGTGCTGCACTACCGCGCCGATGCTGCGCCTGTGCGCGACGGTGAGTTGGTGCTGATCGACGCCGGGTGCGAACTGGACGGTTACGCCAGCGACATCACCCGCACCTTCCCGGCCAACGGCACCTTCACAGGCCCGCAGCGCGCGCTGTACGACCTGGTGCTGGCCAGCCAGGACGCTGCCGTGGCAGCCACCCGAGCGGGTGCGCGCTTCACCGACCCGCATGAAGCCACTGTGAAGGTGCTGGCACAGGGCATGCTCGACGTGGGACTGCTCGACCGCAACAAGGTGGGCACGGTGGATGATGTGATCGCCAGCCGCGCTTACTTTCCCTTCTACATGCACCGCACCGGCCACTGGCTGGGCATGGACGTGCACGACTGCGGCAGCTACGTGGAGCCCGGCGAAGTCGGCCAGACCAGCGAGCGCAAAGACCCGCTCAGCGGCGAAACCATCACCAACCGCCCCAGCCGCATCCTGCGCCCGGGCATGGTGCTGACCATCGAACCCGGCCTGTACGTGCGCCCCGCCCAAGGCGTGCCGGAACAGTTCTGGAACATCGGTATCCGCATTGAAGACGACGCCATCGTCACGCCTGAAGGCTGCGAACTCATCACCCGGGGCGTGCCCGTACACGCCGACGAAATCGAGAAACTGATGGCCAATTGAGGTGGTTATCGGCTGAATACCCCAGACCTCAGGCACCACAATGCCGGGGTCAACCCATCAACCCACACACAGGAACATCCATGATCGGCTACACCACCCTCGGCACCAACGACATCGACCGCGCCGCCACCTTCTACGACCCGCTGCTGGCCTTGCTGGGCCAACACCGGCTGTGGGCTTATGAGCGCGGCATTGGGTGGGGAACCACCGCCGATGCGCCCTCGCTGGGCCTGCTCAAGCCGTTTGACGGCCAGCCCGCCACCGTGGGCAACGGCACGATGGTCGCCCTGCAGGCAGCCAACCCCGACGACGTGGACCAGGTGCACCTGCTGGCACTGACGCTGGGCGGCCAGAACGAAGGTGACGTGGGCCCCCGTGGCGAAGGTTTTTACGGCGGTTACTTCCGCGACCTCGACGGCAACAAACTCTGCGTGTATTGCCGCACCTGACCCAACCCCCTCATGCCCCTGCTGTTTTCGCCCACCTACAGGTGGCCTGACGCTGTCCAACCGGCTCGTGGTGGCGCCCATGTGTCAGTACGCCAGCACCAACGGCCTGGCCAACGACTGGCACCTGACCCACTGGACCAACCTGCTCAACAGCGGCGCAGGCCTGGTGATGCTGGAAGCCACAGCGGTGGAAGCCGAGGGCCGCATTTCCCCTGGCTGCCTGGGCCTCTGGAGCGACGATACCGAGGCCGCCCTGGCCAACGCCCTTCCACAGGCCCCGGGCGACGTGCGTGTGGCGATTCAACTCGGCCACGCCGGGCGCAAAGCCAGCAGTGCCAAACCCTGGGACGGCGGTGCACTGCTGGACATGGCCGAAGGCGGCTGGCCCACCAGCGGGCCGTCGGCCTTGCCGCACCTGCCCACCGAAACGCCCCCACACGAACTCACCGAGACCGACCTCGACCGCATTGAGGCTGCCTTTGTGTGCGCTGCCCAGCGTGCCGCCAAGCTGGGGATTGACGTGGTGGAGATGCATGCTGCCCACGGCTACCTGCTGCACCAGTTTTTGTCACCCCTGTCCAACCAGCGCACCGACGCCTGGGGCGGCAGCTTCGACGGTCGCACGGCCTACCCCACGCGGATTTTCAAGGCCATGCGCCGCGTGTTCGACGGCCCGCTGGGCGTGCGTGTGTCGGCCACCGATGGAGCGCCGAAGAAACCTGCCGCTGGGCCACGCAGCTGAAAGCCCTGGGTGCCGACTTTGTGCATGTGTCGTCGGGTGGTGTGTCGCCGCAGCAAAAAATTCCGGTCGGACCAGGCTACCAACTGCCACTGGCACGTCAGGTGCGCGAGGCTTCGGGCCTGACCACCCTGGGCGTGGGCCTGATCACGCAGGCGGCACAGGCCGAGGCTGCCCTGCAAAACGGCGATGCCGACCTGGTAGCCCTGGCCCGCGCGTTTTTGTACAACCCACGCTGGGGCTGGCAGGCCGCTGCGGAACTGGGCGGCACCGTGCAGGCCATGCCCGCCTACTGGCGCTGCCTGCCCAAAGAAGCTCAGGCAGCCTTTGGCAACGTGCGCATTGGCATGCGCTGAAGCGCACGTGCACGTCAGCCACGTCAACACCGGCACCGCGCAGCCCCTGTCCATCCAGGGGCGACGCATCCTGAGTGCCACGGGCAAACAACCCGTGAAGGGTCCGGTGGCGGTGGGGCGCATGGGGCTGTCGGGCGACGAACAGGCCGACCCCAGCGTGCACGGGGGCCTGAGGAACACCTGGCGTTTTGGCAAGCGCAGCGGCGCGAACACGGCGTCAGCCTGTTTGACGAACCCCTGCCCCCCGGCTTCATGGGCGAAAACCTCAGCCTGCACGGCCTGCTGGAAACCGAGGTGTGGGTGGGCGACCGGCTGCAATTTCCCCACTGCGTGCTGCGCGTGACCGAACCACGCCAACCGTGCTTCAAATTCACCGCTGTGATGGGCTTTGCCCAGGCGGGCAAGGTGATGGCGCAGAGTGGTTTTTGCGGCTTCTACCTTGCGGTGGACGAACCCGGCACGCTGGAGGCGGGTGACGTCTTCAGCCTGGAGCCAGGCTCACGCGGGCTGGGCATTGCACAGGCGTTTGCGGGCAAGCGGTGGAAGCACTTGCGGTGACGGTTTGCGGTTGGCTGGCGGCCCGCGCACACGACTACAGCAGACCCTCGATGGGCAACCACGACAGTACCTGAACACCCAGCCGCCGCCACAGGCTGGCCTTGGGTTCGCTGGTGTGTAGCTGCTCGCCTTCAGGGGTGGCCTCGCGCCATTCCAGTGCCCCATCTGCCGACAGCGCCAGCCGGTAGGTGGTGGCTTGCAGGTCGCGGTTGATGCCTGCCACCAGTTCCCGGGCCAGGGTTTCGCTGTTGACTGTCAGGCCCATTTCGGTGTTGAGCTGAGCCGAGCGCGGGTCGAGGTTGAACGAGCCCACAAACACGTGCCGTCCGTCCACCACAAAGGTCTTGCCATGCAGACTGGCGGCCGAGGCCGACCCCAGCCGGAACCGCCAGGGCAGTGCAGACCGACGCTCCGGTGCATCGGCATCGGGCTTGAGTTCAAACACCTGAATGCCGGCGGCCAGCAACGCGTGCCGGTGCCGGGCATACCCCGCGTGCACAGCCATGACGTCGGTGGCGGCGAGCGAGTTGGTGATGATGCGCACCTTCACGCCCTTGCGGGCCAGTTCAACCAAGCCCTGCACCCCCACCTCGCCGACACCAGGTCCAGCGTGTGCTGCGAGGTGCCCAGCCACGCACTCAACAGCGGAAACATGCGCTGCCCTGTGGCTACTGAGGGTGGCAGCCCCTCCACCTTGTCTGGTGAATCGGCCATCATCTGCACAGGAGCCCACTGCAGGTGGGGGTAGGAGGTCAGGGGCGATGTCAGCCACGGCGTTTGCTCCAGGCTGGCGTGCAAACGGGAGGCCTCGGCGTCAAGGCCCAGGTTAGCCAGTTGCTGCTGCTGGAGGGCCAGGGCGTCGGGTTCGGCCGGGGCGACGAGTGTCGACAAGGGGTAGGCCAGGGCGCTGTTCCAGTAGCCGTCAAACTGCGCTGCGGTGGTTTGGGCCACCGGGCCCAGAGCTAGCAGGTCGAGGTCGGAGAACAGCAGCGATGCATCGACGCCAAAGTACACATCGCCCACGTTGCGCCCGCCCACGATGGTGGCCAAGCTGTCAGCGGTGAACGACTTGTTGTGCATGCGCCGGTTGAGCCGGTCAGGTAACCGATGGCCTTGAACGCGCGTTGGCCAAAGGGGTTGAACAGGCGCACTTCGACGTGGGGCTGCGCGGCCAGCGCCTGCAGCCAGGTGTCCATGCCGGCGCTGCCGTTGTCGTCCAGCAGCAGGCGCACGCGCACACCGCGCTGGGCGGCGCGCCACAGTTCGTGCAGCATGACCCGGCCCGACACATCGGGGCGCCAGATGTAGACCTGCACGTCCAGTGCGCGCTGTGCGGCGCGGGCCAGCAGCACGCGGCTGGCCAGGGCCTGCACAGGGTCGCCCAGCAAGGCGACACCGTTCAGGCCCTGGTTGCCTTGCGGTGGCTGGTAAGCCTTGGCCAGAGGGCTGTCGGCCGTGGCCGTGAGGTGGGTAGAGGGCGGCCGCTCTGGCAAGGGCGGCAGGCCCGAGGCGCAGGCCGTGAGGCCCGCGCATGCCCCGGCAATCAGCAACACGCCCAAGCCTTGCCATGCTTGGTGAACTGTTGCAGCGGCCCGTTGTGCCACGGCTTGCAGTGGGCGGGCCGGCAAGCGTCGGTTCATGGGCGGGGGCATTCGAAGGCGAAGCTGGCGTAGAGGCCGGTCGCCTTTTCGCCCGTGTTGTCGGTGTCGGTCATGGCGGCAATGGCCACCACGGGGCCGGGCGCCGCTCCGAAAGCGCGGCGGTAGTCGTCGCGCAGGTTGCGACGCACATCGTGCCATTGGCCCAGGCCATCGGTGCCCGACTGCACCACCACCATCTTGATCTGGCTGGTGTGGGCCGATGGAATGATGGTGCCCGGTGCCTCGTTGCTGCCCCAGATGTACATCAGGGCCGCATATGGGGGTGGCCGCCCGGTCATGGTCTGGGCCAGTTTGCGCTGGGTGCGCTCGCCAAACGGCAGTTTGGAAACATCGCCATCGAAGGCCACCACCACGCGCAAGGGGGCGTCTTCGCGGTGGCGGTCGGCGTTGTCGGCGCGGGGCACCAGGGCATCGGTTTTCCATGACCAGCGCAACCAACTCCCCGCCGGACGCACGGGCTTGAAAGCGGTGCCATACAGCGAGGCCGAGCCGTCGGCCTGCGCCTGCAGCACTCGGCGGCCGTCTTCACTGATCAGTGTGTACCGGGTGTCCTCCTTGAACTTGGACAGTGGCGCATGTCCCCATTTGGGGAATGCAGCGTCGAATGGCAGCACACGCGGGGCGCAGCTTTTGGTTTGCGCCCACACCGGCGCACCGAACAGCAGCACGCCTGCCAAACCCCACCCGACGCCCCGTTGGTTGAACCGAATGCCGATGCACGCCTCCTGACGCTTGCGTAAAAACCGCACCGCATTGGAACACCGCCGCACGCGCCCCAGCAAATGGGCAGCTCAGCGCTCAGGAACGCTTGCGCACCACCGACACCACCAACGTGATGACGGTCAGCGGCACCACAAACCACAGCATGACGTTGCTGAAGGTCCCCAGCGCGTCGTGCGCCTGCGCGGCCAGGATCAGGTAACTGACGTAGGCCACGTAGTAACCGGCAAACACGCCACCCTCCCAGCGGGCAATTTCGCCGCCGGTGGCAAACATGGGCAGACAGGCCAGTGCCACGGCCAACATCACCCACATGTCAAACGCCAGCAGCGACGGAGCCACGGGTAAGCCGCTGCTGCCCGCCACCAGGCCGCTGATGCCCAGACACCCCAGGATGTTGAAGGTGTTGCTGCCCACCACGTTACCCACGGCAATGTCACGCTCCCCCTTGATGGCCGCCGTGACGGAGGTGGCCACCTCGGGCATGGAGGTGCCCGCAGCCACGATGGTCAACGCAATGACCACGTCACTCACGCCGAGAGCCTTGGCAAATGCCACGGCAGACGTCACCAGCCAGTCGGAACCCAGCACCAGCAGCACCAGGCCTGCCGCAATGAGCGCCAGTTGGGCAGGCAGCTTGGCGTCCCACGCGCCGGGGGCAGAGGGCTGCAACTCGTCGGCAAACTCGTCGCCCTGACCCGCCTGCGCAGCGCCAGCGGCAGCTGACTCGCGGCGCGACTGCACAACCAGAAAACCGGTGTACACAACCAACAGCCCCAGCAGCAGCGCCGCTTCCCATTGAGCCAGATTGCCATTGCTGGCCAGCGCAACCATCAGCAGGGAGGCTCCAAACATGATGGGCACCTCTTGCCGAATGAGCTGCCGGTTGACCACCAGCGGCACGATGAGCGCGCTGATGCCCAGAATGAACAGCACGTTGAAAATGTTGCTGCCCACCACGTTACCCACCGCCATATCGGCCTTGCCGTCCAGCGCGGCCGACACCGACACCGCCACCTCGGGTGCGCTGGTGCCAAAGGCCACCACCGTCAAGCCCACCACCAGGGGCGATATGCCAAACGACAGGGCCAGCTTGCCCGCGCCGCGCACCAGCAGGTTGGCACCCACCACCAGCGCGACAAGGCCCGCTGCAAACAGAAGAAGGTTGGTCATAGAACAAAAGTATCAGTCATTGAAGTGACCAGCATACCCGGCGGCTGAAAAATGCTCTAGCCCAGGGGACTCCATGCAGCCAGCGCCCGGAGCTGTGGGCGCTTTTTGATCTGGTGTGCCTGCATGCGCTGCAGGATGTCGTCCAGTGTGCGCATGGCGTCAAGGATGTGGGGGCCCTTGTTCAGCATCACGCATTCGGCCCGCTCACCCATGGCGGCGTCGGTGATTTCCGCGCGCGAAGGCACGCCTGTTTTGGCCAGCGTCTCCAGCACTTGGGTGGCCCAGATCACGGGCATGTGCGCCGCCTCGGCCGCCCACAGGATTTCCTCCTGGATTTCAGCCAGCCGCTCGTAACCACACTCCACCGCCAGATCACCCCGCGCAATCATGATGCCCGCCGCCGGGCTGGCCATGGCCGACAACAGCAGCCGGGGAAGGTTCTCGAAGGCTCGGCGGGTTTCAATTTTCAGCACCAAGCCTACGTGTGCCGCGCCCAACCCTGCCAGGCGGGCACGCAGCTCTTCCACATCCTGCTCGCGCTGCACAAATGACAGGCCCACCATGTCGGCCAGTCGGGCCACGGCGCTCAGGTCGTCCACATCTTTCAGGGTGAGGGCGGGCAGGTCGAGCTGGCTGTCGGGCAGGTTGATGCCTTTGTCCGACATCAGCTTTTCGCCCCCGTCGCGGGCCTGGGTGATTTCCACCACCAGCCCCTGCGCACTGGCCTGGCGAATGACGCCACCGATGCGGCCATCATCGAACCAGATCCGTTCACCCTCGTTCACCTGTGCAAACACCTCGGGCAGCGTGCAGGGCACACGGGGCAAGCCGCCCAGCGCGGGTGCTGGGCTGTCGGTCATGGCTTCGTCTTGCGCCATCAGCCGCAGCCGGTCGCCCCGGTGCAGCACCAGCTTGCCGTCCAGTACCGGCAGTCCGCCGAGCCGTGTGTTGGCAGGGGCGTGCCGCGCATGGCGCAGGCGGGTCAGGCGGGTGTGCGGCAGCAGGTACACCGTTTGGTCGGTGTGCGCCAGTGCGCCTTCAGGTGACACGGCCACCACGCGCAAGGTGCGGTGGGCATCACGGGCATCCACCAGCTCCAGCTTGTCGCCCACCTCCAGACCGGCCAGCCAGTCGGTGCGCACCCGGCACCGGGGCAACGGATCCGGCTGTACGCAAGCCCACCGCAGCGGGCACCACTGGCCTGCCGAACTCGTCGCGCTGGGGCCGCAGCTTGAGCACGGCAGGGCCAGGCAACAACGTGCCAGTTCGCAATTTGGGGCCACCCAGATCCATGAGCACGCGCACCGGCCGGCCCAGCTGCCGGGCGGCCTGCCGCACGTGCTCGGCCATGGCTTGCCACTCAGGCGCGGCATCGTGGGCGCAGTTGATGCGTGCAATGTCCATGCCCGCGGCCACCAGCCGTTCCACCAGCGCTGCATCGTGTGCCGCCTCGGACGGCAACGTCACCATGACGCGCACCACACGCTCGGCGGGCTCTGGCCCCAGCAGTGCCAGCGTGTGTTGCTGTAGCAGCCGCTGGCTGGTGACAATGCCCACCGGTTCTTCGGCCGAGTGGTCATTCCACGGCTGGTTGCTGAGGTGATGCAGGATGCCCAGCACTTTGTCCAGGTTGGCCAGCACATGCGACTCGGCCCGCCCCAACGAAGACACGCCCACCCATGCCAGCCGCTCTTGCAGTTCGCGGTGGTCCTGTTGGCGCAGTGCCAGGTAGTGCAGCAGGTTGCGGGCGCTGGCCTGGTGGTCGGGCTGGTGAGCGGCGGCCTCCTGGGCCAGCATGTGACGCCGCAGCGTCCACAGTTGCTCCGCCAGGTTGCGGCACACGTCAGGGTCCCAGGCAGCGCCAGCGTCTGCGCTGGCGGGGCGGGTCAAGGGGTCAGCGGTTTCAGGCGCAGGGGAACGGGGCTTGGATGTCATGGCACAACAGGGGAAAGCACAACTGCCCCAGTGTGCGCGCCGTTCATGACACGGCTGCGTCACACAACAGCCAGATGCCCCATGGTGAATGCCTCTTCGAACACCGAGTAGCCCGCCCAGTCGCTGTGGGCAAATGTCAGGCTAGACATTTTTGATAGTGAACTGTTGAATACAGAATTGCGGTAGGCCGCCATTTTGTTCATAACCCCGGGCGTGGGCATCACCATGGCGTGGCCGTAGCGGGCCACCGCCACTTCGGCCACGCGGCTGGCCAGCTCGGGGTGGGCGGATTGAAGGTCGGCCAGGGTCTGGTCGCGCCAGTGTGTCCAAGGCTGGGTCAGCACCTGCTGGCGGGCGGAGGCATCGTCGCCCAACGCGCGGTAATGGGTGAGCACCGTGGCGCCCGGCACGGGGTGCAGGCTTTGGTGTGTGGCGCTGACGTAGCCCAGGCCGCCGCCCGCGCTGCCCCCACCGCCCGTGCCGCCCTCCTGGTACACCACGTTGTCCCAGGCGGGTGCGGCGCCACCCCGGTCAAGCAGCGGGTGCTTGAGGTACAGGTTGGTCACCACCCAGGGGGCGTAACGCACGGTTCTTGCGGCGTCTAGCAAGGCTTGCTGCAGTGGCGCTGGGGCGTTCACCACCACGCGGGCAGCTACAAAAATGGGCAGCGCCACCACGCAGCGCCGGGCCAACCAGCGTTCCGGCTGGCCGGTGGTGGTGTTCAGCGCCAGCACCTCCACGCCGTCGCGGGTGGGCTCTATGCGCTGCACCACCTGACCGGTTTTCAGGCGGTCTCCCAGGGGCGCGGCCAAGCGGTTGGTGAGCCAGCCATTGCCCTCGGGCCAGGTGAGCACGGGCTCGGCCTCACTTGCATCGTCGCCGGGTGCGCTGAAACCGTGGCGCCCGGCAAAGTAGTGCAGCCCTGCCCACGCAGAGACGGTGGCAAGGCCGGCGCCGTAGTCGTCGCGGCAGCAGTAGTCCAGGTACCAGTGCAGGTGCGGGTCGGTCAGGCCCTGGGCCGCCAGCCACGCATCCATGGAGATAGCATCCAATGCAAGCTGGTCTTGCGGCAGAGGCCATTTTGGTATGGGAATGGCATACGCTGAGCCTTGCTGCACCTGCCGCACGGCCTGCGCAAACTGGCGGTACTGCGCCAGGGTGCTGGCACCCACACCGTCCACCGGCAACAAGCCGGCCTGCCACTGGCCCTGGAAGTACAGCCGCTCCTGTGGGCTGTGGCACAGGTGGCGCTCGTCGTACACCCAGCGACCAGCCACGCGCTGGCGCAGGCCCAGCTCTTCCAGCAAGTGCTGCACATGCGGCGCATGGTCGCCGGGCACGGGCAGGTAGTGCGCGCCCAGCGGGCAGGGCAGGCCACCCAGCAGGCCCGCACGGGCGTTGCCACCGGCATCGTCCTCCAACTCCAGCAGGGCAAAGTCGTCTTGGCCCTTCAGGCGCAGGGCACGCGCTGCCGCCAGCCCGGCCACGCCGCCACCGGCAATGAGGGTGTGCACGCGGCGGGTGACGGTGGGCTTAGGCGCGGTGCCCGATTTGCTGGCCGGGCCGCCAGTGGCGTCACGCAGGGCGTGGCCGCGCTCCCAACTCTGACCCACAAAACCGCCTTGGGCCGCTTGCGGCTCTGCGCCGGGGCGGCAACCCGCCAATGCCAGGGCGGCGAAGTGGCGGCGGTGGGTGGGCATGACCAGCAAACGGACGGCGGTCAGTGCGCCACCCGGCCCCACTCGGTTTCATAGGTGTGCACCAGCACCTGATTGCTCAGGCGGTTGACCTCCGTGGGCACGCGCGCCATGTCCTGCGGGAAGTCGAACAGCAGGGGCAGGGTTTGCGGGTTCAAAAAGCGCAGTCCTTGCGGCCATGTTGCCTCGACCGTGGGCAGGCGCCAGGGCCTGCGGCTGGCCACCACAAAGCCCCACTCGCCAAAGCTGGGCACATGCGCGTGGTAAGGCGCAGTGCGCAGGCCCACCGACTCCATGGTGTTCACCACCGTCCAGTAGCTTTGGCGCGCAACCAGGGGCGAGGTGGTTTGCACCACGGCGTAGCCGCTGGCGCGCAAGCGTTGGTCCAACAGGCTGTAAAAGCTCTGGGTGTAGAGCTTGCCCACGGCAAAGTTGGTGGGGTCGGGAAAGTCGACCACGATCACGTCAAACACCTCGGTGCTGAGCTTGAGCCAGGTGAAGG
>JFJP01043183.1_pt1 | contig 18204 bp, 18 predicted proteins | sample 431651 | NCBI WGS metagenome assembly JFJP01 (sample SAMN02602958, study PRJNA72255) | Microbial mat metagenome, whole genome shotgun sequencing project. | biome: fresh water; feature: sink hole; material: water; isolation source: purple microbial (photo- and chemosynthetic) mats found in...
AACTTCAGTAACGATTGACCCCGCCAATGTAACTCCAGAACAATTGGCTGCATTCAATTCGGCTCAATCAGGCGTTTCTTCGTCTTTGTCAAGATTATTGGTTAGTGTGGAACAATATCCTACTTTGAAAGCCAATGAAAACTTCTTGAAATTGCAAGACGAATTGGCAAGTACTGAAAATCAAATTCTTACTGCAAGAACTCGTTTTAACGAATCGGTTCTAGATTATAATGGTTATGTGCTGGCAATGCCGCAGAGTATCTTTTTAGGTAAATACAAAGAAAAACCATATTTCAAAGCGGTTGAAGGTGCTGACAAACCTGTTGAAGTGAAATTCTAAATCCTCCCAAACCCCTCCAAAGGAGGGGCTTAAAAAAATAAATAGTAGCTAACAAATGTTTGTGTTTGACAAATTAGGCAATTTAAAGGGCAATGAAATTCATACGGTTTCTATCGCTGATTTTGAAAAACATTTTGTGTCCAATACAAGCAATAGATCTAATAGATTGTTAATCTATACTGATTTTGTAAATTTAACAACTGCAGTTAAAAAAATTCTAAAAGCTGATTTTTATGTTTTAGTTGATGGCAGTTTCGTTTCGAATAAAGAAAATCCAAACGATATTGACTTTGTATTTGTTATCCCTGTAAATTTGTTAGAAAATAAAATGTTTTTAAAAGAATTAGAAAAACATTTTTACGCTTTTAAAAACAAAAAGAATAGGGTTTTGGACTTTTACATTATTCCAGATTTTATTGAAAATTCAACAGATGAGTTTAAGTTAAAAGCCGAAAGGTTACTAACCTATTGGACTGATTTTTTCGGAAAAACGAGAAAAGACGAATTGGGTAAACAACACTAAAAAGGAATTTTAAAAATTGTATTTTAAATGGGAAATTTCGACAAAAATTTAGATCAAGTTTTAAATACTAAAATAAAAGATATTCTTGATTTAATAGAAAAAGTAAATGTACAAATTGGAAATTTAGAATCTGAAAAAACAGATTTGAATCATTTTTTGATTAGCCAATTCAACTATCAAAAAATTGATTTTCTAAAAGAATTATGTCTGCTTTTAATTTCGTCCAATGTTGCCAAATCAAAACAAATTGATAGTATTTTAGACACAATCAATCATTTAAAAAACTCTGAATTTTCTTCTGTAAAAGAAGAAAAATCATTAGAAAAACAACTTTTTCGATTAGAACACATTCTTGAGGAAGAACAATTGCATTATAAAAAAGTAATTTAATACAATCCAAAATGTCAAAAGTAGAAGATTTTTTAACCAAAGAAGAAGAACAAGCAGTAGTTGAAGCTATTCGTATGGCCGAAAAGGAAACTTCTGGCGAGATTAGAGTTCACATAGAAAAAACAACTTCCAAGGCTCCTTATGACAGGGCTTTGGAAGTTTTTCACAATTTGGGAATGGATGCCAGATTTGTGGAGACAAAGGTATTAATGATGTAGTTCCAGGAGATTTTTGGGATTGTACCAAAGATGTTATGGCTGCTCAATTTAAAACTGGCAACTTCAAGCAAGGTTTAATCGACGGCATTACAAGAGCTGGAGAACAATTACAAAAATACTTTCCATATCAAGAAGGTGACACGAATGAATTGTCAAACGAAATATCTAAAGGATAACTAATGAAAAATTCCAAAATAAAAATTCCAAATTCCAAAGGGCTTTTTCAATTTACCTTTTTACTCCTAGCGTTTTTTACTTTCCATTGTGGTTTTGCACAATTCACCATTCCTGAAAAACCCAGTTTCCAAACTTCGGTTTATGATTATGCCAATGTTTTAAGCGCAGATGAGAAAACACAATTAGAAGAAAAACTCATTCGCTATTCTGATTCAACCTCAACCCAAATCGTGGTGATTATCATAGAAAGTCTGAAAGGCGAAGATATTGGGATTTTGACTCCAAGATGGGGTCAAGAATGGGGTATTGGCGGAAGCAAAGAAAATGACAATGGAGTTGTAATTCTATTGGCGAAGGCCGAAAGAAAAATTTGGATCTCTCCTGGTTATGGGCTGGAAGATAAATTAACAGCTGGAATTGGAGGAGAAATTACCAGAAACATAATCATTCCCGAATTTAAAGCAGGTAGTTATTACAGAGGATTAGACAAAGGTGCCGATGCTCTTTTTGATGTTTTCAAAGGCAAGTACAAAGGCGAAAGAAAATCTAAAGGAAAAAACTTTCCAATTTTACCAATTATAATCATAGTTGTAATCATAATTGTCCTAGCGTCTAGAAATAAAAAAGGTGGTGGAAATTCCGGAAATTCTGGTGGCGGATTTGATTTGATGGACGTTATTCTTTTAAGCAGTTTAGGTCGTGGCGGCGGAGGTTCTGGCGGATTTGGCGGAGGTTCATCTGGTGGTGGCGGATTTGGCGGTGGATTTGGTGGAGGTGGTTTCTCTGGCGGAGGTTCTGGTGGAAGTTGGTAGAATAGTTTCAGGAGGCAGACAACGACTCGAAAAATATGAAAAAAGCACTCATTTATTTAGTATTCTCGACAACAATTAGTTTTGGTCAAAACTTTGATACAATTAAAAGGATTGAAATTTCATATGGATATGGAGAGCAATGTTTTCCTAAAAATGGTATTTATTCTCGCTCAGAGAAATTTATTATTGAGAAATCTGAATCAAAAAATTTCTACTTAACTAGATATATAAAGTTTAAATCAAGAAAAAAAGGCGCTATTTTTAGTAAAGATTCTTTATTAACAATTCTTGGAGGAAAAATTGATTCAAACCTCATTAATGACTTAATAGCTAACTTAAATACCAATAAAAATAATTTCTCTTTTACATTTTTAAAATCAAAATTAAAAGAACCTACTAGAAAACAAATAAAAAATTTGGCTCGTAAAAGAGATGAAATTTATAAGATTGAATGCGATGGATTATTTGATTGTGAAAATAGAAATCAAATAATCGATTCAATTATTGGTTTTGAAAAATTTGAAAAATTTGTTGCGGAATTAAACTTATCTTCTAATCAAATGATTGTGATTGGCTATTGGAATGAAGCAAGAATAGATTTATACTCTGATAAAAACATAGTTACTTTTAAATTTCCATTTATGAATAATAAAATTGGACAACCTATTATAAAAACTTATAATGAAAATTATTTGAATGATTATAGTTGTATAAATCTAATTGCAAATGAAGTCATAAGACAAATAATCCCCGAAAAATCAATAACATTTAAAGCATTTGATTTGAAAAACTTAAATGAAGACTATATTAATTGGTTTTTAAAAAATAATTAAAAATATCTACCAACACACGAATTCATATTTGCAAATTTAATGGAATTAACGTTTTTTATCGTATTTTCGTTTAGCTGAAAACACTTGTTTTCATAACTTGCAAACTTCTAGAAGCAAAAGAACTAAAACAAATAAAAATAAATGCTCTCACAAAAAACCAAATATGCTCTCAAAGCTTTACTATATTTAGCCCAGCAAGAAGAAGGTTTTATTGCCAGGACTATCGAAATTGCTGAAGGTGCCAATATTCCCAAAAAGTTTTTGGAACAAATACTATTGGAGCTAAAAAGAGGTCATTTTGTAAGCAGCAAACAGGGGAAATTTGGGGGTTATTATCTTTTAAAATCCAAAAACACAATCACTTTGGCGGATATTCGCAAAACCGAGTCGGAATGTCTATTACGGCTTGGATTGATAGCCGTTCGAGAAAAAACTCTAGTGGCAATGGAAGGCATTACTATTGCCTCTTTGGCAAAAAAATAAAAAAATATTTTTTAAACTCTACTATTTATATAGAATTAATTATATATTTGCACTGAAATTAAATCAGTATTAACAAAACAATTAAAAAAAGTATGAAAACGAGTTCAAACAAATTCGATTATTTAGAAAAAGAATTAAAACAAATGAAAAAACAGAACTATATGATGATGTGTATGTGTTGCTTTTAAAAAAATTTAAAATTAAACTCTACTAATCACATATAATTAATATAATAATGCAAACAATTTATACAAAAACAATTTCGACTTTAACTTTTTTATTAATTTTCGCCTCCTCTTATTCTCAAAGCACACTAGAAGGAGTAGTAAAAAACGAACAAGATTCACCAATAGAAGGTGTTAATGTAGTTCTAAAAGGAACTACCACTAATTCAACTTCAGATGTTAATGGCAAATTTACCATTGAAGCCAAAGAACTTCCATTTACAATTATTGTGCAATATGCTGGTTTTAACACCAAAGAAATTAAAATTACCGAACTGCCCACTAGTCCATTACAAATTCTTATTACTACGGGTGAGGAAAAAATTCTATCCGAAGTAGTGGTTACTTCAAGACGCAGAATAGAAAAAGTTCAGGATGTGCCAATTGCTATCTCGGTTATAACAGGTAAACAAGCAGAACAAGCTGGAGCTTTCAACGTGAATCGTATCAAAGAATTGATTCCTTCGGTTCAATTGTATTCTTCCAATCCAAGAAATACGGGAATCAACATTCGTAGTTTGGGTTCTCCTTTTGGGCTTACAAATGATGGTATCGATCCAGGGGTTGGATTCTATGTTGATGGGGTTTATTATGCCCGCCCAGCAGCCGCAACACTCGATTTTATTGATGTAGATCGAATTGAAGTTTTGCGTGGACCACAAGGTTCTTTGTTTGGCAAAAACACCACTTCGGGAGCGTTTAATATAACCACACGCAAGCCAAGTTTTACCTCGGGAGCTGATTTTGAAGTAAGCTACGGAAATTTCTCCTATCTTCAGGCAAAAGCCTCAATTACAGGGCCTTTGAGTCAAAAAATTGCTGGTCGTCTTTCCTTTTCAGGAACACAACGCGATGGTTTGATTGAAAATGTAGCAACAGGAAAATCGACAAACACCCTTAATAATCAAGGAATTAGAGGGCAAATCCTTTTTACTCCAACAGAAAACACCAATATTACTTTGGCCACAGATATTACAACACAACGTCCTGACGGATATGCGCAAGTGGTTGCTGGAGTTGCTCCTACAAAAAGAGCGGCTTACCGACAGTTTAATGCTATTATTGCCGATTTGAATTACCAACTCCCAAGCTCGAACGGCTTTGATTGCAAGATTGATCAAGATACTCCGTGGCGTTCCAATCAAGATTTAGGCGGTGTTTCCCTTAATGTCGATACAAAAATTGGAAGAGGAACACTTACTTCAACCACCGCTTGGCGATTTTGGAATTGGAATCCATCCAATGATAGAGATTTTACAGGCTTGCAAGTACTTGCAAAATCACAAAACCCTGCAAAACACAAACAATTTACACAAGAAGTTCGATATGCAGGACAAATTAGCTCAAAATTAAGTAGTGTTATTGGTGTATTTTTTATTGACCAAACTGTAAAAATCGATGGCACAGAAGAATCTGGAAATGCCCAATGGAGGTTTTCTCAAAGTACTACTAGTCCGTTATGGAAAACACCTGGTCTTTTTGAAGGATATGGAATTCATACCAATGCAAAAATACATTCAACCAGTGCGGCTGTATTTGGTCAATTGGATTGGGCCATAACCGAGCATTTGCACGTATTGCCGGGTTTAAGGTATAATTACGACAATAAAGATGCCGATTATGACCGTAAAACTTATGGTGGTCTTCAAACTACTGATCCTGCATTAATTACCTTAAAAAAATTAGTTTATACCGACCAATCATTTGTCGCTGGTGCTGACAAAACCGACTTTTCTGGCAATTTAACAGTAACCTATAAAGCATCCGATAAGATCAATGCTTATGCTACTTATGCCAAAAGTTATAAACCAATTGGTGTGAATGTTGCAGGATTGCCAACCGTTTCAGGTCAACCTGCACTTGACCTTGCCGTAATTAAACCTGAAGATGTAAACCATTATGAATTGGGTATAAAAACATCTCCTTTCAAAAATTCAATTTTGAATGTAACTTTGTTTAACACCGACATTAAAGACTTCCAAACCAATGTACAAGCAGCTGAATTGGGTGTGAATCGTGGGTATCTTGCTAATGCTGATAAAGTACGTGTAAGAGGCGCTGAGCTAGATGCTAGTTTTGTAATCAACCATCATTTTACCATTAATGGAGCTGTAACTTATACCGATGGTAAATATGTAAAATTCACCAATGCACCGCTTCCGTTAGAAGAAACAGGTTCAGCGGTATCGTTCAAAGATGTTTCAGGAACAGATTTGCCAGGTGCTTCAAAATGGGCTGGATCTTTAGGAGGAGAATACACTAAAACTGCAAAATTCTTCGGAAATACAGGAAAGTTTTTTGTAGCATTAGATAGTTATGCACGTTCTGAATTTTCATCAAGTCCTTCTGCTTCAAAATATTTAGTAGTAGATGGTTATGCTATTTTTAATACCCGCATCGGTTTACGTGCTTCCGAAGGTTTATCTGTGTTCTTCTGGGTGCGAAATATTTTAGACAAGGATTATTACGAACAGTTATTGCCGGCTGGTGGAAATTCCGGACATTATGCTGGGGTGTTAGGAGATCAAAGAACTTTTGGAATCACTTTGAAATATTCTTTGTAATATTTACAAGTTTCTATCAAATGAGTAAAATGATTAACAATTAGCTATAAATACCGCTACATGTATTAAACTTGCGGCGGTATTATTTTAAAAATAATAACTTTTATTTTAAAACATATATGAAAAAAAAGTACTCCATAGATAAAAAAACAAACCTAGGTATATTAACAATTGTGTTATTTATGCTTTCAGGATATTCATCTTCAAAATTGTATGCTCAAAAAGAAGCAGAAGTGTATCCTAAAATAAGGGGTTTTGTAGGGATTTTGCATCCATTAGTCACATTTACATCAGAAGAAACAACCACTAATTTTAAAGATTATTATATCGTTGGAATGCCTATCGGGATAAACATTTGGAAAAACAAAAAGATCGGATTTTCATTTGAAATAGTTCCTACAATAAAAAGTGACAAAGAAATTAGTAAAGTCAATAATGTATTAATTCATCCAGGAGTACTTATTCGATTAAAACACGAATTTACTTTTGCTGGCAGAGTTGCATTTGAAACTTCAGGTCGATATGGTTTTACACCTGTTTTGAGCAAAGCCATTGGCATTCACAAAGACTACAATTATTTTGTATCGATGCCTATTCCTGTAAGATTCGGAAACGACAAACCTGCTTCAGCAACAATGGGTTTCCAATTTGGAATATCGTTTTAATATTTTGGCAAAAATACCGCAAAAATTATAAAAATCAATCCTCTTAATTTTTGACTTACACGAAAAATTTCAAGAAAACATATTATTGAATTGTACCTATGATAGGTGTTTCAATCAAACGAATTGTATAAAAATTCCCAAACACAATATTGCGTTTGGGATTTTTTTGAATTATTGCGATAAAAATCGACTATTCTTGCGGTTGATTTCCTTTAATTTCTTTACCTTCTCCATCACCTTGTCCTCCTTCTCTGCTTTCTCTAGCTTCTTTCATTTTTTCTTTATTGGCAGCTTCATTTTCTTTCATTTTTTGGAATTGCTCAGGAGTCAAAATGGCTTTCAATTTGTTGTCGTAAGCTGTTTTTTCTTCCTTTCGTTTCTGCATCATTGCTTTGCGTTCTTCTTTTGTCAATTCTTTTGCATTACCCGCCATTCGTTGGTCTCGCATCGCTTGATTTTTGGCAGATTGTTCGGCAAGAATGGGTTTGATTTGCTCTTGTTGGTTGGCATCCAAATTTAATTCTTTTGTCATTCGATTCAACAAAGCTTGATTTCTCTGTTCGGGAGACATTTTTTCTCTTAGTCCTTTATTTCCTTTTTTTTCTGGTAAAGTTTGTTCTTGTGCAAAAGCCGAAACACTAACAACCAATAATGCTGCAATAATTAGTTTTTTCATTTTTGTTTTTTTTAAAGATTATTGATGTAAGACAAGACAATTTTGAAATGGTTTAATAAGAAATCCAAAAATTAATCCATATTGTCCATTTCTCTATTTCTAGGATTTCTGAACCGTTTTTCTTTTCCTGAAAAACTTCCCAATTTGTATGCCAAAGAAAACATTGCATAGCGTTTTAAAACTGTGTTTTCTTCATCGCGAATTGTCGTTGGCGATATGGTTCTTGTGGCACTTAGATTTTGATTCAAAACGTCATAAACTTTTACTTTCAATGCCATTTTCTTATCCAAAAACAGATAGGACAAACTCGTGTTCCATAAATAAAAGTCTTTTTTGAAGCCGTCCGAAATATTTGAATTATAGGTATATCCAAAATCATTACCGAAAACCCAATTCTTTGGCCAATAGTTGGTGGTTTGCAAATTTATTCTGTGAACGACATTCGAACTCGCTTTCAACGACGAGTTGGTAAATTTGGTCTCGTTATACGACAAATTGTACGATGGTGCAATGGTAAGCAACTCGCCATAATCATAAGAAAAATAAACCCTTGGGGTAATTCCCAATGATTTTGCATCATACAAAACCGCGTTGGTAAATCCTTTATCTAATGAATAATTTCCATTTATGCTCAGCCCATATCGCAGCACATGAGCTTCTTTTTTTATGGTTTGATTCCAGTTTCCTCCAATGAATGTAGAGTAAGTTCCTGTAACATTTTCATAAGTAGTATTCCTTTTTCCACTAGGGTCATAAATTGAAATCGAAACTATTTCGCTGTCAAAAAAATCGGCTCTCATATACAAGGAATAACCCGAGCGGGATCGCATATCAAAATTCCTATAATTGAGGTTGATGCTACTTTTTTTGTTTGGATCCAAGTCCGGATTTCCTATAATTGTATTCAATGGATTAGCCAAATTTGCAACTGGCATCAACTGATTAGAGGAAGGAAGACTACTGGAATAATCGTATCTTAAAGTAACAAATTTTGATCGATCTAGTTTATATCTGATTTGCGCTCTTCCATAAGGCAAAACATATTTTTGATTCAAATCAGTAATTTTATTGAGATATAAGGAGTGATTGTCAAAATCGATAATGGAAGTACTCGAATTCAAATTAAAGGTAAAATTGTTTTTTTCGAAAGTGATCCCCACTTTTGGCGCAATTAAATGTTGAGTTGAAGTGGTATAATTGGTTTGTAAATCATTGAGATTTGAATAGGATTGGGATGTCTTATCAAAATTGAATGTTTGTAAATCATTTATAGCGTTTGACCATCTAAAATCGGAACCAATTCTAATTCGCAATGAATCGGTTATGGGTTCAGTATATTCAATATCAGCGGAATAAGAATCATAAGTATTGTCCGTTTTGCTGTTTTGATTTCGCTCATCGTCGGGTCTTGCACCTTGCAAAAAAACAGTTTTCGAGATATTTATTGCCTCCGAATCGTTATTGGTATTGTTATTATTAAATTCAAAACTCAAATTTCGAGCTTTCTTTTCGAAAGTTTTATTAAAATTGATGGAGTTTTCAAAATTTGTAGCTGTATTTTCTCTATACGATTTTGAAGTACTTTCATTCAAAGATGTTTCATTTTCATCTTTTGCAAAACTAGAAGATTCAGAAAGAGTATTGGAACGAGTTTGATCAATTCTCGGAATAACCACAATTCGTATGGTAGGACTTAATTTAAATTCGAACTCAAAATTTGCCTTGTTACCTGTATTTTCGTTCCTAGTTTTTGAATTCGAATCGGTAAAAATTGTTCCTGTCGGCAAGAAATTGGATTGGTTGGATTTGCTTTCATTTTTATTGACTGTGTTCGAAAAATTATAACTTGCACTAGCTTCCATTTCTTTCGACCATTCATCAGAATAATTTAAGCCAACCAGATTTGAGGTGGTAATTCCTCTGCCTCCCCCTGATGACCTATTATTTCCTCGGGCATTTCTTCCACCACCCATACTGTCAAAAACCTCATCTTGTGTAAAGCCGCTTGAATTGATATTATTGGCTGCAGCCAAAACACTAATCTTCTGTTTGTTATTGAAAAAATTCACGATAAGACTGTTTTCATACCGATTTTCGGTGCCATAGCCGCCTAGAAATTTTCCAAAATAGCCTTTATTTTTCTTTTCGTCAATGGTCAAATTGATACTAGAAAAATCGGAACTCGATTCTTGCTTTGCCAGTTCTTCTTTTTTGGTTTTGAAATCAGAGACTTGTACTTTGCTAATCAAATCGGCAGGCAAGTTTTTCAAAGCAATGGCGCCGTCCCGATCAAAAAAAGCTTTACCGTTGATAAGAAATTGAGTCACTTCTTTTCCGTTTACTGTAATTTTTCCTTCACTGTCCACCTCAAAACCGGGCAATTGTTTCAATAAAATTTCGACATTGGCATCGGGACGCACTTTGAAAGAAGCTGCATTAAATTCTAAAGTATCTTTTTTGCAATAAATACAGTTTTCCAAAATCTTTGCTTTCCAGAAGCCCATTTTGTTCCTCAATATAAGGTTGATAGCCTAGATAATTTATTTTCAAAAAAACGGGTTTATCGTATTTTTTAGTATTGATTTTGAAAACCCCATTTTTGTCGGTGGTGGCATATTCAATTAGGGTAGAATCTTTGACAGATGCAAAATATACTGTCGCCAACTCAAGCGGAACTTGGGTATTAATATCATAGACCGTTCCTTTGATAACAATTTCATTTTGGGCGCGGGCAGAAAAAAAGAAAAGAAGAAGAAATAAAAAGAAATAGACTTTAGGCATATAATAGTTGTTACATCAATTGGTTAAGACTCAAAAATAGTGTAATGGTTTAATGGTGCTAGCCGCTGAAGTTATTTATGCTTGCGGTATTTGGGAGAACTTTTAATTTCAAACAAACTATTATCCTCCAATAGTTATGGATTATAAATGCGAATCAAGAATTGAATTTATAACTTTTTGATTATCAATACAAGACCAAAGAGATTTTAAAAAAGGTGCACGACAAATTGAATTTATCAAAAAAAACTATAACCCTAATGTTATTGAAATTTATTACCCCACGGTTGAAACCGTGAGCAATGATGAAAAACGCAACTTGTAAAAGACCATAAGCAACGGTTTCAACCGTTGGCACTTTAAAAGTGCAATTTCAAAACTAATCTCCCATTCTTTTCCTTTATCTTCTGTAAATTGCTTTAAATTTTTTGCCATTAAGACAAATAATTTATTAGAACCAAAATCAAATCATTTTCATTCAGTTCTAGTTTTTCAAAAACGACAACCGTTTTACCTTCAACGGTTGCAATTGAGGCTTTAACCGGTTTTGTATTTACTTTAACCTTGATGTCGCTTGCAACTTTTCCATTGGGTAATGCTACTTCTATTTGTTGAATGTTTAGTTTTCCATAAACCATTTTTATAGTATTCGTTTGTGAAGTTGCCGTTCTGGTTTGTAGTAAACTGCCCCAACCTTCGGCAGCTGTAAAAGCGGCTTTGAAATTCTCTGGATTCACTTTTGGCGCAAAACCAAGTTGTCCTTTGGGACCATTGTAGGTAAAACCGCAGGCGGCAATAAAAGCGCCGTAACTTGCCATCGCTCTGGAATAATGGTCGCTACATTCTATTTCGTTATACGGGTTTCTTTTGATGGCACCATAACGTTCGTGAATGGCTTTTACAAGTGAAAATCCATAATCCAATTTGTCTTCCCAAATAAAATGGCTCGCCAGTTGATGCTCAAAACCCGTCATAACCTCATTGAAATAGCCATACTGCCAATGTTTTTCCCAATCATCTCTTTTGCCACCTTTTGGCCAAGTACACATTATCAGGCCAGCATCTCCAGCAAGGGCATAAGGTCTTCCGTTTATTGAAGGCGGAATACTATCTCTCAACTTTCCCATATCGGGAACGAAATTATATTTCCACAAGGATTCTAACGAGCTGTTGATCATCTCTTTGTTGTACAAACGACCCAAACCGAGTTGATATGCCCAACTTTGTCCAAAAACCTGGTCGATATAACAACCCGCGCCAACACCAATAGCATTTTTATGTTTTGGATCTTCAATTTGAACAAAAAACTCGCCGTTGAACAATTTTTCGATGTTCAATTTTCCAGCTTCTAGGATTCTGGCATATTCTTTTTCGGCCTTTGTATCCTTCATTTCCTTTGCCATTTCAACTGATGCTGCCAATGCTGCCAAATATAATGAGGTTATTACAGGAACATTTCCGTACCATTCGGCATCTAAAGTGTTGTGTTGTTCGCCAAAAATAGTGCCATTGGCTTCGCCTCCTTCTTCGGCATCCAAATTGATTAAATACTGTAAGGACAGTTTTATGTTGTCCCAATTTTTTTCTAAAAACACAGCATTATTTTCTGAGATCAGGTAATCGCGATAAGAGCGTAATACAATACCCGCTTGCCCATCGGCGGCGTATTTGTTACCAGATCCTGTTAATGATCCCCTAAAATCAATGCCTCCCGATACATTGTTCATTACTGCAAAATCGGTTCTCTCTCTTAAATTTTTTTCTAAATCGGGGAATAATCTACCTATTGCCTGAGCATAATGCCAAACGTGAGTACAAGTTCCCGGGCAGCAACCTATGCCTTCCCAACCCCAAAAACGACCATCCTCTAGCAGGTAACTGGTTTCTGTTGCCAAGATGGAAGTGTTTAAGAAAGTTCTGTTTAAAAACCAATGAGGTAGCGTGGAATCATCATAAAAGCAGTTTTTCCAAGCAACAGTTTTTGAAAATAAATGATCGAAATTTTTGGCAATATCAGTCGCAACCTCTGCAGCATTTTTGAAGCGTTTGCTATAAGATCGACCTTTGTTTTCTCCTTTTGTATTTTTCTTTTGAGGAAGAACTAAATTTGGAAAGTACCAACTCACTACAAAGGTAATTTCCTTCGATTCTCCGGGTTTTAATTTTATTGTTTTACTTAACACACCAACCAATTGTTCTCCGTGATGGGCTTCGGCGGATGATTGTTCGTTTTCTGGAAAAAGCAACGAGCTATTGATTTTAATTCCAGCTTCGGCTTTGCTTTTTTTGCCTGAATTACAAAGCATTAGAGCCATATTTCCGTAATCTTTTTGCTTTTTTATTTCATCAGAATCGGTTTGAGAACTACAAGTTAAAACGGTATTTCCAGCAATTTCTTCGATGGAATTGACCAATTTCAGAATTTTATTGTTTTCAGAATTGTTTAAAACCGCATTTTCTAACCAGCCTGAAAGTTCAACACTCGCTTTCTTGTCGCTAGTATTGGTAACCGTAAAATTCATAATGGTGGCAGGATAACTAGAATCATCTACATTCAACGGAACAAATGGAGAGAAAGATTGCAAATCAATGGTTACTGGAAGTTTCGCATCACGATAGTTTACCTCGGCTACAGGATATTGTCCTTTGAAACTGATGTCTTGAAAACCTTTGAAGTCGAGGTTTTTTTGCCAAACAGTATCTTTTTGTAAAACTCTTATTCCAAATCCTTGTTCAAAAGGATATTCGGGAGCCACAGGAAAGATAAAATTGCCACCATCTCGAGGCTTAATCTCTTTTTTGCCTTGCCAATCTTTGTATATTTTATCGGATATTCCTTCTTTATTGTCGTTGAAAATATCCCACAACCAGAGTTTACCATCACCACCCAAATAAACTGTTCCTGTGCCGATGCCACCTATGGGCATTCCAATATATGCCAATGCTGCTCCATTATAAATCTCTGCTTGACCTCGTTCATACAAACTTTTATACCATTCAACCGACAAACCTTTCTCTATTGGAATTGTATAATCTGATTTAGAATTACTCATACCGAAAGCTGGAAATCCTATCAAGACTCCGCCTGTTGCAATTCCCATTGATTTTAAAAAATCTCTTCTTTGAATTCCGTTTTCTATGGGTGAATTGGTCACTTCTTTTGGAGAACAACAACCAGAATTTGGGTCGCAAGTTTTGTTATTTGAATCGTTCATCTCTTTAATGCTTTGCATTTAGGTTAGTTCTTAAATTATTTTCAGCTTCTGCGTTCCAGTAGCCACATTCCAACTGAAAGAATACTGTGGTATATGGAATTGCTAATTTGGTTTTTATGATTAAGACGTCGAATAGTTCAGCAGATTTATCAAGTTCGCCAATGATTTCTTCGTGCAATTTGGTGTTGAGGTTTTTTGAATTCAGCATTTTTTTCAATTCAAGACGGTAATTGTCAATTCCTTTGGCGTCTTTTTCGGCTACAAAATCCATTTCTTTATCGACAAAAATATTGGCTTGAACGTGCGCTGTTTTTTCTATAGATTCTTGAACAAATTGAACCACTTCCAGTTGATTGGCATCGACAGTAATGGTTTTGATAGCAGGATTACTCTGTTTGGGATAGGCTTCATCGGCAACCACAATCCAATTCCTGTGACCAAATAATTGTATGGTTTTTTCAACTTCTGTTTGCCATTTTTTAGATGTTGAAGTTGTAATTTCCCCATTTTTTTGTATTTCTTTAGAGCAGGAAAATAAGGTAAATAGTGTTATTAGTGCTAATGTTTTATTTTGAATCATAGTTTAAGGTTTTATTTAAATATTGTACTCCTAAAAAATTTAAAAATACAACCTATTAATTCTATTTCCTAACTCTATTTTATCAAAATTTATTTGTGAATTACCTTCAAAAAAAAGACAATATCAATGGCAATGACAATATCAATGGCAATGACAATATCAATGGCAATGACAATATCAATGGCAATGACAATGACAATGGCAATCAATGGCAATGACAATGGCAATGACAATAGCAATCAATAGCAATGACAATGGCAATCAATGGCAATGACAATGGCAATCAATGGCAATGACAATAGCAATGACAATAGCAATAATAACAATAGCAAGGACAATTTCTTACTTATTTTTAAAACACCATTAACGTTTTTAAAACAGTACACAAGTTTTTGGTATAATGCTTTAGTTTGAAAATAGTCTTTCCGATAAGGATTAGGGATTATTGAACTATATTGTCCCAAGTCTAGTAATCATTGGGAAGAACAGGAGAAGCAAAATGTAATCGGTAAAAAAAACCCATAAAATAATCAAGTTTGCTTGAAATTATTTTATGGGTTTTTTATTGAAGTGATTTAAACTTTTTTATACCAATTAACGCTTATAAGTAATTACTTTATAAACTCCAGGTGTAGTAATTGTTTTTTTGGTTTCGGGTGTGTAGGCGTTTGGGTTTCCTTGTTTTTTTTCTTCCTCGCTAAGGTCAACCGATGATTTAAAAATGCGTCCAAAAACTCTGGTTACCGCGTTGTGCCAAGTTTCATCGCCATTCATCAATCGGGTTGGAATCCATTGTTCGTTTTCATAACGACCTTCCCAGACTTGTCCGATGTGCCCAATCTCTCCTTTTTTGGTCGATTCAAAAAAGATTTTCAAATTCATTCCAATGATTGTAAATTCTTCCTCCGCAGTTTGAATAATAATTCCAAAACAAGGTTCGTCGGGTTTTTCATAATTCACTTTTAATTTAAAATCTCCAAAAGTCAATTCGGGTGCTTTTTCGTTTCCTTCTTTTAAAACCGCTTGCATTTTTCCAGTTCCTTGGTATTTTTTAATTAAATGTTGTACTTCATTCAATACAGCATATCCTTTTTTAAACAAGAAATCATCTGAGGCATCTTCGATTCCAAAGGGCGAAAAACAAATGGCATCGTGTTCGCCAAAAGCATAATAAGCCCTTCCCACCTCTGCTTTAGATTCAGGAATTAGCAACGGATTATCAGCTCTATGGTACATAGCGACAATTTCTTTGAAATTGGGCAAATAAATATCAGGAGATTGAATGTCGATGGCTGGTGCTGCGGCTTTCCAAATGTCTATCACTCTCGAAACTGGCCCTCCATTTGGGTAAACTCCCGGCAAATCTTCGGGTTTTTGAACAATCCAAGCATTGACCATCATTGGCAAATTGTATTGATCTCTTCCTGATTTTGCAACATAATTAATGTAAGTAGCGTATTGCCAAGTGGTAAAAAATGCTTTCGACTCTGGTGTATCGCCAAAAACAGCTGTCCAAGTTCCTTCAGGTTTGAAATTGGTTTTTGCCCAAGCTGATTTTACATATTCATCCAAATTGGCTTTGTTTTTAATCAAATAACTCATTAAATCTTTAGGCACATTTTTTTGATATAAATCCAAAGCCATTTGATTGTAATCGATGTCTTGAAACATTCCTACTTCGTTTTGAGGTTGCATCAAAATTACAGTTTGATTTTTATCGTATTCCTTGATGTGTTTCATCATAGCGGCAAAGGCTTTGGCATCGGCAATTTTGGTGGCTTCACAAAAAGGCGAAAGCGTTTCGATGGCTCTTCCATCTTTGGTTTTTACCCTAAAAAATCGTTTGGTATCTTTTTTAACCCACATTGGTGCATAACTGGATTCGCCATTTTTCCAACTGGCAAACCACAACAGACAAACCTTTAGATTGTTGTTTTTGGCATTGTCAATAATAGCATCGACCAAACTAAAATCATAAACGCCTTCTTTGGGTTCGATTTGTTCCCAAGCTGTAGTCACAAAAACCGAATTGAGGTTCATTGATTTTAATGTTGGAAAAAGCGGTTTCATATATTCCACTGTAGAAGCGGAGGAATTGTGTACTTCGCCGGCTATCATCAAAAATGGTTTGTCATTGACCATTAATTGCGTGCTAGTGCCGTATTTCTTTAGATAAGGAATGTTGTTTTGGGCAAATGTAGAAAAGGTAAATGCCAGTAAAACGGTGGATAAAATTGCTGTTTTTTTCATTTGAATTTTATTTGAATTGGTTTAGAAAAATTGGAATTTGAAAAAAAATTAGAAAAATTGAAAATGACTTTTAAAAAATAAACTCAATAAAACCCGATGTATTTGTCGGGCCTTACCATGAACAAAATAAAATACTCTTACACAATAAAATTAAAAAATGATTTTTTGTGTGCTAACCCCTTGGTCAGACTTCACTCTTACTATATAAATTCCTTTATTATTCAATGTTTTTACTCCTTGTGTTCCATTGATTTTTTCTTCAATAATTAATCTACCTGTCAAATCAAATACTGATATTTGTGAATTGGTTTGTTCTTTAGCAAATTGAATTTTTCCTTCTTTTGAAACATAGACTTGGTTATTAACTTTGGCTAATGAATTTGAATTTGTGCCTAAAGTTGAAGTTGAACCAAAATAAATATTATCAATATACACAGCCGATGCACTATTTCCGGCAGGCATGATAATAACTTGATCTATTTCACTTCCTACATGACTAGTTAAATCAACGCTGTACTCAACCCAACCCGTGAGGGATCCTGAAACATAGGTTACATCTGTTCCTCCTACCCAACTACCAGAGCCTGTATAACTAAATTGAACTTGACCAAATCCTGCACCATTAGGGTTGTAAACAGAAAAATATAGCTTATTGCCAGTTAATGGAGTGTATGTTGGAAAATACTGTATTTGACTCCAAGCACCATCAGTACTAGAGACAGCACAATTTGCACTAGAATTCACAGTATCTGAAATGGGATTTGCCACTTGTGAACCGTTCAAAGGCCAGAAGTAGATACCCGAATTGGTTGTTTCATTATATACAATAGCGTTTTGAGGAACAGGTATAATAGACGTTTGCCCAAAATAAATATTATCAATATAAACAGCCGATGAACTATTTCCTGCAGGCATCATAATAATATTATCTATTTCATTGCCTACATGACTAGTCAAATCAAGGCTGTACTCTACCCATCCTGTAAGGGAGCCAGAAACATAAGTTATATTATCTCCCCAAACCCAACTACCAGAGCCTGTATAACTAAATTGAATCTGACCAGGTCCTGCACCATTAGGGTTGTAAACAGAAAAATAAAGCTTATCTCCACTTACCGGAGTATAGGTTGGAAAATACTGTATTTGACTCCAAGCACCATTAGTACTAGGAACAGCACAATTTGCACTAGAATTCACAGCATCTGACTTGGGGTTTGGGACTTGTGATCCGTTCAAGGGCCAGAAGTAGATACCCGAATTGGTTGTTTCATTATAGACATGTGTCTGTGCCTTGGCATTAAAGCCTGTTAGCAGTAAAAATGCGATTACTGCAGTTGCAAAATTTTGAAATGTAATTTTTGTTTTCATGATTAATTAATTTAAAGGGTTCTACCCTCAACTGTGTGGGTACAAATTTAACCCCCCATTAAAAAATAAGATTGCACTTCTGAAATTTTCAAATTTTCTATAACCTCT
>JFJP01038311.1_pt1 | contig 18201 bp, 14 predicted proteins | sample 431651 | NCBI WGS metagenome assembly JFJP01 (sample SAMN02602958, study PRJNA72255) | Microbial mat metagenome, whole genome shotgun sequencing project. | biome: fresh water; feature: sink hole; material: water; isolation source: purple microbial (photo- and chemosynthetic) mats found in...
GTTTGTTGCCGACGATTATGTACCGGTTGATGCCCGCTTCTGCAAAGCTTACCCCTTTCCCGCCGCACTATCGGTCAAAGACGGGGCGTACCCTTCCCTCCTCCCCCTTTATAACGAACTTAAAGATGCAGAGGTCTACCATTTCAAGGGAACCAACAAAACGGTGAGATACCTTCCCTTCCCCGCAGGAAAAGATTTTTTCAGACCTCTCCCCATAAAAAATATTGTATTTGTGCAATACGATGCTACGGGAGAATTCTCATTCCGAAAGGTCCCCGCGGTGGAAGCCATAAAGCGCTTCAACGAAGAAGCCTGGCTTTCGCCCACACCCGCGCACGCCCGCAAATTTATCAAATGGTTTCACTCGCTGAACTGCTATGAGCTGGTGTACTCCGATAACGCACAGGCTATCCAATCCGTGAAACAGCTTTTCGGCAAGCCATGAACAAATACGAAACCTACAGGCTCCTTGGGAAGATCCTTGCGCTGGACACCCTGCCTTCTCACAGAGAAGCCGTTGTTTCTGAGCTGCAGAGGGAAGATATGAAGTGGCAGGGATTTGTAGCCGTGGCCGACCAGAACCTCATTCTTCAGGCGCTCTACCCGAAACTTAACGACCATAAGCTGAACGACCATTTGCCAAAAGAGGTGATCGAGCATCTGAAATATATCTTTGAACTAACCACAAGCCGGAACCAGCAAATTATCCATCAGTCGGAAAAGCTGAACGGCATCCTTCAAAAAGAAAACATCCAGGCTGTCTTTATGAAAGGGGTCGGGAATATCCTCGACGGACTTTACCGCTACCCCGGCGAAAGAATTCTTCACGATATCGACATTCTGGTTGGCGATGAAGTTTTCGAAACAGTTGCCGACATTCTTCATGCCAATGCTTACCAAAGCAAGCAGACTTATGAGCCGTCAAAGAAAGACCGGACCAAGCACTACCCCATTCTTTTTAAGGTAGGTGAACCGGTGTATGTGGAGCTTCACCGCATGCCGGTCGGGAATCGGTACACCCGCATCTTCAATACGGAAACCGCTTTCCGCGATGCACGCCCGGCCTCGGCCAGCAGTGGCTTTCTGGTGATGTCGGACGAGCATAAGATAATCCACAACTTTATCCACGCCCAGTTTGATCATAATGGCCGGGTCTATGCCCGGGAGTCGATGCGGAATATCTATGACGTTTTCTTGCTCTCCGCCCGTAAGGATCTTGAGCTGGTGTTTCGCGATTTTGGTCATTTCCGCAGGACTTCCTCCGGCTACCTCGATATTGTTTACGACACCTTCGGAAATTCTCCCCCGAAAAGGCTTTCCCCAGCTTTTTTCTTGCATACATTCCGCACTCGTTTTATACTGAACCTCCGTTATCGTTTCGTAGGAATTGCCTCCTTTTTTCTTATCCGCTCGTTTCTGGGTTATGTGGTTAAACCCTTCAGGGCTATAGGGGACAAAGAGATGAGGACAGACCTGAGAAACAAAATCAGTAATCCGGATTGGTATAAAAAGCAAGCCGGTCTGTACCGCAGGATTTTTGGAATCGGGAGAGGTAAAACAAAGCCATAAAAGCTTGTTGCATCTTTTCATAAAAAGTCAGGTTCTTCACCCCCTTTTTTTTATCTTCGCACATAAAATCTTTTCCCATGAATGTCCTTATCCTCGGCTCCGGCGGTCGCGAGCATGCAATGGCATGGAAAATCGCACAGAGCCCAAGGCTTACCAAGTTGTTTATCGCCCCAGGCAATGCGGGTACGGCTCAGTGCGGCACGAATCTGGCCATCAGTGCCGAGGACTTTCCAGCCGTAAAACAAGCCGTTTTGGATAACAATATCCAGCTGGTTGTTGTTGGCCCCGAGGTTCCTCTGGTTGCAGGCATTCATGATTTCTTCCTCGCCGATGAGCAACTTCGCGACATCCCCGTTATTGGTCCAACAAAAAAAGGTGCAATGCTCGAGGGGAGCAAAGATTTCGCCAAGGAGTTTATGGTAAAGTACAGCATCCCCACGGCTGCCTACAAATCGTTTTCCACAAGGACTCTGGCCAAGGGCTACCGCTTTCTCAGGACCCTGCAACCACCCTATGTACTGAAGGCCGATGGATTGGCTGCAGGCAAGGGAGTGCTTATCCTCAACGATCTCGATGAAGCCCGTGAGGAGTTACGAGAAATGCTCTCCGGTAAGTTTGGGAAAGCCGGTTCGACTGTGGTTATTGAAGAATTTCTCAGCGGGATCGAATGCTCGGTGTTTGTGCTTACCGATGGGAGCGATTATCTGATTCTCCCCGAAGCAAAAGACTACAAGCGAATTGGAGAGGGCGACACAGGTCTTAATACTGGTGGTATGGGTGCTGTTTCGCCCGTACCATTTGCCGATTCCGTTTTTATGGAAAAAGTAGAAAGCCGTATCGTTAAGCCCACCATTGAGGGCTTAAAGAAAGAAGGGATTTTTTACAGGGGATTTATTTTTCTGGGACTTATTAAAGTCAACGGTGAGCCCGTTGTTATAGAATACAATGCCCGCATGGGCGATCCGGAAACAGAAGTGGTGATGCCCCGCATAAAGAACGATTTTCTCGAAGTCCTTGAAGCCTGCGGAAAAGGAGATCTTAAAAGCCAGAAAATAATTACCGATGAGCGAAATGTGTGCACCGTAATGATGGTAGCCGGCGGATATCCCGGTGATTATGAGAAGGGAAAGCCTATTACAGGGTTTGAAAAGGTTGAAAACAGTATTGTTTTTCATGCGGGCACAAAAAATTCCGGTAGTCAGGTTTTTTCAAACGGCGGGAGGGTGCTGGCAGTGAGTTCTTATGGCGCTGACCTGGCTGAAGCCCTGAAGAGTTCATATAAAAATATCGGTCTGCTCGAGTTCGAAGGAAGTTACTGGAGAAAGGATATTGGAGCCGACCTACTGAAGTAACACTAAAAACCACTGAAGTGTTTTACAAACTCATTACCGGTAACCGGGTTATTACAGTAAGCATCATTCTCATCCTGGCAACAGGGCTGTGGATGCCCGTGTTTTTATCTCCCGGGATCTCACTTACTTCCGGGGTTGAAAGTTCCATGCCGCTGTACAGTCTGCTGAGTCAACTTTTTGAGAATTCCCCGATAGTTTCTAAACTAATGGCCTTCCTTCTGATGCTGGTAGAAGCCTTTCTTCTGGTTAGAATAAATGCCAGGTTTGTGCTGGTGCAGCAAAGAACTTTTCTTCCGGCCTTGTTTTTCGTTATTGTCGCCAGTCATTCCCCCGCATTAATGCAATGGAATCCTGTTTTGCCGGCAACAATTTTCATGATCCTGATACTTGAACTTATTTTTCAATCGCATCAGGAGGATCCGAACAGCTATCGCTTTTTTGAAGCGGGCTTAATGTTGGGTCTGGGCAGCTTGTTCTATGCTCCCTTGGCATACATGCTCGGCTTTATATGGGTTGCCAATATGGTGCAGCGCCCATTTTACTGGAGGGAATATATCCTTCCCATTATGGGTATGGCTGTTCCCTTTATGGTAACATTCGCCTTCCTGTTTCTGGGAGATGGCAGCATTCCCCAATTCATTGCAATCATAAAATCAAATTTCGCAATCAATTTTAACACTCCGCATAACCCTTGGATTTTATGGGTATTCTGGATTTACCTCGGTCTCCTGATCTTGCTGGCCAGCGTGTTTCTTGTTAAAGTGTTTCAATTCCGTAAGATCTACGTCCGCAATTATTTTATGGTTCTTTTTTGGCTGTTTATAACCGGCTCGGTGGTGTTTTTGCTGTTCTCGGGATTCAATGCGGGATTCAGCTACGTTATTGGGATTTCAATATCGTTCATACTTACCAATTACTTCGTGAATGCCCGAAAAAGCATTTTGAATAAAGCTCTCCTTTATTTGCTGCTGGCTTATGTTGTGTTTCTGGCCTTGGCCAACCTGATGGGAATCGCCTGAAATGCAAAGGCTTGGTCTCGTGTATAAAACTACTTGTTTACATAAGACAAAATCCCGATGGCGTCGCCCTTTTTGCCTTCCTTAAAACTGATGACTACAGTATAGGCGGCCGATTTCTGACAGGCAAAGCTTATGGATTTGTATTCCTTTCCGGTTTCGGGGTAAAACGTGCTCAGAAGAAGGTTTGCCTGGTCGTACAAACGCAAAACGGCCTCTCCCTCGGAATTATCGCCGTTGCAGATGCTGAAGCGGTATACTACGCCTTTTCTCAAAGCTAGTGAAGAGCGGTATAAAGGAGGCTTTTGGTTCGGGGGAGCTGCCTCAAGGGCCACAATAAAATCCTTCAGATAGGTAACATCCTTACCTGCAGTCTGAGCGCACTTCTGAACGTCCTCATTCATTGTTTGAGCAAGGCAGTTATCCAGGGAAATAAAGGTTCCGGATATGAGAAGAATATATATATAAATATTTCTGATCATAAATTAAACCGTTAATTGCTTATTCCTGATGCGCGCGGTTGTTTCAATAATTCTATTCAGAATTTCATCGTTTATTTCCACTCTGCTGCTTTCCTGCTGAATGATCATCAGCATACCATCCTGTTCAACAGCCACCGGCTCACCAATCTGGTACGAGATTTTAACTTTGTCGAATTCGACTTTAATCGTTTCAAGATCAATAATCAGATCAGCAAACTGCGAGTCGCGCTGGTAGTTTTTCAGTATCAGCAAAATATCGTTGAGAATTACTTTTTGTTCCCCGATATACTGGGCAAGGCTGGTATCCGGCTTTTCCTTAACCACTTGAGTGGCAAGATACATTCCTTCTATCCACACCCCGGTAATCATAAGCGCGCTGAGATTGCTCCGGTCGGTAATCCGCAGATGATCGTCCATAAGGTTAAAACTGTGAACGGAAAGGAACATCAGGGAATCGATATTGTGACTGGAGGTAGCGAGCCTTTTCATGGTGTTGAAGTCGAAGAACTGGCTGATCTTCAAGCCATCGGCAATTTTGCTTATAGCGGCGAGGTAATTCACCGAGCTACCGGTCTTCTCATAAACATTGAGGTATCCGAGGTCGGCTCCCAGAATGCCCAAATGATAGGCCATTTTAAAACTGCTCTCGTGGTTGCTGATGTTGTCGAGATTTGAGAGAAAACGGCTGGAAAAGGGTGTTCCCAAGTCTTTTACTATGGCAGCCATTTCAATGGGGGAAGAAATATTCTCAACAATCTCATTCATGGCTTGTTCAGACACTTTCAGCTCGCCCTGTTCCATTTCATATCCGGGAACTGCCAAATCTTCCCTGACTTTCCCTTTACAGGAGAAAACCAAAAAAAGCAGTGCGAGCAAATAACTTGTGTTTTTCCGCATAAGTGAACGATTCAGCAAACAAATATAACAATATATGGGAATAATGATTTAGGCTTTCCGGTAAAATTTATTGCCTTTGACTCTTTTGTGCCGCAAAACCTGCTTTTCGAAAAAGACCCAGATAGGAAAACGAGAAGGTAACCGTTCTTCTCAGAAGATTATAATACAGCGCAACATAAAGCAGAATCGTAAGAATCCAGATCACCGACATATTGAACCAATAGGTATCAAAATACTTTCCCAAAAAATATTTTCGCGGTGCGAAAAAATGGGAACGAAAATCGACTCCCGAGGAGGGTTGTGGATCCAGAAAGACGGGATCGGTTTTTTGAATGAGCCTCCCATTGAACTCTACGATTTTCTTTCGCTCAAAAATCTTCCTCACCTCATCCGAAACGCTTTCGTTATGGTACGCGTCAAGCCAGGAGTAGTAGAGATCTTTTTTGTTTTCCATGAGATAGCGCACCATATTCGTTTTTTCCCGGTTGGCCGAAGTAAAAATCTCGAGGTAATAAAGGTTGAGCTCGGCGAGGTAAGACCTGATATTCCGGGCTGTTTCGAGGTTGAAACCAGACGGCTCAAGCTCTCCGGGACGAATCACCACCAATCCCTCGAAAACCCCTTTCTCGTTCATGATTTCATTTTGCAACACCTTCAACGACCCGGTTTCAGCTAAAACGGAGCCGTTAAGTTTAAAGTCCTGCTCGCAGTCGGTCAGATGGTTTTCGAGTTCAGGAATAAAATACGACTGCTTAAAATCGGAATTGTTAATGCGTTTTTCAACCTCATAAAACGTCTCCTCGAACTTGTTGTTTTTGAACTGGTGAACCATCAATGCTTCATACGACCATTTGGTGGGCATGAATTCGGCAAGGATTGGCACCTTGTCGACCCGGGTAATATTCTGGTTCAGCTTGTCAAAACTGAACATGGCTCCGCTGAGCACCATCATGGGGATAAGCACCAGGGGAATGAGGATATAAATTAGAACCGCCGAATCGAATGAGGCTGAGATATTAAGGCCCAGCATGTTGGCATAGGCAGCGGTTGTGAAAAAAGCAAACCAGTACACAAAAAACATCCCCTTTACTTCAACAATACTGTTTGCAACAAGCACAAAGGCCAAGGCCTGGATAGCGGAAATAAGAAATAGGATTGAGATTTTCGCCAAAAGATAACTCGACCTGCTAAGGTTTAGAAACTTCTCGCGCTTCAAAATTTTCCGATCCCTGAAAATCTCTTCGGCACTTACCTGCAATCCAATAAAAAGTGCGACGATAAGGGTCATGAATATATAAATCGGGATGTTTTCATTCTCCCTGAAAATATACTTGTCGGAGGAAGGATCGGCAATGTAGCGGATAATATAAGAGAGGATGAGTCCCAGCAAAGGAGTTTCCAACATGGTAAAAACCACATACTGGCGGTTGCTGATTTTCGATAGCAGATCGCGTATGGCATAAATCTTAAATTGCTTAATCCGGCCTGGAATCCTGAGGTTTCGTGGGGGAGAATCATGTATTTCCTCAACTTCAGGTTCACCTACAAACCGGTGAAACGACTCTTCCCATTTCTGTGGGCTGACTTTGCGGTTTTGGGTGTAGTTCCCATACTCGTCGACCACACGGGCTTCAATAATATTAAAGATCAGCTCCGGATTAACGTTCCCGCAGCTTAGGCATTCACCAATTTCGGAGTTGATTTGAGCATCGAGTTTTTTGAAATACATCACCCCTTCAACCGGGTTTCCGCAATAAATCATAAACCCGCCCTCATCCATGATGATGATACGGTCGAACATTTTGAAAATTTCGCTTGAAGGCTGATGGATAACAACAAAGATAAGTTTCCCCTTCAGGGTAAGTTCCCGAAGCAAGTCCATCACATTTTCCGAATCGCGCGACGACAGGCCACTTGTTGGTTCATCCACAAACAATATCGATGGCTCGCGAATCATCTCCAGGGCAATGTTCAGGCGCTTTCTTTGTCCCCCGCTGATAGTTTTGTTAAAGGGGGAGCCCACCTTGAGGTTCTTCTTGTCGATAAGTCCAAGACTCAGGAGGGTATGGTCGACTTTAACACGGATTTCATCATCGCTGAGGTCACTGAAACAAAGTTTTGCATTATAAAAGAGGTTTTCAAAAACGGTGAGCTCTTCAATAAGAAGGTCGTCTTGGGGAATGTGTCCGATAACCCCTGTGAGCTTTTCCTTTTCGGTAAAAAGGTCGATCCCGTTGATTTTTATGGTTCCTGTGCCGGGCTCCTCTATCCCGGAAAAGATGTTCAGGAGCGTGGTTTTCCCGGCTCCGCTGGCCCCCATAATCCCGATAAGGTCGCCGTGCGATGCGTTTAGATTGATATTGCGCAGCCCAATCTGGCCGTTTTTAAAGGAATAACCAATGCCTGTAGCCTGATAAGAAAGCTTTTCGGTGTTGGAATCAACAAGAAAATGGGTCGACACGTCACTGTAATAAACCGGCTTTCCAATGGGAAGCTTAACGGTACTCCCCCTGGCAAAAAGATAAATACGATCTTTGTGAAGCCCAAGTCCGTTGAGAAAAAGGTCCTGGTTACCGGTATATTTTATGAAGTAAAGGTTTTCGTCGGGTATCCGGAGAATCAGGAGTTCCTTATCGAGACGTTCGGCGTGAAGGTGTCGTTGGCTTGGGTTTTCATTAGGTTCATGACTAATGAACAGAATGTTATTGTTATTGATTTTCGCAAGGTCGTTTTCCAGTACGAAGGCCTCAATGGATTTGAATTCCTCCGAAGATATCCTAAAAACTTCTGCCACCGTGGAGATAATGGCCAACCTCTGATTTGTGAGTTTCTTGTCGGCGTAAACCAACTCGAAAAGCCTCACCACAACAACAATTTTCTGGCTCTGGTTAAGAGTCTTGTTAATTTTTTTGCAAATCCCGAGAATGCGTACCGAGTCTATGACCGAGGTTAATGCATGATGGTCGGCATCCATTCCGGCCTTTTTTTCATCCTGCTCCGAGCTGGCAAGGAAGAGGCTGAAATATTCGTGTGCCACTGCATCGCCCAACTGCTGCGTAAGAAAATTATTCACATAGATTTTCTCCTTCTCCTCTACCCCACCGTCCTGCTTGGTGAGAATAGCGAAAAGCTGCATCAGCGCTCTCAGGATTTCCTCACTCACGGATTGTAGCTAAAGTGCTCAAAGGGAACGTCAACCATCTCACTGTACTCCTGTCCTGCATCCCTCATGTCCTCATCGTATTCCGGATAGAACCACTTAACCACAACCTTCCTGCCGTCGTCTTTCATTTTCTCGAGAATGGAGAGAATGTCGAGGATAAGTTTGGACGATGCCGTGTTGAAATACGTTAACTTGAAAGTAAATTCTGTTTCTCCCGCGGGCGTTTCGGAATATTCTGTCAGCCAGTCGAGAATTGGCTGGTAAAAAGTGGAAACGTCTTCGGGTAATGATTTTCCGCTTAATTCGAGTTTACCATTTTCGTGACTAAACTTGACTTTTGGGCTGTCGTCCATCTCGTCTAAAATTAAATTGTCCATATCTCAAAATATTAAAAATTTCTGGGTATTGTTGATGTTAAAAGAAAGAAAGCATGAGTACCCGATAGGGGTAGAAACTTATAAAGCAATTCCTCTCCGGTCTTTCTCCTGATGTCGATAAAACCCAAACCGGCACCCCCTTTTTCCGACAGATGCCCTTCTCTGAGCTGTTTTTTATAAAGTTCGTTGAGTTGCTCTCTATTGAGGGAATTGACGTGATCGAGCAATTCAGTAAGGTATATAATTCTTTCATTCTTAATAACATTCCCCGTTGTTACGTTATAAACCTTATTGTTTCTACTAATCAGAAATATCCCCCTGTTGTATTCCAGATCAGCTTCATCTTCAGGGTGAACAGCGTGTTTGGAGATGTTTTGCAAACATTCAACCATTACATGGTAGACTTTTTTCTGCAAAAGCTCTGATTCGTCGTTCTTACTCATATTCCCTTCAGCAAGCGAAGTAAAAGTCTTCATAATCTGGTGGTTAATCTCACCCTCATATGCCAGAGTAATTTCGTGCTCCTTCATCCCTTTGTAGAAGTCGTACACAAAGTCAAGAAATCCCTTATTTAATTTGATGTCAGACATTTATCTTAATTTTTGCCACCGGAACTCAAAGAATCCAAGGCTTTGGGAAAGTTTCCGCCAAAAAATGTTGTTGCTCTTATACTCCATTTATAAAACTTTGTTTCGCAGCGAAGAGATGACATTTCCATAAAAATTGATAATAAATCCAAGAATAGTGAAATAAATTAGAATAACGTACATCTCCTATAAAAAACCCTCCCTGCACTTCTCTCTATCCTTTTTCTTTACAGGGGATTCCGATCTAAAACTCAATACCGATCATCAAAACATCATCAAGCTGAGTGAAACCTTCTTTCCAGCTGGTGAAATCATCTTCAAACAGCTTCTGATATTGTTGCATGGTGAAACCCGGGTTGTCAAGAATTTTCTCCCTCACGCGGTTAGGCGCGTATTTTCTGCCATAGGGTCCACCCAACTGATCGGTGATTCCGTCGGAGAAGAAAAATACCTTGTCCGACTTCTTAAAAGGGATAACATTATTTACAAAATCCTCCTCAAGCTTTTTGCCCATAGCGATCCCGCCGATTGATTTCCGATCGCCCTTGTATTCGGTTAGTTCACCCTCGCTCAAAAATAACAGCGGGCGGTGGGCGCCTGCATATTGAATCTCCCGCTTAGAAAGGCTTATTTTGCAAAAAGCAATATCCATTCCATCCCTTGAGTCGGGATTATCGGTGTCCTGCTTGAGTGTTTGGCGCACTTTCAGATGAAGTTTATTGCAAATATCAGCAGCAGACTGGTCGTGGTTCTGGTCGACAATGCTGTTGAGCAGGAAGAATCCGATAAAGGAAAGCAGGGCCCCGGGAACGCCATGTCCGGTGCAGTCTACAACGGCCAGGTAAATAACATCGTCTTTCTTGAAGAACCAGGGAAAATCGCCCGAGACAATATCCCTGGGTTTGTAAAACAGAAAACTGCGGGGAATGCTTTCGCGGATAATTTCGATATCGGGCAATAAGGCCGACTGTATCCTCTGGGCATAGTTTATGCTGTCGCGAATGTTCTTGTTTTTTATCTGAATTTCTTTTTCAATACGTTTGGCTTCCGTGATGTCGTGTCCGACGAATAATACCGTTTCGAGTTCATCGTTGGTGAATTCGGGGATTGCATCGATGCTCATTATACGCTCGGTAAGTTTTTCGCCCATTTTCACGGGAAGTGCGAGTTCCTTATTGGTTTTAACCGGGTTTGCCCTGATAATCCGCAAGGAGTCCTCGAAATAATTACGAAGGTGAGGTGAGAAGTCAAGCTCCGCCAACGACTTTTTAAGGATGTTTGCCGGCTCAACCCCAATATAATCCTCAACCACAGGGTTAGCGTAATGGAAATGGCCAGAAACGCTAAGACGCACAATCATGTCAAGCGAGTTCTCCGACAACGACTGCATGCGGGTCTTGAGCCTTTCCTCCTTCTCAGCCCTTATGCGCTCGGTGATATCGCTCGAATTGATAATAATCCCCTGAATGGCTGGATCGTCCAAAAGGTTTCTGGCGGTCGATTCCAGATAAATCCGTTCGCCCTCCTTTTTAATAAACGAATATTGAATGGTTTGCGCAAATCCCGGGTTTTCAATGGATTGGGAGATTAGCTTGCGCAGCCCCGTGGCCCCATCGCGGGTAAGGCGCTCGAAATCCTTGCCCATCATCATTTCTTCGGGAGTATAGCCAAGAATATGGGTTACCGAGGGGCTAACATAGGTCATGAGCAGATCGGATGAATAGATTGAAATAACCTCGGAGGCGTTTTCCAGCAGCCAGTGAAGTTTTCCCTGTGCATTCTGAACCTCGGTTATTTTTGTCTCGAGTTGCTCATTGGATTTCCGGAGTTTTTCCTGAGTAATTTTCATTTCCTCGGCATTTTCCTGAAGAGTCTGCTCGTTCTGCCTGAGCTCCCGGGTCATACTTCGGGATTCATCCAGAAGCGTTTCCGTTTTCTCGTTTATCTTTAGGTTGTATATAGTTCGGGCAATGGTTTCGCCCAGCTCCAGAAGAAACTGAATCACAATCTTGGGAAACCGCTCGTTCAGTGAGGCAAACTCTATAACCCCCTGTAGCTTCTCCTCGCTTATTAGTGGGATTAAAAGCAGGCTCTTAGGTCTTTTATCCCCTAAAATCCCGGAGGTTATCGTAATAAAATCCTCAGGGATCTCGGTGCGGTAAACAAAGTCCATCTCATAGGCACAGGTTCCCACGAGACCCTCCCCGATCTTGAACTCCTGGCGGAGAAACTTCTGGCGGTTGTACGCATAAGTGGCTGTATTTACCAGAACTTTCCTCTCATCCTCATAGATGTAAATAGCGCCCTGCACCGCCTGAATGTAGGTGATCAGATTTTTCAACACATGAAAGCTCATCACATCCATCTTGTTGTGCAATCGCAGAACCCTTGAAATTAAATCCTTGCCTTCAGAAATCCAGTTCTGATCGTTTTCCTTTTTCTGGTTAGCCCTAAGGAAGGTCTGGAGGAACTGAAGTGAATGCCCCAATTTATCGTCCGGCCCCTCGGGTTCGATCTTGAAACCATAATCTCCCTTGCCAATGCTGTTGGCATAAACCGAGTATTTATCAATTCGCAGCTGACTGTAGCTGAGTTTTTCCTGAAACTGCCTCTGACTGCAACTGTTCTTAATGGAGTTTGCATGGTAAAAATAGCTAAGCAGAAAGGGGAGCAAATCGACAAGCCAGAGGGATGGACTTGTTTTGTGAATCTCAAGTATCCCCTGAAAAGAGAAGGGCAGGCCTTTAACGACCAGGTCGGCCAGCCACACAATAATCAATGCAACAAAAAGGGCGACAAATACCGCTAGAGCCGAGGATTTCCAGGACACAAAAAGCAGGCCTTTATTATTTTCTCCTCTCGTCATTTTACTTCATGGGATAGATGAGTACTAAGCTTCAGGCCACCTTCGCGGATCAATTGGTTAAGGAGACTCATTCCGGATTCCTCGATTTCCCGGAAGCAGGATATTTCAATAACTGCTAGGGATTTCTTTTCATGAATAAGGGGGATTACATAGAGAAAGCGAGCCTTTCCGTTTCCCAGTCCTGATACCACGGGGCAATAAGAATCCGGGAGGTTGGGGATAGTCATTATTTTATGGTTTATGACTGCCTGACCGGTCAAGCCATCCCCCGCGTGAAAATCAGGAGGCGGCGATTCAAAAGAGCAAGCATAGGCAGCCGCAAAGGAGTATTTGTCGGTTTTTGCGTCTAGGATAAAGAAAACACCCTGAACGATCTCAAACTCATGGGCCAGGTTCTTAAGTATTCTGCCTCCGATACTGGCGAAATCGGGCTTACTGAATGCACCCTTCAGCAGGTCGGAAGAGGCTTCCCTGGTTTTCGGAAACTCCGTCTTTGGCGATATGGGCTCAACTGCAGGCCCGCCGGAATCGGAAGGATTTACGGTCTTGTCGCCGTCTTCATATGCAGTATGGCTAAGAAACTGGAAATAGATCGCCAGAAGCCCGGCTAATAATACCACCAGGAAGCCAAGCGACAGAATCATTTTCTCTTTGCCCTGAATAAAGGAGTTCCAGGCCGAGCTAAACATCCCAATCCCTGCTATGGCTGTAAGCAGGAATAGGGAAATGACTCGAAGGTGGTTGGTTCTTTGTGGCACGTGATTTCTACAAATTCGTTATAAAGCTAATAATTCTTGCGGCATCATAGATATGGTCCGGCTCAAACAAATGAAGACAAGCTTCGGGCATAGTCTGGATTTCGCTGTCTTTAGGGTCCTGAACAATTGTCAAACCGCCTTCCTTCTTCACCCGGGCTAGTCCTTTTGCACCATCCATATTTGCACCCGAGAGCACAACCCCTACAAGGCGGGTTCCGTAAACTTCGGCAGCTGTTTCAAAGCAAATGTCTATCGAAGGCCGGGAGTGATTAACCGGCTCGCTCACGGAAAGCGAAAAAAGATTGCCATTTTCAAACATCAGATGATAATTCGAAGGAGCAAGGTAAATCCGCCCTCCCCTGATAATTTCCATATCATCGGGTTCAGAGATTCTCAACCGCGTGCTCTTTTGCAAAGCCTCTGCAAACCCGCTCCTTACATTACGCAGCCTGTGCAGGCACAAGACTATAGGGTGCCTGAAGCCTGGTGACAAACTGCTAAGCAGCTGATTTACAATTTTAAAGCTACCTGCCGAACCTCCGATGACAATTATCTTTTCCAGTTTAATTGGGATTAGTTTTTAATACTCCTTTTATAAAACTCTATGCAACATCCGTTTAGCCCGGGTAAAAAAGTTAAATTTTCTTATATATCTTCTCGTCTGTGTCGATCACCTTCAAATTCTTGCGCTTTTCAACATACTCGTCAATATTTTCCTTGATCCCAACAAGCAAAAAACCGCCCAAAGAAAGCCGGGATGTAAGCAAATCCAAAATAGCAAATTTCTCTTCGGGATAATACTTGATCAATTTGTTTCTGTAAAAAATCATATCAGCCCGCTCCGGCAAAGGCTCAAAAACCAGATTTTGCTTTTGGTAGCGTATTTCATGAAGAACAGAACTTTCGAAATGGAATACCTTTCCAACTGATTTCAGAAACGAATGGATATCGAGGGAGGGAAACACTTTCACAAAATTTTCGACCGACGATTCCAGCTGTTTCGGCAATACTTCTCCGGTGGCCACAGCATCAAGAATTTTTATGGATACAGAACTAGCTTCGAACCTGAGTTTACTCTCCGGGAATTCTATTTTCAGCAAAATTAAAAGTGAGAGAAGATCCTGATGGTTGTACATATCGGGAAACCAAACTGTCGGTTTGGGAAAAGACTCCAAAAATCGCGGCAATACCTCCGACTTGAGAACATTCCAGGTCTCGGTGTCGCGAAACAGCTCAAGGGAAACAGTAGTTGTTTCAAAAAGGAATTCGTCAAAAAAGTCTTTATCCTCAAGAATTCGGCTAACAAGAAGTTCGGGATATCTCAAATGATGAGTCATTACCGACCGGTCGAGAGCGTAACGGAAAGACGTAAGGGCAAAATTGCTGAAATCATAGCCATATTTTCTACGTATGGCCCTGATAATGTTTTTTGCGTCTACGATTTCTATGCCCGGCATATCAGTTGTTCTCCAATTTTTGCAGCTCATTGCGGAGACGTTCTATCTCCTTATTTGCATCTTCAAGAAGTTGATATTTTAATTTCTTTTCGGTAATGTCGTGTGCCAGGAAATAGGTTTTATAAATCTCCCCGTCCTCGTTTTTAACAGGCGAGAAGGTTGCCATCAGCCAAACCTCTTCACCTGTAGGCTTTGTTCTGCGAATCACCCCTGTATACGACTTTTCCTTCAATACCTCTGACCATACTTTTTCGAACTGCTGTTTTTCGATATCCTTCAGAAAAAGTCTCAAATTCTTACCCAACAATTCCTTACGCGAGTAGCCTGTTGTTTGAAGATAGCTATCGTTAACACTCATTATCATTCCTTCATGCGACAATTCGCACTTTATAATCGATGCATCTACAGCGCTGCTGAGGGTTTCCATTTCGAGACTTCTCCTTTTTATTTCATGGGATTGGTTTTCGAGCGATTCCTGCTGCCTCTTGGATTGGGAAATATCGTGAGCAATATTGAGGATTTTATAGGGCTTCCCGTTTTGGTCGAGAATCGGGGTATAGGTTTGATTCATCCAAACCTCATTTCCGTTAAAAAGTCTAAAGTGCTCCACCTGGCTTATTGTTTCACCTTCCCTCAACCTTTTCCAGAAGTCCTTGTATTCTTGTGAGTATTTATCCACAACAGAGAAATCGCTATGATGCTTTCCCACCACCTGGTCTCTGGGTGATTCTAGAAGGAAAAGGAATTTCTCGTTAACATCAGAAAATCGCCCGTTTGTGCTGTATTCGGCTACCAGGGAAGATGAATTCACAGCGTTCAGGATTCCGGTTATCTCTATTTCTTTTCTGCTGGATTCTTCCTGGGCATTTTGAAGTTCCTGAACATTTCTGATCATTTTTTCTTCCTGCCTGGCCATCTCCTCAGCCTGTTTTTGAGATTTCTCGAGCAGTCTAACTGTCTTTTCATTGGTCCTTACGGCAGCCAGCGTGGTGGCAATACTTTCTCCCAACTGCTCAACAAAGCCTTTCTCATGGGATTCCAGAATCCGGAAAGAGGCAATCTCCAGAATTCCAAAAAGCACGTTTTCAAGTTTTAGAGGCACAATGAGCAGGCATCGGGGCTGAGCCTGGCCAATGCCCGAAGTTATGTCAAGATAATTCGCGGGTATTTCGGTTAGATAAATGGTTTCCTTTTCCAGGGCGCAGGTTCCAATAAGACCTTCACCGAATTGAATTCTCCGGTTAATATACTTTCTGCGGTCGTAAGCGAAGGCGGCAACCATGTCAATGAACGAAGAGGATTCCTCCAGATTATTGAGGTAGATTGCGCCCTGATTGGCATTGATATACTTCACGAGATTCTTGATGACCTTGAATGCCAATTCCTCGAGGTTTTCTCGCTCAGAGCGGAAAATATCGCCAAAGCTGGCCATTCCCTCGGAAAGCCACCTGCGTTTTTCCTCTTCGGCTTTGTGCAGGGAATCTTCCAACTCGGCCTCGTGCAAGCGGGTAGCCATTTTCAGCAAGGAGTTGCCCAGAACATCTTCCTCGCCTTCAGGCTTAAAATCTCCCTGAATATTTGATTCGCCGATCTGATCCGCAAAAACAATCTTCCGGTTCAAGCTCTCAACATGCTCATTAAGATTGTTGGCCATCTCATTGAGATCATCAACCGTGCCGATCTCTAATTTTGCGGGCACTTTACCGGACTTCAGCTCGTGAAGAAAACTTTTCAGTCTGGAGACGGCAAGATGCGTTTGATTCAGCGTGGTGTAAAATACAGCTAACACCAAAATCCCCCCAAGTATAACAAACCAGATAAAGCGAGAAAGCATCCTTTTGGAGAATCCTTCATACAGAATCCTGGATTCCATCTCAATATTCCTTGTGATATCATCAATCTGAAGCTGGTTGAACCTAAGCTCCGCCTGCAACCCGGTGGCCATAGATTTGCCCGCCTTCCTGTAGTTGGCCGAAAGCGATTTTGTGAGGCTGAAAAAATCCGTAAGCATTACCTCCGTGTCGTACCCGGCTGAATTCTCAGGAACAGAGAGATTCCTTTCGAGTTGCCAGAAATCTAGCAGTTTCTCCAACTCGTCCGGATTACGGTTAAGCAAATAGCCGTCGGAATAGTCTGAGACCTTTTCAAGAAATGCCGAAGCTTTTCCCGAAAGAGATCCCCTGGGAATACCTTTTATTGACAACAACCTTGAATGCCATTGCTTCAGGAGTCCGGATCCCAGATCTCCCCTTTCGTAAAACAAACTGACAAATTCACCGGCCAGGTTTTTAATTTCCGCGACATTATCACTGGCATCCTTAACATTTCTCTGCAAAGCCAGGTTTTCCGATATAAGCTTGCTGGAATTGAGATTACTGAATGCCGAGTTAAGGCTTATACAAATCTCTTCGATTATATCGTTATTCACTCCATCGAGGCTCCCTGCCGAAAGCTCGTTGTAGCGGTTGCTCAGCCTGTCTGTTTCCAAACTGAGACGGGTCAGGTCGTATCGGAGCCGCGTAACTTCCTGCCTCGAAGTGTCGAATTGCAAAATGAGATTAATCCGGTCTACCAAAACAAGGGAACACACAAACCAAAACAAAACCGCAAGGCTAATGAGCAATATAAATCGTGATTTTATCGTCGGTGCTATCATCATTTACTGAACATTCTTTTTAAAATAAGCGAGGTTTTTCTTCTCAAAATGGGAGGAATACGGCCCAAGGATGCTTTCATGCATGCCGAGCAACAGGCAGCCATCGTTAAACATATTCTTAAGAAACAAACTAAAAACCTTATTCTGTAAATCGTAATTGAAATAAATAATCACATTGCGACAGATTATAAGGTCGAATTTAACATAAAACAAGTTCTCATCTTTTACAAGATCAATTTTTTTGTATACCGGTTTGCTTGTAAGAAATGATTTCATCTGAATAGAGTCGCTCACCTTGTCGATAAGAAAATACTTGGATTCAGGAGTGAATTTATCCCCGTTCAAAGCATCCTTGCCGGAATTTATTACAGCATCGAAGCTGTCCACATATGCATGGTTAAACCGATAACGATACCTTCCGGCTTTTGCTGTTTCAAGAACATTGGTATTGATGTCGCTGGCATAAATATCAGCTTTGGAGAGGAGTCCCATTTCTTCCAGCAATATCATCATTGAGTATACCTCCTGCCCCGTGGAACATCCTGCATGCCATATGTTGATTTTCTTCAAATGAGCGAATCTGGGAAGGATTTCATCACGCAGGCTGATCCAGATTGCCGAATCCCGGAAAAGATCAGTTGTATTGACGGTAATACCCATAACTACTTTTTCCACAAACTCAGGATTGGTAAGTATCTCGTTTTCAAACTGGGCAATCGACATCTTGCTTTCGTTGATGATTTTGGTAATTCTTCTCTTAAGCGACTTTAGGGAATAGTCGGTGAAATCATAATTCGAGCGAACTTTGATAGCATCGAGAAAAATTCGAATGTCCTCGTCTTTTATTTCCAGATCCGAAGGAACCATATTCTTGTAATTTTTTCTATGGTAAATCTAGCAAATAATCCATTTAAAAGAATTAAACCTCGAATAATATATCGTCCGGGGCTGAACATTGGTAGTATTAGAGCAGATAAAATAATGACTTCGGGGATTCTTTTAAATCACAACAATAAAAAGA
>JFJP01023566.1_pt2 | contig 18197 bp, 12 predicted proteins | sample 431651 | NCBI WGS metagenome assembly JFJP01 (sample SAMN02602958, study PRJNA72255) | Microbial mat metagenome, whole genome shotgun sequencing project. | biome: fresh water; feature: sink hole; material: water; isolation source: purple microbial (photo- and chemosynthetic) mats found in...
TCCGCCTCAAGGGGGAAGCGCACGTAGATGGAGGGTGAGGAGTGGTCGTCGTACTCGACCTCGGCCTCGGCCAGGGCCGTCTCGCAGGAACCGCACCAGTAGATGGGCTTCTTGTTGCGCTGCACGGAGCCCTGCTTGTAGAAATTGGCCAGCTCGCGCGCCGTGGCCGTCTCGTAGTCCGGGGTCATGGTCAGGTAGGGCTTGTCCCAGGTGCCAAGCACGCCCAGGCGTTTGAACTCCTCGCGCTGGATGTCTAGGTACTTGAGTGCGTACTCGCGGCATTTCTTGCGGATTTCGAGGGTGGAAAATTTGTTCTTCCCGCCCAATTCCTGTTCGACTTTGAGCTCGATGGGCAGGCCGTGACAGTCCCAGCCGGGCACGTACTGGGCCTGGCGACCGGTCAGATTGCGGTGCTTGACGATGATGTCCTTCAGGATCTTGTTCATGGCGTGGCCGATGTGGATGTGGCCGTTGGCATAGGGAGGTCCGTCGTGGAGGACGTAGGTCGGTTGTCCCTCGTTGGCGCCGATCATGGCCCCGTAGGCGTCTGCCTGGTACCAGCCGTCGAGGACCTTGGGCTCGTTCTGGGTCAGGCTGGCCTTCATGGGGAAGGTGGTGGCGGGGAGATTCAGGGTTTTCTTGTAATCGCTCATGGGACGACGTTCCTCCGGGTTATCTGCTGTGCCGACGGGCCACGGGCCAGCGTGGCGAGCACAAATTTTCGTTATTTGCGTTGCAATGAAGGGCAGAACAGTGGAATATCCCGCACCCGAAGTCAAGTTTGACGCGGTCTAGAGACCCATTTCCCACCTGTAGGCCGAGAGGGCGATGGCGCGTATGTCGTCATGGGACGGCTTCCAGCCCATGACGGTGCGGATGCGCGTCGGGTCGGAGATGAGCGCCGGCGGGTCCCCTGCCCGGCGCGGGCTTTCGATCACAGGGAAATCAACGCCGCTGGCTTCCTTCACCGCGGCGGCGATCTCGCGCACCGAATAGCCGTGACCGTAGCCGCAGTTGAAGATCTCCGATGGTCTGCCCGCTTCCAGATGACCAAGCGCGAGCACATGGGCCCCGGCCAGGTCGGCCACGTGGATGTAGTCGCGGATGCAGGTTCCGTCCGGAGTGTCGTAGTCCGTGCCGAAGATGTTCAGGGCCTTGCGGCGGCCCAGTGCTGCCTGGGAGGCGACCTTGATCAGGTGCGTGGCGTCGGGGGTGGACTGCCCGATGCGCCCCTCTGGGTCGGCTCCGGCCACGTTGAAGTAGCGCAGGATGACGAACGAGAAATCCGGATGCGCGGCGGCCGTGTCTTCCAGAACCCACTCGCTCATGAGCTTGGTGCGGCCATAGGGATTGATTGGTTTGGTCGGGCTTTCCTCGGTTACGGCGGTTGTGTCAGGCATGCCGTAGACTGCGGCGGTGGAGGAGAAGACGAAGTGCGGAATGGCGTTTTTTACAGCCAGGCGGATCAGTTCGGTGGTGTTGCCCGTGTTGTTTATGTAATACTTGAGCGGATTCTCCACCGACTCGGGCACGACGATGGAGCCCGCGAAATGCAGCACCGCTGAAAATTTTTCTTCGGCCATGAGACGCTCCAGCACTTCGGTCTGGGCCAGGTCCCCAACCACGAGGCGGGCGGGGGGGAGGACTGCCTCGGCCCGGCCCGTGGAGAGGTTGTCGTAAACCACGACTTCGTAACCGGCATCAATCAGGGCCAGGGTTGTGTGGGAACCAATATATCCGGCACCGCCGGTGACAAGAATCTTGGGCATGGAAATCTCCTTTTTAAGCATTGACTTCGAACTTCCGCTCTTTACAGAAGTCCTTCAGGCTTGCAAAGGGACTGGTTGCAAAAGTGTTCAGCCCAAAGTCCCGCAAGACCGGCACCAAAATCGCTTCTCAGGAGATCAACTGCCCATGACCACCGGATTCACCCGCGTTTCAACCACGTATGTTCAGGAAATTTCATCCCGGGCCGATATCTTCGTGCACGACACGACAGGGGCGCGCATCCTGTCCGTGGTCAACGACGACGAGAACAAGGTCTTCGGTATTACCTTCCGCACACCGCCGTCCGATTCGACGGGAGTGGCGCACATCCTGGAGCATTCGGTGCTGTGCGGGTCGCGCAAGTATCCGGTCAAGGAACCCTTTGTGGACTTGCTGAAAGGTTCGCTGCAGACCTTCCTGAACGCCATGACCTACCCGGACAAGACCTGCTACCCAGTGGCCAGCCAGAACCTGAAGGATTTCTACAATCTGGTCGACGTCTATCTGGATGCGGTGTTTTTTCCGCGCATCACCCCGGAGATCTTCGAGCAGGAGGGCTGGCACCTGGATCTGCCCGGCCAGGACGGGGAACTGTCCATCAAGGGCGTGGTCTATAATGAAATGAAGGGCGTGTATTCCTCGCCGGATTCGCAGCTCTCCGAGCACTCCCAGCAGTCCCTTTTTCCCGAAACGACCTACGGCCTGGACTCCGGTGGCAACCCGCGCGCCATCACGGAGCTGTCCTATGGGCAGTTTGTGGATTTTCACCGCACCCTCTATCACCCCTCCAACGCCTGGATTTTTTTCTATGGGGATGACGATCCCGATGCGCGGCTCGAACTGCTGCGCGAATATCTGGATCAATTCTCGGCTTTGGACGTGAACTCGGCCATAGCACTGCAGCAGCCTTTCGACGCGCCGCGAGAGCTGCGCCTCGGCTTCGAAGCCATGGGTGATGACGAGGAAGCCCTGGGCATGCTGACCATGAACTGGCTGCTGCCCGGCAAGGAGGATCCCGAGAAGGTACTGGCCTGCAAGATCCTTGACTCTCTTTTGACCGGCATGAACGCCTCGCCTCTGCGCAAGGCGCTCATCGAGTCGGGCCTGGGCGAGGATCTCACCGGTGCGGGCGTGGAGCACGAGATGGCCCAGATGTATTATTCCGTGGGCCTCAAAGGCGTGCTGGCGGAAAATTTCCAGGCGGTACGAGATCTCATCGTCACCACACTGGACGGGATCGTGGCGCAGGGCTTCGAGGGCGACCTCATTGAGGCCGGGATCAATTCCGCCGAGTTCGACCTGCGCGAAAACAACACCGGCTCGTATCCGCGCGGCCTCATCGTCATGCTGCGCGCACTGGGCTCCTGGCTGTATGATCTCGACCCCCTGGAACTGGTGGCCTTCGAGAAACCGCTGGCGGCCCTCAAGGAACGCCTGGCCAGGGGCGAGAGGGTTTTCGAGGATCTGATCGAGCGCCATATCCTCAAGAATCCGCATGCGAGCGTGGTCATCCTTGAACCGGAGGAAGGGCATGCGGCGCGGGTGGAGCGTGAGGAGCAGGAGCTGATCAGGGAACTGCGCGCAGCCCAGGCCGGGCTATCCGACGAGGAGCTGGCGAGGCGCACGGAAGAGCTGCGGCGCATGCAGGAGACTCCTGATGCCCCTGAAGCCCTGGCCTTGCTGCCCTGTCTTTCCCGCGAGGATATCGTCCCTGCGGTGCGCGTTGCGCCCACGGAGGTGCGGGACTGGGACGACGCCACCGCGCTCTTGCACGACCTGCCCACCAACAACATCTGTTACATGGATCTGGCCCTGGATCTGGGAGCGGTGCCGGAAAGGCTCATCCCCCTGATCCCGCTTTTTGGCCGCGCCCTGACCGAGATGGGCACCACGCAGGAGGATTACGTGTCCTTCTCCAAGCGCATCAACAGCAAGACCGGCGGGGTCTATGCACGGAGTCTGCTGTCCCAGCGCGAGGACGGACCCGAGCCCGTGGCCCGGTTGGTGTTGCGGGCCAAGGCCGTGAGCGAGCGTGTTGACGACATGCTGGCCATCGTGCGCGACGCCCTGAACGGGGCCCGCTTCGACGATCGCGAGCGTTTTCGTCAGATGGTGCTGGAAGAGAAGGCCGGGCTCGAGCACGCCCTGGTGCCCTCGGGACATCACTTCGTGGGCCTGCGCCTGCGGTCGCGCTTCAACCTGGCCGACAGCCTGCAGGAGCGCATGGGCGGCATCGCGAATCTCTTTTTCCTGCGGGAGATGGCCGTCAGGATGGACACGGATTGGAACGGGGTCCTGGCCGACCTGGAGGAACTGCGCGGGGCAGTGGTGCGCAGGGGCGGCGCGGTCATGAACCTGACCATGGACGAGGGCATGCTTTCCGCGCACGGCGACCGCTTCCGGGAATTCGTCGCGGCCCTCCCGGGAGGGACTTCGCCGGGCGGAGCTGTCGAGGCCTGGTCCGGAGCGGAGGTGGCTGGGCATGAGGGGCTCGTCATTCCGGCTCAGGTCAACTACGTGGGCAAGATCTGCGATCTGCACAAGGCCGGCTATTCCTTCCACGGCTCAAGTCTGGTGGCGGGCAAGTATCTGCGCACGACCTGGCTGTGGGAGCAGGTCCGCGTGCTGGGCGGGGCCTACGGGGGCTTCTGCAACTATGGCCGCCTCTCGGGGTTGATGAGCTTCGGCTCCTATCGCGATCCGAACGTGACGTCCACGCTGGCCGCATTTGATGGGTGCGGCAAGTTTCTGGAGACGGTCAGCCTGGACCGCGGCGAACTGCTGAAGGCCATCATCGGCACCTCGGGGGATCTTGATCCGTATCAGCTCCCCGATTCCAAAGGCTTCACGGCCATGAGCCAGCACCTGGCCGGAGTGACCACCGCGACCCGCCAGCGCATCCGCGACGAGGTTCTGGCCACGGACGAGCGTCACCTTCGCGAATTCGGGACATTGCTGCGCGAGGCCGCGTCCTCGGGCCTGGTCTGCGTGCTCGGTGGCGAGGACGCCCTGGCCAGGGCCGGCGCCCAGGGTCTTGAGTTTGCGACCAGAATTCGTCTGCTTTGATCGGACTTTTCTTCGCCGGTACCACGAGGCCGCGCCCTGCACATCCGCAGGGCGCGGCTTTTTTGGGAGCGGCTGCGGCCGGGAGCGCCTTGGCCTGTTTACTGCTTCCTCCGTAGTGATTTTAAAAAGCTTTTGATTAACGACGGCGCCCGTGGCATGAATGTGAAACGCAACCCTGCCGACATATGTGAACAGACGGGTTTCAAGCATGCGGAGACTCTTGATGGATGACATGAAGCTGGAAATTCCCTCACCCGCCGCGGATGAATTGTTTTTTGCCGAGGAGCATGAGTCGACGCCTTTGAGGCTGCTGCCCGGCTGGAAGCTGCTCATCGTCGATGACGAGGAAGAGGTGCATGTCATTACGAAAATGGTGCTTGAAGGGCTGACTTTTTCCGGCCGGGGGCTGACTTTCCTGAGCGCTCATTCAGGGGCCCAGGCCCGGGATATCCTGCGCGAACACTGTGATATCGCCGTCATTCTCCTCGATGTGGTCATGGAGACGGGGCAGGCGGGGTTGGAGTTGGTCGAGTTCATCCGCTCCGGCCTTGGCAACCGCACCTCGCGCATCATCCTGCGCACGGGGCAGCCCGGGCAGGCCCCGGAACGTGAGGTCATCACCCGCTACGACATCAACGACTACAAGCACAAGACAGAACTCACCGCCCAGAAGCTCTTCTCCACCGTGACCACGGCCATCCGCTCCTACAGGGATCTGAACGTCATCGAGAAAAGCCGCCAGGGGCTGAATCTGATCATAAGTTCCACCAAAGGGCTTTTCGAGCGGCGCAACATGGCCCTTTTCGCCCGGGGGGTCCTTGACCAGATGAGCTCGCTCTTGCGCGTCAACGAAGACTGCCTCTTTCTGCATTCCCCTTCGGGTTTCGCGGCCACGGTCAGCCAAGGGGACATCGCCGTCCTTGCCGGCACGGGCGAGTTCAGCCACTGCGGGCCCATCGATGCCGCCTGCGTGCTGGATGACAACGTGACCAGGGTTCTGCAGCGGGCTTTGCGACACAAGTGCGGAGTCTTCGCCGAGGACTCTTTCGTGCAGTATTTCCGTTCTCGACGGGGGTCCGAGAACCTGCTCTATTTCCGTCTCGACCGTTCCTTGAGTCCTTTCGAGCGCAGGCTGGTGGAAGTTTTTTCCGGAAACGTGGCCATCGCCCTGGACAACATGCTCCTGAACACGGAGCTGCTGCACGCCCAGAAGGAGATCATCCTGACCCTGGGCGAATGCGTCGAATCGCGCTCCAAGGAGACGGCGGGGCATGTGCGCCGGGTCTCGGAATGCTGCAGGCTGCTGGCCTTACGGCTCGGCCTGGATGATGCGGAGGTGGATCTCGTGCGGCTGGCCTCTCCCATGCATGACGTGGGCAAGATCGGCATCCCCGACTCCATCCTGCTCAAGCCCGGCAAGCTGACCGGAGAAGAGTTCGAGGTCATGAAGACCCACACTCTGCTCGGCCACCAGATCTTGAAAGGCTCCAGCCGCCCCATCATGCAGGCCGCGGCGGTCATCGCCCACGAGCATCATGAGCGCTGGAACGGGGGGGGCTACCCCCGGGGCCTCGCCGGGGAGGGCATCCATCTCTTCGGGCGCATCGTCTGCCTGGTCGATGTGTTCGACTCACTGCTCTCGCGCAGGGTCTACAAAGAGCCCTGGCCGCTGGAGCAGGTGCGCGACTTCATCCTCGCCGAGCGCGGGGAGATGTTCGATCCGCACATGGTCGACACCCTGATGAGCGGGTTGGACTCTTTTGTCGTCATTCGTCAGGAATTTCCCGATTGATTCCAGAGAACCGGAGTTCTTTTTTATGAAGACTGAGCATGCGATGGAAGAAGTCCATTTTGCCGCCGAGACTCCGGCCCTGCAATCCGAGAGCGAGGGCTTGTGGAAGGTCATGATCGTGGATGACGATGACTTCGTGCACAAGGTCACGGAGCTGACTCTGGGCGACTATCGTTATCAGAACACCGCCGTGCGCTACCTGCATGCCTATTCCGGAGCTGAGGCCAGGGAACTGCTGCGCGAGCATCCCGACACGGCCGTGATCCTGCTCGACGTGGTCATGGAGACGGAGAATGCCGGCCTGGAGTTCGCCCGGCACGTGCGCCAGGAAGCGAACAACGCCTTCGTGCGCATCATCCTGCGCACGGGCCAGCCAGGGCAGGCTCCGGAGCGCAAGGTCATCACCGAGTACGATATCAACGACTACAAGCACAAGGCGGAGCTGAGCGAGCAGCGTCTGTTCACGGCCATCACCGCAGCCATTCGATCTTATCGGGATCTGCGCACCATCGAGCTCGGCCGGCTGGGGCTGCAGGAGATCATCGCCGCGTCTTCGGCCCTGTTCGCGGCCTGCTCGGTGCAGGATTTCTTCGTCCTGGCTCTGGAGCACATCCTGCGCACCGGCCGCTGCGCCGGGCACTGCTGCCGGGAGCGCGGACTTGTGGCGAGCTGGAGCGATGGACAGTTCGAAGTCCTGGAGTCGCGCGGTTTTGATTCCGATACCGAATGCCCTCCTGCCGCCCGGATGGCGGAGTTGTACGAGCGCGTGGCCAGGGAAGGACGGGTGCTGGTGCTGGAGCGGGAGTTCGCGGCCAGGTTTTTTAACGCGCACACCGATCAGAACTTTTTTTTCTACATCTTCTTTGGCCGTCCCTTGAGCGAGACGGAGCAGGGCCTGCTGCACATTCTGGGCGGAAACATCGCCGTGGCCCTGGGGAACCTCTTTCTGACCGAAGAGATCGTGGCCACGCAGCGCGAGGTTGTGCTGACCCTGGGCGAGGTGGTGGAGACCCGCTCCAAGGAGACCGCACATCATGTCAAGCGCGTGGCTGAATACTCCTACGTGCTGGCGATCAAGGCGGGGCTTTCGGATGAGCGTGCCCATCTCTTGCGCATGGCCTCGCCCATGCACGACGTGGGCAAGATCGGCATCCCCGACTCCATCCTCTTCAAGCCCGGCAAGCTCACCGACGAGGAGTTCTCCATCATCAAGACCCACACCGTCATCGGCCACTCCATTCTCAAGGGGTCGCCGCGCCGCATCATGCGCACCGCCGCGACCATCGCCCTGCAGCACCACGAGCACTGGGACGGGGGCGGCTATCCGCACGGTCTGGCCGAGGATGAGACACATATTTTCGGGCGTATCACGGCTCTGGCCGATGTCTTTGACGCCCTGTCCTGCGACCGGGTCTACAAGAAGGCGTGGCCTTTGAACGATGTCCTGGAGTATCTCCGGGAGAAAAGAGGGCGCCAGTTCGACCCGTCCCTGGTGGATATTTTTCTGGGGAATCTGGACGAGATACTGGCCATCCGCGCCACGTATCCGGACTAGGGGGTTTTATGGGGGGAAAGGTTTCATGACCGATCACGAGCTGCGCGACGACATCATTTTCGCCGCCGAGGATGCTGCGGGCGCGTCCATCCGGGAGCGTAAGAGTTGGAAACTTCTGATCGTGGATGACGAGGAGGACGTGCACAGCATCACGCGCATGGTCCTGGAGGGTTTCGAGTTCGAGGGCGGCCGGCTGGAGTTTCTGAGTGCCTTCAGCGCGCAGGAGGGCAGGCGAGTCCTGGCCGACAACCCCGACGTGGCGGTCATGCTCCTGGATGTGGTCATGGAGACGCCTCATGCGGGTCTCGATCTGGCCCGGCAGGTGCGCGAGGAACTGGGCAATCCGCTGGTGCGCATCATCCTGCGCACGGGCCAGCCCGGGCAGGCCCCGGAACGTCAGGTCATCATCAATTACGACATCAACGACTACAAGAGCAAATCCGAGCTCACGGCTCAGAAGCTTTTCACTGCCGTGACCACCGGCATCCGCTCCTATCGCGATCTGCGGGCCATCGATTCCAGCCGGCAGGGCCTTGAGGACATCATCGCCGCCTCTGCGGATCTGTTCCAGGCCGACAGTTTGGAGCTGTTCGCACGCGGGGTGCTGACCCAGATGACCTCGCTTCTGCACCTGGAGGACAGCTCCATGTACATGGGCGACGCCTCGGGGCTTGCGGCGCGGGACAGGGTCGACGACTTCATCATTGTCGCGGGCACGGGTGATTTCGCCAACCAGGAGTCGCGTCTGGCCAGCGAGGTGCTCGAAGCGCAGGAGATGGCCCTGATCCGCCGGGCCGCTCATGAGGATCAGTGTTTTTTCAGCCATTCCAGCTACGCGGGCTGCTTCGGCATGACCGGCGGAGCCAGGCATGTGCTTTTTCTGCGCATCCAGCGCGAGCTCACCGCCCTGGAGCAGGACCTGGTTCAGGTTTTCGCGTCCAACGTGACCGTGGCATTCGAGAATCTGCAGCTCAACCAGGAGATCTCCCAGACCCATCGGGAGGTCATCTTCACCCTGGGCGAAGTGGTGGAGAACCGTGCTCTGGTGGGGGGCATGCATGTGCACCGGGTGGCGGAGATGGCCTGGCTGCTGGCCCGCCATGCCGGCCTGCCCGTGGAGGACTGCGATCTGCTGCGCCTGGCCATGCCCATGCACGACGTGGGCAAGGTGGCTATCCCCGACAGCGTGCTGCTGAAGGCCGGTCCTCTGGACGAGGTCGAACGCCGGATCATAGAACGTCATCCCCGCCTGGGGTTCGACATCCTGAACCGCTCCGGCAACCATATCATGCAGGCCGCGGCGCGCATCGCTCTTGAACATCAGGAGGCCTGGGATGGTAACGGCTATCCGGCGTGCCTGAAGGGGGATGGCATCCATGTTTTCAGCCGCATTGCGCGGGTGGTGGACGTGCTGGACAGTTTGCTGAGCAGGCGCGTCTACAAGGAACCCTGGAGCGTGGCCGAGGCCTTGGCGCATCTTGAAGAGCAGCGCGGACGCATGTTCGATCCCGAACTGGTGGACACGCTGCTCAAACACAGGGAGGAGTTTCTGGCCCTGCGGGAGGATATTATCCAGCAGAGTCAAGATCTTGAAATGGCCGCGCACGAAAAAAAATCTTGACCACCGCCCTTGGGTCATCTATCAACCGCCTCTGTCCGGAGGGGTTCCCGAGTGGCCAAAGGGAACAGACTGTAAATCTGTCGTCGTACGACTTCGGAGGTTCAAATCCTCCCCCCTCCACCAGACGCCGACCCAACCCACCTCATGGTGGGTTTTTTTTTGCCCTGCGCCCAGCTTTGCGCTTCCGGTCGGTTCAATGACCTTGACCTTTTGATCGATTTTCGATTCTAGTTCGCGGCTGGAGGAAACCATCATGAAAAAAATCTGTCTTCTCTTCTGTCTGGCCCTGATGGCCGCGCCCGCCTTTGCGGCTGATGTTCCCGTGACCGTGGCCCACGCCACCTGGGTCGGCTACGGCCCCCTGCACATCGCCAAGGAGCAGGGATATTTCAAGGACCTCGGACTCGACGTGACCCTGAGCATCATCGAGGACGAAGCCCAGTACGCGGCGGCGTTGGCCTCGGGCAATATCGACGGCCTGGGAAACGTCATTGACCGCGAAGTCATCCATTTCGCCAAGGGCACCCCCGAAAAGGTCATTTTCGCCATGGACGAGTCTACGGGCGGAGACGGGGTGATCGCGGCCGGCGGCATCAATGCCGTGGCCGACCTGAAGGGCAAGACCGTCGCCCTGGACAAATCGTCCACATCGTATTTCTTTTTTCTGTCCATTCTGGACAAACACGGGCTTGCGGAAGAGGACGTGACCATCCACGAGATGGGCGCCTCCGACGCAGGCGCGGCTTTTGTCGCGGGCAAGATCGATGCTGCCGTGACCTGGGAGCCCTGGCTGACCAATGCCGGCCAGCGCGAAGGCGGCCATGTGCTCGTGTCCAGCAAGGACATGCCGGGCACCATCGTGGATGTCTTTGTCATGAACGCTGATTTCGTGGCCAAACACCCGGAAGTTCCAGCCAAAATGACCAGGGCCTGGTTCAGGGCCGTGGAATGGTACAAGGCCAATCCCGATCAGGGCAACGCCATTATGGGCAAGGCCATGGGCCTTTCCGCCCAGGAAATGGCCGACATGGCCAGCGGGGTGACCTTCAAGGGCGCTGCCGAAAACGTGGCCTTCGTCAAGAAAGGGACGGGACTTTTCGAGGTCGCTGACCGGGCCATCCGTTTCTGGAAAGAGAAGGGCGTTATCGACGGGAGCATGACGGCCGCCGACCTGATCAGCGAAGAATATGTCATCGAAGCCGCAAAATAACTCCGGACACGGGCCAGCCAGGGCCTTTAGACCATGGCTGGCCCTGTCCGCCTTTGCCCTCGTGCTTCTGTGCTGGTCCGCCCTGTCCTATGGCGAGCTGGTCAAGGAGCTTTTTCTGCCCCGGCCGCATCGGGTCTTGTGGTCCTTTGTGGAGATGCACCGGGAGGGGATTCTGCTTCCCTACACCTGGGACAGCGTTTACCGGGTCATGGTCGGATGGTCTCTGGCCGTGGCCGCAGGCGTTCCGCTGGGGATGTTCATCGCCACCTCCCGGCGTGGCGCGGCGCTCATCGCCCCTTTGGTTGAATTCGCCCGCTATCTGCCTGTGGTGGCCCTGGTGCCGCTGACCCTTCTTTATTTCGGCATCGGGGACGGCCAGAAATTCGCCATCATCTTTCTGGGCACGTTCTTTCAGCTTGTGCTCATGGCGGCCGACAGCGTCGGTTCCGTGCCGCGCGACCTGTGCAGGGCCGCAGCCACCCTGGGCGCGAGCCGGAGTCAGACCTATCGCCTGGTGCTCATGCCCGGCGCCCTGCCCAGCATCATGGATGACCTGCGCATCACCGTGGGCTGGGCATGGACCTATCTGGTGGTGGCCGAACTGGTCGCGGCCAATTCCGGCCTGGGCTACATGATCATGCGCGCACAGCGCTTCCTGGCCATCGAGCGCATTTTCGCCGGACTGATCATCATCGGACTTTTGGGCCTGTTCACGGACTGGCTTTTCAAAAGCCTGACCCGGCTGTGCGTGCCGTGGAGCGAAAAGGTGGGAGCATGAGCGCGCTCTTGCGCATCGAGGCCCTGCGCAAGGATTTCGTGGGGGCAGCCGGGACGGTCACGGCCTTGGAGGACATCGATCTGGAGGTCAGCGAGGGGGAGCTTGCGGTCATTGTCGGCCCGTCGGGTTGCGGCAAGTCGACCCTGCTCAACATCGTCGCCGGGCTGGAGCTCGCCAGTTCCGGACAGGCGCTCATCGATGGCCACCCCATCACTGCGCCCGGCGCGGACCGGGGCATGGTCTTTCAATCCTATACGCTTTTCCCGTGGCTGAACGTTCGCCAGAACGTGGAGTTCGGGCTGCGCATCAAGGGCGTGCCTTCCGCACAGCGGGTCGAGAAGGCTCGGCACTATCTGGAGCTTGTGGGGCTGGGGGAATTCGAGAATGCTCTGCCCAAGGAACTTTCGGGCGGCATGAAGCAGCGGGTGGCCATCGCCAGGGTTCTGGCCAACACCCCGCGCATGCTGCTCATGGACGAGCCTTTCGGGGCGCTTGACGCCCAGACGCGGATGCTCCTGCAGGAGCTGCTGCTCAAAATTCGCAGCCAGGAACAGAACACGGTCCTCTTCATCACCCACGACATCGACGAAGCCATCCTGCTGGCCGACAATGTCTACGTCATGTCCCGCCGCCCGGGCCGTTTGAAGGCTCGCATCTCCGTCACCATTCCTCGTCCGCGCGATCATTGGGCCACTGTCTCGGCGGAATTCGCAGCCATTAAGGCCCGGATCATGGGCCTGCTGTGGGAGGAGCTTTAGGTTTTTTTGAATGTGGAGCCGCTGCGCCCGGCCTATCTGCCGATTTCCCTTGCGAAAACCTACCGGGTGTTTAACAAAGACCGGTGAACATGTTTTCAATCCGGAGGTCACCATGCGTACATCCCGCCTTTTTGCGCTATTTGCGCTCCTTTTGGCTTGCAGCTGGTCCGCGTCCCTGCTTGCCGCCACGGACCACTCCGCCCACGGCTTCGACCCCAACGCATATCATCTGGCCTTGAGCTCCGAGCCGCAAGTGCCCCAGGCCGGGGAGCAGGTCGTGGTCACGCTGAAGCTGACCGACGAACACGGTGCGCCCGTGTCCGACTTCAAGATCGTGCATGAGAAGAAACTGCACCTGATCATCGTCCGCCAAGGGCTGGACAGGTTCACCCATGTCCATCCCGAGCCCGGCCCGGAAGGAACCATGGTCAGTTCGTTCACTTTTCCGGATGCGGGCACGTACTCTTTCTATGCCGATTTCACGCCCAGGGACGGGAGCGGCGTTACGCTCATGGCCGAGTTGCGCGTCGAAGGTGCCGCCTCGCCGGCGCCGCCCCTGAACCCGTATGTGCCCGGGATTGTCCAGACCGACGAGCTGCTGGCGGATGTGGGCATTTCCGCCGCGCAGGGCATGCACCGGGTCAGCTTTGCCCTGAAGGACTTGAGCGAGGCTCCTGTCACGGATCTTGAACCCTATCTGGGCGCCATGGGGCACCTGGTGATTTTGAGCGCCGATGGCAGCAAGTACGTCCACGCCCACCCTGCGGACGGGGGCGAGGCTGGCGCGGTGGTCTTTGACGTCCACTTTCCCGGTCCGGGCATCTACAAGGGCTGGGGAGAATTCCAGCGCGGCGGGACGGTTCTGGTCGTGCCCGTGGTGATGCAGATCGATTGAAGAGTGAGCGCCGATCTTCAAGGCGCGGCAGGTCTGCGTCACCGTTCAGGCCGGCAGTGAAGATGATTGGTGGTAACGTTAAAGATTAGAGACATTGGTACGGTTAAATACAGGCTGCCCGCAAAATGATTGCGGGCAGCTTTTTTTTATGGAGTGTCCGACAGGAAGGAGCGCTTGCGGACGGAGCAGATGCTCATCGCAGGATGGAAGCTGAAGGACGCCGCTGGCAGAATCCTGCCCCGACGAATAGAAACCGCTAGTGAGTCGATGCGCCGGATGGGAAGACCGGTTTTGTGCGTCAAGTTCAGCAAAATATCCACGGCAGAGGGGTAGCCTCAAGCAGTTGGCGACCGAGAATGGACACACCCAGAGCCCGTCGGAGGCCGCCAGCTGCGTTCTCCATTAAACAACCAGTTCCATCAAGGCTTTCTTCATCTTTGTGAGTAGGCTCATACCCAGGAGCCTGTCCGGAAAGCGCGGGCGTATACGCGGCATGCACAAGGGGAAGGCGGGTGCGCAATGCCCGGGATGGTGATGCTCACGGCAAGCGGCATGCATAGACAGACAAACGGTTTGAAAAGGACTGCAGATGGCACCCCGCCGTACAATGCCTTGTTTGCTCCATTTGTCGATAAAATGATGCGGATTTGGCGTGTTTGATACAAGAACGCCTCACCGGAGTGATGCGGCGACTTGATTCATCTCAACCATGGAGGAGAAAATGCCAACCATATCGATCAACAGTCTGGACCAGGCAAGATTTCAGGATCTCATCAAAAGGAAAAGATCAATTTCCGTGACACTGACCGCTCTCATGCTGGCAATTTATTTTGGCTTCATCCTGATTTTGGCTTTCCGGAAGGACTTGCTTGCGGTCAAGGTGGGTGAGCATCTGACCCTTGGAGTCCCGGTGGGACTTGCGGTCATTCTTTCGGCCTGCGTGCTGACCGGAGTGTATGTATCATGGGCGAACAAGGCGTATGACGATGCGGTGGCAGGCATTGTCGGCAACATGAAGGAGAAATGAGATGAATGAGTTCACGTCCTCCATCGGGCAGCCCAATGCCGTGTCCATAGGCTTTTTTGTGCTGTTCGTGCTGTTCACGTTGGTCATTACCTACTTCGCGGCCAAGCGGAGCAAAACGGCCTCGCAATTTTATGCCGCCGGGCGTTCGGTCACGGGACTGCAGAACGGAATAGCCCTGGCCGGCGATTACATGAGCGCGGCATCCTTTCTGGGCATCGCGGGCCTCGTGTCTCTCAAGGGCTATGACGGCCTCATCTATTCCATAGGCTTTCTTGTGGGTTGGCCCATCATCATGTTCCTGATCGCCGAGCCGTTGCGCAACCTTGGCAAGTACACCTTCGCCGATGTGGTCGCCTACCGGCTCAAGCAAAAGCCGATCCGGATAGCGGCGTCCTGCGGTTCGCTCATGACCGTTGTTTTTTATCTCATCGCGCAGATGGTGGGGTCCGGGTCCCTGGTCAAGCTCATGTTCGGATTGCCTTATGAAGTGGCGGTCATCGTCGTGGGCGCGATCATGATCGCCTATGTGCTTTTCGGCGGCATGCTGGCCACGACCTGGGTGCAGATCATCAAGGCCATCCTGCTTCTGGGCGGAGCGTCCATCGTGGTTTTCATGGTCCTGGCCCGTTTCGATTACAACCCGGTCAACCTGTTCGACGCCGCCGTGCTCAAGTACGGCTCCAAGGTCCTGGAACCGGGCGGGCTGGTCTCCAACCCGTGGGACGCCTTGTCACTGGGCATCGCCCTCATGTTCGGCACGGCCGGCTTGCCGCACATCCTGATGCGCTTTTACACCGTGCCCGACGCCAAGGCGGCGCGCAAATCGGTGCTCTACGCCACCGGCCTCATCTCCTATTTCTATATCCTGACCTTCATCATCGGCTTTGGAGCCATGGTCCTGGTCGGGCAGGACGTGATCACCGGGTTTGACAAGGGCGGCAACATGGCCGCTCCCCTCCTGGCCGAAGTCACGGGCGGGATCATGTTTCTGGGCTTTATCGCGGCGGTGGCTTTTGCGACCATTCTGGCCGTGGTGGCGGGATTGACCCTGGCCGGAGCCACGACCTTCTCCCACGATCTGTATGCCAATGTGTTTCGTTCTGGCCGCTCCACAGAGGAAAACGAAGTGAAGATGGCCAAGCGCGCGACCGTGGCCCTTGGAATCCTGGCCATCGGGCTCGGTATCGCCTTCAAGGGGCAGAACGTGGCCTTCATGGTCGGGCTGGCCTTTGCCATCGCGGCCAGCGCCAATTTTCCGGCCCTGCTCCTTTCGATCATGTGGAAGCGCTTCAGCACGGTCGGCGCCACCGCGAGTATTGCCGTGGGCGCGGTTTTGGCGGTAGGGCTCATCATCATCAGCCCCACGGTGTGGGTCGATGTGCTCGGCAATGCCCAGGCCATTTTCCCCTGGAAGAATCCGGCCCTGATCTCGCTGCCTGCGGCCTTTGCGGCGGGCTGGCTGGGATCGGTGCTGGCTCCGGATGAAGGCGCCGAGGCCAGGTACGAAAGCCAGCGCGTGCGCAACTACCTTGGAGTGGGCGCGGAATAGGAACAGGAATCGTGGTGGCCGGGTCCGCCGGCCACCTGCGTGCGAGGCGCCATGTCATCCGACGTGCATTTTTGCAGTGATTTTCTGCGTAAAGTCTATCCCTTCAGCACCCTTTCCGCAGACAGCCTGCGAGGTTTACTGCAGGGCGTGCGCGTGATGCACTTTCCTGCCCGTGAGATGCTCGCCGAATCCATGGTTGGGGTGGTCCTGCGCGGAACTGTGGATTTGACGGCTCAGGGCGTCCCTTGTGAACGAATCATCGAAGGTGATGCCTTCGGGTTCGAGTCCGTTGTGGATGAACGATTGCCCCGCCTTCAAATCCGGGCCGAAGAGGACTGCTCGGTCCTGGCCATGAGGCTGGATGCGTTCCGGGAAATGCTGGGCAGGGAAGGTGGCGCACAGGCCTATTTCATGCGCAAATGCGAACGGCTCGCCATGTTGCTGGATGCGGCGAAGGTTCGCGCATCCGAGCTGGAAATCGATCCATTCCTGCGCCTGGCGGTGGGCAGCATCCCCTTGGGAGACCCTGTGTTTATTCCGCCCTCCATGCTGGCGCCGGAGGCTGCGCGGGTCATGCATTCACGCGGAATCTCCGCCTGCCTGGTCGGAGAAGCCGGACGGGTGGCCGGAATCCTCACGGAAAAGGACGTGGTCTCCCTGGCCGCGCAGGGAAATCTCGACGTTGCGGTGGAGCGGATGATGACCACGGAGCTTATCACCGTCAGGGGAGAGGAGCTCGTTTTCGAGGCCTTCTCGACCATGATCCGCCACGGGATCCGGCGTCTGGTGGTGGTCGATGCGAACGAAATTCCCATTGGCCTGCTGCAGGAGCGAGACATGCTCTCGGCGCGGGGGGAGAATCCGCTGCATCTGGCAGGCGAGATAGCCTCGGCCCAATCGCTGACGGCTCTGGCCCAGTGCTTTGACCGGTTGAGATCCATGATTCTGCGATGCGCGGCGGAAAGGATCAGCGCGGAAAACGTGGGCCGTCTTGTGGCCCATATCCATGATCAGATTCTTATCCGCGTCGCCAGGCTGGTGGTGGAAGAACTGGGCGAAGCGCCCGGCGAGTTTTCGCTCATGGTGCTGGGCAGCGAGGGCCGCAAGGAGCAGTTTCTGGCCACGGATCAGGACAATGCCCTTGTTTTTTCAGATTCTGGCGCGCCGGGTGACGGAGAGTATTTTGCCGAATTCGGACGGCGCTTTGTGCGTGGCCTGATGAACATCGGCTTTCCGCCTTGTCCTCACGGGGTGACGGTTGAAAATCCCCTGTGGCGCCAGTCCTCTTCGGCGTGGCGGGAAAGCGTCAACGCCATGATGCGTGTCGTCGATGCCGATGCCGTGTTGCGCCTGGCGCAGCTTGCCGATGCCCGGCACGTGCATGGTGCGGCTCATTTGTGTGACCGTTTGCGGGACCATGCCTTCAAGCAGGTGCAAGACACGCCCGTGCTGCTGAAGTACATGGCCAGGGAGGCGCTCAGGTTCACGCCGCCCATGGGATTTTTTCACAATCTGATGGTGGAGAAGAGCGGTACTGCCAAGGGTTGCCTCGATCTGAAAAAAGGAGGGGTCTTTCCCTTGACCCAGGGTATCAAGACCCTCGCCCTGGAGCATGGGCTGCGCGAGACGGGGACCATGGAACGTCTGCTGCGCCTGCGCCGTGAAGGCGTGTTTTCGGAAACCATGGCCGCCAATGTGCAGGATGCCTTCGATTTTTTCCAGAGTCTGCGCCTGCGCGCGCAGGCAAGCACGGTGCGGGCGCGGCAAGCCCCGGACAACCATGTCCGGCCGGACTTGCTGACCACGCTGGAGCGGGAGCGGCTGAAGGACTGTTTTCGGGTTGTGATTGATTTTCAATCCTTCCTGCACACAAAATACGGTCTGCATCTCATTTCCTAGCCAGTGGGCATGCCGTCCGAATCCAGACAAGACGCAGGCCTTGTGGGCGATTGTCTTTCGAAAGCGAATGCATAAACCTCGACTTGCGAATATGGACGCTCAATAGTGCAAGCTGCTTTTGTTTTCACGGGTCGGCCTTTTTTCTATTCGCCGCTCCCCGATCAAGCCCGCTTGAAGGCGCGGGAGGCGGCAGAGCATCCACCCAAAGGCTTGTGCCAATTTTTTTTGGCCGCTACTCTACTCTACAATCCGCTGAAAACTGTTCGCTGGACGCGAAGCC
>JFJP01024580.1_pt1 | contig 18197 bp, 20 predicted proteins | sample 431651 | NCBI WGS metagenome assembly JFJP01 (sample SAMN02602958, study PRJNA72255) | Microbial mat metagenome, whole genome shotgun sequencing project. | biome: fresh water; feature: sink hole; material: water; isolation source: purple microbial (photo- and chemosynthetic) mats found in...
GGGTCTTGGGCAGCGTTGCCATCGGAACAGGCATGGTCGGCCTCGTCACCATCAACAACCCACAGAGAGACATCTCCACGGCTACCAAAGTCGCCGTCTTCACACTCTACCCCGTGCTCGTCTTTCCCACAGGCATCGCAATGAACAGTCTCACAAACGTCGCCGTAGAATACATCACGCCGTATGCCTTCAAGAAACAGGTGCAGGAAAATCCCTTCCGAATGAAGAATTACATGTTCAACAAGAGGTTCATGCTATTCGATATATTGGTCAGCCAGACCGTCTATGCCATGACGATGGCCTTCGCAGCCTTCCCTCTGTTCCGCTGGGCTGAGTCCGAGGCGTGCGTCCGCTTCAGGCCGGCCAAAGACCAGATCGTCTGCAAAAAGCAGCTGACTGGCGAAGACTGGCTGCTGATCGCGAAGGTGCGCTGGGGGATCACCATGGGGAAAATCGCAAACGAGTTCTTCTTCGGCTGGAGAGAAATGAAGGGATTCGCCCTGAAGAACCGGCCGATGCTGGTCAACGCAGGCCTCACGCTGTTCTGGCAGTCTGCCCTCATCCAGACCTTCCTGGACCTGCGACCGACGAGCGCCGATAAAGCCAAAGCTAACTAATAATTAAACCCGCAGATGCTACTGAACGCCAAGATCGACAAGCAAAACGACATGGCCACCTACGTGCACTCGCTCAAGAAGATCAGTCGAAAGAAAGTGCGAGTCGAACAGCTAGGTATTCCGCGTTCATCGAGGAAGACCTGAATCGCCAGCAGACCACCTCGAGCTGCCACACTTCGACTTCGGCGTTTTCTTCAGGTCAGCAGCCTCACCTCGCCCGGACGAAGCAGCCAAAAAAAAAGAAGCCAACCAGCAGAAAGTCCACGAGACAGTCATCACGGACTACTACCTCGGCACCTCAGCAGACGAAGACAGCACTCACAGACAAGGCAACGCGAAACTGACTCTCAAGAAACTCATCCCTGCCTCGAGCTACACCAAACCCCAAGCCAGAAACCTCTGGTCCACCTCGATGGCAGGTGGCAGCGCTGTCGACAGCAAGCAGGCCGAGACAGACACCAAGCGCTCAGCACTCGCCTTCGCCCAAAGACACTGGCGCGAAGTGAACCCGAAACACAAGAAGGCCTGGAAGACAGAGTCCAAAACGCACCTGCCGCTCGCCAGGAACCAAGAAGACCCCGAAGCAGACAGAGAGCAACGAGACCAGTTCGCTTCGCTCTTCGTCACGCATACCTCCCTGCCGCCAGCTTTCCTCACCACCACGCATCTCTCCATGCCTTCGCAGGTCAGCCAGAAGCACGTCAACTTCAGAGCCATCTCCTCCTTCGCATACCAAGACAAGAAGAAAAAAGTCGACAAGAAACCCAACGCGAAAGACTGGAAGACTAAGCTTAAACCCCAAACCCCAAACCAACTCGAAAAGCAACTGGCAGGCCAGCAACCGCAGTTCTTCGAAAAGAAACAAGAAGACTCTTCGAAGCAAGTGTCCGACTTCGATAAACAAATGCCGAATCTGCTCGACAAAAGATTCTCGCATCCGCTGCAGCCTGAGCTTTCGGGCCAGTCGCACCTGACGCGAACGACTCCCTCCATCCTCGTCAAGCAGCCGTCTCACAGAAATCACTTGGACGCGATCGAAAAGACCAGCCAAGAGAACTTCGAGATCTACATCGCATCCAACATGTGCAAGTTGACAGCCGACCACTGCTGCGAAATCTTCAAAGACCTGGCGCGCAAACCCATCGAAGACAACGGCTTCAGCGTGCTCGACCCGAACGGCAACGAAAACCTGCCCACCCCCTTCCGATTCGCCAAGGAGTTCGAGTACCTCATCGTGAACTTCGAGACCCAGAACCTCATCAGAGGCAAGTGCGAGCTGCTCAAGACCAACTGGCTGAAGCTCTGCGAAGGCCTCATCATCCCCTCGCTCAAAGAGCTGGTCTTCCGCTGCACCTCCGAAGACGCAGACGTCTGTCTCGTGGTCCTCAAGGTAGCCTGCGAGTGACCAGCTCAACGACGGAAAGAACTTCAACCACCAGCGCTTCATCCACAAGTTCGTCAACACCAAGAACGTCTTCGTCTACGAGGAAGACCTCGTAGCTGTCGCCTCACCAGGTGCTCATCAAGGTCTTCATGGCCATCACCTCCCTCTGCGCGAAGCTCAAGGACTCCGCTGACCTGCGCGGCATCAGGCCCAACAAAAGCCTCCAGTCTTTCCCGCCGAAGCTGCACCGCATCCTCAAGAAGAACCCGCTGCTCACCGACCTGTACGCTCTGCTGACCGAGACTCGGCAGAGACGTCCTGGTGGAGTTCTCGAAGCAGCTGACGAAAGAACTGCGACTCCTGAACATCGCTCTGCTGGTCAAGGCGAGGATCGACCAGGAAAAAGGAAGAGCTCCGAAGGCTTCCCCAGCCCGAAACCCAAAGCGAGAGCCAGCAGGCAGGGACTCAGTAAGCATCGGAGAGATAAACAGACGACTCATGTCAGCGAAGACGCAGATAAAGAACAGCATCCACAACTCGGAGACGACTGAGTCCTTCCACTCGAACTTCGTCTTCAAGAAGTCCAGACCCTACACCGCAAGCCACCAGCGCGCAGTCCAGCAGCGCGAACGCACGGCCTCGCACGCAGACCCAGTCGTCCGGCCTCCGCCCCAGCACCTGGTCCTCGAGCAGAAGATCGCAGAAATAAACCTCGAACAGCGACGCAGAACCAAGATGCTCGACAGGAGGAGCGAAAACGAAAAGCTGCGACAGGCAAAACTCGCAGCCGAACTCGCGCACTCCGGACATCCCGGCCAAGAGTCCGGAGGGTCAGGCCCAGCCAAAGCGATCGAGATCGCGAAGAGTCTGGACAAGCTCGACAAGGCAGCGGAAGACGAGAAGCGGCTGAAGACGGAGAAGTCCGAGAAGTCTCGCCAAGACGCACTGGGCGAGCAGCCGGTCGACGGCATGATGAAAGAACACCTGCAGCGCAAGGCGTTCCTCTCTACCTCGAACCTGCTGGCCGGCAAGTCGCACCAGAGGAAGTCTTCGAGGGTCGCGGAAGACCTCGAGCGACCGCAGCAGCTAGTAGGTCACGAAGCAGCGACTAATTAAGCAGCGAAAGACAGCCTTCGCTTCAGAGGCTGGACGTCCAGTTTCTTCGAGGTGATCGACGGCATGAAGTAGCCCAGCCGGCCGAAGTCTTTGCCTTTGGCGGTCCGCTTGAAGAAGCTGTTGTACCTGTTGAGGGCGAACCAGTAGAAGCGCGCCTTGCTGGGGCGGTGCGCTCGGAAGAGGCCTTCGTGGAGGCCGGCCTCGAGGTCCAGGGTGAGCGCGTGCGTGGGGAAGAGGCGGTGGCGCTGGTAGCCCTTGTCGAGGACCTGTCTGTTGGACTCGAGCAGCCGCACGTCTTGGTCGAAGAGCATCTGCAGCGCGAGGTTCACCGTGCAGGTGTGCGACTGCTCCAATATGCCGGCCAGCGAGTTGTTGTCCTGCGCGTAGGAGCCCTGCGCGAAGAGCGCCGGGTAGTGGCGGTGCTGGAAGCTCCTGGGGTCGAAGTCTTTCCGGTAGATGCCGCAGTCGGTCAGCCACTTCGGCTCGGAGCGCGGCGGGTCGACCACCAGCAGGTCGAAGTCGAGCTTGTGGGTCAGGTGCTTCGCGCTGAGAGTGGCGGAGTTGCTTCCGTCGATGGAGACCAGCGTGTGGTTGTAGCGGATGTGGATGCCTTTCTCTTTGGTCAGCAGCTCGACTGCTTCGTTGATCCTCGTGTCGCTGGAGAGCTTTTCTCCCTGCACCAGCAGCGTGACTTCTGCAGCGGGGAACCGCGACTTCAGGATGAAGGAATGGTTCAAGGGAGAAGTTAGGTTTAGGCCTTGTTCGCCCGCGCAGTAGACCGCGAGTCGGCTTCCTCTGAAGCTGGCCAGGGTGGCCTGCATCTTCGCCGCGGAGTCCAGGTCGAAGCTGGCGAGGACAGGGGTGAACTTGTCTGCGAGGGCTTCGGAGAGGAAGCGCACCTGGCCGAGGTCTGGAGAGAGCGAAGGAGCGAGCACGCAGTAGTCGAAGGTGACGTCTGAGCCGTCGCAGGTGCCGATGAAGTTGTGGTCGGGGTCGAAGTGGATGACTTCTTCGAACATCATCTGCGCGTTGACGTCGATCTGCGAGAGGATCGAGCGTCGCACGTCTTCGAGTTCGAGCATGTCGTGCGCGAAGAGGTCCAGGCCTTCCCGCACGAAGCGATGCGCCTGTTTGTCGATGAGCAGCGCTTGTTTGGGTTCGAAGCCGCCTCCCACCAGCAGTCGGCCCAAAACGGTGCAGCCTGCCTGGCCGCCTCCCACGACGACGACTTGTTTGTGGCCGGGCAGCGTGAGCTTGCGCTTCACTTCCAGCGTCTGCTCCACGGAGATGTCCAGTGCTTTGATGACCGTGACCGGCCGCCTGAGGCGCGAGAAGCAGGACCTGGTCGAGCGCGAGGCTGCTGGTATCATTACGAATGATTAATAGTTATTTAGAGGTCGTGATTTGAAGAGTACGAGTACAGCGCCTTGTTGTGCATGATGAGATCGTCTCCGACGAAGTAGAATGTGTCCGACACACTCGCGTAGGGCTCGTCGATCATCTTCTGCTTGAGCTCGGGGGCCAGGGTCGGGAGGTTGTAGATCTTCTCCCAGGAGTTCGTCGAGCCGGGGATGCAGAAGGGGAACTTGAACTCGTAGCTCTCCAGCAGCTGGTCTTTGAAGTAGTGGCGCTCGATGATCATGAAGTCCTTCACTGGCACGCCGTCCGCTACCTTGAACTCGAGGAAAGTTCCTACGGTCCGTGCGTTCAGGAACTCTGGTCCGAAGTTGTATCTGATGGTCCTGATCTCTCGCAGCTCTTCTTCTTCGAAGTAGGCGTCGTCGAAGAATAGGTCTTCGTCTTTTTCGGCTTCTCGCTGGATCTCAAACAAGACGGCCCCGTTGGAGTGGTCTTCGATGGACCTGATTCTGAAGGTCAAGAACTGGATTTTGTGCTTCGAGTTCGCTGCCAGGGGGCACAGGAAGTTGGTGGTTGGTTTTTTGAGGTTCTTCACGTACTCTCTGGTGACGGTCTGAGGCTCCTGCATCCCGATTTTTATTAATATTTATGATCCATTACATTAAAAGCTTATCCTGTCAGCATGGGCTAGATGGATGGGTCTCGGTTGTTGCTCAGAGAGTACTTGAACGAGCTGCTGCCGTCCTTGGAGTACTCGAGAGACATCTTCGCTCCTTCTGGTGGAGTGTTCTTGGTGCCGTCGTCTGCATCTTGGGCCATGGGTCGGGAGGGGGTTTGGTGTTGGGTGATTTCGTGGTAGACTGTGTTGTATCTGGGCTGGGTTGCGAGGTTCGAGTGGTAGGTGGCGAGAGATGACTGCAGGTGCGTCAAGGGAGTCAGGGTCACCTGTGCTTGGGAGTTGGGCGACTGGGACCTCTCGCTTCGAATGACGATCGGTTTCGAGACGGTCGACATCGCTTCGTGTGTGAGTGGCTGGATCTGCACTTGGGGAGACAGCTGGTGCAGGGTCTGCGCACTGTGGATTTGACTGCTCACTGGCTTCGCCTGGATGACTGGAGCTGGAGCGAGGGTTTGGGGTTGGTAGATGGACTGGGCGGGTTTGGGTTTGAGGTGCTGGAGCAGCGACGACTGCTGCACGACTCGGTGGTGGCCTGTCTGAATGGTTGGTTTCGACAGGTGGACGAGCTGCGGTTCGTGCAGAGCGCTCCTGTGTACTTGGGTGCCTTGCACTGGCAGCGTCTGTCGCGTCTCTATGGGTCTGTGTTCGATGATTCTGTTGCGTTCAAGCGAGCTGGAGAGCGAGTTTCTCTCGGCTGACTGCGACGTGAGGCTGTATCTGAGCGAGGGATCGTGCTGCACGTGGCTCACCTGGGCCAGTTCTCTCCTGGAGCTCGGGCCCACGCCCACGCCAGCTGCAGGAGGCGACTCGTAGAGCACTCTGTTGAACTGCTGCAGGTCTGCCTGGTTGTAGGGGTAGACCTGCTGCACAGTGCCTGGTGGCAGCAGCTGGTGGCTTTTGTGGGAGTCAAGTGAAGGGTCTCTGTTTTGTGCAGGCAGTGGGTCTGGTCTCGACTGCGGAGGCGACTTTTGAGAGTGGTAGGAGTTCTTGAGAATCGACTGCGGCTGCTGGTTGGAAGACTTCAAGGTTTGGCGAGCAGGTTCTGCATAGGTTTGGGGTTCTTCGGGCAAGTTCAGACTGACCTTCAAGTCCGAGACGGTATCTCTTCTGGCTGGTCTGGAGTCTTTGGACGAACTGATAAGATTCTCGTAGTAGTTTATTTTCTGTGTGATCGGTTTGTACGCTTTCGGACTGTCTGATCTTCTGTTCTGCCATCTGCAGTCCGCTCCTCTGCATGTTGATGATTTCTTTCAGACTCTGCACTTCTGCTTCTCGCGGTTCGTGGCCGATGGAGAGCCTGTCTTCATCGCTTCGCTTTTGTTTGAGCTGTTCTTTGAGTATCAGGTTCTCGTCGAGCAGTCGCTTGGTGATTCTCTGGCTCTGATCTGCCAGATGCTGAGCGGATTGCTGCTTGTCGCCGACCTCGTCGAGTTTTCGCTGCAGCAGCGGGACCATCTTTTCGAGGACCAGGAGGTTCTCGGTGGTCTGGTGGTGGCTCCTGAGCTTGTCTGCCTGGTGGTTCTCTTCGATCTTCGACAGCTTCATGTCGCTGTAGTCTTTTTGAGCGGCGAGTTCGGTGCTGGGTGAGCCGGGACTACATGCGCATGTCGGTTCTTTCAGCGGTTTTGGTGAGGCGCAGGAGCTCTGCTTCGAGGTTGGAGTGTTTCTCGAGAGCGAGTTGCAGGTCTCTGTTGAGCTTTTCGTTTTTGAGTTTGGTGTCGGAGAGGGCGCGCCTAACGTCTTCGAGTTCCTGGTCTTTTTCGGCGGCGGCTCTCTTTTCAATGTCGAGTTGCTTGAGCAGCTGGAGTTTGGACTGTTCTGAGAGCTGCAGTTTGTTCTTGGCGAGTTCGCAGTCACTCTCGAACCCGATGCGTCTGTTGTCCGCGACGAGCAGCTGGCCCTCCAGCTCGCCTCGTCTCTTCTGCCTGGCTTCGAGGGCTGCTTTGAGCTCCGAGATTTCTTCTGTGAGGTTTTCGTTGAGGATTTTGAGCGCGTCGTTCCGCTCGCGCAGCAGCGAGAGGTCTGCCTCTGCGACTTTGTCTCGCTTGTCTTGGGAGTTCCTCTCAATTTCGAGCTTGCTGCGGACCAGCTCTTGCAGGTTCTTCTCGAGGTCATGCTTTTCTTTCTCGCCGCGGTCGATGGCGGCCTGTTTATCTTTCTCGGTGCGGGCCAGCAGGTCTTCGTAGAGGTCTTGGAATTTGTTCTTCTCGATGCGTGCTTCTTCGAGTTCGGTCTCTTTGATGGCGAGTAGTTCTTTGGAGCGGATGAGATCGAGGCTGAATCCTGTGTCTTCGTCTAGAGTCTTGAGTCGCTGGTCGTTGAGGTCGCTGCGCAGGACGCGGTTTTCGGTTCTGAGGTCGATGAGTTTGTTGTTGAGTTCTTCCTTCTCCTGCAGCGTGTCTTTGAGGAGCTTGTTCAGCTGTCTCTTTTCTTTCTGGAGCTGCTCGAGCTCGATGGACTGCAGCGCGTTTTCTGGCGTGCCGCCTTCTCGCCGCATCCTAACCAACGAGCCGAACTGCGCGGTGTTGTCCTGGAGCTCTTTCTGCAGCCTTGCGCACCGCTCGCGCAGCAGGTCGTTGTCGTCGAGCATCAGCTTCTTCTTCTTGAGGAAGTACTCCTGGTCCAGGTCTTCTGCGCGAAGGTCCAGCCGCTGCTGCTGCGGTCCGTGCAGGTCTGCGACGTTTCGCACGGTGACTGCTTGGTCTTCCACGAGCTTGGCGAAGGCGTTGTAGAGGCTGGAGAGCTCTGGGCCGAGCGCTGCGGACTTCGAGGCGCCTGCGAAGGTCGACTGCGCGGAGGTGCCGTATTTGAGGGAGTCGAAGTCGAGCGAGTGCATGAGACGGGTATGTTAATTCTCGGAAAGCGAGTAATTAATTAGCGGTAGTAGTCGGCCTAGCCCTGCGCTGCGGCCAGCAGCTGCGAGAGTTTGAGGAGCGTGGCGTCTGCCAGGAAGTTCGCGTCGGCCAGGACTCTCTCGATGACCAGCAGCGTCGAGGCCAGCTCGTCTTCCTTGCCTTCGAAGTAGCGGAGGACTTCGGCCACGGAGAAGTCTTGCAGGGCCGCCTCGGCTGCTCTGATCAGGCCGAGCGTACTGGGTGACTCGCTGGTCGGAGTCTGTGAGGCCGATGACCAGCGGCCTGAAAGACAGCAGCCCGAAGTGCGCGAGGCCGCTGACGCACTCGGCTCGAACCACTGGGTTGTCGTCTGCGCGCAGGCCTTCGATCATGACGAAGCGGCCGAAGTGTTTCAGGCGCACGAGCAGGTACCGAGCAGTCACGCGGACCTCGGGGCAGGCGTCGCTGAGGAAGCTGAAGGCTTTCCTGTTCAGGGCAGACGGCCTGAGGTACGGAGACTTGCGCAGCTGGTCCTCGGCCAGAGTCGAGGCCAGGTGCAGGAGAGTCTCAAGACAGGCGACTCGCACTTCGTTCGATGGGTGTCTGCGTGACGCGCGACTACTTGCTCGAGTCGAGGATTTCTTTCAGCAGCAGCTCTGAGAAGTGGTCGTCGGGGACGAGGCTTCGGAAGGCTCTGATGGCGGACTTGAGCACCTGAGGAGCGTTTCTGTTCGCTTTGCAGACTTCGAGGAGGATCTGCTCGCCGTCGTCTGCCTTGAAGAGCGTGTCGCAGACGACGTCTCGGTTGATCTTGCCTTCTCGCAGGGCTTTGAGCAGCCGCTGCTTGGCCTGCTGGTCCATCAGCATGTGCATCTGGCCTGATCAGCTCGCACCTACCGACCACTTCGCAGGCAGTAGTCCGCACCTGCAGGTACGAGTCCTCCAGCAGACTCACCAGCCGCTGGAACTGCTTATCGCTGACGTCTCGGATGAACGCGCCGAAGCACAGCACTGCCTCCGACCTCACCTTCACGCTCTTGTCAGCCAGACACCTGCTCACTCCAGTCTACTGCTCGACCTTCGGAAGCACCAGCTGCGACCACTCGACTCCGATCCTGCTCAAACTCGACAGCGCTGCTTCTTTGACTGCTGGGTCGAGGTAGTCCAGGTTGTCCAGCAGCAGACAGACGATGCTTTTGGGAACTTTCTTTTCGTTCTTCTTGACTGCGCCGAGGTACAGCACGTTGTAGCAGAACAGGTACTTCGCTCGAGAGTCGAAGTAGAAGTCTGCCTTCTGCGCAGAAACCGCTGGCATCATCAGGAACCTCCTCAGCAGCGACTCCGCTTCCTCGATCGACAGCTGCAGAGCCACCTGCTCGCACTCGCGCAGACTGCTGCCTTCCTCCAGCTTCTGGCCACCAGACAGCAGACTCCACTTGAAGGCGCCTGGACTGTCTCGAGCGCTGTCCTGCGACTCTCTGACGATGCTGATTTGGAAGGAAGGCACCGTGAGCTCTCTGCTGTACGACTGCAGGTTTCTGCAGAGGACTGCTCGAGTCTTGTCGGACAGGCCGTCTGTTTTGAGGAGGCTGATGAACTCCTTGGACCCGAGCTTCCCAGCAGAGACCAGACACTGGGCGGCGAGGTCAAGGTCCAGCGAGGCGTGTCTGATGCCTGCAGCGAAGAGAGCGACCCAGTTCGGCTTCTCGAGCAGACTGCCGGTTCTGGACAACAGCAGCATCGCTTGCGTGCGTCTCGAAGTCGAGAGCATCTTGTTGGCTGCATCTTCGAGCAGCATGGGGATGACCGAGCCGCGCAGGATGACGGGGTGGTAGAGGCAGGCCTGCATCATCGCGAGTCTCTTCTCTCCCTTCACTTCGTCCAGCAGCGACAGCAGCGCTTTGTGGCCTGCGTCTTTTAGACAGAGCAGACTTGAAGTGAGCTTTCCGATCAAGTCGAGGTTTTCCAGCTGGTCGAAGAACGGCATGAGTTCGTGGACGATCAGGTCTGTCTCGACTGCTTCGCTGACCAGCTCGACGAGTTCCAGGCAGACGAAGACCGCTTGGCCGTTTCTGCTGTCGATCGAGTGGTTCAGCAGCAAGAGCAGGTTCTTGACCATCGACCGGAGAGTCGGCTGGCTGAGGTCGCGCAGGTGCAGCAGCAGCAGATCGAAGTGGTAGAGCGCCATCCCGACGAGTTCTTCGCTCGTGTAGTCTCCGATCCTCTGCATGGTGGCCTGCACCAAGTCTTCGAAGGTGATTCGCTGGCCTTCTTCGACGCCTATCGTGTCTGCCAGAAGATTCTTGAATGCGAGGTAGTGTTCGTAGTGCTGATCGAGGCTGAGCGTCGACAGCTCGAAGTCTATTTGCAGTCGGTCGTTCCTTCTTTTGGTCTTTTTGATTGTGCTTGAGATGAAGTGTTGTTGGTTTGGGGTTTGGGGTTCATCTTGCTTGCTGGAGCCGTACTTCGCTTCAAGTCCCTCCATCAATCGAAATTAATAACATGCAATTCATGGGAGAAGAATGTTAGGTTTTGAATGCTTTAGGTCGAGCTGGCCGTCGACCTGTCTATCGAGAGCCTCCAGCTATTTTATGATCGAAAGAATGGTGGCTTCAGCGAGGATTTGCGCGAGAATCGCCAACGACTATTAAGGTCTTTGATATCCGTGGCTGGATGGTCGGTCGAAGTTTGTCTTTTATTTTGATGGCTTCTCATTAATCCTTGAAGTCCTGAAAGGATTTCAGTCTGTTGCTAGGTACGAGGTGTCTAGGATGCTGACCCTGCTTCGGAAGACAGTCTGGCCTTTTGCAATCCAGAGTGGACAGGAGGAAGAGTGAGTAAAAATAAATTGAATTAAAAGTTATCTGTGCATCTTTCATAGACGAAGTACTTGAAATGGTCGAGTCCATCGAGCAGGTTGAAGCTGCAGCCATGAGAAGGGCTGAACCAGCGTGTCGTTTGTTCGTCGCGGTTGTCGACTCGGAGGATGGGGAGGAAGCGGTTGTCGGGGCCGAAGGGTTTGATGACGACGGACTTGAGCTTGTAGTAGACGAACTTGTCTGCGTCGAGCAGCTCGCTTTTGATGTCTTTGCAAAGCAAGTCTTGGTTCACCGCGAAGTTGTCCGGATACTCGAGGATGAGGATGTGCGCGGAGTCCGTCGGCGAGGGATTGGGGATCTTGCGGATGTTCTGGAGGTAGTGGTCGTGGATGAGGTCTTGCGGGAGCTTCGGCTGCCACAGGTCGACTGTTTGCTTCGGAGACTTGTAGAGCGTTTTGTCCGGGTCCAGGCCTTCGATGTCTAAGGTGAGCGTGATGATCGAGTCGCTGTCTGCGCAGGTGACCAGCATGAAGTAGTTTATCTTTTCCTGCAGACCGAGCTCTGGTTGAGCAGTCGGAAACTTGAAAGCCTTGTCGAACTCGATAGTGAATGCAGCGAAGGTTTTGTTGCTGAGCAGCGAGCTGATCTTCCTCTTGATGTGGTGACGCACAGACTCGTCGATGTAGCCGTCTTGGCAGCTCAGGTGGAAATAGACCGACGGCAACTTCTTGATGACGAACCTAAAGGTACGGACCCTGTGGCTGGCCTCGAGGTTCGTGACCAGCGGAGAGAAGACCAGTCTGGTGTCCAGGTCTCGCACTCTTTGGTCGAAGTTCTTGAGCTGCTTGCCGGACTCGTCGAAGACGAAGACGTCGTCGAGTTCTTCGGCATGCCTGCGGACCATCATGCAGAGGTCGGAGAGTCTGACGTCGTTGAAGCCGAGGTTGCTGTAGAGGTGCAGTCGGTGTTCGGTCACGCTGTCGCTGAGGACGAGGACTGTGCGTGTTTTGTAGTCCGTGGTGAGCTGTGCGAGGTAGATCGTGCGCAGAGAGCTGAGCGCTCCGAGTCGCGTGAAGGTCGAGTAGATACTGCCGAGCTCTTCGATCTGCATCTCGATCGGCTGATGGAAGCGTTTGCAGTATTTGGTGATGATGTCTTCGATGATGCCGAGGAACAAGGCTTTCCTGTCCATTTGACTGTATTTTTGGTAGCTGCGCTGGTACTGGCTGAGGATTCGCTCGACCATGGGGACAACAATGTCTGGAGAGCCGGATTCCCAGAAGCGCTGGCTGAGCAGTCTTGAGAGCAGCTCGAGGTTCGAGTCTACCGAGGGGCAGTTGATGACAGTGATGAACTCGTCATCGTTGAGCAGGTCTTGCAGGGCATGGGTGCAGCCCAGCACGTAGACCAGACAGTAGAGCTCCGAGAGGTCGCCTTGTGGCAGCTTCGGTTTGGAGATCAGCTGTGCTGCGCTGCAGCTGCGGAGATCTTCGATTGACTTCGGCAGCGTGTCGAGACTGACTGATCTGTGTTTGCTTTTTGTTGTCTGTTTGTCCAAGTACATCATCGCTGTCTCCTTTTCTTCCTGTATTATTGTCTGTGCAAGCGGGAGAATTAACTTTTATTTTCTTACACAGAGAAACCAATTATTAATTCTTTCGTTCAAGAGCAAATCTCTGTTCGAGTGTGTGTCGTCGCTGCTGGCCAGTCAGAGGCGAGTTGATCGAGTGAAGAGACTGCTAGATTTGCCTTTTGTGAGATTTTCTTTGGATTGGTTTTGAAGCTGTTTGAGGTTTGGGTCTGCTGGCAGGCGACTTGCGCTTATGAAAAGCGAAGATCGCAGGTTGACTCCATTAATTGAAGTCTCAGAAAGTGACTCGCAGAAGAAACCTCTAATTATTGTCCAGCTCACTTCGACCGACGAAGCATCTGGTTATCGAGCGAGCGAAAAGCAACAACTCGACACCAAGGAGAAGCAGCCACAGCAGATGCGATCCTTCGCTGCGAAGAACATCCAAGACCACACCTCAAACCGACCGACGCAGCTTGCCGCAGCAGAGCATCGCTGGGTCTGTGATGGCGGCAGTGGCTGGAGGTGGCACGAGCGATTGATTCGAGAACGAGCCACTAATTTATAATGATGAATATAATCTGTAGCCTGTATGTCTCTTTTTTAGACAGCACAGGTAGACAGGTACTGCGTATAGGCATTATTGTGTTCCGCTGCCTCATAGGATAACAAGTAGAACCCTCGAGACTACCTGGTGGGATCAGGCATGTGCAGAGAGGCGAGGCGCCGTCGCTGCGACTGCTGCTGCGGTGCGGTCGAAGGGAGGCTCGGTGCGAGTCGGGCGGATAATTAGAGGCGGTTAATACAGTTTATATCTGGGACTGACGAGCTTAGAGGAGGGCTTGTTGTAGATCGGGGAGGAGTGGTTCAGCTTCGAGCGCACGTTTTCGCGGAAGCTTTTGAGGTCGTTCATGGTCTTCATGCACTCGAAGAGCCAGGTGTTGGGCCGCTTGGGGTCTGGGTCTCGGACGAAGGGGGGCTTGACGGTGAGCAGATGGCTGTGCGAGGCGTAGTGGTTGTTCGGCGCGGCGAGCAGGTGGCCGGCGGGACTCCTGTTGAGGGCGTACTTGTGGTCGCTGGCCAGGGGGCGGGTGAGCTGGCTGCTGGAGGGGTTGCGTATGAGCGGTTCTCTGCAGAGGTACTTGGAGTCGCGGTAGTCGACCGTGAGTCGCTTGGGCTTGGCGAAGTGTCTATGGTCCTGCTGCAGGTGTCGGCCGTCTTCGGACATCTCGAGCCTGTCTGAGTCGAGCGGCCTGTGGAGGGGCTGGAGGTCGACGCTTTCCTGGGACGGCCTGGGCTTGCGGAAGGGCTGGAGGCGCGGCTCGTCTTCGCTGGGCTGCTCGTCTCTGGAGCGCGGGGCGAGGGCTCTGCTGGGCGCGGCCTGGGCTTTTTCGTACTGCTTGAGCCTGTCGCGGAGGTCTGCGAGGAGGTCTGACTGGTCTTTGAGGTGCCTGCGGTGCGGGTCTGCGGCAGGCGCTTCTTTGGGGTCTGGCTTGGGCGGGAGGACCGAGGCCTTGGCGGAGGCTTGGGCGGAGGCTTCGTCTCCGAGGAGGCCGGTGAAGTAGTTTCTGAGCGACTGGTAGATGGAGTGGGGGCTGGCTTCGAGGGACTTGGAGAGCTTGAGCGAGAGCGCGCGGTAGGAGCGGTCGAACTCTTCGAGGTAGGCGTCTTCTTTGGCGAGTCTGATGTTCTGGCTGGAGACCTCTTCGATCTCGGACTGGATCTGCAGCATGTACACGACCAGCTCTTCGCTCCAGGTGTTCGGCTGGTGAGCAGCGACTACCTTGCGCTGGAGGTGGCCGATCTCCGCGATGGTGCCCTCGAACTTGCCGATGAGCTCGGCGAGCTCCTGGCCGACCTGGCCGATGCCTTCGAAGATGGAGTTCCAGCGGCAGTCGAACTTGCGGAAGAAGTCTCGCTTGATCTGGTGGATGGACTCGAGAACCTCTTCGAACTTGAGGTCGATCTTCTTGCGCACGCTCTCGACCTGGCCCTTCATCTGCTCTTGTCGGATGTCTATTTTGGAGAGGCGGTTTTCCGCGAGGTCTTTGTCAATGCCGACCTGGGTGATCTGGTCTTCGAGGCTGTTGAGGATGAGGGGCAGGACTCTGCGGATGGGTTTCGCGTTGTGTTCGACTTGCTGGTCTTTGAGGTCGAGGAGACACTGGGGACAGAGCAGTCTCCTGAGGATCGGAGAGTAGTGCGTGCTGAGCTCGTCGGGGTGCTCGCCGCAGGGCACCTCGAGCAGGCACTGGATCAGGTTCTGCTGCTCGCGCGCGGGGTCTTCGCTCTGCTCGGAGTCGCCCTGCTCGTTCGCCCCCGAGCTCTCGTTCTCCTGCGAGTCGTAGCGCGCAGCCTCCTCTTCGCCTTCGGAGGTCTCTTGGCGGTAGCCCTGGCGCCTTGGCCGCTTCACGACGGGCGGGTTGGCCGAGAGCTCTTCCTGGCCGTCGTCTTCGGTCTGCTCTTCTTCGCCGAGGCCCCCGAGCGAAGAGCCTTCTCCGCGCTGCTCCATGACCTCGACGAAGGCCTGCTTGACCTCTTCGCTGACCGGCGTGACCTCTCTGCAGATGGGACACTTGATCAGGTCGAGCGCCTGCGTCAACCGCGACCACCTCGTCCTGTTTGTTCTCGCGCAGCACCTCGCCGACAGCGCACTCTGCGCAGAGCGTGTGGTCGCAGGAGAGACAGATGATGTTGTCCGGGATCCGCGAGCACTTCTTGCAAGACTTCTGGTGCTCGAACTCCCGAGATTGCCTGCTCATCAATTTAAGAGTGAAGCCACAAGTAATTAAGCGTGGTAGTTTTTCGACAGCACCACGTCTGTGGAGGACTGCATGATTCTGGTCAGCCGGGCGTACTTGTGCAGCGCGGAGCAGACCTTGTGCTCGAGGTAGACCTTGAGGTCCGGGTCGGCCGTGTACTTCTTGCCGCGCAGAGGGTACTTGATGCGGTACATCACGGTCAGCAGGCGGTACAGGAAGAGGTGTTCGCGGTTGACTTCGGTCGGGTTCTCGTTGTACTTCTGGATGCAGGTGCCGAGGGTCGCTTCGATCCACTTGTTCACGCCGTCGCGGAAGACGTCTTGGTTCGGAACCGCGTCCAGCCGAGCGATGTTGTCTCTGGTGAGCCACAGGCTACTCGGTGATCTTCGTGGAGAGCCGCTGGTTCTCTTCGCCGTTCAGCTGGGCCATCACGCGGTTGTGCATCGCGGAGTAGTTCGGGATGAACTTCTTGGCCAGGCCTCGCGTCTTGTTGTAGAAGGTGGCGACGACTCCGAGCACCTGCGTGCGCGTGTTTCGGAACTCTCGGAAGTTGATGATGAAGAGCACGAAGGAGTTCTGTTTCTTCGAGTTCGCCGAGCTGACGGACCGCAGGAAGAGCTCGAACAGCAGCTCGATGATGGACTCGCGGATGTAGGTCAGGAGGATGAGCACGCCATCTGCTAAGTCCGAGCGCACCGTTGAGCGTGCGGACGTTTTCGATGTTCGACTCGTAGACGCCGAGCACGCCGGTCTTCATCTGCGACATCTGCGCTTCGAGTCGCTTGCTCGTCCGCAGCGCGTACTTCAGCCGCCATATCGTGTAGTGCAGGCGCACCAGCTCTTCCTTGTGAGCGCGCTCCTTCATCTCCAGCACCGAGTCGATCTTGTTCCAGAGGTTCTCCGTCAGCAGATGCTACGCGGTCTTTCTTGCGCGGGAAGTACGCCTCGTTCTGCGTCGCCTGCGCGGTCTGAGGCATCGGCAGCTCCGAGCGAAGAGTCGCAGTCATCTGCGGAGACTGGGCGACGGTGTGATACTCGTGCATGCCGTTGCCGCGGTAGACGTTCAGCTCTTCTTGCAGCCGTTTCTGCCTCTCGACCAGAACCGTGTACTTGCGTGAGAGTCGGCTACGTCGGTCTCCATTCTGAGGTACTTCTCTACGATCTCTTTGTATTCTATCGCCTTCAGGTCGAGCGTGTCTTCGAAATTTCTTTGCTGTTGGGCTAACCGCAAATCCCTGGTGGTAATTTGCTGCTTACTTTTCTTTGAGGTCTGCGACGTAGCGGGCTCGGAGGTTTTCGAGTTCGAACATCATGGTCTCTTTGTCCATCTCGACTCTGCGCTTGATCTCGAGTGCGTCGTTGAGCTTCCACTTCATGTCGTGGATGTCTTTGCCTTTATCTGAAAGCATGTGCGTGAGGTTCGCCATGGAGAGCTTGGTGCTGTCGTCGAACTCGTCGAGTCTGTAGCGAAGCGCTTCGTTCTCGAGCGTGAGCTTTTTGATGGTGTTGAGCAGCTCCTGGTTGCGGATGCTTTCGAGCTCCACCTGCGAGTGAAGTGTGACGTTGTGGTTGTGCAGTCTGTGCATCTGGCCGATGTTTTCGTAGGTCGCCCCGATCACTCCCATTTGGTCGTGCTTCATCATTTCGATCTGTCTCTGGGATTCCTCGAAGCGGATGCGCCAGTGGTTGACTTCTGACCGTAGATCGTCGACTATCCTCTGCATACTTTGGTTCTGGCCGTCCAGTTTCTTGATAATGCGGCTGCTACGCGGTTCAGATGGTAGACGTCCATGAAGTGGTCTTTTTCGATGTTCTCTTTGTGCATCGTGTGTGCTCGTTGTTCGTGGAGTCTGTGTTCCAGTTCTCGGCTGATGTCCGGCCTGTCGTTCGGCCCGAGGTAGTGCTTGGACCTGAGTCAGCAGCTCGAACCCAAAGGTATCAAACGTCGTTCGGTCGCCGGTGAACATTAATTAAAACTATTATTTTTGAGTGGCTTGTCTTTGCAGGTCGTCGTGGGCGAGTTTCTGGCCCAGCAGAGACAGCTCATTGAGGAACTCCGACTTGGACTCTCTCGCTCTCCTCGCGTTGATGAGACTGAGCATGATTCGTCGCTGCCTTAAGCTGAGCATCTTCCAGTTCTTGATGTGCGCCTGGAGAACTTCTTGAGAGCTCACTTTATAATCACCGGTTTCGAGCTGTTTGTCGACGAAGCTCTTGAACTGTCTGATGACCTGATCTTCGTTCTTTTCTTGGGGGAGCTGGTGAGCGGAGGCGTACTTCTGCGTCAGCTGCGACGATGGCTTTGGCAGCGTAGTCGTACTTGGTTTTGAGGTAGTGCTGGTGTTCTTTCTTGTTCTTCTCGTACTCGATCATCTCTGTGATGTAGTTGAGGTTGTCTCTGCCTTTCTTCAGGTCGGAGTATTTCTTCCGCAGCAGGTCTTGCGTGATCAGCGGGACTTCGACCAAGTTCTTCTGCTCCTCTGGGTGAGACGCGCCTACCGATCAGTTTCTCCTGGGCAGCTAGTCTCTGCTTTTCGACGTACTCGTCTTCGAGCTGCTTCTTGAACTCGTCTCGGATCTTCTTGCGGGCAGAGAGGACGGACAGCAGTCTGGCCATGGACTTTCTAACTTTGATCAGTCGGCCTTTTTGTGGTTTCTTGCCTTCGATCTTCTCCCTGAGCAGGTAGTCGGATTTAAGCGCGTTCTTTTCTTTGAGCAGGACGAACCAGAGCTTGTGCAGGTCTAAGTTCGACTTGAGACTGAGCTCATCTGCTTTCCACGAGCGGCCTGGGTGAGCGGATCGCACCGTAGTAGCCTCGCTCCTGTTTTCCGTCAGCACTCTTGCGGAGCAGCGGCGTGGTGAACTGGATGGTCTTGACGGTCTTGACTGCGACTTCGGTGTCTTTCTTTTCCTTGAGTGCGAAAGTCACGCGCTTGGCACGGAACATGCTGAGTCTGGCCTCTACGGGTCTGAGGAGCTGCCTGAAGAAGCTCATGCACTGCGCTAATAATGTTGATCTTCGGTGCGTTGGGGTATAGCAGCGCTTATTGGCTGCA
>JFJP01001966.1_pt1 | contig 18193 bp, 17 predicted proteins | sample 431651 | NCBI WGS metagenome assembly JFJP01 (sample SAMN02602958, study PRJNA72255) | Microbial mat metagenome, whole genome shotgun sequencing project. | biome: fresh water; feature: sink hole; material: water; isolation source: purple microbial (photo- and chemosynthetic) mats found in...
GAGGTCGGCCAATGTGAGCGCATCGCCTTCGCACCAACGCTTCTGACCTAAAAGCCCCGAGGCATATTGGAACGCTTTGCTGATTGCGGTGTTGTGCATCTCAATGGTGGAGGCCTGTTGTTTCTCAGCTGGGCGAAGCACTTCGTTACGTACCACGACGGCGGAATCCATGATGCCGTCGGCCAATGCCTCCCAGCGTTTCACACGTAGCTTCGCCGCCGGGTCGTCACGCGGGATGAGGATAGGGGCGTCATTCAGTGTGTCCACGTATTCGGTGATGACGGGAGAGTCGAAGATGCAGAAACCGTCATCAAGGATGAGCGCGGGGATACGGCCGAGCGGGTTGACCTGCAATACCATGCTGCCGGGTTCGCTCGGAGGATCGACGACATATTCATGCGGGATGTTCTTTTCCAGCAGCGCCAGTCGTACCTTGCGAACGTAGGGGCTGGTGTTCGATCCGAGTAGTTTCATGGCGTCCCCCAAAGTAGTTGCCGCAAATTAAATTGAAGTTGTCGGCGGCTAAGTAATTCTTATGCTGCGTTCAACTTATCCAGCAGTTCGTTGATCTTGATAGGGTCATCGGCACGCAAGATCTTTTGCGTGAGTGCAGTGATCTCAGGCAAGTTGGTGGTGAGCACGCGTTGTTTGCTAGCCAAGAGTTGTGCAGGATGCATTGAAAACTGACGCAAGCCCATACCGAGCAACAAGCGCGTGTAAGCCAATTCACCTGCCATTTCACCGCACACCGATACCGGAACCTCAGCCTTGTTCGCACTACCGATGACGTGAGCCAACAGTTGCAACACGGCGGGGTGTAGTGGGTCGTACAGGTGCGCCACTTCTTCGTCGGTACGGTCAATAGCCAAGGTGTATTGGATCAAGTCGTTGGTGCCGATGGAGAGAAAATCTAATTTCTTGATGAAGATATTCAGCGCCAATGCAGCAGCGGGTATCTCGATCATGCCGCCTATGGGTACGTCATCCTTGAAGGCGACACCCTGACTCTTCAATTCTGCTTTCACACCGTCGATCAACTGTAAGGTCTGTGTGATCTCGGACGCTCCCGACAACATAGGCACCAATATCTTCAAGTTGCCGTAGATGGAAGCGCGAAGCAATGCGCGTAACTGAGTGCGGAACAGTTGCGGCTCGGCCAAGCACAAGCGGATGGCACGTAACCCCAACGCAGGATTGCTGGCGACGCGAGTCACGCCCTTCAGTTGTTTGTCTGCACCCAAGTCGTAAGTGCGGATGGTGACGGGCATCTCGCCCATGCCTTCCAGAACCGTACGGTAGGCAGTGAATTGCTCTTCTTCATCGGGCAGGTTGTCGCGATTAAGGAAGAGGAACTCGCTGCGGAACAGGCCGACACCCGATGCGCCGTTCTCCATCACTTGCGGCAGATCGGTAGGCATCTCGATGTTGGCTTGTAACTCGATACGAGTACCGTCCAGCGTGGTGGCACGTGCAGTACGCAGGCGTTTGAGTTTTTGCTTCTCCAATACGAACTGGCTTTGGCGCAGCTTGTACTCCGCCAACAGGTTCTTGTCTGGATTGACGATGACCACACCCTGCTCGCCATCCACGATGAGCATGTCGCGGTCTTTGATCAGCTCGCGTGCGTGGTGCAGGCCAACAACGCAAGGGATGTTCAGGCCGCGCGCGACGATGGAGGTGTGTGATGTTGCGCCGCCGAGGTCGGTGAGGATGGAGCAAAACTGGTGCGGCTTGAGTTGGATCAGGTCAGCGGGGCTGACATCGTGTGCCACCAACACCATCTCGGAATCATGTTGTGGTGTGGGTGGTTGATGACCGGGATGGCCACTCAATACTTTGAGCACGCGCTCGACGACCTGGATCACATCGGTCTTGCGTTCGCGCAGGTAGGCGTCATCGAACGCCTCAAACTGCACGACCAACTCATCCATCTGCGATTTCAATGCCCACTCGGCATTGCAGTGTTCTTTCTCTACCATGGTGCGGGCGGCATGGCTGATGTGTTCATCACCTAAGATCATCAGGTGTAGATCGAGGAAGGCATCGAACTCTGCTGCTGCTTGTTGTGGACGATTGGCGCGTAGCGCGGTCAACTCATCACGTGTTGTTTTTATTGCAGCGTCCAGACGCACGATTTCTTCCGCGACCAGATTCTTAGGCAACACGTAATGCACGACTTCGAGCGAAGTATGCGAGACGAGATGGGCATGACCGATGGCGATGCCACTGGAAACGGGGAGCCCGTGTATGGTGAATGTCATTCGCCTTCCCCAAAGTAATCATTGATGAGTGCGAGGAGGGCGGTCATCGCCTCTTCTTCGCGTTCACCGTTGGTCTCGATGGAGACGGTCGTTCCTTTGGCGGCAGCTAGCATCATCACGCCCATGATGCTCTTGGCGTTGATGCGTTTACCGTTGCGCGACATCCACACTTCACACGGGTATTGCGAGGCGAGTTGCGTGAGCTTGGCCGAGGCACGTGCGTGCAAACCGAGTTTGTTGATGATGAGGGCTTCTTGATTCTGCATTTATTAGTCTTTCAGTTCTCTGAATCCATCAGTACGATACATTCGCGTCCACCGGTGAATGCGATCTGCGCCAATTCGGGCATGGTTTTATTGGGGTGGCACACCACGCGCAACAACATCGGTAGGTTCACACCGGCTACGCCCATGATGTGCTCTTCTTTACACAGTTGACGCGCCACGTTGCTGGGTGTCGCACCGAAGATATCGGCAAGGATGAGTACGCCGTTGCCTTTGTTCAATTCTTGGATGAGGGCATGACCTTCCGCCAGCTTTTGTTGCGGGTCATCGTCCGCATAGACTGACAACACCTTCAAGAAAGGCGGCACTTCGCCTAATACATGTTTAACGCAATCAGCCAGACTTTCGCCCAGATCGTTATGCGCCACAATCAATATCCCAGACATCAGATGACTCCTATTAAACGCGCGACTAGCGCCGCGACAAGTAACAACAGCAACCATCCATAACGCATCATCCAACGCAAAGCTTTTGCATTTGCTTCGTCTTCAGCGTTCGCTTCATCGACGAGAACGCGGACTTTTTTCAATGCGTGTATCGCAGAGGTGCGGTCTATGTTCTGTTGCAGTGGATCGACGTGACTCATGGCTCTATCGTGCGAATGGTTTTTCTATCGGTGAATTCTAGCCGTTTCTGCATGGCGGCGGTGAGACGAACCACGCCATCTGCATCGATGAGCAGCGCTTCATCGAGCTGCATCTTATTTGCAGCACTGCGCCAGCCAACGACACCGGAGATGAATAGTGGCTTGGAAGATGCATCAGACAGCAAGCCGGCATGTTGTCCATGTGTGATGATGGTGACTGCCTGTACGCCTTGGACGGGGAGGCCGTTGCGTGGATCGATGAGGTGGCAATAGCGTTTCCCGCCCACCTCGAAGTAACGCTGATAGTCGCCCGAAGTGCCAACCGCCTCGCCATCACGCAATTCCAAAGTCGCTAACGCGCCGGGTTTGCGCGGATGTTGGATACCCACGCGCCACGGGCGTTTGCCATGTGAGCCGAGTGCCAGCACATTGCCGCCGATATTGATGAGTGCATCGTTGATGCCGTGTTGCTTGAGGATGGCTGCCGCACGATCTAGCGCGTAACCCTTGGCGTAGCCGCCTAGGTCGAGCTTCACATTCCTATTCTTGCTTCGCACTTCTTTGGCCGAGATCGTCAGGTCGCTCATCTGTGGATTGGTCTTCACTAGTGATGCGATAGGAAGATCGTCTGGAAGCATGGCTTTGAAATCGTCTGCTTGAAACCCCCAAGTTTGTATGAGCCCACCGATGGTCGGGTTGAATAGACCTTCCGATTGTGCGGAGAGTTGTGCTGCGTCTTGCAGCAGCGCAGCTAATTCGGGGGAGACCGTTTGGTGCTTGCCTTGCCCGATGGCGGTGTTCAGTGAACTCAATTCAGAAGGTTTCCATGCGTGCAGCAAGTCATGCAGACGTTGGAACTCGAGCATCACATCGGCGATGCCCTGCTTGGCGCGGGTTTCTTCAACACCATGCACGGTGACCTCGACAAGTGTGCCGAACACATAGCCCTGTTCCTGATAGATTGGCTCTTTGCCACAGGCGCTGAGCAAGAGGCTCAGCAAGAGCAACACAGCGGAGCGGATCATTCTGCCGTCAGCTCTTCCAATTCGAGGGAGGCCGCCAGCATCGCCAGTCGCGCCACCACGCCATAGGCGTAGAAGCGATTGGGGGTATCGTCCGGTGCGCAATCGGGATTGGGCAGGATGCAGCATTGTTCGAATGCCAGCGGCTCGAAGCGCATGCCGGGTGCATTCAAGTTCTCATCCACGCCGCGATCGGTATGCACACGGTAGAAGCCGCCGACCACGTAGCGGTCAACCATGTACACCACTGGCTCGGCGACTGCGCCGTTCAGATCTTCAAAGGTATAGACACCTTCCTGCACCAACACGTCGGAGACCTGCACACCTTCTTTGACGACAGCCATCTTGTTGCGCTGCTTGCGGTTGAGGTCGCGCACTTCGCTGGCATCTTTCACCGACATGATCCCCATACCGTAAGTGCCTGCATCGGCCTTCACGATGACGAAGGGGTCGTGCTTTACACCATACTCGGCGTACTTGACGCGCGTCTGTTGCAATACCAAGTCTACCTGGGCGGCCAGGCATTCTTCACCCACGCGCTCTTGGAAATTCACTTGGTTGCAAACGGCGAAATAGGGGTCGATCAACCAAGGGTCGATGGACAGTATCTCGGCGAACTGTTTACTCACCTCATGATATGCGGCGAAATGCTTAGACTTGCGGCGTACATACCAGCCGGCATGTAACGGTGGCAACACGGTCTGTTCCAAGTTCTTCAAGATGTCCGGAGCACCAGCGGAGAGGTCGTTGTTGAGCAGCACCACGCAGGGGTCGAAGCCTTCCACTCCTAGACGATTGCCTCTGCGCTCCAATGGTTCTAGCGTGAGCGAGCTACCGTTGGACAACTCCAGCGTGGTGGGTGCGGTGATTTCGGGTAACAGTGAGCCGATGCGTACATTCAATCCCGCCTGCCGCAACATCAGCGCCAACTGTGCAACGTTCTGTAGATAGAACTGGTTGCGCGTGTGGTTCTCAGGGATGAGTAATACGCCGCGAGCCTCGGGGCATACTTTTTCTAAGGTGCTTTGCACCGCATGCACGCACAGAGGCAAGAATTCGGGATTGAGATTGTTGAAACCGCCGGGGAACAAATTGGTATCCACGGGTGCTAGCTTGAAACCGCTGTTGCGCAGATCGACCGAACTATAGATGGGTGGTGTGTGTTCTTGCCATTGAGTGCGGAACCAGTGCTCGATGGTCGGCTGTGCGGTGAGGATGCGTCGCTCCAGTTCCAGCAACGGGCCTTTCAGTGCGGTGGTGAGATGCGGGACCATGATGTGCTCGAAGATTGATGAGCAAGCATTCTATCTGATTGCATGAGGCCAGTGAGGGTGTGGCAGTGGTAGAATGCGCGCCTTCGAAAATAAGGCAACATCATGTTATCTACCGCAAATATCACCATGCAGTTCGGGGCGAAGCCCCTGTTCGAGAACGTCTCCGTCAAATTCGGCGACGGCAACCGCTACGGCTTGATTGGCGCTAATGGCTGCGGCAAGTCCACTTTTATGAAGATCCTTGGCCGCGACTTGGAGCAATCCTCCGGCGAAGTCATGCTAGACAAGACCGAGCGCCTCGGTAAGTTGCGCCAAGACCAGTTCGCCTATGAAGACAAGCGCGTGCTGGACGTGGTGATGATGGGCCACGACGAGATGTGGGAGGCGATGAGCGAGCGCGATGCAATCTACGCGAATCCTGATGCGTCCGAAGAAGATTATATGCGCGCTGCCGATCTGGAAGCGACCTTCGCTGAATATGATGGATACACTGCCGAAGCACGTGCGGGTGAGTTGCTGTTGGGTCTAGGTATCGACATCAATTTGCATACAGGACCGATGAGTGCCGTCGCACCCGGCTTCAAACTGCGTGTACTGTTGGCACAGGCCTTGTTCTCAAATCCAGACATCTTGTTGCTCGATGAGCCGACCAACAACTTGGACATCAACACCATCCGATGGTTGGAAGATATACTCAACGCGCGCAATTCGACGATGGTCATCATCTCCCATGACCGTCACTTTCTGAACAGCGTGTGTACGCACATGGCCGATTTGGACTTCGGCAAGATCACTGTGTACCCCGGTAACTACAACGATTACATGTTGGCTTCCACGCAGGCTCGTGAGCAACAGTCGTCAGACAACGTGAAGGCCAAAGAGAAGGTCGCTGAATTGAAAGCCTTCGTGGCTCGATTCTCGGCGAATGCTTCTAAAGCTAAACAAGCCACTTCGCGTGCGCGTCAGATCGACAAGATCAAGATCGAAGACATCAAGCCTTCCAGTCGCCAATATCCATTCATTCGTTACGAATACGACGATCGTGACAAGCTGCATCGTGTGGCTGTGGAAGTGGAAAAGATGGCGAAGGGTTACGACAAGATGTTGTTCTCCAACGTCAACTTCCGCATCGATGCGGGAGAGAAGGTCGCTATCATCGGCCCTAACGGTATCGGTAAGACGACCTTGTTGCGCTGCCTCGCAGGCGATCTTGCACCCAATCACGGCACCATCAAGTGGGCAGAGAAAGCCAAGTTGGGCTACTACGCACAAGACCATGCGGCGGATTTTGCCGAGAACATCGAAATGATGGAATGGATGATCAACTGGCGTGGTCCATCTGATGATGATCAAGTAGTCCGCGGCACGCTGGGTCGTTTGTTGTTCTCCGGCGACGACGTGAAGAAGAAAGTGAAAGTACTGTCCGGTGGGGAGAAAGGCCGCATGTTGTTCGGTAAGCTGATGTTGGCTAAACCCAACGTGTTGCTGATGGACGAACCGACCAACCACATGGACATGGAAGCCATTGAATCACTCAACACGGCGCTCGATCTGTTCAAAGGCACGCTCATCTTCGTCAGCCATGACCGCGAATTCGTTTCCTCGCTGGCCACGCGCATCATCGAGATATCGGCCAAGGGCGTGAACGATTACCACGGCACGTATGAAGAGTTCTTGCGTGACCAAGCGGTGGAATAAGTCACGATGAGTCGTTCGGGAGCCATCGGCGTCTTCGATTCGGGTGTAGGCGGGCTATCCGTCCTGCACCATATTCGCCAGATACTTCCTAACGAACGTCTTATCTACGTGGCCGATTCTGCCCACGTTCCCTACGGCGACAAATCTCCCTCATACATCGAAGCGCGTTCACTGGCACTCACACGGTATCTTCTGACACAAGGTGCGGATTCCATCGTTATCGCGTGCAACACTGCCACTGCTGCTGCAGCACATACGTTGCGCGTCAAATACAACAAGCTCCCTATCATCGGCATGGAACCAGCGGTCAAACCCGCTGTCGCTGCGACCAAGAAAGGGGTGGTCGGCGTATTGGCAACCGTGGGCACGTTGGAGAGCGCCCGCTTCGCCGCATTGCTGGAGAAATATGCAGGCCACGTGAAGATCGTCACACAGGGCTGCCCCGGCTTGGTAGGGCAAGTGGAGCGTGGACATTTGACCGAGGCGGATACGCGCAAGTTGCTTGAGCGTTATACCGCACCTTTACTTGCTCAAGGTGCAGATACCATCATCCTTGGATGTACTCACTACGCATTCTTGGCACCGTTGATCCGTGAAGTGGTGGGAGCGGAAATCACGCTGGTTGATACGGGTGAGGCGGTGGCGCGGCAGGTGCAACGACGTATCCAAATCGAGTTGCCGCATCGCTCGTCAGGTGCAACAGGTGTCGAGTTCTTCACCAGCGGCGATGTCGAGCAGGCAACACGCATCATGTCAGTGTTGTGGGGAGAGGCGGTCAGCGCAAACCAACTGCCGCAGGAATTTCTCTAAACTCTACTGCTGGTCACGCCGGGTATATCGATTTGGGCAAGGATGTCGCTGGGGATATTTGCAGCAACATCGACGCGCAAAGAATTGAGCGTGTCGGAAATGACACTTTGCACTTGTAGGGCAGTATCCTGCGTGAGGGTGTTCTGATTGGCGTTGCCCAGAAGACCCAGCGCGTTGTAAGTCAGCGAATCTGACTTCTGGTTGTTCCCAATAGAAACGATGGTGCTTTCAGCAGTGAGCTTGGCCTGAGCAACAGTAGTAGGGCTGATATTGCTGTTCGCCTTTTTGCCATTAAGCAAACTTGGATCAGTGACGGGTGCTGTGTAGTTGTACAGATTCGCTGCTGTGTTTGAGATCGAAGCCATTTCGAATACCTTTATTCAGTGAGGCGTATTTTATCCCTTTCCGAATGGATTGGCACGCAGGGTTATCCTGTAAAATCAATCGACTTGATTAAGGAAGCGCCAAATGCAAAACCATCACTACACCCTTACTATCTCCTGCCCCGACCGTGCGGGAATCATTGCTGCCGTCACTGGCTTCATCGCACAACATGGTGGTTTTATCGTCGAGGCGAGTTACCACACCGAGCAAGAAGCTCAGCGCTTCTTTATGCGACAAGAGATACGTTCAGATTCATTGCCATTTGGCGCGGCAGAGTTCGCGCAACGTTTCACCGCCATCGCCAAAGAGTTCGACATGACATGGCAGCTTTCCGATTCGAGCATCAAGAAGCGACTGGTAGTGTTGGTGAGCAAACAAGATCATTGTTTGAACGATCTATTGCATCGCTGGCGCAGTGGTGAATTGGAAGTGGACATCCCTTGTGTCATCTCCAACCACGAAGACCTGCGTAGCTTCGTCGAGTGGCACGGCATACCGTTCATCTATGTGGATATGAAAGACAAGGCGACTGCGTTCGACAGGATCGCCGCGTTGTTTCAACAATATCAAGGCGACAGCATGGTGCTCGCGCGCTTCATGCAGATCATCCCGCCTGCGCTGTGTCAGCGTTTCCCAGGCCGCATCATCAACATCCATCACAGCTTCCTGCCTTCTTTCGTCGGCGCGAAACCGTATCACCAAGCGTATCAACGCGGCGTGAAGCTCATTGGTGCGACCTGCCATTACGTGACCGATGAGTTGGATGCCGGGCCTATCATCGAACAAGATACTGTTCGTATCGACCACGGCGACACCCCCGATGACTTGGTGCGTTATGGTCGCGACATCGAGAAGACCGTGTTGTCTCGCGGTTTGCGCTATCACGTGGAAGACCGTGTGCTGGTATGCGGTAACAAGACGATAGTATTCAGATGATGTGAATACGGGAAGATCAGGATGAATATTCAAGATCGTGCACTGACTGAACAAAACACCCTGTTCGAGGGTATGGACTTTTCCAGTGTGGAATACATGTTGGAGCGCTGCACACTACGTGAGCTGGCTACCGGCGAGAAGTTGCTACAGCCAGAAGTGGAGAACCGCCATCTATATATGATCTTGAGCGGTGAGTTGAGCGTACATCTGGTCGGACAGGCGACGTTGGAGCACACCTCACTGGTAGCGGGTGAGTGTACGGGAGAGATATCGCTGGTGGATGGTAAGAATCCATCGGCACTGGTCGTTGCGACCAAACCGACGCGTGTTTTGGTGGTGCCGCATGACACCGTGTGGTCGATGGTCGATCAATCGCACGATGTGGCGCGCAACCTGTTGGCCATCATCGCTGGCCGTATGCGCAACGATAATTCAGCACTCATCTCTTCCCATAACAAGCGCGCCCAGTACGAACATCAGGCTACCGTAGATGCGCTGACAGGCGTACACAATCGTCGTTGGATGAGCGAGGCATTCCCTAGAGTGTTGCATCGTTGCAAGCTCGATGGTTCGAACAGCGCCATCTTGGTGATCGATATCGATTTTTTCAAACGGGTCAATGACACCTATGGACATCTGGTGGGTGACGTGGCACTCAAGTCCTTGGCGAAGATCATGCAAGTAAACTTGAGGCCGCACGACTTACTTGTGCGTTATGGCGGCGAGGAATTCGCCATTCTGTTGCCAGATACCGAAATCGAACAGGCAAGGCCGATCGCTGAACGTTTACGCACGATGGTCGCGGCGAATGAGATCATCAGTGGCAATCTGGCGTTCAAGATCACCGTCTCCATCGGTATCGCACCGACGACGCAGACAGGCAGTCTGGAAGACTTTTTTGGTGCGGCTGACCGCGCCCTCTATCGTGCCAAAGAACTTGGACGAAACCGCGTCGAAATATCGGTTTAGTAAGTATTCGAAACAATCGTAGAACTAATCCTTGTGGCCCATACTCTAACGGGGCTGAACATTTTCTTCCCTCATAGATCGCTTCCTAACGCATGGCATTGCCCCCTCTCCGCATAGGAAACTATTCCATCGTTCGCGAACTTGGCGAAGGGGCGACCTCGAACGTCTATCTGGCGATGCGGGATAATTCCTACGCGTCGGTGGCGCTCAAGCAGTTGCGCAAGACAGCGCAGACCGATCTGCACAAAGCGATGTTCACCACCGAGGTAGAACTCGGCAGCAAGATGCATCACCGAAACATCGTGCACGTGTTGGATGCGGATCTTAAAGAACCGTCGGGCGCATACCTCGTGATGGAATACATCAAGGGCAAGCCGCTAGATAAACACGATCAAGAGGACACGTTGCTGCCGTTGGAGCAAGTGTTGTCGGTTATCGAGCAAGTGGCAGAGGCGTTGCAGTACGCGGCCTCGCTTGGCGTAGTACATCGTGATGTGAAGCCCGGCAACATCATCCTGATGTCGAACGGTATCGCCAAGTTGGCCGATTTTGGTTGTGCGATCACCACCAGCAAGATGGGGGAAGTGGTGGCGGGTAGCTTGGCGTATATGTCGCCAGAGCAATTGGAAGGCGATGCGCTAGACCAGCGTGCAGATATCTATGCGTTGGGTGCGGTGTTGTATCGATTGTTGACGGGCAAGCACACTTTCGAGGCAGACAATCAGTTCGATGCGCGTACTGCAATCCTGAACTTCCCTATCATCCCGATTCAAACCTATCGCAAAGACTTGCCGACGATATTGGTCAATTTCATCTCGCGCGCGCTGGAAAAAGACATCAAGCATCGTTTCCAAACTTGGGAGTCGTTCATCGAGTCATTCGCCATCGTTGCAAAGGCGATACGTGAATCCGATGAGGACCTCGACTTGTATCGAGGTTTCAGCATGAACACGCAGAAAGTAATCTCCTACAACCTTTCCACTTCGCGCCAGTTCTCACGGAGCGGATATTCACGTAGTGGATTCTCGCGTAGCACGATGCCGGATTGACTCGTCATTGAAGCGTTGACACTAAAAATATCTTGGTGCTTCCCAAGTTTGAAGCGCACTGTTTTAGAGCATGTTCATGCTTCATCATCTGCGGTATCGGTTTTATCAGCATGTTGATCGAGTGGTCTAGAAATTGCTGTTTATATTTCCGTGATCATTGATAAGGAGCCAGACATGTTGAAGAGCGGGCAAATGAATCGTTTTGCCGAAGAGAGAAAGTGGCTGCCTTGGTTCGGCAAGACAGGAAAGTTCGCAATGCGCTGGCCGACCTTTATCAATCGTCGCCGCTATCCGATCCTTGAGCAGACTTTCGAGGGGCTTGCTGCGACGCGGCGGCAGGCACTTGTAAGTTGGGCAAATCAACAATGGAAATTGCTGGAATCGATGGCAGAAGAGCTACGTCGCGAACTGCCACGTCCTACAATCAAGCTGATGCAAAGTATGCGGGCAAGAAGCGCAGACTTTTCAGAGTTGTTGTACATCGATATCTCAGGGCAAGTGATAGCCAGCAGTCACTATAACAATATCTCTTCATACAAATTGCCACCCAAAGCAGTTGAGCTAGGATTGGTTCGACGTTTCTTGCATGGTCCGTATGTCGACCAAAAGACTCAGGAAGTGGGCCCTTCCAGCTCGAAGTTCCATGATGCAGTGACGCTGATGTTCTATCTGCCGATCAGTGCTGGCGGTAAGGTCGTGGGTGCTCTTTGTGGACGTGTCCCGAACGATGTATTGGGTGACTTGATCCAACGCGAGGCAGGGCATGTCTTCGTGGACTCCGGAGACAACTATCTCTTCATGGTGAGGTCGGAGTTCGACCCAAAGATCCAACCCGGTACCGCATTGTCACGTTCACGCTTCGAAGATAGTGCGTTCAGTCTAGGTGACAACCTAAAGCAAGGTGTGCGCACCGATTATGGGACGGTCTGGGTGGACAAACATACCGAGCTCGAACTCATCTTCAATGATCCTGCAACCAAAGAGCTCCATCCAGGAGTTCGCGAGACCATCGCGCGTGGTGAGAATATGTTCGTCACCTATCCGGGATATCCAGACTACCGTCACATTCCTGTGATCGGGGCTGGGGTCACGCTACAGATGCCGGGCTCATTGGATACATGGGGCATGATGTGTGAGGCTGATCTGGAAGAGGCGAATCGGTTTCGCTCTGTCAATTTCCGCATGATGCAATCAAACTTGATACTCGTCTTTCTGACATGGCTGATCACATTCGGTAGCAGTCTCTTCTTACAACTCGATACTTTAGAAACTGCCTTGATCAACCTCTCGATACTGGGATTGGGGGCGATATTGTTCTATCGATACGCGCTCAAACCGATGACAGAACGTTTGCGATTCATGGCGCGCATGATCCGAGGTTTGGCGGAGGGTGGTGGAAACCTATCACAGCGTTTGGATCGGAATCATGCGGCCATCGATGAGCCAGCAGTCATGTCGCAGTGGGTGAATAGCTTCATCGATACGCTAGATGGGACAGTCAGTCAGGTCATCCAAGCCACCGGTGAGATGGAAGGGAATCACCAAGACATGATGGATCGAAACCAAGAGGCGACGGTCGCGACACAACAGGTATTGGCGGCGATACAAGAGATCATGGCCTCTTTGCAAAGGCAGATATCTGATATCGATTCTGCGACTCAGACAACGGCCGAGATCAAACTCATCACGCAGAAGGCGGTCGAACATGCGCAGCAACAGTTCAAGCAAGTTCAGATGCGTACTCAAGGGATTCGAGGTTCATTGGAGCAGTCTGCGCAAACCATCGGTCGTCTGAGCAAGAGTGCTGAAGAGATAGGGAAGATTGTGACAGTGATCAATGCCATCGCCGAGCAGACGAATCTATTGGCACTCAATGCGGCGATTGAAGCGGCACGCGCCGGTGAGGCGGGAAGAGGCTTCTCGGTAGTGGCGGATGAGGTGCGTAAGCTTGCCGAGCGCACCACTGCAGCCACTCAGGAGATCAGAAAGATGATCAATACCGTGCAGAGCCAAGCACGGGAGGCAGTTCAGAACATGGAGCAAGGATCTGCAGGTATCGAAGAGGGGCTGCGCATGGCCGAGTCTGCTGCGTCCGAAAATACTGAGATGAAAGAGATCTTGGAGCGAATGTTCAATCTGATTCAGGGCATCGCAGACAGTACCCACCGATATGGGGAAGATGTGCGAGGTATCGCGACGGTGGCAGGGTCTATGAGTAGCGCATTGGATACTTTGAACTTCAGCATGGCGCAGGCGAGACAGACCTCGCAGCGTCTACAGTTGCTGACAGGTCAGTTCGAAGTATCGCAGTCGCAAGCTCGTCTTGGTGCTTGATTATGACTTGCGTCAGATACCCCAGCGCGCTGAACGAAAGAGACGCCTTCCATGTTAGCTAAAGCAAAGATAGCGCTCGCCAAACAGAACGTCAGCCCAGGTTTGCGCGCGATGTTGGAAGACAGTGACCGCGTGCTCAACGTATTGGTGAAAAACCTTTATGGGATGGTGTACTGCTGTCTTTACGATTCAAAATGGACGATGGTGTATGCGAGTGAAGGGTGGAGTGAATTGACGGGTCTCCCTCCTGACTCGTTAATGAGCAATGCGGATATTTACTACGAGGAAATCACTTATCCGGAAGACCGAAAAAGGGTTCGTGCGGAGATAGAGAAGGCTGTCTCAAACGGACAGCGATTCCATGTCGAGTATCGAATCTTGCATGCGGATGGCGATATCAGATGGGTATCAGAACGAGGTTCGCCGGTATATGACGCACAAGGGAAAATTGAGGCCATCGAAGGTTTTATCCAGAACGTGACGCCTAGGAAGTTGAGCGAATTAGCCGCGTTGGAAGCCAAAGAACGTTATCGATCGATATTCGAGAATGCCATAGAGGGCATCTATCAAACCTCTGCGGAAGGGCAATACCTTAACTTCAATCCAGCGCTGGCGCAGATCTATGGCTATGACTCTGTGCAGGATCTGGCGCAGGGGATATCCAACATCCAGAAGCAACTGTATGTCGATCCGCACAGGCGCGAAGAATTCATCATGCTGATGAGCGAACATGGGCATGTAAAGAATTTTGAGGCACAGGTCTTCTGCAAGAATGGGGAGATCATCTGGATATCAGAGAACGCGCGCGAGGTGCGGGATGCACAAGGTGAGTTGATCTTCTACGAAGGTACGGTCGAGGACATCACTGAGCGCAAGAACTACGAGCAACAGATCGAATATCAGGCGACGCATGACGCATTGACAGGACTTCCAAATAGGACGTTGCTTTCAGATCGTTTGCAGCAGTATTTCGGGATCGCTGACCGTTACGGCAGCAAGGTGGCGGTCGCGTTCATTGATCTAGATCAGTTCAAGATCATCAATGACAGCATGGGGCATCATGCCGGCGATCAGCTGCTTAAGACTATGGCGGCTAGATTGTCCGACTGTGTGCGCGAATCGGATACCGTTGTGCGTTTGGGTGGGGATGAGTTCGTCTTATTGTTGACGGGCTTGAATAAGATTGAGGATATCTCGGAGAGCATGCAGCGTGTGATGGCGGCAGTGGCCGTCCCGTGTCATATCGAAGAGCGAGACTTCATCATCTCTTGCAGCATCGGCATCAGCATCTATCCCGATGATGGGCGAGATACCACCACGCTTCTTAAATTCGCAGACTCTGCGATGTATAAGTCTAAGCATTCTGGGCGCAATAATTTCCAGTTCTACACGGAAGAACTGAATCAATTGTTGATGGAGCGTGTGGAGATGGAATATCGCATGCGCCAAGCGCTCAAGAACGATGAGTTCCTGTTGCATTACCAACCTAAATTGGATTTTTCCAGCGGAAGGATATGTGGTGCAGAGGCACTCATCCGATGGCAGCCACCAGGGCAGAGAATGATCTCTCCAGCTAGTTTCATTCCTATCGCCGAGGAGACAGGATTGATCGAAGACATCGGTCGCTGGGTGTTGCATGCTGCATGCCGCCAAGCTGTGAGGCTCAAAGCGCATTATGGTGTGGCGCTTCCTGTCGCAGTGAATGTCTCGCCTAGGCAGTTCCGCCAATCTGGATTTGTACAATCGGTGAGAGATGTGCTTGCAGAGACATCACTAGATCCAGCTTGTCTGGAGTTGGAGATCACCGAGAGTAGTTTGGTGCATGACACCGGCAGTTTCATCAAGACACTACATGAATTGAAAGCTCTGGGAGTGAAATTGGCTATCGATGATTTCGGTACGGGCTATTCCAGCATGGCGTACCTGAAAGATTTTCATGTGGATAGGCTCAAGATCGATCAGGTGTTCGTCAGTCATCTGGAGACTGAGCCGAGCAACATCGCCATCCTAAAAGCTATCGTTGCACTCGGACATAGCCTAGGGATGAAGGTCATCGCCGAGGGTGTCGAGACCGCTTACCAGCAAGCCTTCTTGCATGGAATCGGTTGTGATGAACTACAAGGTTATCTCTTCAGCAAACCCCTTCCCATAGCCGCTTTTGAGCTGCTGATCACTGATCAGCAGCATCGCTAGTTCTAACGCAAACTCTGCACGTATTTAGGGGCATCGAACGACACCGCCGGGGGTATGACCTCTACGCGCTTGATCCTAGGAAGTAGTGGGTGCGTATCCTCGATACGATTTGCTAGCTCGATTAATTCATCCACGCCAGTAGTACGTGCAAGTCTGACCACCTCGCGCGCATATTCAGCATTCGCGATCGTCCATTCCACATCGATCATTCTGTTGGTTTCTCTTCGGAGCATGACGTATACGCGTCCTACGACAGAAAAGAGTTGTTCCATTTCGCCAGCCATTGAATCCTCCAGTAGTTTGTCTTGTAGGGTAAAAAAAGGGCACCTTGCGGTGCCCTTGAAAGAGGAGCCGGGGAGGCTCCAGGGAGGAGAGGTTTACAGGTTGTAAGCACGCTCGCCGTGGGCTGTGGTATCCAGACCTTCGCGCTCGTCTTCTTCCTTCACACGCAGACCGATGGTCAGGTCAACGATCTTGTAGCAGATGAATGCAACCACACCGGACCAGATGATCGTGGTCAATACAGCTTGTGCTTGGATCCATACTTGTGCACTGATGGAGGTATCGACGATGGTGTTGTTCACGTAGTCGACGATGCCTGTACCGCCCATGCTCCAAGTGTTGAACACGCCAGTCAGCAACGCGCCCAAGATACCGCCGATACCGTGGATACCGAACACGTCCAGAGAGTCATCCGCACCCAACAGTTTCTTCAGGCCAGTCACACCCCAGAAGCAAGTCACGCCAGCCAGTGCGCCGATGATCAGGCCGCCACCGATACCAACCCAACCGCAAGCTGGTGTGATCGCTACCAGACCTGCTACTGCGCCAGAAGCTGCACCCAAGAGACTAGGCTTGCCCTTCATCATCCATTCCGCACCCAACCAAGTCACTACAGCAGCAGCTGTTGCGATCAAAGTGTTAGCGAATGCCAGGGTAGCTGTACCGCCCGCTTCCAGCGCAGAACCTGCGTTGAAACCGAACCAACCCACCCACAACAATGCAGCGCCGATCATGGTCATCACGAGGTTGTGAGGCGCCATTGCTTCTTTGCCGTAACCGATACGCTTGCCGATCAAGAATGCACCGACCAGACCTGCGATAGCGGCGTTGATGTGTACGACCGTACCACCCGCGAAGTCCAGCGCTCCTTTTTGGAACAACCAGCCTGCAGTCGCAGTCGCAGCTTCAGCAGCAGCAGCGTCGGTGTAAGCATCAGGACCCGCCCAGAACCAAACCATGTGTGCGATCGGCAAGTAAGCGAAGGTGAACCACAGTGCCGAGAACAACATCACGGAAGCGAACTTCATACGCTCAGCGAATGCACCAACTACCAGTGCAACAGTGATCGCAGCGAAAGTGGCTTGGAACGCGATGAAAGCGAACTCAGGGATATAGACGCCTTTGCTGAAAGTGGCCGCGTTAGCGACGGCACCCGTGGTTGGGTCGAACACACCTTTCAACAATACGCGGTCGAATCCGCCGATGAACGCGTTGCCAGTAGTAAAGGCCAACGAGTAACCGTAGATCGCCCACAACACAGTGATTAGCGCGAAGATACTGAACACTTGCATCAAGATGGACAGCATGTTCTTGCTACGTACCAGACCGCCGTAGAACAAGGCCAAGCCAGGGATGGACATCATGATCACCAACACGGTAGCGAGCAGCATGAAGCTGGTATCGCCCTTGTTAGGGACGGGGGCAGGTGCAGCAGCAGGTGCTTCAACAGCGGGTGCCACTTCAGCAGCAGCTTCGGCTACAGTCGTAGTCGCTGCGGCAGGCGCCGCCTCTTCTGCGAAAGCCGGTGCCGCGAGGCCGCACAACATGGCCAGCAGCATGAATGAGGCTAATATTTTCTTCATCATGTTCTCCTTAAAGGGCTTCAGGACCGACTTCGCCGGTACGGATGCGGATGACCTGTTCGAGGTCTTGCACGAAAATCTTGCCGTCGCCGATCTTGCCGGTTTGAGCCGCCTTCTCGATCGCTTCGATCACGCGATCCAACTGGTCTGCCTTGATCGCCGCTTCCAATTTGATCTTAGGCAAGAAGTCCACGACATATTCCGCACCGCGATACAACTCGGTGTGACCCTTTTGGCGACCGAAACCTTTTACCTCGGTGACGGTGATGCCTTGCACATCCATCGCGGACAGCGCTTCACGCACTTCGTCCAACTTGAATGGCTTGATGATTGCAGTGACCATCTTCATTGTTCTTCTCCTTAAGAGGGGGGCGGCGAACCGCCCCTGTTATATTTAGAACGCGCGGCTGAGGGACAACACACCTGCACTGGTGTTGGTGATGCTGGTGTTGTTGTAAGCGATACCCACTACGTAACCAGCAAAGTCTTTGCTTACAGAAATCTTGTAGTCGGTGTAGTCAGCAGCCG
>JFJP01005508.1_pt1 | contig 18193 bp, 16 predicted proteins | sample 431651 | NCBI WGS metagenome assembly JFJP01 (sample SAMN02602958, study PRJNA72255) | Microbial mat metagenome, whole genome shotgun sequencing project. | biome: fresh water; feature: sink hole; material: water; isolation source: purple microbial (photo- and chemosynthetic) mats found in...
TGGTCAAGGGCTGTATCGAGCTGGGCTTGACGATCATTCCGCGCGGTGGCGGCACTGGTTACACCGGTGGTGCGATTCCGCTGACCTGGAAGAGTGTCGTGATCAACACCGAAAAACTGGAGGCCATGTCTGAGGTCGAAATGCGCAAGCTGCCCGGCCTGGATCATGAGGTGGGCACGGTCTGGTCCGAAGCCGGGGTGGTAACGAACCGTGTGGCCCATGCGGCCGAGCGCGCCGGTTTTGTGTTTGCCGTGGACCCAACCTCGTCCGAGGCCTCATGCATCGGCGGCAACATCGCCATGAACGCCGGCGGAAAAAAAGCCGTGTTGTGGGGCACCGCGCTGGACAACCTGGCGAGCTGGCGCATGGTGACACCGCAGGCACAGTGGCTGGAGGTGACCCGCCTCAACCACAACATGGGCAAGATCCATGATGTGGAGGTGGCCAGCTTTGAGCTGCAGTATTTCAAGGCCGACGGCAAAACCCCGATTCGCACTGAGCGTCTGGATATTTTGGGCAAGTCTTTTCGTAAAGAAGGCCTGGGCAAGGACGTCACCGACAAGTTCTTGAGCGGCTTGCCGGGCATTCAAAAAGAAGGCTGTGACGGCCTGATCACCAGCGCGCGCTGGGTGGTGCACCGCATGCCCCAACACACCCGCACGGTGTGCCTGGAGTTTTTTGGCAATGCCAAAGATGCGGTGCCGTCGATTGTCGAGATCAAGAATTTCATGTTCGCCGAGCAAAAGCGCTCTGGTGTGCTGCTGGCTGGTCTGGAGCATCTGGATGACCGCTACCTGCGGGCGGTGGGCTACGCCACCAAATCCAAGCGGGGCACCCAGGCGCAACCGGGGTCCAGCATCACGGTACCCAAAATGGTGCTGTTTGGCGATATTTCAGGCGACGATGCCGATGCCGTGGCACGGGTCACCAGTGAGGTGGTGCGTATCGCCAACTCGCGCCATGGCGAAGGTTTTGTGGCCATCAGCCCGGAGGCGCGCAAAAAGTTCTGGCTCGACCGCAAGCGCACAGCGGCCATCAGCAAACACACCAACGCTTTCAAGATCAATGAAGACGTGGTGATTCCGCTGCCGCGCATGGCCGAGTACACCGATGGCATTGAGCGCATCAACATCGAATTAAGCCTGCACAACAAGCTGGCATTGTGTGATGCGCTATCAAATTTCTTCAGGCAGGGCAAACTGCCGCTGGGCCGCCAGGACGATGCCGGCGAGATTTCAGCGGCCGAATTGCTGGAAGACCGGGTGGCGCAGGCGCTGGCGCTGCTGGATCAAGTGCGCAGGCTGTGGGCGCTGTGGCTGCGTGATGTGGCACCCCTCTTTGGCCAGTTGCAGGACCACAGCTTGCGGGCTAGCTGGAAGACACAGATTCGCCAGCCGTTGCAACAGATTTTCAGCGGTGCGGCTTTTGAGCCGATCTTGAAGGAGTGCTCAGCGATCCATCAGCGCGTGCTTAAAGGCCGGGTCTGGGTGGCCTTGCACATGCACGCCGGTGACGGCAACGTGCACACCAATATTCCGGTCAACAGCGATGACTACGAGATGCTGCAGGCCGCCCATGGTGCGGTCAAGCGCATCATGGTGCTGGCGCGCAGCTTGGGCGGTGTGATCTCGGGCGAACACGGTATTGGTATCACCAAGCTTGAGTTTTTGAGCGACGCCGAGTTGCAGCCTTTTACGGATTACAAAGCCAGGATTGACCCGGAAGGGCGTTTCAACAAAGGCAAGTTGCTACGAAATACAGAGCTGTCAGCGCAGGTATTAAAAGGGCTAGAGGCCGATTCGGCACTTAAATCTGATTTGACCAATGCTTACACCCCCAGTTTTGGTCTGATGGGCCATGAGTCGCTCATCATGCAGCAGAGCGACATTGGTGCCATTGCCGACAGCGTCAAGGACTGCCTACGTTGTGGCAAGTGCAAACCGGTGTGTTCGACCCATGTGCCACGTGCCAATTTGCTGTACAGCCCACGCAACAAGATTCTGGCAACCTCGCTGCTGGTGGAGGCCTTTTTGTACGAGGAGCAAACCCGCCGCGGCGTCAGCATCAAACACTGGCAGGAGTTTGAAGACGTGGCCGACCATTGCACGGTGTGCCACAAGTGCCTGTCGCCGTGTCCGGTGAATATCGATTTTGGCGATGTGTCGATGGCCATGCGCAACCTGCTGCGCAAAATGGGCAAAAAGAGCTTTCGTCCGGCAGGTAGCGCCGCCATGTTCATGCTCAACGCCACCAACCCCGAGACCATCAAGCTGGCGCGCTCGGTCATGGTCAACGTGGCCATCCGCGCCCAGCGACTGGCGGCTGACCTGCTCAGCGTGGTGGCACGCAAGCAGACCAAGGCACCCCCGGCTACCTTGGGCACGGCGCCTATCAAAGAGCAGGTGATCCACTTCATCAACAAAAAGCTGCCCGGTGGTTTGCCCAAGCGCACCGCCCGGGCCTTGCTGGACATTGAAGACAAAGACTACGTACCGATCATCCGCAACCCCCAAACCACCACCGCGGAAACCGAGGCGGTGTTTTATTTTCCGGGTTGCGGCTCCGAGCGACTGTTCAGCCAGGTTGGCCTGGCCACCCAGGCGATGTTGTGGCACGCCGGGGTGCAGACCGTGCTGCCGCCGGGCTATTTATGCTGCGGCTACCCGCAGCGCGGCGGTGGCGACTTTGACAAGGCTGAAAAGATCATCACCGATAACCGGGTGTTGTTCCACCGGGTGGCCAACACGCTGAACTATCTGGACATCAAAACCGTGGTGGTGAGCTGCGGCACCTGTTATGACCAGTTGCAGGGCTACAAGTTTGAGGACATTTTTCCCGGTTGTCGCATCATTGACATCCATGAATATCTGCTGGAGAAAGGCATCACGCTGGCCAACGCTGGTGCCTTTTTGTTCCATGATCCGTGCCACAGCCCGATGAAACTGCAAGAGCCCCTGAAGACGGTCAAGGCCTTGCTGGGACCACAGGTGATCCAGTCGGACCGCTGCTGTGGTGAATCCGGCACGCTGGCACTGAACCGGCCTGACATCTCGACCCAGGTGCGTTTTCGCAAGGAAGAAGAAATCCTCAAAGGTGAGGCCGAATTGCGTGCCAGCGGAGCACTCGGTGCCAGGGAAAACGTCCGCATCCTGACCTCTTGTCCGGCCTGCCTGCAGGGCTTGAACCGTTACGGCGACGACCTGCAAAACGGGTTGTTGCAAGCCGATTACATTGTGGTTGAAATGGCCAATCAGATGCTGGGCGCGCAGTGGATGCCTGAATACGTGAAACTGGCCAATGACGGCGGCATCGAGCGGGTGCTGGTTTGACCGCAGGTTGAAGAATAATTGATTGATGGATTTCAAAACAGGAGATTGACCATGGCAGATTCACAGCTTGGGGCGGCAGTACCCCAGGACATCACCGTTCACAGCCACTCGCGTGTGCTGGAGGTCAGTTTTTCTGATGGCACCGCGTTTCGCATTCCGTTTGAGCTGATGCGGGTGTGTTCGCCCTCGGCGGAAGTGCAGGGGCATGGCCCCGGGCAGGAAACCGTACAAACCGGCAAGCGTGACGTGGAGGTGACGGCGATCGAACCTGTGGGCAACTACGCCGTGCAGCCGACTTTTTCAGACGGTCACAACACCGGTATCTTCACCTGGGACTACCTGTACTTTTTGGGCTCGCAGCAAGAAAAACTGTTGGCTGACTATGAGGCCCAGCTCAAGGCCGCCGGCGTTGATCGCGACGCGCCCATGCCCGCCAAAGCCGGCGGCAGTTGCGCCACCCACTGACCCGCAAGACCATGAGCAGTACGCATTTCGGCTACACAAACGTCGATGAGAGCGAAAAAGCCAGACACGTCAAGAGCGTGTTTGACTCGGTGGCGCCCAAATACGATTTGATGAACGACCTGATGTCGATCGGTCTGCACCGACTTTGGAAAGCCTACACAGTGGCCGTGGCCGATTTGCACGAGGGTGATCTGGTGCTTGACATCGCAGGTGGTACCGGTGATCTGGCGATGGCATTTGCCAAAAAAGTTGGTAGGCGTGGTCAGGTGGTGCATACCGATATCAATGAGGCCATGCTACGCACCGGGCGTGACCGACTGGTTGACGCGGGTGTGGTGCTGCCGACGCTGGTGTGCGATGCCGAAAAGTTGCCGTTTCCGGATATTCAGTTCAATCTGGTCAGTGTGGCTTTTGGTCTGCGCAACATGACGCACAAGGATGTGGCGCTGGCCGAGATGAACCGGGTGTTGAAACCCGGCGGCAGGTTGCTGGTGCTGGAGTTTTCAAAAGTCGCCAAACCGCTGGAAAAGGTCTATGACTGGTATTCGTTCAAGGTGCTGCCACGGCTGGGCCAACTGGTGGCCGGGGACGCATCAAGCTACCAGTATCTGGCGGAGTCGATCCGCATGCACCCGGGCCAGGAGGAGCTAAAAAGCCTGATGAAAGCTAATGGCTTTGGCCACGTCGATTACCACAATCTGAGCGGTGGTCTGGTAGCCTTGCACGTTGGTATCAAATGCTGATTTGAATTTGTGGTTTGATGGGCGGATGACCTATTTTTTGGAGACGATATGAAAAGATGGCTTTGGGTGGTAACGATGAGTCTGGCACTGTTTGCCGGACAGGCTGATGCAGCCAAGCGTTTTGGCAGTGGCAAGTCCTTTGGACAACAGTCCGGCAATGTGACGCAGCGCCAGGCGGCACCAGCGCCTGCTGCACCCCAACAGGGTGCTGCGAATGCGGCGACGAACAATCCTGCAGCCAGCCCGGCTGCTGCGCTAGCGCCCAAAAAACCTTGGGGAGCCATGCTCGGCGGATTGGCCGCTGGCCTGGGCTTGGCCTGGCTGGCCAGCTCCTTGGGTCTGGGTGAGGCGATGGGGCAGTTCATGATGTTTGCGCTGCTGGCCCTGGTGATCATGATGGGCGTGGGTTGGTTCATGCGTTCGCGCAAGTCAGCCAGCGCGGCCCGGTCTGGTGCGCCCTTTGCGTTTCAGGGCGCTGGCGCAGGGGCTCAGCCTGCGATGCCTGCGAGTTATCGCCCGGAAAACGTGGGCAACGATGCATCGGCCCGCCCCTGGGAGCGCAACACTGCCGCGTTCGATAGCGTCAACCCGGCTACCGGTGTCACGGGCGGATCGATGATTGGCTCTGGACTGGCGGGTGCGCAAACCTGGGGTATTCCGGCTGGTTTTGATACCGAAGGCTTCCTCAAATCCGCCAAGGCCAATTTTGTGTCGCTGCAAGCTGCCTGGGACAAGGCTGATATTGCCGCGCTGAGGGTGATGATGACCGACACCATGCTCAAGGAAATCCAGGCACAACTGGCTGATCGCGAAGCCCACACCGGTGGCCCGATCAATATGACCGATGTGGTGATGATCGAGGCGCATCTGCTGGGTATCGAGGACCTGGGCGACGATCACTTGGCCAGTGTTGAGTTCTCAGGCATGATCCGCGAGGAGCCTTCAGCGGGCCCGAGTCCGTTCCGCGAGGTTTGGAACATGATCAAACCCAAGAATGGGCGCAGTGGCTGGTTGGTTGCCGGGGTGCAAGCCCTGCAGTAAGAAAAGCTCTGCCATTTCAGTGAATAATCGGGGACTATGGCAACACAGTCCCCTTTTTCATGGTTGGAGGGTTTCCTCCAGAAGCTTCCACGCCCCAACTTGCAGCCACCCACCTGGGCGGTTCACGAGGCGCAGCGGCGGATGGTCCTGATGCTGAATCATGTGCTGATGCAGGAAAGCGAGGCCACAACCCGTTTGGCACGGCAAAAAGGCCGGGTCATGCTGGTCCAATGGCGCTCATTCAGTTTCAAATTGGTGGCTACCCCGGCCGGGCTGCTTGATCTTGCGGATGCCGAGGCGGCGACCGATCTGGTGCTGACCGTCACCGATGAGTCGCCGCTTGCCTTGGCGCAAATGGCTTTGCGCGGTGACAAACCTGCGGTCCGGATCGAAGGTGATGTTCAACTCGCCGCCGAGGTCAATTGGCTGACCGAACATGTGCGTTGGGACATGGAAGAAGATCTGGCTCGCATCGTGGGTGATGTACCGGCACGGACCCTGAGCCAGATGGCGCAGGGTCTGGCAGCCGGTCTGCGCCAGTTTCTGACCAGGGCGACCAGTTTCATTCCTGGCAAATCGACCCCATGAGGCGTCTTTTTCGCGGGGTTTTCATCGTCTGGGTGATGCTGCGCTACGGGCTTGATGAACTGGTTCTGACGAGTTTCAAAAAACCTTGGCTGTTGCAGGTCGCCCGGGTGATATCCGTGGGACGCAAGCTTGATGCCCCTCGCGGTCAACGCATCCGTCAGGCACTGGAAAGTCTGGGGCCAATTTTTGTCAAGTTTGGCCAGGTGTTATCGACGCGGCGTGATTTGTTGCCGCTGGACATCGCCGACGAACTGGCCTTGTTGCAAGACCGGGTGCCGCCTTTCCCGAGCGAAGTTGCCATTGCCATCATCGAAAAAGCCTTCAAGAAAAAGGTCGACGATATCTTTGTGTCGTTCGAGCGCCAGCCCGTGGCTAGTGCTTCAATTGCGCAGGTTCATTTTGCTGTGCTGAAAGAGCGCGGCGGACAGCATCGGGATGTGGCGGTGAAGGTTCTGCGTCCGGGCATGCTCGAAGTCATTGACAAAGATATGGACCTGCTGCGCATGATGGCAGGCTGGGTTGAGAGTCTGTCAGACGATGGCAAACGCCTCAAGCCTCGCGAGGTAGTGGCAGAGTTTGACAAATATCTGCACGACGAACTCGATTTGGTGCGAGAGGCATCGAGCGCGGCACAACTGCGCCGCAATATGGCCGACCTGAATATGGTGCTGATTCCGGAAATGTATTGGGACTATTGCATGCCCGACGTGATGGTGATGGAGCGCATGAAGGGGGTTCCCATCAACCAGGTTGATCGCCTGCGCGCTGCCGGTGTCGATATTCCCAAACTGGCAAGAGACGGTGTGACGATTTTCTTTACCCAGGTGTTTCGCGACGGCTTTTTCCATGCTGACATGCACCCGGGCAACATTCAGGTGAGCATTGATCCTGCCACTTTTGGTCGCTATATTTCCCTCGATTTCGGTATTGTGGGAACCCTGACCGAGATCGACAAGGAATATCTGGCGCAAAACTTCACGGCATTTTTCCGGCGCGATTACAAACGTGTGGCTGAGTTGCACATTGAATCGGGCTGGGTGCCGTCATCGACCCGGGTCGATGAGCTTGAATCTGCGGTACGCACAGTGTGCGAGCCCTATTTTGACCGGCCCTTGAAAGAACTTTCGCTGGGCATGGTGCTGATGCGTTTGTTTCAGACCTCGCGGCGCTTTCATGTCGAAATCCAGCCGCAATTGGTGCTGCTGCAAAAAACCCTGCTCAACATCGAAGGCCTGGGGCGGCAACTTGATCCGGATCTTGACTTGTGGCACACCGCCAAGCCGTTTCTTGAAAAGTGGATGATGAACCAGATTGGTCCCAAGAAGTTGCTCGATGAGTTGCGCAACGAAGGGCCGCGATACGCCAAGCTGCTGCCGGAATTGCCACGGCTGCTGTTTGATTTCCTGCAAAACAATTCGCGCGGTCGTGACACCGAGGTGCATGCCTTGCTGATGGAGCAGAAGAAAACCAATCGACTGCTCTCGGCCATTGTTTATGGTGGGTTGGGGTTCGTGTTGGGTCTGATCGTGATGCAGTTCATGGTGCGGGTGCGACTTTTTTAACGGGGAAAAGTCCGGGTCGCGCGGATGATGGGCGCGACTTTATAATCACCGGTTTTGCGACACATTCCTGGATCTGACTACCATGCCAATTTACGCCTACAAATGCGACTCCTGCGGGTTTTCTCGGGACGTATTGCAAAAACTTTCGGATCCGCTGTTGACCGAGTGTCCTTCCTGCGGTAAGTCGTCGTTTGCCAAGCAACTGACATCTGCGGGTTTCCAGCTCAAAGGCTCGGGCTGGTATGCCACCGATTTCAAGGGTGGCAATGCCGGCGCGGCTGTGGCCGAACCGGCTGGCGCAGACCTTGCCACGGCGGCGACAAGCGCGCCGGATTCGCCGTCCACCAAGCCTGAGGCGGCGCCCGCTGCGGCGGCCGGTTGCGCAGGTGGTTGTGCCTGTCATGGCTGAAGCTTGAAAGTAAGTCAACGTGCCGCTTAAAAAATACTTGTTGACAGGCCTGTTGGTCTGGTTGCCCCTGGCCATCACCATCTGGGTGTTGCTGTGGCTGATGGGTTTGCTCGACGGTATTTTTATTGGCTTGCTGACGGCTTTGCAGGCGGTTTCGCCGGAGCCGGTCTCGCGTTTCTGGGAACAGTTCAAACACATCCCTGGCCTGGGCGTGGTGTTGGTGTTTGGTGGCTTGTTGCTGACGGGGGCTCTGGTTTCCAATGTGGCAGGGCGCTGGTGGCTCAATCATTGGCACCGTTTGCTGGCCAAAATTCCTGTCTTCAAGTCGATTTACAACAGTGTCAAAAAAGTTTCTGACACCCTGTTTTCCAGCAATGGCAATGCTTTTCGGACCGCTTTGCTGGTGCAGTATCCGCGTGCTGGTTGCTGGACCATCGCGTTTCAGACGGGTTCACCTGGGGGTGAAGTGGCGCGACATTTGGGCGATGACTTTGTCAGCGTTTATGTGCCGACGACACCTAACCCTACCAGTGGCTTTTTCCTGATGTTGCCGCGCGCGGATGTGATTGAGCTGAGGATGAGTGTGGATGAAGCCTTGACTTACGTCATTTCAATGGGCTCTGTGGCACCGACTGCGGCCGCAGTAGTGGCCTCCAGGCGATGATTTATTGACAACCCTGCCGCCTCGCGTGGCAGCTACTGAAAGCATTTTTTTATGGCCATGCGTTCTCATTATTGCGGTCTGGTGACCGAAGCCCTGCTGGGCCAACACGTCAGCTTGTGTGGATGGGTCAACCGCCGCCGTGACCATGGTGGTGTCATATTTGTCGATGTGCGTGACCGCGAAGGATATGTTCAGGTGGTTTGTGACCCAGACCGCGCTGAGATGTTCAAGGAAGCAGAAGATTTGCGCAACGAGTTTTGCATTCAGGTCAAGGGTCTGGTGCGCGCACGGCCCGATGGGACCGTCAATGACAACCTGAAAAGCGGCAAGATCGAGGTGTTATGCCACGAACTCAAGGTGCTCAACCCGTCGGTGACACCGCCGTTCCAGTTGGACGAGGAAAACCTGTCAGAGACGACGCGCCTGACGCATCGGGTACTCGATTTGCGCCGCCCCTACATGCAGAACAACCTGATGCTGCGTTACCGCGTGGCCATGGAGGTGCGCAAGTTCCTTGATGCCAATGGTTTTGTTGACATTGAAACCCCGATGCTGACCAAGAGTACGCCCGAGGGCGCTCGCGACTACCTGGTGCCAAGCCGCGTCCACGATGGCATGTTTTTCGCATTACCGCAAAGCCCGCAGTTGTTCAAGCAGTTGCTGATGGTGGCCGGCTTTGACCGTTATTACCAGATCACCAAGTGTTTTCGCGACGAAGACCTGCGCGCCGACCGCCAGCCTGAGTTCACGCAGATCGATATCGAAACTTCTTTTATGGAAGAGCAGGACATTCGTGACCTGTTCCAGCAAATGATCAAAACGGTGTTCAAGAGCACCATCAACGTCGATTTGGGCGAGTTTCCGGTCATGACCTATCAGGAGGCGGCGCTGCGTTATGGTTCGGACAAACCTGATCTGCGTGTCAAGCTTGAATTTACCGAACTGACCGATGTCATGGGTGATGTCGATTTCAAGGTGTTCTCTGGTGCGGCCAACATGAAGGGTGGGCGCGTGGTGGCGCTGCGTGTGCCAGGAGGGGCACGCGAAGGTGCCGGGTTGTCGCGCGGAGAGATCGACAATTATGGTGAATTCGTGAAAATTTACGGTGCCAAAGGATTGGCCTGGATCAAGGTCAATGATTTGGCCAAGGGACGCGATGGCCTGCAGAGCCCGATTGTCAAAAATCTGCACGACCGTGCTGTCGCTGAAGTGCTCAAACGGACTGGCGCTCAGGACGGCGATTTGCTGTTTTTTGGTGCCGACAAGGAAAAAATTGTCAATGATGCGATGGGTGCGCTCCGTGCCAAGGTGGGTCACAGCGATTTTGGCAAGAAGAACGGCCTCTTTGAAGACCGCTGGGCACCATTGTGGGTGGTGGACTTTCCGATGTTCGAGTATGACGAAGAGTCGCAGCGTTATAGCGCCGTGCATCATCCGTTCACCGCACCCAAGGACGGCCATGAAGACTGGATGGTCACCGCGCCCGAGAAGTGCATTTCCAAGGGCTACGACATGGTGCTTAACGGCTGGGAGATGGGTGGCGGATCAGTGCGCATCCACCGCGCTGACGTGCAGCAAAAGGTTTTTGATGCGCTCAAGATCACACCCGAAGAGGCGCAGCAGAAGTTTGGTTTTCTGCTTGATGCGCTGCAATACGGTGCCCCCCCGCACGGAGGGCTGGCCTTTGGCCTGGACCGCATCGTGACCATGATGACTGGTGCCGAGTCCATCCGTGATGTGATTGCCTTCCCGAAAACGCAGCGTGCGCAGTGCCTGCTGACGCAGGCACCCTCGCCGGTGGATGAAAAGCAGTTGCGCGAGTTGCACATTCGTCTGCGCAAAACCGACTTGGTGAAAGCTGGTTGAGTCGGTAGCGGTTCATCCTGGATGGCTCATCCAAGGGAACTCCGGACTCTGGTGCCAGACCCTGCTGGTACATTCAAGATCGCCCAGTCGGTGCTGGTGGTGATTTACACCCCGGCGCTGGATGTGTTGCTGATCAAGCGTGCAGATGCACAGGATTACTGGCAATCTGTGACAGGCAGCAAAGATCGCCTGGACGAGACCTTTGACCAAACTGCCCGGCGCGAGGTGCTGGAGGAAACCGGCATTGATTGCCGGAGTGGGTTGCCCCTGGCCCGGCAACTGCAGGATTGGTATCTGGAGAATATCTACGAAATTTATCCGCGCTGGCGGCACAGGTATGCCCCCGGCGTGCTGCACAACACGGAACATCTGTTTGGTTTGCAGGTGCCTGATGGTACGCCCGTGTGCCTGAGTCCGCGTGAACACACGGCCTACCGGTGGCTACCGTACCGGCAGGCGGCTGATGCCTGTTTCTCGCCGTCCAATGCCGAGGCCTGTTTGATGCTTCCCAGATTTGCCAATTGGTCAGGAATGGCATGAACGTCATCCGGGTAGTCACTTACAACATTCACAAAGGTGTTCAGGGCGTGGGGCCGGCACGACGGCTTGAGATTCATAACCTGGCGCTGGCAGTGGCATCGCTGGATGCCGATGTCGTGTGCCTTCAGGAGGTACGTCAAATCAATCGGCGCGAAGAACGGCACTTTGCGCAGTGGCCAAACGAGGGGCAGGCCGAATTTTTGGCACCGCCAGGGTACACCGCCGTTTATCGTACCAATGCGGTCACCCGTCATGGTGAGCATGGCAATGCCCTGCTGTCTCGCTGGCCGGTGCTGGCACACCAACATGAGGATATGTCGGATCACCGTCTGGAGCAGCGTGGCTTGTTGCATGTCGAATTGAACGTGCAGGGTCGCAGTGTGCATGTGCTGGTGGTGCATTTGGGATTGATCCGGGCCAGTCGGGTGCGTCAACTGGCGCAGCTCAAGCGTTTTGTTCTGCGGGAAGTCCCGCCCGATGCACCCTTGCTGGTGGCGGGTGATTTTAATGATTGGAGTCGATTGGTCCGGGAGAGCTTTGCCGAGGCCGGCCTGTATGACTGGCGAGGTCTGGCTCAGCCTACTTTCCCGTCGCGCTTGCCGTTGGCGCAACTGGATCATGTATTCGCCCGCGGTTTGCAGGCTGTCAGCATGTCGGTGCCCAGTGGCCGGGCCTGGTGGCGCATGTCAGACCATCTGCCGCTGATGGCCGAGTTCGGGTTTGCCGATTGATGAGCAGCCATGGCGGACATCAAGGCAGATCACCAACTTGAGTTGTTGCGCGGGGCACAAGAATTTTTTGCTGCCCTGATTGCCGCCATCGATGCCAGCGTTTATGAGGTCAGGCTGGAGACCTATATTTTCAACTTGCAGGGCTCTGCCGAGGCCGTTGCACAGGCGCTGATGCGTGCCGCCAGGCGCGGAGTCACAGTGGCGTTGGTGATGGATGGTGTGGGCACGCCGGTCTTGCCTGCGCCCTGGCCACACAGGCTGGGCGCGGCAGGCGTGCAGTGGCGCATTTACGCGCCACTGGGTCGCCTGGGCTTGCTGGTGTCGAGTCGTTGGCGGCGTTTGCATCGCAAGCTGTGTGTGGTGGACGGGTCGGTGGCGTTTTGTGGTGGCATCAATGTCCTCGATGACTGGCTGGATCCAAACCATGGGGCACTCGATGCCCCGCGTTTTGACTTTGCCGTGCGGGTGACGGGTTCCTTGGTGCAGGAAGTTCATGCAGCGATGGCGCAATTCTGGTGGCGAATACAGGCGGCGCAAAGTGCGCGGCAGGTGGATTTTGGGGGTACCTGGCAGGCTTTGCAGCAGTCACTTCAGCAGAGGCATCCGGTGGACGGGGTGACCCAGAATGGTGGCGGTGCCAGGGCCGTGTTGGTGCTGCGCGACAACCTGCTTCATCGAACCCGGATCGAGCGCGCCTATCGTTTGGCCCTGGGTGCCGCCCGCCACGAGATTGTTTTGGCCAATGCCTACTTTTTGCCGGGTCGCAAGATCCGCAAAAGCCTGATGCATGCCGCACAACGTGGGGTGCGGGTACGCTTGCTGCTACAGGGGCGCTATGAGTATTTCATGCAGTACCATGCCACCCGGGCGCTTTACGGCATGCTGCTGGCCTCTGGTATTGAGATCTACGAATACAACACGAGTTTTCTGCACGCCAAGGTTGCAGTGGTCGATGGCCACTGGGCCACCGTGGGTTCGTCCAACATGGATCCCTTGAGCTTGTTGTTGGCGCGCGAGGCCAACGTGGTGATTGAAGATGCCACGTTTGCACAGGTTTTGCGCCAGGAACTTGAGCAGGCGATGGCCAGCAGCGCCCGCCGTCTGGACTGGCAACAGCACAGTCAGCGGCCACTGTGGCAAAAACTGCTTGATCATGCAGCCTTGCTGTTGATGCGCCTATTGCTCTTTGTGAATGGAAAGCGCTATTGATATTATAGCTTCATAGGCTTTGTCCATAAGGTCTGACGACTAATAACCCTTATTTCAAAACGCTGGTACGATGTCGCTTTGACGATTTACCCGAACGTACACCATGAACCCAGTTGACCAAGACGAAGGCACGCCTGTGTCAGTCAGGATACGCGAGCGTATCAAGGCGGCGCGCAAGCGCTTCAATGCCAATGACAATATTGCCGAGTTCATTGATCCGGGGGAGCTTGAACTGCTGCTTGATGAAGTTGAAAGCAAGATGAAGGGCGTTCTCAGCAGCCTGGTGATCGACACAGAAAATGACCACAACACAGATGAAACTGCCCGGCGGGTTGCCAAGATGTACATCAAGGAGGTATTCCATGGGCGTTACGTTGCAGCGCCTTCCATCACCGAGTTTCCGAATGCCGAGCATTTGAATGAACTGATGATCGTTGGCCCGATCACGGTGCGCAGCGCTTGCAGTCACCACTTTTGCCCCATCATGGGCAAGGTCTGGATTGGCGTGCTGCCCAACGAGCATACCAATGTGATCGGTTTGTCCAAGTACGCGCGGCTGGCTGAATGGGTGATGGGCCGGCCGCAGATTCAGGAAGAAGCCGTGGTGCAACTGGCGGACCTGATTCAGCAGAAGACCCAGCCCGATGGTTTGGCGATCGTCATGGAAGCCAGCCACTTCTGCATGGGTTGGCGTGGTGTCAAGGATGTCGATAGCAAGATGATCAACTCGGTCATGCGAGGCAGTTTCCTTAAAGATGCCAACTTGCGTCGTGAGTTCCTGTCGCTAATTCCCCGGAGAGACTAATCATGTTGGTACGTTTGGTTTATACCAGTCGCGCTGTGGATACCAGTCCTGATGCCATTGAATCCATTCTGCACCAGTCGCGTGCGCACAACCCCGGTAGTGGCGTGACCGGGGTACTGTGTTACGGCGGAGGAATTTTTTTGCAGGCCCTCGAAGGGGGACGCATGGCGGTCAACGAGCTTTATGGGCACATTTTGCGCGATTCACGCCATAAAGACGTGGTTCTGCTGCATTACCAGGAGATTTCCGAACGTGAGTTTGGCGGTTGGACCATGGGCGAAGTCAATATGACGCGCGTCAATGCGTCGATTCTGCTGAAATATGCCGAAAAACCCGAACTTGATCCGTACTCGGTGTCGGGTCGGGTGTCACTGGCGCTGCTTGAAGAACTCATGGCCACCGCCTCGATCATTGGCCGCGCATGATGACTTGGGGCTGGTCAGCGAAGGCCTGGTGATCCACCCTTTTGGCGCTTGCCTATTTGTCTTAAGCGGCCGTCTTGCGGGGTCGGTGCGTTGGATTAACAGTGGCACCGGCGGGATTGTGACTGCACGGAGTGCTGCAGTCTGACGATCCACCGGTCAGGGCACGTCATGAACCCGGTTTGGTGATCAGGGCATCTTCCAGCTTGCCGGCCAGTTGCGAGATCGCCAGCGCTGCGGGACAGCCTGGCATCGACTGAATCAGCAATTGACGTCGCATCACCGCTTGGCGAACTGAGGGGTCGGCCGGGATGTCGCCCATATGGATTAGTCGCACTTTTTCTCCGGGCTTGGCTACCACAAACCGGTCCAGTACCTGCTGCAATTGGGTCGTAATGGCGCGACCGTCGCCCATGCGGGCGGTCTGATTAACCACCATGCGGATGATCCGGCGCTGTTGTTCACCCACCAGCACCTTGATCGTGGCGTAGGCATCGGTCAGTGAAGTAGGCTCGGGTGTTGCCACCACCAGCACTTCGGAGGCCAGCGACACGGCAAAAAGGACCACATCTGAAATGCCGGCACCGGTGTCGAGTAGCACCATGTCGTAATGTGGTAGCAATCCCGAAATGATGTGTAAAAAATCCTCCCGTACATTGGGTGTCAGGCGGGAATACTCGACCATGCCTGACCCAGCCAGCAGCACCGAAAAACCACCCGGTGCCCGCACTATCGCTTCTTCGAGCTTGGCTTTTCCGGTAAACACATCATGCAAGGTGATCTTCGGGTACAGATTGAGCACGACATCCAGGTTGGCCAGACCCAAGTCGGCATCCAGAACCAGCACTTTCTGTCCACGCTTGGCCAAGGCGGCGGCCAGGTTTGCCGAGACAAACGTCTTGCCGACACCGCCCTTGCCACTGGTGACGGCCAAGACCTTGCCCAACGGTTTTAGGGGCACCGGGCTGCGCTCTACGGTTTCGGTGGATGGAATGCTTACGTCGCTCATTTCAGTTCACTTTGTTCATTGCACTGCCTGTTGACCGACAGAACCATCGTTGCCACGACTTTCAATCCAGGCCGGCTCGCCAAGGGAAAGCGGACCAAACAGAAGATTCTTTTCTTCGGCACTGACGGCCAGAATTGGTTGTGCTTCGATACACACCCGATTACGTCCTTCTGTTTTTGCACGGTAGAGTTCAATGTCTGCCCGGTCAAGCCAGAGTTCGGGCGTAGAGCGCACCCAGCGTGGTGCGAAAGCTCCGCCGATGCTGATGGTGACCCGAATGGTGGTTCCCGGTGCCACGGTCATGTTCATGGCATTGATCGACGCGCGGATTCGCTCTGCCACCTGATAGCCGAAGGGACCCTGGCAACTTGGCAAGATGATGACAAATTCTTCGCCGCCAAACCTGGCCACCGTGTCCATGGGTCGCACGCAGCTTGCCAGGGTTTTGGCCACAGCCTGTAGCACTGCATCGCCCGCCGGATGGCCGTAGGTATCGTTGACGTTTTTGAAGTGGTCGATGTCAAGCATCAGCAAAAGGGCAGGTTCACCCGACCGAGCGACCACATCAATCTCCCGACAGAGAACGGTCTGAAAGTAGCGACGATTGGATAGCCCCGTCAAAGGATCTTTTAATGACAACTCACACAACTTGTTGATCAACGCTTGCAGGTAGCCGGTTGCATCGGATTCGAGTACGGGCAACTCCTGCGAAGCGTGCTCAAGCAGAGCACGGGCATCGTCCAACTGCAACCGTTGCAGGTCAACCATGAAAGGTGCTGACTTGAGTTTCAAGGCAATCGTTGATAATTAAACGCTCAGTCTAACAGGTTCGTTTTCAGGTTGATGCCCAGAAATGACGGGATCCAACCAGCCAGCTTGGGCGTACCACGACAGCCCAACCGAAATACTTTAGTCGCAGTCGGAACGCGAGATGGCTGCAAGTTGTACCAAGCGGCCGGGCATCTTTTTGAACAACCTGCAAGACGTAGCCTGACGTATTCTGGGACAGAAGACCAAAAAAAATAGGCCAGTACGCCTTTGTTATTGCGGGCTGGGTAGACTCTGGAGCTTTCACAAGGCCGATCGTAGTTTGCTTGATTTGGACAAACCAACCTGGCCAGCTAAAGCAGACAGATCAGTGCCGATATGGGGTGCAATGTCAAGTGCGAAGGGTGACACTGTTCTTCAGATTGAACACACGTCAAGAAAAACGGGCGCCTCCTTGATTTCGCTACACACTCCACCCCCGTGTCATCGGCGGCCTGCCATTGGGGTTTACAGAGGATGAATATCCTGAGTGCTCCACCATGTTGACTGACTCAGGACGGTGCGGTAGTCAACCCGTTTTTGCCAATCCCAGACCTGGCTCCCCTCGCCTCAGCTCCCCGTTGCGTCCCACAAGCGTGCGCCGGATGCCTCCAGGTGTGTCAGGTAGACCCGCACTTCAAATTCGAGCTGGTGGTAACGCGGCTCCATGTAGTTGCACAGGCTGTAGAAGGCCTTGTCGTGCTGGCGCTCCTTCATGTGGGCCAACTCGTGCACGGTGATCATTTTCAAAAAATCTTCCGGCACGTTTTTGAACAAGGAAGCCACACGGATTTCGCGTTTGGCTTTAAGTTTGTTGCCTTGCACCCGCGCGATGGTGGTGTGCGTGCCCAGGGCGTGTTGCACCACCTGTAGCTTGGCATCAAAGGCCACCTTGGCCAGCGGTTCGGCACCACGCAGGTGCTCGGCTTTCAGCAGTTGCACATAATCAAAAAGCGCCCGGTCGGTGCGCACGGCGTGGCCTTGCGGGTATTTTTTCAGCAACCAGTCGGCCACCCGGTCTTCGTGCAGCAGCTTTTCGACCTGCGCCAAGGTGTCGGTCGGGTAACCCTGCAGGTAGCCTAGCGAAGGTTTCACACCACAACGGCTTGTAAACGTCGTGACAGGCCTTGGCCAGCGCGAACGAAGTTTGGCCTTGCATGTTTTCCAACGGCATGGACTGCCGCGCTGCGCTCGCAGTGACGGTTCAACTCAAACTTCCCGGCGCAGGGCAGGGAACAGGATCACGTCGCGGATGCTGCTGCTGTCGGTCAGCAGCATCATCAGGCGGTCCAGCCCCACGCCGCAGCCGCCGGTGGGTGGCATGCCATATTCGAGCGCACGGATGAAGTCTGCGTCGTAATACATGGCCTCGTCGTCACCGCCGTCTTTGGCCACCACCTGGGCCTGGAACCGGGCGGCTTGCTCCTGCGCATCGTTCAACTCGCTAAAACCGTTGCCAAACTCGCGCCCGGTGATGTAGAGCTCAAAACGTTCGGTCACTTCGGGTCGGCTGTCGTTGGCACGCGCCAGCGGCGAGATCTCGGTCGGGTGCTCCATGATGAAGGTCGGCTGCCAGAGCTTTTCTTCCACAGTTTCTTCAAAATACAGCACCTGCAAGGATGGCAGGCTGCGGGTTGAAATGTGGTGTTTGGCCTCGGTGATCCCGAGCTTGGGCAGCACCGAGCGCAGCCAGGTCGCGCTGTCTACTTTCAGGCCCGAGCCATCCTCGAGCATCTGGCCGGCTTCGGTGTATTTGCAAATGGCCTCATGAATGGTCAGGCGCGCAAACGCTTGCTCCAGGTCAACGGGTTTGCCCGCGTAGCTGAGTTGCAGCGTGCCCAGGGCGCGTTGTGCCGCGTCGCGAATCAGCGCTTCGGTGAAAGTCATGAGGTCCTGGTAGTCCCAATACGCGGCGTAGAACTCCATCATGGTGAACTCGGGGTTATGGCGCACGCTGATGCCTTCATTGCGGAAGCTGCGGTTGATCTCAAACACCCGCTCAA
>JFJP01020940.1_pt1 | contig 18193 bp, 10 predicted proteins | sample 431651 | NCBI WGS metagenome assembly JFJP01 (sample SAMN02602958, study PRJNA72255) | Microbial mat metagenome, whole genome shotgun sequencing project. | biome: fresh water; feature: sink hole; material: water; isolation source: purple microbial (photo- and chemosynthetic) mats found in...
GGGTGGCGGAAGGCAGCCGGCGGATGGTCGTCCATGGTCCAGCCGCCGTGGCAGACGATATCGTCGAAGCGACCGCAGCTCTCGACGTCCATCTGCGTCAGCGTGTGGTCGCCGACGAAGCGGATGTTCTCGCGCTTGCCAGGCAGGGCGCCGATCCATTCCAGCTCCCAGGCGCGACCCCGGCCGTCGGGATGGTTCTTGATCCACGCCCAGGCGCCCAGGGCCATGCGGTAGAGCTCATCGCGGGTGCGGTCGGCGTTGCCGAGGGTGTCGTCCTCGCCGCCGATCTCCAACCACCAGAAGTTGTCGCGGCCATGCCCGGTCTGCGCCAGCCGGTGATGATCGAGCGGGAAGTCGTGGACCCATGGCGGACGCTCGAACGGCACGTGGTCGGCAGGATCGATCGCGCGCAGCTGCAGCAGGATCGAGTTGCCCATGGTCTTGCGGTCAGCCACGTCGAGGGCGAGGCTTTCGCCGAAATCGGCCTTGGCCTCGCGCCCCCAGCGCGTGCGCGCACCCGACAGGCGCAGCACCGAATCGCCCGAGCAGTCGGCGAACAGGCGCGCCTCGACGCGGATCCAGCGCTGGCGGGTGAGATGCCAGGCGCGCACCGCGGCGATGCGCTCAGGCGTGGCCATCTCCACCTCGGTGACCGCGCAACTGAGCACGGCGGTGATGTTCGGATGCAGGCACACCGCCTCGAACAGCACGGTATCCCACATCGGATAGGTGAGATGGCGGTTGCGCCGCAGGTTGAGCAGCAGGAGTTCCTCGATCAGCCCGGTCTCCTTGGCGTCGCGTCCATGCGCCCCGCAGATCCACATGCGGATCTCGCTGCTGGCATTGCCGCCGAGGACGGCGCGGTCGTGGATCAGGACGACGCGCTGGCCATGCCGGGCGGCGGCGAGGGCGGCGCAGATGCCGGCCATGCCGCCGCCGACCACGCAGAGGTCGGCGCGCATGGTTTCGCTGATGGCTGGTCCGGCAGGAAGGGTTGCATTTGGCATATGGTGCTATATTAGCATCGTCAGTCAGGATACAAGAGCCGCCATGCCCGCCCAACCCAACCAGTCCCTCGCCGACGGCGTCGCCCTCCTGCAGGTGCTGTGCAGCCGCGATGGCCCGATCGGTTCGCGCGAACTGGCGCGCCTGATGGGCTGGGAGGCGACCCGCGCCAACCGTCTGCTCGGCACCCTGCGCGACCTCGGCCTGGCCGAGCAGGATGGCCAGCGGCGCTACCGTCCCGGCCCTGGCGTCCACCTGCTCGCAGCGCAATGCCTGCACGGCTCGGGTCTGCTCGCCGCCGCCCTGCCGGTGCTGCGCGATTTGCGCCGCAGCGACCTCGGCTTCGCCCTCGGCGTGCTGTGGCAGGGCCAGGTTTCCTACCTGCTGCATGCGGCTCCCGGCCGCCCGATCGAAGAGGGCCTGCGCCGCTCGGCGTTATTCCCCGCCGACGCCTCCTCGATCGGCATGGTCCTGGAGGCGATGACCGCGGATCCTGCACGGACGCCGGCCGCCGAGCTCACGCGCATCCGCGCGCGCGGCTACGCCATCCAGCGCAACCTCGATGGACAGACCGGTTCGGTCGCGCTGGCCATTCCCGGCGCCATGCCAGGTGCTCCGCCACTGGCCGCACTCGCGGTCATGGCCGACTATCGCACCTATTCGGTGGAGGCGCTGGCTGAACTCCTCCGCCCGGCCTGCCTGGCGATCGCCGCACGCATGGAGGCGGCCCGCTCGGCCTGATCCTGGCTACTCGATCTTCATCGCCTTGGCGATGTCGAGGATCAGCAAGAGGCCCTTTTCACGCTTGCTCACCGACTGGATGAGATCGCGGACGGCCCCGCGGATGGTGTCCGGGGGCGCCTCGCAGGTCGTCGGATCTATCTCGATGACATCACCGATCTCATCGACAAGCAGGGCGGCGCTGGTCTCCTCGCTGCCAGAACCATAGCCGACGACGATATTCACCGGCGGCTTGCCGTCTTCGCGCACCGGGAAACCAAGACGCACGCGCATGTCGAGAGCGGTGATGATCTGCCCACGCAGGTTGATCAGGCCCTTGACCACCGGCGGCGCCAAGGGGACGCGGGTCATCGGCTGCTGGCGCAGGATCTCATGCACCGCCAGGACATCGATGCCGCAGTGGTACTGGGCAAGGCGGAAGGTGCAGTACTGGCGATGCTGGGTGGCGACGTCGATCATGACTGGGCCTTGTAGAAGTCGGGCACGACGGTGCGGACCACCGACTCGACATCGAGGATCTCGGTGACCTTGCCGTTGATGACGATGCAGCCCTTGATGCCAGCGCGGCCAGCGGAGCGCTGCACGGTCAGCGATTCCTCGACCGTGTCGATGATCCGGCCGACGACCAGGCCGACGTGGCGGCCGTTGTGGCCATGGACCACCACCGGGAGCAGGTCGGCCTGCACGCCGGCGTCGGGATTGCGCGGATTGCGCCGACGTTCCGGCAGCACCTGGAAGACGCGGACCAACGGCAGGATCTCGCCGCGGTACTGCACCACCTCGACATCGCCGGCCGACTCCAGCTTGGAAACCTCCATCTCCTCAAGACGGACGACCTGGGTGAGCGGAATGGCCATGCGCCCATCGTCGGGGCTCTGGAAGAGCAGCAGCGGCTCTTTGGTCTCGCCCGCAGCCACCGTCGTGGCGGCCTTGACTTCGCGGTTCTTGCCCACGGCATGCGCCCGGGTGCCCAGACCGAAGACGTCGAGAATGAGCGCGACGGTGCCATCGCCCATGATCGTCGCACCGGCGAATACGGCGAGATTCTTGAGCTGCTTGTCGAGCGGCTTGACCACGATCTCGCCGGTATCCAGCACGCTGTCGACGACCAGGCCGAACTGGGTCTCGTCGGCCTGCAGTACGACGATGTTGATCGAGGCGGCGGGATCCTGCGGCAGGCCGAGTTCGTTGTTGAGATAGATCAGCGGCAGCAGTTGGCCGCGCAGACGATAGACCGGGGCGCCATAGACGTCCTCGATCGCGGTCGCCGCCTTATCCTTCTCGATGCGCACCAACTCCAGCAGGTTGACCTGCGGGATGGCGAAGCGCTCGCCACCACTGGTGACGACCAGGGCGGGGATGATCGCCAGGGTCAGCGGAATCTTGATCGTCACCGTGCTGCCCTTGCCGACCACGGTGGTAAGATCGACCGAACCGCCGATCTTGTCGATGTTGGTGCGCACCACATCCATGCCGACACCGCGACCGCTGATGTTGGTCACCTGTTCGGCGGTGCTGAAGCCCGGGGCGAAGATCAGGTTGAGGATCTCGCGCTCGGCCATCTTGGCGCCCTGCTCGGCGGTGATCAGGCCCTTCTCAATCGCCTTCGCGCGGATGCGCGCCGCATCGATGCCGGCGCCGTCATCGCGGATCTGGATCGTCACCTTGCCACCTTCGTGGTAGGCGCGCAGCAGGATGCAGCCTTCGGCCGGCTTGCCTGCGGCCACCCTGGTATCCGCCTTCTCGACTCCGTGATCAACCGAGTTCCGCACCATATGCGTCAGCGGATCCTTGATCGCCTCGATGATCGTCTTGTCGAGTTCGGTCTCCTTGCCCTCCATCTCCAGGCGGACCTGCTTGCCGACCTGCTTGGCGAGGTCGCGGACAACACGCGGCAGCTTGCCCCACACCGTTTCGATCGGCTGCATGCGCGTCTTCATCACCTCTTCCTGCAACTGGGAGGTGATGTTGTCGAGGCGCTTGCCGGTCGTGGCCAGTGGACCAGCGGCGCTGGAACCGGCATGCTGCATGATCTGGTTGCGCGTCAGCACCAGTTCACCGACCAGGTTCATCAAGCGGTCGAGGACGCGGACATCGACGCGCAGGCTCTGGTCGGCGATCGAGCTGCCGGCGGCCGGTTCTGCGGCCTTGGCGGTAACTGGCTCGGCCGGAGCCGCAGTTGCGACCGGAGCAGCAGTCGCGACCGGGACCAATGGAGCGACGGATGCGGCGACCGGCTTCGCCACGGCTGCCGGAGCGGGGGCCGCAGCCGGAACCGATCCGCCATGGATCAGGGTTTCCAGCTCGGCGATCAACTCGGGATAGGCCTGGGCGCCTTCACCGCCGCTACGTTCGATCTCACCGAGGATCGCGCGGATGGCATCGACCGTGCGCAGCAGGGCGCTGCTCATGTCGGGGTTAAGGGTCAACGCGCCGTCGCGCAGCTTGGCAAGAAGGTTCTCGCCGCCATGCGCGACGTTCTGCAACTTCTCGAAGCCGAAGAACCCGCTCGTGCCCTTGACCGTGTGGATGGTCCGGAAGATCGAGGCGATGACCTCGCGCTTGCCCGGATCCGCCTCGAGCTGCATGAACTCCTTGTCGAGCCGATCGAGATTCTCGTAGCTCTCGACGAGGAATTCCTTCACCAAGCCATCAAGATCGCCCATGAGGCCTCCGTAGCGCCAGGATACGCCAAGCGGAGGCCGCGGGCAAGCCCGCGCTTCGGCTCTACTTAGACCACATCCACAGTCCGCCTTCGAGCGAGGCGGCGACCAGATCGCCGTTCCACAGCACCGGAGCGAGCAGGTCGCTGTTGGTATCGAGACGGAAAGGAGCAGCTCCGAAGACCGCGAGCTGGTGACCCGAAACGACCACGGCATGGCCCGACCAGACCAACGCGGCAGTGATCGCGCCCACCTGCGGACGGGGATCGAGCCGGCCGACCTCGCTCCAGCCCTGCTCGCCGCGCAACAGGACCTTGCCCAGGCTGGTGACCACGACGCCCGCTCCACCGCCAACGCTCGGCTCGGGCAGGTCCTCGCCGGCAGCCGTCCCGTTCCATGTCCACGCCCGGCCCGAAGTCAGTCCGGCCAGCCCGTTGGGCGTGGACCAGGATGACAGCACCGGCTGTTCGAGGGCTGCGCTGTGCTCGAGTTGGCCATCCTCGATGCGGTAGGATTCGAGCCGGCCATCACGGCGCGCCAACAAGATGCTTTCGCCGAGCAGTTGCGGGGCGCTGGCGAAGGCGGCGCCACCCTGGCTCTGCCACAGAGTCGTCGTCGTGCCACGCTGCACCGCGTACAGGCGGCCATCGTTGCCGGCAATCACTAGCAGTTCGCGATCAAGGACCAGCGGACTCTTGTAGGTCAGCAACGGAAAATCGCTGGCGACCGGCAAAGGCATGCGCTCGATCGTTGCACCGAGTCGAAGGGCGAGATTCTCACGGGTGACCAGCAGCAGTTCACCGCCGACCTCGGCGACCGGGGCGAAGATCGGCTCGCTCAGCGGGATGCCGACCGGCGCCGAGCGCACGGCTCCGGCCTCGGCGAGCCACAGCGCGCCGTTGACCACCGCCGGTCTGGCGGTGAGCGGGTGGCCGAGCTGCTGCGCGAGAACGAGGCTGCGCTCGAGTCGCACTGCCACCCTCCAGCCACCCTCGGCGGCAGCACCATTGACCACCACCGCCTGATAGCCGGCTTTGCGCACGGTCAGGCTCAGCTCGACACGCTGATCCGCGGTGACGTCGTGGATCAACGGGGTGAGGCCAAGCACCTTGCCGTCCGCCCCGACCACCTCGGCGCCGGCCGGCGTGCTGGCGATGACCAGTGGCAGATAGGCGAGCCCGATCTCGCGGGCGATGCCCTCGCAGATCGCCAGATCGCCGCGCAGCAGGGCGGTGCGCAGTTCCTCTTTGAGCTGGACGCGGCGCACCGACTTGGCGCGGGCGGCATCAAGCTCAAGTTCGGCCTCGGCACGGACGGCGGTGAGCTGCCAGTTGGGCTGGCGGACGATGGCCTCAAGGGCCTTGACCGCCGCATCCCAATCGCCGACCCGGCCGAAACGCCGCGCCTCATCCAGCGAGGCGCGAGCCTGGCCTTCGATCTCCTGCAGCACCGTCACGCGGCGCAGCAGGGCCTCGTTGAGAGCGGTCTCGCCGGCCGGCACCTGGCCGGCCAGGACGGTGGCGTCGGCGGCGCGCTCGGCGGCGGTACGCGGACCGACTCCGCTGCATGCCGCCAGGCTGGAGGCGATGCGGTCGATCGCTTCGCGGCCCGAGGCCTGAGGATAGTTCTGCAGCACGCTCGCCAGCTTGCTGCGCACCTCCTCGAGGCCCTCGGCGCCAGCGCCCGAGGCCAACGCGGTCAGCGCCTGGCGCTGGACCAACGCCAGATCGCGCTCGGCCTGATCGGCGGCGGCGACGACTCGCGTCGCCCAGACCTCGACCTCGGTACCGGCTCCCAGGCTGCCGACCCGCAAGGTCGCCAGTTCAGCCCGGACCTCTTCCCAGGCACCGGCTTTGGCCTGATTTTCAAGCCTGGCCAGACGCTTGGCCAATTCCTGGACCTGGGCCTGCAACTCGCCATCGAGGGCCACCAGCTTGGCCTCGAGGGCGCTATCAGGACGCGCCTGGCGCAGACGGGCGACCGAGGCTAGGCGGAGCTGCAACGGATGGGTCTGGCTATGGGCGATGATCAGGGTGTCTTCGCGCCAGGTGGCAAGGATGAGGTTGGCTTCGGCTGCCTTCGCGCCCTGGTTGTCATCGAGGGCGGCGAGCGCCCCGGCGATGTCCCCGGAGGTGAGGCGGGTACGCACCTCGACGGCGAGCGCAGCTGCGGCGGCGCGCTGATCGGCCTCGGCCTCGCGTAGACGCTGGGCCAGTCCGGTGTCCTCGGGCAGGGCGGCGAGGCGCGCATGCGCGGCCGCGAAATTCTCGGCCTCGATGAGTTCGCCAATGCTGGCGCGCTCAGCGACAATGGCGGCCTCGACCTGGGCCTTCAGCTCATCAACCGTGCGGATGGCGGTGAGATCGTTGCCGGCGGCCTGACGCAACCGTTCGATCAGGCTGCGCGCCTCCCGCCAGTTGCGTGCCGTGACCAGTTGGCTGATCGCGGCCTCATCCTTGCGCAGGCTGTCCTGTTTGCCGTTGTACTGCACCACCAGCACGGCAACCGCCAGGGCGATGACCAGAAGGGAAACCAGCCCGACCAGGACGATCGGCCGGCTGCCGCGGTTGTCTTCGCGTTCAACGCGCCGATACGGCTGCATCTCGGCGATCGCGCTCGTCGTCGCCGGGGCGGCTGGAACGGCACTCGGCTTGACCCCCGAGGAGGACGAGCCGGTAATAGCTGGACGTACGCCACTGGTGCGATGCTGGTCGACGCGCTGGATGATCTTTTTGGCGATCAGTGAACGCATCACCCGCCCGAGATTCAGGGTGCTATCGCGGCAGAGCGTGGCGATCGCTTCGACCGTCGCCTTGCCGTCGATGAAGTTGAGCACCATCTTCTCGTACTCGGACAGGGCACCGGAGGTGTGTTCAGCCTCCGACAGCGCGAAGACCGCATGGCCACCACCAACCTCGCGTTCGACCGCCTGCTGCTCACCCAGGCGCTGGTCGCAGGTGCGGATCAACGCCTCGACGCCGATGCGCATCTTCAGAGCCGAACGGCCGATGGCGAGCTGGTCGGGGTTCATGCCCTCTTTGAAATCGATGCCGCTGCACGGTCCGGAGAAGGCGCGGGTCAGCGAGTCCTCGACGACCGCCTGGGCGACCTGGTCGGCCTCGGCCTCGCTGATCAACTGGCGCTCGACCAGGTATTCGCGGCCCTTGGCGCCACCGGCGATGGCGGCCGAGAGTTCGGCGGCACCCGCCTCATCGAGCTTGTGATAGGTGCCGCAGGCGTGGGCGAAGGCCTGTTCCAGATCCTCACCGAGATCGATCGCTACCGGTTCGCCCTCGACCAGGCAGATGCCCAGGCTGAAGCCATCACCGCTGGCCTGCAGCACCCCTGAGAGGCGCTGACGGTGCAGGGCATGGAATTTCTCGACCAGGTGCGAATCGAGCAGCATCGTGGACTCCGGTACCGGGAAGGCTTCCCCGGCCAGGGGAATCTAGATGCGCCACGCCCAGTCGCCAGTGGAGACCGGGGCACCCGCCTCTACGGGGTGAACGCCACCAGAGAACCCCCGCCCGAAGCCGCGAACGCCGCTGTGGTACTGAGTCCGACCGCGCTCGGCGGAGCCCCCAGCGGGGAAGACCACTGCGCCTCGCCTGCCTTGAACAGGTTGACCGAGCCATCGGCGGCACCGGCCAGGACGCGATCGCCGACCACTGCAACTGCGCAGCTGGCAGCCGCCGGCAGCACCAGGGCCGGATGCACCGTGCCCTCGATGCCGACGCGCACGATCTGAGCCCCGCTGGCGACATGCACGATGCCGTCGCCGACCTCGGGATCGCCGATCGCCGGAGCCTCGAGCTGATGGGTCCAGCGCAGGGTCGCCCCCTTGGGAGTCAGACCAAAGCAGGCGAGCCGGCCGCCATCGAGCAGGGCGACCACGTCGGTCTCCGACACCGGGAGGAGCTGGCCGACGTCGCTGGCCTGGACATCAAGCTCCCACAGCACCTTGCGCGTCGATTCCTCGATCCCGACGAGGCGACCACGCACATCAGCGACGACCAGCACACGATCGATATCCTTGACCAGGGCCACCGGGCCGCTGATCGCCGCCGCCGGCAGCGGAATACGCGTGAACTGGGCACCGGGCTCGCCACTGAAGATGGCTTCGGCGGCGAAGGCGACCCGCGGCGTCGCGCCGAGCACCTCATTGACGTAGCCGATCGGCCGGCCACGCACCTCTGCGGTGGTCGGCAGCTTCTGCGCTGCGCCGCGGGCATCGATCAGGGCGACGCCGCTGCCGGGCAGGGCCAGGGCGAGCCGGCCATCGGCCAATTGGGTGGGATGGTCGTTGCGCGCCTTGCCGCTGAGGTCGTCGCCACCCAGGGCGACGCGCCAGCGCACCTGGCCCTTGGCCGACAGGCGGGCTAGGCCGTCGCCGGTCGAGGCGGCAAGTTCGCCACCGGCCAGGGCCGCGAGGGCCGCCACCGGTCGCCCGAGATCGGCACGCCAGAGCTGCGCCCGGGCGAGTTGCGGGGCATAGCGCCACGCTGTCGTCACTTCATCAAGCCGGCGCAGCAGCGGCTGGCAGGCTGCCGCCTCGATGGCGAGTTCGCCCTTCTGGCCCGGCAGATAGCGCAGTACGCACGGCGTCGTACCGACCGCCTTGCCGTCCAGCCGGACGACGGCGCCAGAGGGCCGCGATTCGATCCACAGCGGCAGACGGACATCGCCCGCCTGGGCACCATAGCCGGAGACCAGATCGCGGCCGGCAGTCCACGCCAACTCCCACTTCTGCTCATCGATCAGGGCCTGATAGCGCTCGAGCGACTGGGTGCGGGCGGCCAGGGCGCGAACCTGGGCATCATGGCGCTGACGCACGGCCACCGCCTCGGGCGCGCCGCCGTGGCGCTTGAGGAAATCAGCAAGCTGCTCGACCGAAGCCGTGGTCGTCAGCTTGGCGGCGTCAGACTTGGCGGCGGCCAGCGCGGCGGCCAGCGTGGTGCGGGCCTCGCGGACGCGCTCGCCCAGGGCCCAGGTCGTCGCCTCGTCGGCAACCGCGGCGAGGGCCGCGTCAGCCTTCACCAGATCACTGTCCTGGAGCAGACGGGCGTTGTCGAGGGCCTGCTGCACGGCGGCGGTGGCGGCGGTGGCGCGTGGCGCCAACCGACTGACCGCAGCCATCGCCTTGGCCACGACCTCGGCGTTGGGGCTTTCAGCCAGGCTACGGAACTGGCTGAGCGCGACGCCCAGTCGGCCGGCAGCTTCTTCGGCTTCGGCCGAGGCGAGTAGCCGGGGCGCATCCTGGATCCGCGCATTGAGATCGTCACGGCGCTTCTGCGCGGCATCGAGCCGCGCGGTCACCTGGCCGACCCGCGGCGACTTGTCCTGGTAGATGGCGCTATACCCGGCGAGCAGCTCGCGGGCGCGCTTGAGGTCGCCCTGATCACCAGCGGCATCAACCTGTTCGAGGGCTCTGGCGGCAGCCCGCTGCCACGCCACCGACCAGGTGCCGGAGAGTTCGAGACAGCGGGTGCGCGCGGTGGCCCAGCGCGGACCATCGCCAAGAGCATCGACGCGCGTGCGCAGGGCGTCGATCTCGCTCTTGAGCGGCGACAACTGGGCACCATCCGGGGCCTGGGTCAGCGGCTCAAGCCGTTCCTCGAGGGCACTGATCTCGCCATCCACGCGGCGCTGCTTGAGCCACGGTTGCATGGCGATGCCTGCACCGAGCAGGATGACGAGGATGGCCCCGGCGTAGAGCAGGGTGATGCGCTGGCCGACCTTGCTGGTCGAGGAGAGGATCTCGACCAGGCGCTGGGCCCGCGGATCGTCGCTCGACATGGTGCGCAGCGCCGCCTTGTAGCAGCGGATGGCGGCCCAATAGCGGCGCACGCGACGGTGCTGGTGCCCAAGTTCGATCTGCTTCTCGACGAAGGTGTCGTGAACCAGGGTCTCCAGGCTCTTGATGTGCGCGATCAGGTCGGCGTTCTCGACCTGGGCCGAGGCGACCTGGCGCCACGCCTCGAGGGCACCATCCCAATCCTCCGTCTCTTCCTTGGCCTTGGCCACCGCGACCAGCGAGTCGAGCTGGTCGGCGATGGCCTGCTTGCCACCCATGATCGCGCCGCCACGCACCTTGTTGGGGTTGACGATCCTGCTGGTCGCCGGGCTGCCGCCGGCGCGACGGTTCTGCGAACCACGGTGCGGGTCAGCGCCGCAGAAGATGCACATGCGGTCGGACACGCCGACCGGACGGCCGCAAGCCAGGCAGGTGAGCTGCAACGAGGCCTTGCACTTCTCGCAATCCTGGGCCTCACGGTGGTTGACCTGGCCACACTGCACGCAGACGACGACGTCCTCGGACTGCTCATCACGGGCCGCTGCGGAGAAGATGCGCGCCAACTGGCGACGGGCCGGCTCATTGCCCTTGTCCAGTTCCAGGACCTTCAGACAAGTGCCGCGTGCGTCCTCGAGCCGGTCGAGGCCGGTGTAGGTCTCGACCAGCATGAGCAGTTCGCTGACCGCCTCGGCGAGGTTGCGCTTGGCATCCTGCGCGAGCAGACAGCGCACCAGGGTCTGACGCAGCGCCGGCTCTTTGGGCGACAGCTGCACAGCTTTGCGCGCATGCGCCACCGCCACGTCGTTTTCCTGCGAGCCGAGCGAGCCGATGGCGAGCTGGGCGTAGCAGGCGGCAGCCTCGGGCGCGTCGCCGAGTTTGGCCAGGCAGTCGGCCAGCTTCTTCGCCGTCTCGGCGTCGCCCGGCCGCGCCGCCAAGGCGCGACGATAGAGCGAACTGCCACGCACCAGGTCGTTCTTGCTGACCAGATAGTCGCCGTGGTAGATGATGTCGTCGCGGGTCAGCGGGACGACCAGGCCCTTCTCCAGCAGTGCCGCCAGGGTGGTCCACACGTCGAGGCGGGTGGCCACGCTATCCTTGACGATGTCATCGAGCGAGCGAGCCGCATCGACCAGATCGATCACCGCCGAAGCGGGATATTCCCGTGCCACCTCGGCAAGCGCCTCCTCCTGGCCCTCACGCGGACCGAGCACCAGCCCGCCGTCGGGAAAGACCTGGCGCACGCGCTCCCACTCGTCCTGTCGGCGTGCCGACTCCATGAGCAGTGAATTGATGTTGAAGGCCAGACCGTCGGCCTTGGCGCTCTCGACCAGGGCGCTGATCTCCTCGGCCTCGGGACCGGCGTCATGGAAGACGAAATCGGCGTAATCCCATGTGAACAGGCTCTGCAGCTCGTCCTCGCACTGGCGCTGGGTCGCCTCGCGGACCGCCGCCTCGTCGATGACGCCGTCCTCGATGAGCCGCCCGATAACCTGCGATTCGCGTCCGGAATGCGAGATCTGCGCCGCGGTGGTGGCATCGAGCCGACCCTGCAGGATAAGCCTGCGGAGCAGCGCCTGTCGTTCTTCGCCACGACGGAAGGCGACGCCTATCAGTTCACCCTGATCAAAGACGACATCACGTCCGCCCTCAGCAGCAGCCAGGCGCAGCACCCCGGTCGCCTTGATGCGGTTGAGGGTCTGCAGTACCTCGGGCAGCGCCAGAGTACGAAGATTGCCTGCGAAGCCCATGGCGGGACAGTAGATGCGCTGGGATGGGCGTCAACGCAGGCCCTGGGAGCACGGGCCGCTGGCCCGCCCGTCACCCTGGCCGGCCCGGCCGGGGTTCGAGGCCCGCACCCCCAGGCGGGCCGCCTGGAGGGACGGGAACGTCCTCCTCTCCCGAACGTATCCTCTCCATGCTGGGCGCACGCCGGGGCTTCACCCTCATCGAACTGCTGGTCGTGATCTCGATCATCGCCACCCTGGCGGGGCTGCTGCTGCCGGCCATCGGCCTGGTCAGGAACCAGGCGAAGAATGTGCAGTGCTCGAACAACCTGCGCCAGATGGCCATCGTCATGGCGGTCTACCGGCAGGATCACAACGAGGTCTTCCCCTATCACCTGACCGCATTGGTCGGGACCGACTACGAAGTGGTCCTGAAATCGCTCACCTGCCCATTTGATGCGACCAAAGGCGCATCAAGCCTCATGGGCAGAGCCAGCGGATGGTACGATTATAGTCGCCTCTATGAGCCCGGATCCAGCTATCAGTTCGAGGCCAGTGGCAATCCAGGTGCAAGTTGGCTGAACAGCCAGCAAATGCTGCAGCAGAGCGATATCGATTACTTCTACAAGAACGTCGCTGCGGCTGACCGGCCAATCGTCGGAGCTGTCTCGTGGGCGGATGCCAAGCAGAATCAGCAACTGCACGGCAATAGCGACAAAGCCTCGCCGAACACGGGCACCCCTGGCGACTGGAACAAGTCCTTCTCCACGTCAAGCGTTCCGATCCTGCGCTGCTATTGGCACAAAGCCTGGGAGAACGTCGGCAATCCCCAGGCCTTCAGCAAGGTGAACAACGTCTCCCTCGGCTTCAACGTCCTGTGGACGACGCCGTACTGGGAAAAGGACGTCAATCCCGCGATCCCCTAGCCGTGCACCTCGGCCGCCAGGCCGAGCGTCCTGACGCGCTGCGCGATCGCTTCCAGTTCTTCCGTGGTCAACGCCGTCGCCCACGGCTCGGTGGTCTGGCGGGCGGTGGTGTAGACCTGGACGCGGTCGAGGCGCGCACCCTCGTCCACCAGCCACTGCAGCCGACCGGCCCAGGCGTCGAGTTCGTGCGCTGGCGGGGCCTCGCCGTGCAGGCGGCACCACAGCGCCTGGATGACCAGCGGGCGGAGCCGGCCGAGATCGCGCAGGTTGCCGAGGACACGCGACAACGGCACGTCCGAGCGGTCGACCGCGCGGTACCACTCCTCACTGCCGGCGTCGAGTTTAGCCCACACCTCGTCCTGCGGGCGTAGAGCGAGCAGGGCGGCGCGCACGGCGGCCTTCTGGAACAGGGTGGCGTTGGTGATGACGACGATGCGGGCGTCGCTGCCGCGCGCGCCGAGCAGGCGCGCCGCCAGCGTCAGCATGCCGGGAAAGCCGGCGTAGCTGGTCGGCTCGCCGTCGCCGCTGAAGGCGATGTCGTTGAGCCGGCGCAGCGCCGGCGGGGTACGGTCGAACGGCTCCTCGCGCCAGATCGCGCCGTTCACCGCCAGTTCCAGCAGGGCGTCCAGTTCGCGCTCCAGCGCGGCCTCGTCCACGCTGCGCACTGCCGGCGCCACGCTGCGGTCGACCGAGCAGTACACGCAGTCGAAGTTGCACGCCTTGTCGGGATTGAGGTTCACCCCCAGCGACAGCCCGCGTGAACGCCGGCTGACCACCGGGTAGCAGTAGCGGAAATCCTGCCAGATGCGCGGGTGGGAACGGAACAACTCGCTCATTTCACCTCGACGCAGGTGAACCGCCGCACGAAGTCGCCACTGTCGAAGGCGATGTCGAGGGGCATGCCGGGCAATTTCGCCAGTTCGAGGGTGATCGCCGCGTCCTCGCGATCGAGCGGGATGAGCCGGGCGAACGGGTTGATCAGGGTGGGGTCGATCAGCACGTTGTAGTCGCGGCCGTCGGCGCTGATGCTGAAACGCCGGGTCTCCCGTCCGGCGACTGGCGGGCCAACCTCGCCACGCGCCAGCGGTACCTGGCCCGGAGCGGGGGCCATCTCGACCGCGACCGGCTCGGCGCCGACATTGGCGAACGAACGGCCCCGGCCGCTCGTCGGATCGACATCCAGGCGGGTGCCGTCGGAATCGACCGCGATGAGCCCGGGCTGCACCGTGAAGGTCCGCCGCCCGACCACCAGGGTGCCGCCGCCGACCACCGCCAGGCGTTCCAGTTCGGCTTCCAGGGCCCCGATATCGGCACGGATCAGCCGGGCGATCGCCGGCGTCGCGGTGGGAAGTTCGGCCCGCGCCCGGGTCAGCCGTTCGCGGTGCAGTTTGGCCAAGCCTTCGATCGCGCTGCGGTCGCTGCCCGGCGCCGGCTTGCCCGCCACCGTCTCGACGAAGGCGAACGAGGTCGGCGGATCAGCCGACCACAGCAGCAGGGCAGGCAGAAGCAGGAGGATCCACCGGGGCACGCCGGGCAGGTTGGACGCGGCTGCGCGAAAAGGAAGCGTCCTGCCTTGTCCCATCCCTCTCAGCCTCTACCGTTGTCACGCCCATGGCGCTGGACCTCCTCGAACTGCTCGACGCGATCACCGACGCCCGCGTCGCCAATCCGGTGCTCAAGGCCAGCGTCCAGGCCGCCCTGCGCCTCGCCTCGGGGGCCGGCTGCCTGAGCGCCGGCCGGCTGTTCATGCTGCGCTTCGACGGCGGGCTGCGCGAGATCATCGTGCATGGCGAGGCCAGCCAGGGCGAGGACGCCGATCTGGCGCTGATGACGCTGGCCCGCGACGGCAAGGTCCAACAGGTCAGCGGGACGGTCACCGCCCTGCCCCTGGGCAAGGGCAAGCGCATCCACGCCGTCCTGCTGCTCGAGCGGCTGAGCGACCAGCGCGTCGGCCAGATGCTCGCCGACCTGTGCCTGCAGTGGTGCGTCATCACCGAGGTGCTGACCCAGGAAAAGGCAGAACTGATCGACGAGAACCATCAGTTGCGCGAGGAGTTGAAGAGCCAGTTCAGCGACCGCAACCTGATCGGCGTCTCCGGGGCCTTCCGTCGCGTCGTCGACCAGGCGCACCGCGTCGCCTCCTCGACCGCCACCGTGCTGATCCACGGCGAGACCGGCACCGGCAAGGAGATGATCGCGCGCATCATCCACGACCACAGCCCGCGCGCCAACGGTCCCTTCGTCCCGGTCAACTGCGGCGCGCTCTCGGAAAGCCTGCTGGAATCAGAGCTGTTCGGCCATGTCAAAGGCGCCTTCACCGGCGCCATCGCCGAGCGCAAGGGGCGCTTCGAGGCAGCCAACGGCGGCACCATCTTCCTCGACGAGATCGGCGAGGTCAGCCAAGGCATGCAGGTGCGCCTGTTGCGCGTGCTCCAGGAGATGGAGATCGAGCGGGTCGGCGACACCCGTACACGCAAGCTCGATGTGCGCGTGATCGCAGCGAGCAACCGCGTGCTCGAGGACGAGGTCGGCAAGAACACCTTCCGCGCCGACCTCTTCTACCGCCTCAACGTCGTCTACCTGCAGATCCCGCCGTTGCGCAGCCGGCCCGAGGACGTGCCGCACCTGGTCGAGCACTTCGTCAACCAGTACTCCAGCCGCAACGTCAAATACATCAGCTCGATCTCGCGCGAGGTGATGGATGCGATGAAGCGCTACCAGTGGCCGGGCAACGTCCGTGAACTGGAGAACTGCGTCGAGAAGATGGTGGTGATGGCGCCGACCAGCGAACTGACCCCCGACCTGCTGCCCTTCGCCGTCATCGCCTTCGACCCGCACGAGCAGACCGACCAGCCGCATGGCCTCGCCAGCTTTGAAAGCCGGCTGGCCTCGGAAATGCGCAGCGAGACGCTGACCGCGGTGCAACGCGGAGCCAGCGACCTCTACGACGTGATCCGCGCCAAATGGGAGCGCCATCTGTTCGAGGCCGTGCTCGACGCCTGCGGCAACAACAAGTCGAAGGCGGCGCAACTGCTCGGCATCACGCGCAATACCTTGGCAGCGAAGCTCAAGGAGCTGTCCGAGGTCAAACGCGAGTGGTCGGTCTAGCGGCCGCCCGGCCGCTCGCCACCGCGCTGCTCGACCTGCTGCTGCCCGCCGTCTGCCCGCTGTGCCGCGAGGCGTGCGGTCCGCAACTGTGCGCCGCGTGCTGTGCCGCCCTGCCCAGCGTGGCCAAACCGTGCCCGCTGTGCGCCATGCCCAGACCCGAGGAACCGTGCAAGACCTGCCGCGATGACGGGCTGATCCATCTCGACGCGGTGCAGGCGGCCTTCGCCTATCGCGGCACCATGCGCCAACTGGTCGGCGACGCCAAGGCCGGCGCCCGCGCCAGCGCCATCGCCGCGCTGGCGCCGCTGATCCCCCTGCCCACGACGCCGGTCGACGCGGTGGTGGCCGTGCCGCCCTCGCCCGGCCGCCGGCCCGGTCCGCACCTCGCCACCGCCTGCGCCCGCCATGCCGCCGGGTGCCTGGGCGTGCCGTTGCTGACACCGCTGCGTTGCACCCGCCACGCCCGCGAGCAGCACCGCCTGTCGCGTGCCGATCGCGCCCGCAACGTCATCGGTCTGTTCGAGTGCCGTGAGCCGGTACCGGCCCGCCTGCTGCTGGTCGATGACATCCTGACCAGCGGCGCGACCGCCTCAGCGGCGGCGGCGGTGCTGCGCGCGCACGGCGCGAAGCGGGTGTGCGCCAGCTTCCTGTGCCGGGCGCTCTGAACTCAGGGCCAGGCCCCAGGTCCGTTCCAACACCGCCGCAACCAGCATCCACGGCGCGAGCGCATGCAGGTCGTCATGGAACGGATCGGGCGCCGCCGGCCCGCCCGCTGCCAACCAGCGTTCATAGCGCCAGCCCAGCTCGCGCAGGTCGCAGCCGCCGCCCGCCAGGCGGCAAGCCCACGCCGCGCCGAGCACCGCGCCGCGCGTCAGGGCCTCGTCGAGGACGAAGCCCGTGCGCCGAAGATCGACACTACGTCCGGAAAAACGCGGGCGTTCCGCATCATCACCGGCGACCCTGAGGGTGTGGCCGAAACCGAGCAGGGCGTCTGCATCGCCGGCCAGGCGGCGGGCCGACAGGCGCAGCGCCGCCGCCGGCGGCCGGGGACCGCAGGCACGGCGGGCCGCCCGCGTCGCCTCGCGCGGTTCGAAGCCGCGCATCAGCAGGGTGCGCTCGGCGCTGGCGATCGCCGCCGTCGAGGCGCCGGCCACGACCACGCTGGATACCCCCTGCCTGGCCAGCGTCGGCAGGCACTCGGCCAGGGTCAGCGCGCCGGCGAGGTCGCGGCCGAGCAGGCGACGCATCGCCGGCTGCAGCGAGAGGAAGTTCGCCGCCGCGGTGTCCTCGTCGATGAGCAGCAGCCGCGCGCCGGCCGCCACGCCCTGCAGCACGGTCGCCGCCATGCTCGTCGCACCGCTCGCCCGCCGGGTGGTGAAGTCCGCCGCCACGCCGCCCGGCAGCTGGCGGAAGAACGGGGTCAGGTCCTGGGCGATGATCGGCCGGCCATCGTCAGCCAGCACTGGCAGGGTCGCGGCCACCGCGACCACGCGCTCACGGCCGTCGCCGGGCGGACGGTCCTCGACCCCGCCAGCGATCGCCGCCAGGACGGTGCTCTTGCCGTGGTAGGGCGCCCCGGCGATCGCGGTGACACCGGCGCGGATGCCCAGGCCGCGATACCGCCCGAGTCGGCCGAGATCGATGGTCACTGCCAGGTCGCGCGGAGCGCGCAGCGGCCGGCAGGCCGGATCCGCCCCGCCGGCGGGATCGCGGGCGAGCAGCGCGCCGTCAGCGAGGAAGGCGACCAGACCGTGTGCGTGCAGCGCGTCACGCAGCGCGCGCTGCACGCGCACACTGCGCCGCTGCGCCGCCAGCCCGGGCTGCGCCGCCGCGATCGCCCGCGACCAGCGTCCGAGCACGCCGACGGCACGGGCGAATCCTTCGCCGTCGATGCACATGCCGGCGAAGGGCAGGCGCAGGGCGAAACGCAGCACCACATCAGCGCCATGGCGGAAACACGCGTTGCTGGCGCGCACCGCCTCGCCGGGATCGAGCGTGCGCGCAGCCAGGCCGAAGCGCGGCAGCAGATCGCGGCGGGCCTGGCGCAGCAGCCAGTCGGCAACGGCGCTGGCGTCCGGCCCCCTGGCCCAGCGCGGGGCGCGGAACAGCACCGTCGCCAGGACCTCGCCGCCCTCCTCACAGGGCGGGCCTTCGCGCTCCTCGATGGCGAGCTCGCAACTGGGCAGCCGCCAGACGCCGAGGACCTCGCGCCAGGCACGCGGGCCCCAGCCA
>JFJP01038313.1_pt1 | contig 18193 bp, 21 predicted proteins | sample 431651 | NCBI WGS metagenome assembly JFJP01 (sample SAMN02602958, study PRJNA72255) | Microbial mat metagenome, whole genome shotgun sequencing project. | biome: fresh water; feature: sink hole; material: water; isolation source: purple microbial (photo- and chemosynthetic) mats found in...
CCAAAAAACCACTTTTTGATTTAAGTCTAGTAAATGACATACAAGTATATGACCCAGTAGCGCAAACAGGTAACACTGGAAAATCTATTTTTATGAGACCAGATGGATATAAAATGTATGTATCAAGCACAACAACAATCTATCAATACTCTCTTGGAAATTCAGGACTAATAAGTTCTGTTGTTACATATGATTCTAAAAGTTTTGATTTTTCCACATACATTTCTGAATGCGGTAATATTTCATTCAACACCGATGGAACTAGAATGTTTCTATCAACATCAGATACAAGTGCAGCTTCATTTATCATCAAGACATTTAACTTGAGTGTTGCGTGGGATATAAGCACAGCAGTATACGACGGAGCAAAAACTTCTCCTGATGGTTCTGCTACAAATTCCTCTGGTTTAAGAGCAGCGTCATTTTCATCTGATGGATACCACTATTACATAACAGGTTTATACCTTGGTGCACAGTATGCAATTTACCAATATACAATGTCTACACAATGGAATCCTTTTACTGCTAATTATGTTGGTAAGCTAATAATAAATGATATATATGAACCAGTCGGCGCATATTTAGGTGCTGGAATTCCATTGAACGGTGAAAAACAATTTGTATTTTCTGAAACGTCAACGATAGTTACGCTAAACTTTGACCCATTGTATCCAAAAGACATAACTAAATGTACTATAGGAACAACTCAGGCTGGAATATTGCCAGTATATAGTAATTTAACTTATCCAATTTCAACATATGGTATAACATATAGTGGTGGAAGAGTTTACTATAGAGAAAATAACTATAGAAAAGTAGTATTAATTGGTACTGGTGGCTCTTTAATGCCAAGTATTGATGTAGATAATAATACTATAACATACAAAGGTAATACCAGTCAACTTGGTGGAGTTTCTTACTTCCCAGCAGGAAGAACATTAGAGTGCGGTACAATGCAACTGTACGGAACTAACGGAGTAGATAAAGAATGGATGTCTATAAAAACTGATACACAGATAACAACAACGTCAGACTATAACTTTATACGCAATGCAGACAACGGATTTGCTTATCTGTTTACACAGAATAGAGTACATGGTATTGATGGTGGAATCACAGGAGGACTGAATGGTAGAGTATCTCGTGACTTACTTAAGTTCCCAGAAAGCTTTACAATTACAGATGCAGTAGACTATCGTTCACGATTGTACATAGCAGTGCATCAGTATCCAGTTACAGTAACAACAACATCTATTAGTACATACGTAGGAAAGTGTGGAATTCTAGTATGGGACAGACTATCAACACAACTAGGTGGTACAGACTTTATTGAACTACCAGGTGTGCGTGAGATTAAAAAGATTTATGTATCACCAGACCAAGTATTAAAGTTAATTGTTATATCTGATTCAGGTCTAACAGAGGTACGAGAATTTGGTTACAATGATTCAGGTGGTGTAGTATTCAGAGTAATGAAAGAGTTAGGCATAGGGGCATATCCTCAATACCCAGACTCACACACTACTGCTGGAGATAAAGTAATGTGGTTAGCTAATGATGGTAATATCTACTCAGAGAAAGCTGGTGCTATTACAAAGCTTCACCAAGTAAAAGTTAACGGTGACACAACACTTGAACTTGCAAGTAATATTATGTCAGGTGCAGTCATCTATGGTTCTGAAAATGAAACTGCAGATGATGGATATCGTTCCAATAAACAAGCATTAACATTTAATTACTATCAACCATCAACTAGTTTTGTAATAGACTCACTATTAACTGGAACTGGTTATGTAGATTTGTATAATGGAAGTACAAACTATGGAAGAGGACAGTCATTCTTGACTGGTGCTGCCGTAACATTACATGCTGCTACATTCTTCCTACGAAAGGTAGGCTCACCAACTGGAAATGCAACTGTTTGTATCTATGAACACTCTGGAGTATTTGGTGTCGATGGTCTACCACTAACAGCTAGTGCAAGTCCAATCGCTACATCTGCTATACTAGATGTATCTACCTTAACAACATCAGAAGTAGAAACAACATTTCTTTTTGCTGGTGCGGAGAGAATAACACTTGCAGCAAATACACATTACTTTGCAGTAATTAAATACAGTGGTGGAAGTGCAGGTAATGCATTAAGAGTTTCTTCAAACGGGGACCCTGCTGCACATCACGGCAACGCCGTAAGATTAACAGAGCTAGCTGCTTGGGCACTTGTAGCTAGTTCAGATATGAAGTTCTCTGTACTTACAAATGATACTATCTTAATGAAGAAGATTTATCCATTTGATTTAAAGACAGGAGCTAACGCTACACAAACTCCAAACCAAGGAGATGTATTTACAGGTGTGACTTACATCCCAGTTACATCAGTACTAAGAGATGTACGTGTATACAACGCACCAATCACTGGCGCTGGAATAGGAACTATTGCTACAGTTAAGCTTTACTTTAATCAAAGCAGCACTGTCAGTATGACAAAGACTGTTACTAAAGACGAAGCCAAGCGTGGGTATGTTGACTTCCATATAAACAAGCCATACATCCATGCAATTCAATTAGAGATAGAGTGGAATACAGCAGAACCTATTGGTCCTGATATGTATCTACCAAGTGTGGCAATTATTACTCATGACCCTTCAACAACTAAATCCCCTGATAACGGGTAATTTAATTAATAACATATGACAATTAGTGACATAATCACAACAACCAATGTCTATATTGGTGATAGTTCTACTGATAGACTATCTTCTACTGACAGGTATCAAGCTATAACAGAAGCTACAAGCTGGCTGTTAGAGGAGCTTGGAAATGAGCACATGGTTGACAGGGCAGAGATTGAGTATCTTCCTACAGTAACTTGGTACAAGATGAATAGTCTTACACCTTATCTACTAACTGCTGGTCAACTTAGATTCAAAAATGAACAACCAGATAGTATAGACTTCACAAGAGTTGACGCTAGAGATATAGCAACAATGCCTGACAACAGACATGCGTATGCTATAGAGCAGTACAATGGACATTCTTACCTAGGTATTAATATCCCTGACTCACTCAACTCAAGTCAAGACGAAGGATGCCACACTAATCTGATTAGTTTAAGTGCATCTGATGAATACACTTACACTGGTGTAAATGCAGTAAATATCCTTAAGGAGACAAATGCCATTCGTTTCGATATGGATGCAATAGGTCTTACTTCTACTGGATTAACAACTACATCAGCAAGTGTTAACCTTGCTAACTATGAAGGTACAGGAATCTTTGTCTTTGAGATAGAGATACCAGACATTGACGATGTTACATCTGTATCATTAAAGTTTGGCACCAACTTAAGTACAGCTTATAGACTTGGAGTTGTTACTCAAGATGTAAACGGTAATCCTCTTGTAGCCGGTGTTAATACTATTAAGATTGCTTGGGCAGACTTTACAGATATTGGAACACCAGACCTTACTGCCATAACTGAATGGCAATGGGCGGTCAATCATACAACAACTAAACCTGTTGTAGAAGGATTCAAGCTATCTGACCTACGTATTGCAAAGCCAATCTTCCTTACATTTAAATATATCTTCTATAGAGTAGGTAAGAATGCTACTGGTACAGACATCACAGAGTTTACAGCAGATACTGATGTACCTTTCTTCTCAGATAGGTATCCACAATATAAGTTTGCAGTAGCTCACAAAGCTGCGGGCATTCTCTTCCGTAGTCTACAACTAGAACCAAACTCTAGAGCAGAGTCAGCAGAAGCTACTAGAGCACTAGATAGATACCGTAAGAACTTTAGTGGTGAACGAGATATGGGAAGCTCAAACTTTAAAGTTGCTGGCATTTCGTTTAGAGGACGTAAGATTTATAAGAGACGATAATTAACATATGAACCCAAAAACAAAATTACCATCTGGTACTACAGAAACAGTCAATGATACTGTAGCAAGAGCTAAGTCTATGCTGGAGACAGCAGCCACTGGCAACACTGGAACAGAAACAAAGTCTAGTTCGGTACTTGATACTCTAGTTGAAAGACTAACTCAACAAGGACAGGGCATATCTACATCTGCCTCTTCTAATCTTCAAGCTTCTATTGACTCAGCTATTGCTAGCACTCAAGAAGCTGGTGCACTTTCTTCTGCAGCACTTGAATCAGAACGACAACGAGAGAAGTCATTCGCTCAAGATAGAGCTGGAGCTACATACACTAACGCGATGGAAGGTCGTAGTGGTTATGCTACTATGAGATATGGTCTTCTAGAACTAACAGAGACTACTGAGAAGTCTATCCGTGATTTGGATAAACGTTATCAGGAGGCTATACTAAGTAACGATTCAGCTACAGCTACACGAGTAGCAGATATGCAGATGAAGAAACTTGAACTGCAACAAGAAACAGAAGCACGTTATATTGATAATCTATTTAAGGTTGCTTCTATTGAAATTGAAGATAAACAATTCAACCAATCGTTCTCTCTACAGACAAAGAATTACGAACTTGACCAACTAGCAAACGATAGAGGTTACGAAATGGATAAGATTAAACTTGCTCAAGATAAAGACTTATCAGAAGATGAACTAGCATTCAAGTACGCATCACTATCACAAGATAGAGAACTTACGATGGCACAAATAAATGCAACATTAGCTAAGAATAAAGGAGGAACTTCTGCTGACGCTCCAGCCATAACAAGTTACATTCTGGACTCGCTTCGTACAGCAAAGAATACAGCCGGAGTAAATACAAATGACAGAACTGCTATGGCGTCTCAGATAAGAAATGTATTAGATGCCGCAGGTTTGAGTGATGAACTATCAGGTAGTGAATATGATACATACCTAAGAGCAGCATATGATATCTTTAATCAAGAAAATGCAGCACAGGAAACACTAGGTGTTGGTGGTGGTGATTCTGCAATTAAAGATTACTTGAATAACTTTACTTATTCTAATATTAAGAATACACTACTGACAGGAACACTACTGGCAGGAACAGCACTAGCCAGACACACAAATGTAATAGGTAATAGCATTAAAATTGCAAAAAAGATTAGAAATAGAATGAAGTAACATTAAATTATTATGAGTGAAAGAAGAAAAGCAGCACAAAGGTCGCTATATGGAGGGAGTAGTGTAAATCTAGATAGTTCAGAAGGCTTATACGCACTAGCCAACCAGGTTGGTTTAGGTGCAGAAGCAGATAGAGCACTAGAACCTTATACAGGTGAGAGTAAAAAGTTCCTATCTGGTGGTTTTGTATCAGATGCAATGGATGTTTTATCTTCTATTGACTACGGTATAACTGGAATCCTTAAAGGACAGGGATTTATAAAGGGGATAGAGAACCGTTCTTCTTTCTCTGATGATGATGCTTTAGGGAAGCATGGTGTAGTTGGTAAAACTGCTGGTATTGTAGCTGATATTGCACTTGGTGTAGCTACCTCTTTCATCCCAATTGCTGGAGCAGCTAAGTGGGCATCCAAAGCTGCTGGCGTAACCAGGCTAGCATCGTTAGCATCTAAACGCCTTGTAGGTGAACTAAAACCAATTACTCTAAGTGGTGGAGAAGATGTAATAAGAGTTGGTGGCATTGATATTATCAATGATACACTAGCAAAGTTCTTACCTAACTGGTCATACGACCCACAAATAAAAAAGAAACTACTTGACTCTGATGCAGAAGCAATAAACTTACAACAGTCAGCATATAAACTGTATAATGACTTTGATAAGTTCGATACTAACATTGTAAATAACATTGCAGTAAGAGATGCTGATGGTAGATTCATACGAAAGAATCGGTCTGATATCATGCGTGACTTTAAAGAGGGTGAAGGTCTTGAAGAAGCTCTACAAATATCTAAAGGCATTGATGACTTAATGGATATCTTAGTTAATAGAGGTGGTCTATCAAAAGATGTAGCCGAACAACAGTTTGGTAAATACCTAACACAATCTTATGATGAGATTATTCTGGCTAAATCAGAACGACCATCAGGTTCTTTATTCAGGGGTGGTAATACAAAAGGAAGAAACTACGACTTAACATCTGAAAAGATGGAAGAGATGGGTCAGGTGTCAGATATGAAATTGGTTCTTCCTAACACAATGAATAAGATTATAACTCTTATTCATAATACAGAACTTGGTAATATTCTTGAACGTCAAGCTCTAACAATGGATGACCTATCTAAGATTACACAAGCAGGTGGTAGAATGTCTGACTTTACCATGGCAGACAAACTATCTATGTATAAAGCTGGTGTTGGTAAAGAGGTAGAGCTTAAGCGTAGGATTGGTGACGTGTCTAAGATAATGAAACCAATACTTAAAGATTTACGTAAGGCTATGGAAGGAGATGAAGTAGTAACTAAAGAACTTAAGTCACTACAAAATAGATTATCTCAAGTTAAAAACATTAGTATTGATTCCTTCTCAGAGTTGATGAGTGATGTGCGTAATGTAGTTATCAAAACAGAAGGTACTGGAAAGATGACGGCAAAACTTGGTGAGGGACAGAGACTACTTCATAGTAAGATTGCTAACTATATAAAAAAGCAACCCGAATTGGCACAGGCTTTATCTAAAGGTGTAGCTAATGCGGCTATAGATGTTGACATGCTCTATCCAAAGTTTATTAGAACTACAGAAGGAAAGGAATTGACTCGTGCATTTAATGAAGGAAAGATGCAAGGTTTTGATTCTCCGTTTGATTTCTGGAATAGGACTGTAGCTGATGAGGGATACTTAAAGGTATCTAAACTTGATGATGTTGGAGATGTAACTATTGATGAATACAAAGATGCACAACGTAAGTTAATGAAACAAACAGGTAGAGAGTACACTAACTTATCTAAAAAGATTAAACTTACAGAGTCACAACGTAATGATTTGTTATCAAAGATAGTAGACAACGAACAGTTACTATCTGATATGTCATTTAAGAAAGATGAACTAAAAGAACAACTTCTTGATGTACAATCAAAAAGATTGAAGGGTAAGTTTATCAATAGACATGTGGCTGAGATGGTAGAGTCATTAACTTCAACAGAGAAGGAGGTTGGTCAGGCACTTGTACAAAGATTCAAGAAAGCAAACGTAGTATGGAACCCTGCTGCTATTGTGCGTAACGCTGTGTCAGCACAGATTCAAAACTGGTGGGAGCTTGGTATTGGACCTTGGGATGTTAAGTCATACAGTAATGCTATTAAGATTATTAATGAAGGTATTCATAATCCTGTATACAAAGAAATGGTTGAACATGGATTTGCTCGTGGTCAAGGAGGACTACAAGAAGTTGTAAGTCAAGCATTCAATGAACGTGCTGCAGCACAAGCTGGAGTAGTAACTGGTAAAGATGGTAAACATGTTTTGAAAAAGATTGGAACATTACTGGAACATGCATACGGATATCCTGATGACGTGGCTAAAATAGCAGCATATACTGCTGGTAGAGCGAAGGGATTAGACCCAGAGACGGCTTTACGTATGGCATATAGTGCTACATTTAACTACTCAGATGTAACTCCACTTGTACGTAAGATGCGTACTGCTATATGGGGTGTACCATTCCTTACATTTGCGATTAAGTCAGCACCATTAGTTGCTTCGACAGCTATTCACGCACGACATCGTATAACAGTATTCCAAAAGATTAAAGAAGGAATGTATAATATGGCTGGTGTAGAGGGAGAAGACGAGAGAGAGGGTCTTCCAGCATACATGAAAGATGGTGTCTTTATAAAGATGCCTTTCAAAAATGAAGATGGTTCTTCTGCCTACTTTGATATGAGTTACATCATTCCATTTGGTGCTCTTATGGATGGTGGATGGGTTAAAGACCCAGTCTCAGCTAATATTGTAGCTCAATTTGTTCGTGAAATGTCAACTAATAAAACATTTTCTGGTCACACAATATTTAAAGAAGGTGCTCCACTGTATGAGAACATTAGTATGCTATCAATACAAGTTACTCAAAGATTCATACCTAAATATTTACAGACAGAAATAGGAATAGATGGATATAATAGTGATGGTTCATTAAGAGTCAATGGTCTTGGTGGTGCTTTAAAGAATAACTATCTAACTGAAAAAGAATACCAGAGTTACGAATTTGGAAACCTAATGGCAAAGAACCTTGCAATAAAATTCCAGAAACTTGACCAAGAGACTGCTGCATCTAGACAAGAGTGGAGTAAGAAGGAAGCTATATCTAAAGTCCTCACAGATAATGGAGTGCTAAAAGAGTACACAAAGGCATACATACCTAAAGAAAAAGAGGCTGGTTTAGGTGGTCAACCAATCTATGATAGAGATGCAAAGCCTATTGGTAGATAAATACCACTCTAGGAGAGCGTTTAAAGGGGCAAGAAGGCACCGCCATTGAGTTTAAATACAAAAGATGATACTTATATCAAGTCGTGTATTTTCCTTTAAGGCTGGGCATTATAGAGGCTCAAATGGACGTGTTAAAAAACAATATAAAACCGCCTACTATTTCTAGTAAGCGGTTTTTATTGTACCTAAATATTATTTAGTTACTTTAACTAAGTCAAATGCCGGGTCTCCATCTTCATCTAGAGTTGGTAGAAGTTCATAGCCATTACGGTTAAGCACATCCCACACCTGCATCCATACTCTTAGCTCTTGTTCAAACTGATTCTTTTCTTTTTTCATATAGGTAATTGAATTAAGCTACTAGTCGTAGCATTAAGCTACACAATAAACATCTTCCTTACGCATGATTAGATATATAATATCATCATGTGTAATCTGAACATGGGAATACTTACCAAAGAATATGGTTGCACCAAGTGGGATGTTGTCTACATCCTCACCTACTGATACTACCAGTCCTATCTCTGGTCTATCTTCGAACTGGGCAGCTCTTGAAGTAATGCCTGGCTCATCAATAGATGCTGGCACTACTACTACATAATCTCCTAGAGTCTTATGATTGTGTAGGCTCAGTAGTTGGGGCTTCTTCTTTATCTGTTCCAGCGTCTCCTGTATTTGTTGCTTGTTCATCATTGATAGGTGTTTCTAGTTTTACTAAACGTGCTCGTGGACTGATACCAAACTCTGAATATGCTAGGAATGGTTGGATACCATACCCTTCTGCTTCAAGTACTACTTGTAGTTTAGCAGATACAGCTTGTAATGCAGCCTGTTCCTCTTCTTTGATAGCTTTGTTTGTATCTGTTCCAGATTTCTTTTTAGATTCTGACATAATTATTTATTATCTTTCTCAATTTTATTAACAATCATATAGCCACTCGTAAGAATAGCAATAGCTACACTAAACGCATTGGTTACTGAATACTTGAACACATCATATGGTTCAATAACTCCATCTTCTTCTAGGTTAGTATACGAATCAGTGCGGGCATTGTATCCTACAGTACTGGAATACTTACTAGCATCAAACTCTACACCACAATTCTCTGCAATCTGTTGTACAGATGCGGTACCAAACTCTTTACCTAGGTCACTTAAATCCCGAGTGACAGAGAATAGAGTAAGCCCGCCACCGACAACATAGCCAGAACGAATTGCAGCTCGTGTGGCATTAATGGCATCTTCATATCTATAAATTAATTCTCGTAACTCTGGACCAGTAGATGCACCAACCTCAAGGTTGATAGTACCAGCAGTAAGTGAAGCTAATCTCTTAGCTAACTTATCATCTGATGGATTCTCTTCCTTCTTAGTTCGTACTTCTGTAGCTAGTACAGTAAGCTCCGGGTTAATAGTTACTGCCGACACAAAGATAGTCTTCGGTCCATGAGAGTAAACTCTAGTAACATGAGTAAAGTCATCAGCAGTAAGCTTTCCTTTTAAGGTACCCCTCTTCTCTGAGACTAACTGTGCACCAAGGTACACAGCAAGGTCATTAAGTAGAGTGAAGTCATTATCAGGTACAGTGTACTTAACTAAGAGTAAACTTAGTGGTACTGATTCATCCATATGGTTAGCAATCAAGAATCCTGCTGACTCACCAACAAAGTCTCTTGCTACAATAACTAGGTTTGTTACACCAGATTTGTATGCTGACTCTAGAATCTCACGACATTCCTCTATGTGGTAGAGTTTCTTGTCAGTGATAAAGACATGAGGAGTAGTATAATCTGCCCTACCTGGACTCATATTACCTAGCATGGGGTCAAACATAGCTTCTGCTAGCATGTACCCGCTATCTTTAGTTATCTTAGTCTTCTCAGTCTTAGATTCGTTAATGAATACCATACCATCAAGACCTGCTGTATCAATAATGTCAACAACATTAGCAGCCAGTGTTTCATCACCACTAGAAGAAATGGTGGCAATATTAAGCCAGTCATCTTTGGTAACATTATGTTTCATTCGTTCTGCTCGTTCTAGTATGTCGTCTCGCAGTGCCAATAGTTCCTTCTTTAGAATCATGGGCTTTACACCAGACTCAATCTTATCTAGTCCAATATCTACAACTTTCTTGGTTAGTAGAATCGTAGTAGATGTCCCGTCACCAGCAAGTTGGTTAGTTGATAGTGAACCATACTTAACCATCTGGATAATTGCATCTTCTGTTTCATCTTCTGAATCAATTAACTTAGCAATGGTAGCACCGTCATTAGTAATGAGTGAGTGTAAGTCTTTCTCAAACAAAACGTTGTTACCAAGTGGTGTTAGTGTTTGAATTACAGGCTCAGCAATACGATTGACTGCCCTACGAATTAGTTCAGGACTAAACTTAGTAATTATTTTACTCATTGAAATTTATTATAGTCAACCTTCTTGTTTTGAAAGTCTCTAATAGAATAACCTAGTGTCATCTGGAAGTGTGGTCGGTCAGGAAATCCTACCCAGTCACCACCCCATTCAAATCCAAATGCCTTACCTACTTCACCTAACTTCTTCCAATTATTCTTTTCACCCCAAGGGTCTTTTAAGAATACAATATCTACAGCAACACCGTAGTTATGGAATGACTCACCTCCTTTAGCGTTAGTGATTATCTTTCCAGGGATAGTTCTTCCTTTAGCATAGTAAGTATCTTGGTCGGCAGACGAACGGTATCCTTCAAAGATAACTACTTCGTAACCAAGCTCCTTCATACGTGCAACAAGCTTATCTGCCTGTCTCTTTACTAGAGGCTGTAGAGATGTTGGTCCTACATAGTTCTTAAACCAAGAACTAATCTTAGTAAGTAGACCTACTTGGTAATCTCTAAAGTCTATCTCCTTGAACCCACCTTTAATAGTCTTAAACTTATCATGATATTCATGAGTGTTGTCAGGTTTACCAGTACGATGAAAGATTAAATGTCTTAGTTCATGAAGGCACGTCTCTTCAAACTGATTATACCTACCACGCTTTGTATGTTCATCAGCCCAGAAGTATCCTTCACTGTAGAAGTTATCATCATGAAATGCAATGCCACGTAGTGTTGGTTCAATACCAAACTTAGTTCGCTGCTCATTAGACATATGTAGCATAACAAATACTTCACCATCTTTAGTATACTCTTTTGTAAGAGTCTCCATAAATGTATGAGTAATGCGACCATTAACTACAGTAGGGACCAGTAGCGGATTAACACAGACTTCTACATCCATATCCCCTACATTCTTCATTGTCTTTAGAACTTTGTGAATGTTATTTATCTTCTTCTTTATACTCTTCCATTTTAAAACAGTTGCGTCTGTTGTTATTATTTTTACTATCATTATTCAAATCCTTTATAGTCTTTAGTTAATTCTAGTAATTCTTTTTTTGTTTTGGTTAGAAGACTGTCATAGAATTCTGTCATACGCTCTACGTAATCTACGTCTAGCTTGATAGTCTTCTGCTTGTCTCTAATTATCTGTTCGACGAATTCTGAACCAAACTTTTTTTGAAGTGCGAGTGTGTATTCTGCCCCAGCACCGTTGCGAAAAAGATTGCAAGTAGCACACTGTATCCACACATTACGAACATCGTAACGAAGGAACCCACCACATGATGATGAAGGGATGAAGTGCCCACCATGAGCGTTGTGCCCGCATAGTCCGTTAGCACCGCAAGAAATACAAACATCACCATCTCTAATCTTTATTAATTCTTTTAAAGTCTTCCAAAGTTTCTCCTTCGCCTTAGCTATAGGAGTCTTTGACTTCTTATTAATACCTGAGCGTTTCATGAAACTATGTTTCGGTTAATGAATAAATTATTCATTCTTAGTCTCGCTTAAGGTCTTGAATAATAGAATCAACTTGCTTATAGATAGACTCATGTGAACCAGGCACACCTTCAATAGTAAAGTCTACAACAAAAGATTCTTGTTCTGTCTCTGATGTGTGAGAACCACCACTGGTAATATCAGGTCGTGTGACTCGTATTAAAACACCACCAAATAGTTTAACTTCTTGAAACTCATTCAAGAAACGAACATCATCTGTTACAATATTATCCTTAGATGCAACTAACTTATCGTAGTATTGTATTGCCCAGTAATTAGGGTCATCCTTACGACGTACTTCTGTACCGTAGTTTTGCATTAACGCCCTCATTGCAGCAGGTTTATTTTCAAAGAGCTTATCAATATCCATATGATATGCTTGAGATAACTCTCGTAACAAATCAGGAAATCTTTCTTTAAGCTCTGAAACTAAAGCATCTTTAAAGTTAAGACGTTTGAATCCATACTCTTTTTCTAAGTAGTTAGCCACTGTGGACTTACCACTACCTTTGTACCCTGTTAATCCTATTAACATATTAAGAAATTACTTTATCAGTTGGTACTTTTAAATAAGTTCCATTCTCATCTCTAGGTCTTGACATTGCAGCAATAGATTTTAATGAATAGTTTTTTCTTTCAATATTCTTGCGGTTAAAATAAAGATTAAGCGCATCAAGAGCTTGTTTTCTTTTTCGTTCTGAACGCATAAACGGAGAAAGCTCAAGTATAATTTTTACCGCATTCATTCCACTGGTTTGGAATTGGTAGCACTCTCTATCACTTTCTTTTCGATTTCTACAAATATTTCCTACATTAAAATATTCTTTAAATAATTCTAACGGTTGTTGTTCTTTTTGGGTTACATTTAAAGATATATCTACCTGCCTAGAACCTCTTGTATATGTTCCAATTGAGCCTTCACCTTCGTAAAATCCAGCTAACCAGCTTAACATATCTCTTTGGTTGAGTTTAGCCATTATGATATTGTTTTATTAGTTATAATTTTTTCTCCTTTTGACCATGAATTACATCCGCCAACACATTGATATCGTTGATACTTTCCTGTACGTGTGTACATAAAGCCACGCTTCTGGGTATTGCCACCACAGTTTGGACATTGATGTGTTGTTCCGTTGTATACATTTAAGTTTGGATGCCCAGTGTGCCAGCCTTTGAATTTATTATATAATTTATATAGTAAGTCAACATCTTGTTTGCAGTACTGCTCCATCAAGAGTAGTGACTCTATATCTTTATTCATACAGCCGACCCAGAGAGACATATCTGTTGGTAGCTTCCTCTCTTTAAACAAAGAGTAAGCAAGATTATCTAGTTTATTACTGTCAAAACGAAAGTATTTCTTAGCAATCTTAAGAGTATCAACAGTTTTATACGGAGATGGTGGCGGTAGATTGTTCTCTATAAATAATCTATTAGCTATTTTTATGTCAAACTTATCACCATTTTGAGCTACTAGAATGTCTGCTTCATTAAATATTTTCCACAACATCTTTACTAATTGCTTCTCGGTATACTCTCTAGTAGAATAAACAATAGTTTCTTCGTCATTCTTTTTAAAGGCAAAGCTTATTAGTCCAGACGATTTTACTGTATGTAAAATATTTGCTTCCCACATTTGCCATGCGTACCCAAGAATTGGGCGCGTTTCTAGGTCAAAGAAGGTTATGTTTGTTTTTTTCATAGTGTTCTTTTCTGTAAGCTTTAAATTTTTCTGGGTCAGCTTCATACCTTGCTTTTGCCCTAGCCAAAATAAGCTCTTTGTTTTTGTCGTACCAATCTTTTTTGTACTGATTAAGATTCTCTTTAGTGGCACGACCATCAATGTAATTAGAATGCCTTTCAGTTGCGTGTAATCCTATTCTATATGCATGCTTTGTATTCTCAGAAGAAGTTATATATTCTAAATTCCAAGGTCTATTATTTAATTTATCTCCATCAATATGGTTTATTACCATATTTTTAGGACGAATTCCTAAACAGATTTCTGCAGCAAGTTCATGTACCTTTACCGATTTGTTGTTTAATTTTACACATAAGTATCCGTATCCGTCTACATGCTGGGATAAGTCTTCTCCCTTACTACGTATTGATAGGGATGTAATTAACATTGCTCCAGTGTGAGGGTCGTAAACTATCCTATAGTTTTTAGGATAGAGATAATAAAGCAAATCAAAAATCTTGATTAGTTATCATATATTCATTTGTAAATTTTGGTACTGGTGGTCAGTATTAGATAACAAACCTTGCCCAAGCCGTAGCAAAAGTAGGGCTTTGTTACCTAAGACTAACCACCAGTGTTAGTCTCCCTCTATTAAACTTTGCTTACCAACAATGAGCAGACATGTACCAATCTCTGGTACCGTTTCTATCATATAGATGTTTAGCAAAGGTGATATTGTCATGTAAGTCTCGTCTATCAAGACCCAAACGATTTAACTCGGACAGGTGAACTTGATTGATTTGAAACAATCCAACATCAACTCCTAGGTTACTTCTGTCAGCAGTTGGGTCTAGCTCTGATTCGCACCAAGCTATAGTAACCATAACAGGTTCATCTGGGAATACTTTAAGAATCTCAACTACTACATCTCTCTGCTCGGGAGTATACTCCCTCAGTGGAAGGTATTCCTTCATGACGTAATCAACGTAGTAGTTAAAACGGGTGGTAGTAGCAGTATCAACCTGCTCTACTTCTAGTGTATATGTGGATTCCTGCAACCCGTTAACGTCTTGAGTACTACTAGCACTCATGGCAGGAATCGTTGTAAGCGGACTAACTATCAACACTAATGCTGGTATGATAGCCCGTATGTTTGAAGATAATATAAGCGGTTGGCTTAGTGCCCGTATGCTACATCAAGCATACTTCATTACTATCCGAAGAAGTAAAGTAGAGAGTGTATCTCCAAGGCGGAAACTATACACACCTTCATTGTATAGGTTGGGTGGTACTTTGTGTAGGAAAATTCATAAAAGACCTACACTCATACCACTTGCTGGGTTGTAAGGAATCGGACCTCAATCAAAAGCTTCAAAGGCTCCTGTACTACCATTATACGACAACCCAATAAAAACATATCTGGTTCATGGTAGTGTTTGAGCCCAGATATGCTGTGTGACTAAGGTTCGGGCTATTGCTAGCTACGTTAGGTATGTCTCCATACTTGTATTTAAATGACTGAGTAGCACAGACTCTTTCAGTCATCGAGTTGTCCTTGACTTCTACCAAAGCTTCTCAACTTGCGGAACGTGTAGGAATCGAACCTACTCAAACAGTTTTGGAGACTGTTGTGCGACCACTACACTAACGAACCAATGTTCAGGGAGCCAGAATCGAACTGACTTCAAAAGTTTATGAGACTCTCCGCTTACCATTAGCGTATCCCTGAAAGATAGTCCCTACGTATAAATAGAGGTAGGGACATTTGTTTTACTTCCTTAAAGTCTTTAATGTTTTTGCGTAATCTATAACCCATGACGGTACATCTGCATGTAGTCTGAAATGAGCCACATGATTTGTGACATCAATGTCATTTCCATACTTGTAGAAGTATGCATTCTGGAAGAACTTTTCTTCCGTCATGTTCTTCTGTATCATCATGTCAAGAATAAGTTTAGTCAACATTTCTTCTCTCCATGTATTCGACATCGTGTGATTTAGAACAGGTCCACACTTCACCTTCAACACTGTTCCAGCGACCATACGCACCGAAGAGTACCTTATCGCATATCACACAACACTTTGTGTCAATAGCATTAGGGTCTTCTTCTTTCTTACGTTGTTGCTTTTCAGCCAGATTGAACTTCATTTCTTCTCCTTCAAATAGACTTTGCACTCAGAATCTTCGTACAGTATAACAAGTTTTTTACTCTTGTTTACGGTACTTTTTTCAAATGCAACCATTCTCCATTGTTTACTTATCCATGTTTTGTTTAACTCCGCAGCTATCCTTGGTGGAAGCCAGTTGTAAAACAATAGATGCCAAGCTCGATGAAGAGATTGTGTAACACTTACAATATTATTTGCAGTGTTGGTACCTCCATGACTGCGAGGTATTAGGTGGTGTAGGTCATATACTTTCTTCATGACGTTTCCTTTCGAGGCAAACAAATTCATAGTCTGGGTCTAACCAGACAGTATTTATAATCATAGCAATTAGTTCAGGGTGATAGTTCTGAAATAAATGATGCCACGCATTATGTGCTGTGTGCTGTACTAGGCTCAGATTTTCCTTGTCATCTGTGCCACCTTTAGAACGAGGTTTACGGTGATGTTGGTTTAAAAAACATTTAATCATTAAATACTCCTTTGGTTGGTGAAAGAACAATGGCGAAAGCGGAGGATTCACACCTCTCTTACTCATAGAATTTAATCGCTTTCTTAATCATCCAGCGCGTTGCTGGTGGGGGATGACTGCTACTGTCAGCAATCCCCCACCAACAAACGTGGTGCTCTTATTCAGGAGCTTTATATAGGTTGCATATAGCTTCCATTGTCAATGAACTTAACTCCTACTATTATATCATACCTTGTTAAATTTGTCAAGTGTTTGTTACTCAAGTGGTAGTACCTCCATCTCTGTCTTAACCCAACCATCATCTTGGTCAAGGTGAAACAGGTCAAGTCCTTGTACTTTAAAGCCTTTGTTGTTAAGTATGTGAGCATAGAAACTAAGTTGTTTCTGATACTTCAACATCTTCTTGCTATCCATCTCGGCATTTGTTTTGTAGTCACCAACTCTAACTACGTTACCTTCAATGATTTGCAGGCGGTCAATAGTGCCAGCCATTCCATTAGCAACGTCAGATACCAACACTTCCGATACGGCATCTGCGCCAAAAAGCTCAATGAAACTCTCTACAATCTTTCGTAGGTGCTTATTCTTAGGTAGAATATAGTTAGCATCAAGCTCCTTCTTAGTTTGAATAGCTAACCCAGTAAGGTGGTAGCGGTGGTAAAGTTCCAGTGCTGTGTGTATAGCGGAGCCATAGTGAGTTGAGATGTCACCATTAAACTTCCAGATATCTTTAAGTGATACCTCTGGCACTCCCCATGCCGTAGCTGTCTTAGGTAGCATCATTGCTAAGTCAAACTTAGGTGATTGTTGGTCAGCATACTTACTACCAGACAGGAGGACATTGCCAGCCATGTCTGTGTACGTATGTGTAGATTCATTCCAAAGAATATCTTCACCTGTGTAGGTGGTTAGCTTAACACCGCCACTAGACTTATCTTTAAGTGGAGTCTCACCAAATCTATTCCATAAATCTTTAAGACCTTCTACAGCAAGAGGAAGGTCATCATCAGACTCCAACTCAAATGTAGGTCTTAGATTACCATACTGTGTTGTTGGAATAGTCCCCTCAATTTTTATTTTCATAATTAAAATAAATCAACGTCATCATCATAACTACTTGGTGGTAGTATTGGTAGTGTGCCGAATCTTTTTTTATATTCTTTTGTAATACGACTGTTAGTACTATGTCGTTGGGCTAGGTAGATAACAATATTCTTTAAGTGAGAATCTTCTAGGTCACTTATAGGTTTAGTTTCTTGTTCCAACGTAGTCCAAACAGAATCCTTCAAGTCGTTGTTATCATTTAAGAGACCATCAAGATACTTAACCCTTCTCATTAGAAGAGTTCTTTCATTCTTTGCCTTAGCATACTCACGTATCTTATCTATATTCTCTGACTCAACAGAGTCAAGTAATTTATAATCATTCATGTTATTGATTTTGATGTATGAAACTATTAAGTTCTGTGATAAGGTCATCACTACTCATCTCGCAGAATGGCATAGAGGTTACTGTATCTAACAGTTGTGATAGTGATACGTCAGGTACTAACTTCCACGCTGCATGTAGTGCAAGTATTGTACCTTCTATGTCAATGTACTCTACATCATCTTCGTAATTATCTTCGGTCATTTGTTAATGTCTTAATAGCTGTTTCTAATTCTTCACC
>JFJP01038314.1_pt1 | contig 18192 bp, 14 predicted proteins | sample 431651 | NCBI WGS metagenome assembly JFJP01 (sample SAMN02602958, study PRJNA72255) | Microbial mat metagenome, whole genome shotgun sequencing project. | biome: fresh water; feature: sink hole; material: water; isolation source: purple microbial (photo- and chemosynthetic) mats found in...
GATATTGAGTCGCTGTATATATTTATGAAGAATAAGAATTACCGGGTTAGCAGGGCAACTTTATATAATACAATTGAACTTCTGCTCGACTGCAATCTTGTAATAAAACATCAGTTCGGAAAAAACATTGCCCAGTTTGAAAAGGCCTACCAATGTGGTCAGCACGACCATCTTATTGATATTGAAACCGGAAAAGTAATTGAATTCTGCGATCCGAGGATTCTTGAAATTATAAAAACAGCCAGCGGTCTTCATAACTTCGATCCACAATATCATTCGCTGTATATCTACGGCAAAATGGCTAAAAAAGAAAAAGAGTAGAGCATCATCTGTACCATTCAATCATTTATTAACAATCTGTTACCACATAGGAGAGCGTAACTGAATTATTTCGTACATTGTGAAGTAATTTTATTTATATATTCAATGCATAACATGAAGATTGACATACTGTTAGGACTGCAGTGGGGTGATGAAGGGAAGGGAAAAATAGTAGATGCAATAAGTCCTGAATATGATGTAATTGCCCGTTTTCAGGGAGGACCCAATGCAGGCCATTCTCTTGAGTTTAATAATGTCAAACACGTGCTGCATCTTATTCCTTCCGGAATATTTCACACTGACAAACTGAATATTATTGGCAACGGCGTGGTTATTGATCCCGCTGTATTTAAGAAAGAGATTGATGAACTTGGACCCACGGTAAGCGAACTTGCAGGCAGGCTGGTAATTTCGACAAGAGCTAATCTTATTTTACCCGGGCACAGGTTACTCGATGCTGCTTATGAAAAATCGAAAGGAAAGACAAAAATCGGATCAACACTTAAAGGAATAGGTCCTGCTTATACAGACAAGGTAGCTCGTACAGGACTCAGGATAGGGGATATAATGCGTCCAAACTTCATGGAAATCTACAGGGAGCATACAGAGGGCCATCTAAAAATTCTTAAGAATTATGATCTTGAGTACGATCTGAAAGAATATGAAAAAGGCTGGTTTGAAGGTGTTGAAATGTTGAAGAGATTCAGGCTTATCAACACGGAATATCTTGTTAATGAACTGGCTGCCAGTGGTAAAAAAATTCTAGCCGAAGGTGCTCAGGGTACTATGCTCGATGTCGATTTCGGCTCCTACCCTTTTGTTACATCATCAAATACAATTAGTGCCGGAGCCTGTACGGGATTAGGGGTTTCGCCTAAAAGCATAAATGAAATATTCGGAATTTTCAAAGCATATTGTACAAGAGTCGGAAGTGGTCCTTTTCCTACTGAACTCTTTGATCAGACAGGTGAGGAATTGCGAACAACAGGTCATGAATTTGGTGCCACAACAGGCAGACCCCGACGTTGCGGCTGGCTTGATCTGCCGGCACTGAAGTATTCGATAATGATAAACGGAGTAACTCAGCTTTTCATGACAAAGGCCGATGTAATGTCGGGCTTCAAAACTGTCAGTATATGCACTTCATACAAAGTTAATGGAAAAGAGTGTATTGAACTTCCATTCAATAATGATGCAGTAATCGAACCTGTTTATACAATAATGGAAGGCTGGAATGAAAATATCACTGGAATAAGAGAGTACAGCAAGCTTCCAGCATCATTGAAAAAATACATCGAATTTGTCGAAAACGCAACGGGAGTGAATGTTACAATGGTGTCAGTGGGTCCCGACCGCGAAGAAACAATATTCCGCAAATAATATTATTTTTTAATATACATCCAGGCATCAGGCTGGACAGTATCCTGAAATTCCTTAAGCCGTTCAACTGCTTTCCTGAAGGTTTTGTGCCCTTCTGCTGCAACAAGTTCAAATCTGCCACCTTCCATTTTAATAATCTGGGAATTATAACCATTTTTGATATACTCTTCATTCAGGCTCTTTGCATATTCAGGAGTTATAAAACTACCCACAATGATGTTATACTTTGTTTCCAGGGCCAGCCTCTGTTCTTCAGCAAGACGATCAGCCTCAGCCCTTGCATTTTCAATTTCAAGCAAACGGGCCTGATCAAGTCTTATGGAATCAGCAACCCTTGTGCTGTCCTGCTTTGCCTTCAATGCAGCCATTGCAAGTTCATTTTTAGCCTTCTTGCTCGATTTGAAGTATTTGCACGACGGGAGGGCAACCAATAAAGCTATTACAATAAATCCTAATAAATGTCTCATAGTTAATAGTTTAAAGTTAATCAGTAAAAAAGGTAGTTAACTAAAATTCCATACGTAAAAATCAAAGATACAAATTATTGAAAACCAAACCAAATGATATAATTATTCAATCCTCATGCTAAAATACAGCAGATTTTGTATATTCGGCTAATGAAAAATATTACTAATTTAAAACCGGGCAAATGAAATCCTTAATACAATTCTTTGAAGAAAGCGTTGAGAAGTACAGCAATAATGTTTATCTCTGGGAAAAGCCAAATGATAAATATGAAGGGACTACTTACGGTGAAACCCGAAAGCAGGTCTATGAGTTTGCTGCAGGGCTCATTAAGCTCGGAATAAACAAGGGTGACAGATTGAGCCTGGTTTCAGAAGGGAGAAACAGCTGGGTTATTGGTGAAATGGGCATTTTGTATACCGGAGCTGTGAATGTTCCCTTATCAGTAAAACTTAATCCGGATGAAATCAAATTCAGAATCAATCATTCAGGCTCAAGAATGATACTTCTTTCATCCATTCAATATCTGAAATTCAAGGATGTTATTGCAGAGTGTCCTACTCTGGAAAAGATAATTCATTTTGATACTCAGGAAGAGTATGCATCTAATGAGCTGCATTTCAATGAGGTTAGGAAAATGGGAAGGGAATGGCTTGATCAGCCTGGAAATATGACGAATTTTGAAGAATCGTTCAAAAGCGTTTATCCTTCCGATTTTGCCAATATATGCTATACGTCAGGTACTACAGCCGATCCAAAAGGAATTATTCTTACCCACGGTAACTATGTAACAAACGTCTATCAGGCATACAGTCTGATGGATATCCCTTCATTCTATAAAACACTGCTTATACTGCCATGGGATCACTCATTCGGGCACACCTGCGGAATTTTTGCCTTTATGGGAAAAGGTGCGAGTATAGCCTCAGTGAAATCAGGAAAAACACCAATGGAAACTCTGCGAAATCTCCCGGGCTGCCTTAAGGAGATAAAACCTAATCTCCTTATGAGCGTTCCTGCAATTGCAAAAAACTTCAGAAAAAATATTGAAAAAGGTATAAAGGAGAAAGGGACAATCGCTGAGTTGCTTTTCAATCATGCTATTAAAATCTCTTATGCTTATAACAAAGAGGGATGGAACAAAGGAAGAGGTTTGCAGAAACTTAAAAAACCATTGCTCGACCTTTATGATAAAATCCTGTTCAGCAAAGTGCGCGAAGGTTATGGTGGAGAACTCGACTATTTCATTGGTGGGGGAGCACTTCTTGAAATTGAACTTCAAAGGTTTTTTTATGCCCTGGGAATCCCAATGTATCAGGGTTATGGACTGAGCGAAGCTTCTCCTGTCATTTCCTCAAATTCAGCTTCGAGGCATAAACTTGGTTCCTCCGGTGTACTTGTGAATAATATGGATCTCAAAATATGTGATGATGACGGGAATGAGGTGCCTGTAGGACAAAAAGGAGAGATTGTTATCAGAGGCGGTAACGTAATGCATGGTTACTGGAAGAACGATACAGCAACCAATGATACTGTGAGAGATGGCTGGCTGTATACCGGCGACATGGGATATATGTCTGCCGATGGATTCCTTTACGTGCTTGGTCGTTTCAAGAGCCTCCTTATCGCAGATGACGGTGAAAAATTCAGCCCCGAGGGTATTGAGGAAGCTATCTCGGAACAATCAAAATATATTGATCAGTGTATGCTTTACAATAATCAGAAACCCTATACTGTTGCACTTGTTGTTCCTAATCAGCATGCGCTTAAATTATACCTCGAAGAAAAGAACCTCACAGCTGATTCAGATGAAGGTAAACGTGCTGTTATAACCCTTATTGAAAATGAGGTAAACGAATACCGCTCAAATGGTAAATTCGGCAGCATGTTCCCGCAGAGATGGCTGCCCGTTGCTATCGGAATACTGCAGGAAAGCTTTACCGAAGACAACGGTCTCATGAACTCAACTATGAAAATTGTCAGAGGCAAGATAATGGACAAGTATCAGGACCTCATAGATTATCTTTATACACCTGACGCCAAAGCCGTTACGAACGAAAGAAATACTGAAGAAGTTGAGAAAATGAAACTGGGATAATGCTTCGGCTCCGCTCAGCATGATTCGCGCAGGGCGCAGGGCACAGAGCGCAGGGCAAAGCCCCCCATCTGGGGGGTTGGGGGGTTGAATTGGCAAAGAACAAGACATTAATAAACAACCAACAATAATTATATTAACAATTTCAAAATGAGATCATTAATTCTCTCTGCAACGCTTTTTCTTACATTATTAAGTGTATCATGTACACGTAATACTGAAGTCAACTGGAAAATCGCTGAGAATCCTCTTTTAACCCAATGGGCTGCAGATGTTGACCCTGCGAAACCATGGCTTCTTTATCCGCGTCCCGACCTGGTAAGGGACAGTTGGTTAAGCCTCAATGGATTATGGGAATATGCAATAACTTCTAAAGATACGAAACCCGAGAAATGGGACGGGGAAATTCTTGTCCCCTACCCTGTTGAATCAGCACTTTCAGGTGTCAGAAAAAGGGTATCTGAAAATGAGAATCTCTGGTATAAAAGATCCTTCAGAATACCAAACGTCTGGAAAAAGAAAAAGATACTGCTAAACTTCGAAGCCTCTGATTGGGAAACAACTGTGTATATTGATGGTAACGAGGCAGGCTTACACCGGGGAGGTTTTGATCCGTTCACTATTGACATTACCGGCTTTCTAAACAAAAAAAAAGATCATGAATTGATTGTAAAGATCTGGGACCCTACTGATAAAGGAGTTCAGCCAAGAGGAAAACAGGTGTCGAGACCCGGAAGTATCTGGTACACCCCAACAACAGGGATTTGGCAGACTGTTTGGATCGAACCTGTTGATAACTCATATATTTCTTCTTTAAGAACTGTTACTGATGCCGACAATGGGACAATAAGCTTCAAAACAATCGTTGAAAACGGAGCTGAAACAACTCTTAAGTTTACAGTTAAAAAGGACGGAAAGAAGATTGCAGAGGCTACCGGAAAATCAGATTCTGAAATACAGGTTAAAATAGAGAACCCAATACTCTGGTCACCTGAGAATCCTGCCCTCTATGATATTGATATTGAATTAAAAAGCGGAAACAAAACAAGCGACAAGGTAAAATCATATACAGGGATCCGCAAGATCTCAATTGGAAAAACTGCAGATGGCTTCACAAGAATGCTCCTCAATAATTCCTTCGTTTTCCAGAACGGTCCTCTGGATCAGGGTTTCTGGCCAGATGGGTTATATACACCTCCTACAGAAAAGGCAATGGTATATGACATCGAAATGACGAAGAAAATGGGATTCAACATGTTAAGGAAACATGTGAAAGTTGAAAACCGCATTTTCTACTACTGGTGCGACAAAATGGGAATTCTTGTCTGGCAGGATATGCCTAGCGGCGACAGGCACATAAACGGCAATATGCCCGATATTATAAAATCAAAGGAGGCGACGGAACAGTTTGAGTATGAACTTAAAAGAATGATAGATACAAAATACAACCATCCATCAATAATAATGTGGGTACCATTCAATGAGGGATGGGGTCAGTTCGAAACAGGAAGAATTACTCAACTCATCTCTGATTATGATCCTACACGTCTTGTAAACAGCTCATCGGGCTGGACCGACAGGGGGACCGGAGATGTTAATGATATACACCATTACCCCGACCCTGTGGCCCCGAAAACAGAAGAAATCAGGGCCATTGCTCTGGGTGAATTCGGAGGACTTGGTCTTGCGCTTGAGGGACATACCTGGGAACAGAAGAACTGGGGCTACAGAAACATGGAGGATACAATGCAGCTTCTTTCAAAATATGAATCTTATTATGAAGAAGTTAGCAGACTTGATAAAGAAAAGGGACTTAGCGCGGCAGTATATACTCAAACAACCGATGTGGAAACTGAGACAAACGGACTTATGACATACGACAGGAAGATAAATAAGATGGGAGTCAGGAATGTTTATAACGCAAATAAAAACATTATACCTCCTGCCCTTAAATCATCCTTAAGAATGTTCACCGATTCATTCACTGCTGAGCTTGTTAACTCAAAACAAGGAGGCAAAGTTTTTTATACTACTGATGGCACTGAACCTAATGAAAAATCAATTCTTTATTCTGAACCGTTTAAAATAACTGAAACTACTACATTAAAAGCGTTTACAAAATGGGAGGATGTCGTGAGCCGCGTTGCAACTTTTGTTATTGAAAAGAGTGATCCTATACCTGCAGTTTCGGCCGAAAAAGTCAGACCCGGATTGAAAGCTTCAATATATGATGGCAGGTTTACTACTATGCCCGATTTCTCTGCACTGAAGCCTGTACAGACAAAAACAGTAAAAGGAGTTTTCCACACGGCAGCAGGTAAAGCATCATTCTATGGAATAGTATTCGAAGGGTATATAAATATCCCTGTCGACGGTGTATACGGACTCTATATTAATTCAGATGACGGAAGCAGAATGACAATAGACGGCACAGCACCTGTTGTAAATGACGGCATTCACGGCATGAGGGAGGAAGGAAGAAGTTATCCTCTGGCAAAAGGACTGCACAAACTGAAAATAGAATTCTTCCAGGGTGAAGGCGGCGTTGGCCTCCAATTTAATGTTGAGGTTCCGGGACAACCAAAAACTCTGGTTCCTGAGAACTGGCTCTGGCTCTAAGACACAAAGTAACACAAAGTGAAATCAATATTTCTTTGTGAAACTTTGTGCCCTGGTGTCTTTGTGGCGCTTTTTCTTAGAATTGCAATCTGCTTTTGAAAGGCAGAAAAGTCATAAAGTCGGCATGGTGAACTATATATGCCTCGGTAGTTCTTTTCACAAGGTCGCCCTCATGGGCATGAGCTGCAATAATATGGCATACTTCAGGAGGCACACCGCACTCTTCGGCAAGTGATACACCTGAAAAAGGATGCCTGAGATATTGTCCATATCTGCCCTGAACTGGCTTGCCTTCATTATCCAACTCATACTCAAGAAGCTTACCTACATCTGCCAGAATAGCACCTGCAATAAGCACATCCATGTTCACCGGAAGATCTTTTCCGAAAAAAGAGTTCATCTTTTCACCGCTCTCTCTTGCTATATGAACAACACATCTTTTATGTGCCATGAAACTAACTTTCAGATCGGGACCACAAAGCAATGTAAAAGGAATATTATCAAGATCTTCTGCAGAAAGGGCGCTTTTACCAAGGGCAAGCTCCCATGTAGCAGCACACTTCTCCCTGAGATCCTTATCGTCTATCCATTCCAGTTCAGGCCACATTTTTTTTATAGTATCTCTCATAGCATTTGTTTTTGTTATTTCAGATGTGCAATAATTGCATCAGTCATAGCAATTGTTGATGCAGCGCCATTCTTTACAACATCAGGTCGTCCCGACATCTTCATCATATCGTAGGTTCTTACCTTTCCTTCTGAAATAACTTCAGTAACAGCTTTGCGGATCTTTGCCGCAAGTTTGTTTTCCTCAAGGTAATCAAGCATCATACAGGCCGATTCAATCATTGCTATCGGGTTAACAATGGGTATTTCATAATCAGCATATTTTGGGGCAGAGCCGTGAGTTGGCTCAAAAACAGCAATACCGTCAGAAGAGAACTGCGCACTGCAGGCAAAACCCAATCCGCCGATGAGTCCGGCAAAGCCATCAGAAGCTATATCACCAAACATGTTACCGGCAACAATAACTCCATAATCTTCAGGATTTTTCGTAAGCCACATCATCTGTGCATCAATGTTTGTGTTTAGTAGTTTAATACCGGGGAACCTGTTTTTCTGAATCTCTTTGGCGAGTTTCCACATAAGTCCCGAAGTCTCCCTGACTACATTGGGTTTCTCACATACAGTTACTGATTTATATCCATACTTAGCTGCATGTTCAAATGCCGCCTCAAGAATACGTGTAGTTGCCTTTCTGGTAAAAATCCGTGTTGATATGGAGAGTTCTTCAACAGGAACCTTCCCGAAGTTATCCCTGAATTTGGGATGAGTCATCAGGGCATCATAAACCTGTGCCGGAGGGTTTGTCCATTCAACACCCGAATAAAGACATTCGGTATTCTGACGAAAAATTACAACATCAATAAGAGGTTCATCGATTGTGTTGCCTTTTCCTCTTCTCACAAAATTAAGCGGGTTTCCTTTATATGATTTACATGGTCGAACGCAAATATCCAGATTAAAATGCTGTCTTAGTCCTACAATAGGACTTGAATAAGAATATCCCTTGCCCTGAAGTGACTCCGAAAGCTCAGCTTTTGCATCATCATTTGGTTTGGATGTTATTGCTCCGAACAAAGCTATTTTGTGTCGCGCGATCAGATCAATTGTTCTTTGCGGCAAAGGGTTGCCCTCTTTGCACCAGTATTCCCATCCAATGTCACCGTGAATATATTCGGCGTCGAAACCGGCTGCATCAAGGACCCTTATAGCCTCCTCCAGTACGACGGTGCCTATTCCGTCTCCGGGTAACGTAACAATTGAGCGCTTTGCCATATACAGTGTTCTTTAAATTAAACTCAGAAGATATATACGTAAAAATAATCAAAATTCAGCAGGGATAATTGCCAATCATAATTATTAATAGGGTCTGAATAACAGAAAAAATCACTACTTTTGCAAATTCGGTACAAATTAATTATGAGTGTATTAAGCAAGTTAAAACCGGCACCGCTATGGATCTACTTTGAGGAGATCTGCAGCATACCCAGGTTATCCAAGAATGAGGGTAAAATACGAAAGTATCTTCTTGATTTTTCCAAAAAGAATAATCTTGAGGCAAAAGAAGATTCAGTAGGCAATATTCTTATTATCAGACCACCATCAAAAGGATTTGAAAACAGAAAGACTGTTGTTTTACAGAGCCATATGGACATGGTTGGTGAAAAAAATGCCGATCATATGCATGATTGGACAAAAGATCCGATTGTACCGGTAATTGATGATGGATGGGTTTGCGCAAGCGGAACCACTCTCGGAGCAGATGACGGTATAGGTATTGCCGCACAGCTGGCAATACTGACGGATAAAACCATAAAAGCAGGACCAATAGAGTGTTTGTTTACAGTTGATGAAGAGTCGGGAATGACAGGTGCGATAAACCTTCAACCTGATTTTTTTTCAGGACGAACACTACTGAACCTTGACTCTGAGGATGAGGGTATACTTTTTATCGGATGTGCCGGAGGGATGGATACTGTTGGCACTATGAAATACAGAATGGTACCAACACGAAGTGAAGGTATGTGTGCACTTGATATCTCTGTTACAGGTTTGCATGGTGGCCACTCGGGAGACGAGATACATAAAGGGTATGGCAACTCTGTAAAAATAATGAACAGGATTTTATGGAAACTGGCGAATAGCTATTTGATTTCCATAGCTAAATTTGATGGTGGCAATCTGAGAAATGCAATCCCCCGTGAATCATTTTCCACAATTGTTATTGATAAAAAAATAAAACCTGCAATAGTTGAATTTATAACTGATTTCAGCCGGGTTATCGGTGAAGAGTTCAGTAATCTGGAACCCGACCTTAAGATTGCCGTAAAAGAATCATCGCTCCCTCATTCAGTAATGGATAAGGAGAATCAGACTAAACTCATAAATACAATATCATGCTGTCCTCACGGCGCTATTTCCTGGTCGAAAGAGATGAATGACCTTGTTGAAACATCAACGAATCTTGCATCAGTAAAATTCAGTGAGAACAACACTATCAGAATAATAACAACACAAAGAAGTTCAATAGAATCGGCGAAACATGACGTATCAGCAATGGTTGAATCGTGTCTTATACTCGCCGGAGCAGAAGTGGTTCATTCTGATGGCTACCCGGGATGGAAACCCAATATGAACTCTGAAATTCTCAGAATAACCCGCGACTCATACACAAACCTTTTTGGTAAAGAACCCCAGGTAAGGGCAATTCATGCAGGTCTTGAATGCGGCCTGATATATGAAAAGTTCAGGGGTATTGATATGATCTCATTCGGACCTACAATACGCGGAGCTCATACGCCTGAAGAAAAGATAGAAATAAAAACAGCCCAGATGTTCTGGGACCTGCTTATAGATGTAATAAGAAGGATGCCTGAAAAAAAGTGAACTGTCTTTAATGATTTTTGCTATTACCCGTTTTCCAGAAACTCATCTTTTCCCGCACCGCAAACCGGACAGATATAATCATCAGGAAGTGAATTGAACGGAGTACCTGGTTTAATTCCGTCAGCAGGATCTCCTTCTGCAGGGTCGTAAATGTAACCGCATATAACACATTTATACTTTTCCATAATTTTACATTTCAGTTTTTAACTTTCTTACAACATCTATAACTGTGCCGTCAACCCATTTTATTGCGGCAACAACTTTATCTTCAAATTCAGGTTTCTGCGGCTTTCCGCAAATCTGCTCTGCCTCCTCCTTCAACTCCTGAATTGTCCTGAGCGGCAAACCACTATCCTTCAGACTGTCGATAAGATCCTGACGAAGGGGATTTACTGCAATGCCCCGTTCAGTTATTATAACATCAATTAATTCACCAGGTCCGCAAAGAGTTGTAACTTTATCAACAATCACAGGAATCCTGTCACGGAAAAGAGGAAGCGGAAGAATTACATTCCGGGCATGGAGACAATTCTGCCAACCTCCAATGCCATGCAGAAGGCAGCCGTCTGAGTGCGTAACAACGTTACCGTTGAAATTCACATCAACCTCTGTTGCTCCAAGTATCATTATATCCATCATGGTTGTCAGGTTTCCCTTCGAATGATAGTTATATGCATTAAATACCGGATAGGGAATATGATTTGCATTGTTCTCAACAGAACGCACTGCATCAAGGTCAAATACCTGAGCGTCTAGAATATATCCCATCTGGCCCTCTTCAAGCATCCTGACCATATATTTTGTACTGCCACCAAAACCGAATTTTGATCTCCAGCCTTTTTCTTTAAGTATTTCATGAACAAATACTGCAATAGCAAGTGAAGTTCCTCCTGCGCCTGCCTGCATTGTAACTCCATCCTTAAGAATTCCTGATTTCATCAGAAAGGATGCTGTTAGTTCAGCTATTAGCAGCCTGTCGGGACTTTTTGTTATCTGAGTGGTCCCTGATACAATTTTTTCGGGGATGCCAATTTTGTCTGTAACAACAACATAGTCAACATAATTACCTTCAATCTCCATAGGAAAGCAAGGCATCTCAACAAGATTATCTGTTACAACTATAACTTTTGTTGCATACATCGAATCAGTCTTTGCATAGCCTATAACCCCGCATGAAGATTTTCCGCCTGTCCCCTTTGCATTTCCAAAATGGTCGCTTGACGGAGCTGCCAGTACTGCTATATCTATCTTAACTTCGCCGTCCTGAATAGCCTGAACTCTTCCCCCGTGAGATCTCAGAACAGCTGTGCCCCTCATTCTGCCTGCGGAAACGTAACGCCCCAGCGGACCATTCATACTTCCCTCAATCCTGTTTATCGTACCGTCATCGAGGTATTTTATTAGCGGATCATTGCAGGGGAATGAGGCTGAAGGAAACCACACAAGGTCCTTCACACCCATTTCTGACGCAATATCGAATATTTTATTGCTTACAAGATCGCCATCACGAAGGTGATGATGGGTAGATATAGTCATGCCGTCGCTAAGACCGCATTTTATAAGAGCCTCTTTCAGGGAACCAACAACTTTGTTTCCATCGTCAGGATAATCAAAGCATGTAGGAACAGGAGGCGAGTATTTATTGCCTGAAGGCCTATGCTTTCCAACTCCTTTAAAAGGAATAACAGGATTCCCGTTTATTTCCAGAGGAACTTCCCTTCCTGCAGCATTAATTACAGTTTTAACAGGCATAAGCTACTGGTTTATTTATCCTTAATAACAGAAGTATCTTTCCAGTCAGAGGAAATAAGTCCAAGTTTGATAGCAATTTCAATAGTTTTGAGTGCTTTGTTTACAACAGGAGGATCGATCATTTTCGAACCCAGGGCGACAACTCCCAGACCTTTCTTTTCAGCCTCATCCCATGCCAAAGCAATTCTTTCGGATTTTTCTATTTCAGTTTCATCAGGAGCATAACCCTGCCTTATTACTGAAATCTGACGGGGATGAATGCAACCCATACCTTCAAAACCAAGAGCTTTTGATGTAAGAACTGTTGTTCTGAGTGATTCCATATCTGATACATCAGAGAAGACGGAATCTATAGGTTGAATTCCGGCTGCCTTGGCTGCCACAACAAGTCTTGTCCTTGCATAAAATGACTCTTTTCCCTCTAAAGTTCTCTGAACTCCCAGGTCGGCTGTATAATCTTCAAGGCCGATCGCAATTGCTACAACATTTTCAGAAGCTTTTGCAATTGCATAAGAATTCTCCACCCCTATTGCACTTTCTATGATTGGCATCAGGAAAACCTGATTTTTAAGGTTAAGCTTCCTTTTTATGTTTAAAATTTCCTTTTCAACCTTCAAAATGTAATCGGCACTTTCACATTTAGGAATAAGTATAAGATTTACATTATGAGGAATTATATATTGCAGATCCTTTAGTCCTCTTTCTCCCTGATTTATCCTTACCATTCTTTCAGCACCGCAGAAGTAGATCTGGCGCAAGGCATTTCTGACCAGAATTATTGCTTCATCTTTTTTATCCGGTGACACAGAGTCCTCAAGATCAAGTATTATTCCGTCGGCTGAATGAAGTCCGGCATTAATCATTAGTCCGGGATTGTTACCCGGCAAATACAAACGTGAAAACCTGAACCTGTCGCTTGTTGTGGAATAACCATTTTCTGGCAGAAAATCAGGAAGATACTCCAGATCAGTATCTGTTAATTTTTTCACAGCAGCTTCGAGCCGGGCGCAAATTACGAAAGGAAGAGCGCCTGAATCGAGGATTTTTACATGTGCATTTTTTACTCCAAAGAATCCCAGAACATCATTGGTCAGTTTAACAATAGATTCACCGTACAAAGCCTTTACTTTAGAGGTCAGGTCAATAACTATACCTCCTTTATCCGTAAGAACAAGAGTTATTTCACAATCAGATCTTACTTTCGGACCTGAATTACCTGAAATAGCAATTGTCTTTTTCATTTTACTCTGTGATTGATTCTGTTATACAAATCTACCGTTTTTTTTTTGGACAAGAATAATTCAGTAAATCTTTGAGATAATGTACTATTCCCTGGTTTAATACTGTTCAGGTCTTAATTATTTCTTTTTATCCTCACAGAATTCGATCAGGACACCGGATGTTGATTTCGGATGCAGAAATGCAATATCAAGTCCTTCAGCACCTTTACGTGGAACGGAGTCTATAAGTTTAATACCGTTCTTCTCAGCATCAGAAAGATGTTCTTCAATGTTTTCGACAGCGAATGCCAGGTGATGAATTCCTTCACCTTTTTTCTCAATAAATTTACCGACAGGACCTTCGGGATCAGTAGACTGCAGCAATTCTATCTTCGTCGGTCCTATTTTAAAGAAGGCGGTACGGACTTTCTGGTCAGCAATAACTTCAATGTTGTAACACTTGACACCCAGAATACTTTCATAAAATTTTATAGCAGAGTCAAGATCAGCTACTGCAATTCCAATATGCTCGATATGTGATGGTTTCATATGATTTAAAATATAATTAATTACGCTTTAATATTACTTATTATTAAGTAGTTACTGTGCTTCCTGCCGGGGCTGCCTAAAAAGTAGAGATCCATTAACCGCAAAGATCGCAAAGTATTTAAACAAAGATCGCAAAGGCATGACATACAGTAATTTAACTTTGTGTCCTTTGCTCCTGCTTTGCGAACTCTGCGGTTAAAAAAAACTTTTTCGACAACCCTTTTGGGAAGGGGGTAGCAAACTATTAAGCAAAATTACCTTATTGACCTCATGAAGGAACAGACAATTATCATGTTTTCAGATAATTTTTACCCTGAAAGAAAAATATTCGAAAAAAAAAGATCAGAACGGGAATTCAACAGGAGTTTTGATATCTGATTCCGGGTTAACAGGTTTTTGGGCAGCAATATGAACAGCATTCCCGTCAACAAATATTGCCTTGTAAGGTACTGTAGGGCAAGCAAATTCGCAGTGTCCGCAACCTATGCAGATATCAGCATTTACTTCAGGAATAACAAGGTTCCCCTCATAAGGAATCATATAGACTGCTTTTGTAGGGCAGCTTTCAGAACAAGCACCACAGGCAGTCTTTTCTGTTTTTACTATACAATTGTCCTTGATGAAGTTTGCTTTCCCGAGCTGAGTAAGTTTTTTTGCTTCAGGAAGAAGAGGGTGAAGAGCATAAGTGGGGCATATTTCGGTACAGACAGTACAGTTATAGGTGCAGAAACTTTTATGGTAGTTCATTACCGGCTGCATGATACCTGTTAATCCATACTGTTTGAATGCAGGTTCCAGAACACCATTCGGACAGGCACTTATGCATAGAGAACAGGCAGTACAGTACTTGTTGAAATCGGCTATTGACTGCCCTCCCGGAGGACATACAGGGTTTGTTTTGTTTTCTTTAACAGTAGAGTCTTTTTTTGGTTTAGGAACAGGCTTGTCCTGTGCTTTTAAAACAGAAGCAGATCCAAAGAGGAAAAGCAATGAAGTAATAACAGCATTTCTTTTTGATTCATCAGTCTTATGCTCTTTCTTTTTGAATTCTACAAGGCCATAAGAAAGAGCTTTTTCCTGGCAGGTATTAATGCAGTTGAAACAATCGACACATCTCGTTATATCAATATCATGTTTAAGGAAATCGATGCATGATGATTTGCATCCTAATGAACATCTGCCACATCTGGTGCAGGCAGATTCATCAAATTTAATTCTGAAAAGTGATACTTTTGAAATAAGCCCCAGAAGGGTTCCAACAGGGCATATCATGTTGCAGTAAAGCCTGCCCTTTGTAAGGGATAAACCTCCCACAAGAAGCAAGAAAATTGCAGGAATGGCATAAGCTGTAATGGGGAATCCTTTCACAGGAATATTACTGAGAGTATATAAATCGAATTTGCCCAGAATACCGGCACCAAAATTATTCAGCATAATAATAGCAGGCCTTGCAAAATATGTCATAAACCTTCCGAATACACTATAGGGGTCGAGAAGAGTGATCATGTAAATGCCCCATACCATTGTAACTATTAGAGTAGCAGCCAGAATAAGGTACCTCAGGATTGTATGAGGCCTCTTAAATCCGTATCTTCTGAATTTCCGCTTTATTCTTCCTCCTATCCTGCTGTTAAGATCCTGTCCTATGCCAAGAGGACACAGAAACGAACAATAGGTTCTTCCTGATATAAGGGTTAGTAGTAAAATACCAAGAAATCCGGCCACCGCAATTGTCTGAATATCAAAGAACTTAATAACAGAAGGAATGAACTGAAGGAACATCAGTTTATTAATAAACTCAGCAGGGATAGCATGTGTGATGTCAGCAAAAACTGCAATAAAGCATATCAGTATCAGAGATGAGAAAGCAATACGTATTCTTCTCAGGAGAGGTGACCTCATCAGAAATTACATTTTAATTCTTTTGATATTCAGTGAATCAAGGTTCATATTACCCAGTCCCATTTTATGGGCTATCGGAATATATTCAACCTTTTCGACAGCTACTCCGAGCATTTTAGCTGCGGCAGCATCTCCGGCGACCCAGTCAGTTGTTATTATCTGGCCCTTCATATTTACAACATCTTCCTTTGATACACCCTGAGGTCCGTTCTTAACCATCACGTTATAGCAATCTATTATATTGAGAGCAGGTTTCTTTTCGAACAATGCAAAATCTGCTATACACTGATTCAGATTATTTGAATGCCAGTAACCTCTGTCCCAGACAAGCCCCATAGAGTTTTTCAGGCAGCAGGTCATGTGGGTGGAGCTATGGTGCTTCAGAACCGGAACATTAATAAAAACATCTGTTTCAAGAAGAAGCTCATGAACCTTTGCTTTCTGAAGACTTACCCCACCTGGGATCTTTATTTCCTGATAGTAGCTTTCAGAGTTACCGGGAACAACCTTGGCGCCTGCAGCTTTAGAATATTTTTCAATACCTGAATTCTTATAGCAGTTTACCCAGTTGTCACAGGTATGATCAAAAACATAGACTTCTTTTGCCCCGGCTTTAAAACAATGTTCAATAATTCTCTTTATCAGAAGCGGATTTGTATTAGCAGCAAGTTCGGGAATTACATCCCAGCCTATATTTGGTTTAATAAGTACTTTCTGACCCTTCTGAACAAAGGTCCCCATACCTCCTAGCTCCTGAATTCCAAGATCAAACATAGCATCAGGATTTCCACCTAAAAGGGCAACCATATCATATTTGGCCAATGTTGCAGAGGATGACCATAGTCTGTCGTAACCACCCAGACTCATGGCAGCTCCAGCCGCTAAGCCGGCACTTACTGATGATTTTAGAAAGTCGCGTCTTTTCATATGGATAATAATAAAATTATGTATGATGATCCCAATAAGTGTCGAAAATACAACATTTTTTTATTATTCCGTAAAGATTGTTAATAGTATCTTAGCACCTTAAATGGAGATTACCAGTTTTTACATTTTTTTAACTATTAAGCACATTATTTGTTCTAATTCTATATAAAACTTATAAAACAAATGAAGATAATTAGTTATGATTGTTTTTCAGGTATTAGCGGAGATATGAATCTGGGTGCCATGATCGACCTCGGAGTCGATAAGGATTTCCTTATTAATGAACTTAATAAACTTAATCTCATAGGTTGGGATTTACTTGTTCAGAGAGATCAGAGACATGGAATCTCCGGCACAAAAGTAACTGTCAGACAGACCCGACATGAACATGCTCACCGGCATCTGGGAGATATTGAAAAAATAATAAATGACTCCTCACTTGAAGCGGCTACAAAAGACCTCAGCAAAAAGATATTCATGAAGATTGCTGTAGCAGAAGCTGCTGTTCATGGCACATCAATTGACCATGTTCATTTTCATGAAGTTGGCGCTGTTGATTCTATTATCGATGTTGTTGGTGCTGCAATTTGTTATAATGCCCTTAATGTTGAAGGAGTACATGTCGGAACTGTTGAACTGGGAAGCGGATTCGTGAAATGTGATCATGGAAAACTTCCTGTTCCTGCTCCTGCAACTGTTGAAATAATCAAAGGTATTCCTTCCCGCAAAGGAGGAGTCGATTTTGAAGCCACCACTCCTACCGGTGCCGCAATTCTTGCTGCTCTTGCTACTGATTTTACCGAAGGCCTGCCAATTTCAATTAGTAAAACCGCATACGGTGTAGGACAGAAAGATCCTCATGATGTTCCCAATTTGCTTAGAGTATTTATGGGCGAAACGGCCGATAAATCAGAATCAGGTCACGAAGCTCTTCATCTCGAAAGTAATATTGATGATATGAATCCTGAGTTTTTTGAACATATATCAGACAAACTTTTTAAGGCCGGCGCTTCAGATGTGTTTTACACAAACATTATTATGAAGAAAAGCAGACCCGGGATTGTTCTTAATGTGATCTGTGAAAAAGAAGCTGCTGAGAGCGTTAAAAGAATCATTTTTACAGAATCTACATCACTTGGAATCAGAACATTCCCTTTCATAAAGGAAACACTTGTCAGAAAATTTGAAACAATACACACAATTTACGGAGATATAACGGTTAAACGTTCATTCTATAAAGACAAAGAGGTTTCGTGCAAACCTGAATTTGATGAGTGCAGGAAAATTGCCGTGGATAAAGGCATACCCGTAAAAGAGGTATACAATAATATAATGGCTGTTATCGTTCAGAGGTAGACATTCAAAACTCTGGGGGTGTTGAAAAAGTAGAAATCCATTAACCGCAAAGGTCGCAAAGAATTTAAGCAAAGATCGCAAAGGCTTGCTATACAGTAATTTAACTTTGCGTCCTTTGCTATTACTTTGCGAACTCTGCGGTTAAAAAGAACTTTT
>JFJP01038315.1_pt1 | contig 18191 bp, 21 predicted proteins | sample 431651 | NCBI WGS metagenome assembly JFJP01 (sample SAMN02602958, study PRJNA72255) | Microbial mat metagenome, whole genome shotgun sequencing project. | biome: fresh water; feature: sink hole; material: water; isolation source: purple microbial (photo- and chemosynthetic) mats found in...
GCGTCGAAACAACCCGGCCCACCTCTGGTCAACCATTCGGCGGAGCAAGTTTTGCCGGAGCGAGTGCAGGAATATCGACAGGAAACGAGGGTACCATCAATGTACCGTCTATCCCTGGGGTAGCAGCGGCTGGGAACCCCGGCATGCATATTTCTCAATGGAACCCGGCCCTTTCCGAATTTGGTTCCCCGAAAGATTATTACCATATGGTCCAGATGAAAATAGAGGCCTATAAACAATACCCTGCAACCGCCCGGAAACAGAACCAGGAAGATCGGGTCACGGTCTGTTTTATCATCGGTCCGGACGGTGCCATATCCGATCTGAAAATTCTGAAAGGGTCCCGATTCAAGACCCTGGACCAGGCAGCCTTGGATGCCGTTAAAAACTGTGCGCCCTTTCCAAGACCGCCGCCGGTTTTTTTCGATGGCCCTTTGAAATTGCAGCTCACCCTTCTTTTTGAGTTGACGTGAGGCAACAGATGACGGAACCCAACAGAAAAAAAATATGTATTATTGACGGCCATGGCGGTGGTATCGGATACACTTTGATTAAATACATCCGGCAGGTTCATGAAAACCGGCTGGATATAATAGCAATTGGAACCAATGCCATTGCGACCGCAAGTATGCTCAAGGCAGGTGCTCTGAAAGGAGCGTCCGGAGAAAATGCCCTGATCCTGACTGTGAAAAAAGCCGATGTCATTATCGGGCCCGTGTCCATCACCTGGCCCAATGCCATGCTGGGAGAAGTTACGGCGGAAATGGCACAGGCCGTCATGGACAACCCGGCAGTTAAAATCCTGTTTTCAGAAGACACCTAATGAACAAAGCCATCTGAAATGGAAATCAATCTATGACGCTGTAAAATTAAAGGAGAGATCAATATGAAAAAACCCGTCATTACCGGATGGGCCTGTGCCGTCCTTTTTACAATGGTTTGCTGCTCAACCGCCTATGCCCTTGGTTTTCCGGAAACGGTTTCCGGGGCCATGAAGACCCTGGCCGTTTCAAAGGAAGATCCCGGCCTGCTGCTGATGACCAATGCCCCCTATGTCCGCATCGGCAGCCAAGGCGCCCTGCCCTATCTGGACCAGGCCCAGGAACTGACCGGATGCAGGGTGGGCAGGGGCAACCTGTTGTTTTTCCAGCGGCCCCAAGCCCACCCCCTTCGCCTGATGCTTTTTAAAAAAGCGGGTGGCGACGCCGTCATCATCAGCCAAGAGGGGGAATCCTGGCTGAGCAAGACCCTCAATCTGAGCGAGACCGCCATTTCAGCCCCCTCTTTCTGGAAAACCGTCCCCCAGAAATTCAAAGCCGGGGCGGACATGTCCACCCTGGCCGTTATCGCCAATGTCTGGGCCAAGGGCGGCCCCTATGATTTTCTGAAGAGTGCTGAATTCCATAATCACATCTGCCCCGGCCTGATATCGGGGTATATGATGGCCCATTATATTCTCACCCGTTACCCTTTGAAAGAGGGAGAGCGGTATACGGTGGTCGCCTGTCCGGTATGGTGTAAGGAAGATGCGCTTCAGGTGATCCTAGATTGCACGGCAGGAAAAAAAGGGCTGGTGGTCAAACATCTGTCAAAGGAGCAGGCAGACAAGATCTCCGTGGCCAATCCCGCCGGTTTCCTGCTGGTCTGGAACGAACAGAAGAAAACCGGAAAAGGCATGGCCTTAAGTTTTGATTTTAACCGCTTGAATGCACTGTCACCTGAAGGTATGCCCAAGTCGGTTACCGTTCTCGCTGCTCTTGAACATCTGGACAAACCGGATCAATTTGTCTCTGTATCCAGCGAATTCGATCTCAACGAAAAGCGTTACAATGATATGATAGAGGCAGGCAGCAATCCTTATGAAATTGCTGGCCTGCTGAAAAAATAACCGGACCATGATTCAAAGGAGAATTCTCAAATGAAAAGCCAATACATTAAAAAACCGCCATCAGAAGATCATGAAGACTTTCCGGCAATGGAAGCCGTCACCCTGACACCCGTGGGGATCGTCTGCAGCGAAATCAAGGAGCCCATGCTGAGAGCCAACGAGGACGGGCTTTCCCTTGAGGAACACCGGGAGAAGGTCGAAACCCATCGTGACCGGGTCAACGCCATGGTCAGCGAAATCATCATAGATCCGGCTCTTTCCGGTATCCTGGACGGCATTGAGGGATTTTCCCATATCCTGGTCCTATACTGGCCCCATCTTGTGCCCAGGGAGCGCCGCAACCTTCAAAAAGTCCACCCCATGGGCCGAAAAGACATTCCAAAACAGGGGATTTTCGCCACGTGCAGCCCGGCCCGCCCCAACCCGGTGCTGGTCACGGCTGTAAAATTGATTGAACGGAAAAAGAATATCTTGAGGGTCCAGGGGCTGGAAGCGGTCGACGGCAGTCCTGTCCTGGACATCAAACCTTACAATCCGGGGTATTACCAGGTGGAAGATCCCATTCTCCCGGACTGGATGAAAAAACTCCTGAAAGAAGAATAATCAAAGGCTGAAATACGTAAATAACGGAAATCCGGAATGAAAACCCCTTGACTTATCAAAGCAAGTCGGCTAATTAAATTTTCTTAATTGCGGCTGAAGCCGCTGATCAAAAAATTTTAGGGCTCTGCCCAAAGACATACTGTCTGCTGCCGGGTTTTGGCGGCAGTGATTTTTTTAAAAAGGCCATGAAGGTCGTTTATCCTGAAAAGGAACGAACCTTCATGGCCTTTTTTTTATGGAGAGAAAACTATGTCATGCAATTTCGACAGCCGGGAAATTTTACCGGGAACCATTACCCGGGCCTATCTGGATTATTTCAATCGAAAGGTATGGCTTTTTCTTGCCCTGCTTTTTGCAACCCTTGGAGTGGCGTTGTATGCCGTAACTCAGGGAAATTATGATATCCCGGTCAGTGCTGTTTTCCAAGCTTTAACTGGAAGTGCCGCTCCCGAAGTCGGCGTGGTGGTGACCCGGATACGAATGCCAAGGGTCGTTGCCGCTATTATCTGCGGCTGGGGACTCTCGCTTTCAGGGTTGTGCCTCCAGTCTCTGCTGAAAAATCCGCTCAGCAGCCCGTCCACACTGGGAATCAGCCAGGGGGCGGCTTTCGGAGCGGCCGCAGCCATCGTTCTCACAGGGGCCAGGGTTTTTATGATTACGGCCTTTGCTTTTGGCGGCGCCATGTCCGCCACCGTCATCATTCTGATCCTGTCCGGGTTGAAACGGCTGTCCACCGAAGCCGTTATCCTGTCCGGGGTGGCATTGTCCTCCCTTTTTGTTTCTGCCACCATCCTGATCCAGTATCTGTCCACCGATACCCAGCTTGCCATGGTCGTTTTCTGGACGTTTGGCGATGTGGCCCGTTCCGGATGGGGGCAGATCGGAATCCTGACCGGGATGGTCCTGCCCGCCACCCTGTATCTGATGTTTATCCGGTGGGATTTGAATGCGTTGGCCTCCGGAGAAGAAACCGCCAAAGGGCTGGGCGTCCGGGTTGAAAGACTTCGAATCACCGGCATGGTGACGGTTTCCCTGGTCGCAGCGCTGGCAACGGCTTTCCACGGTGTGATTGCCTTTGTGGGGCTCATCGCCCCCCATATGGCACGGCGGCTGGTGGGTGACGACCACAGCCTTCTGATTCCGTTTTCCGGGGTCATTGGCGGGCTGCTTCTCTTATCTGCGGACACACTGGGCCGGCTCATCATCGGGTCAGGCGCACTCCCGGTCGGGGTGATCACATCCTTTCTGGGTGCCCCCATGTTTCTTTACCTCTTGATCCGGGGGTACAAATGAAACTGAAGGTAGATAATATCAATTTTTCCTACAACAGCCACCCTGTGTTGTCGGATACCACATTTTCACTGGAACAGGGGCAGATCATGTGTGTCCTTGGTGTTAACGGCGCGGGTAAATCAACCCTGCTCAAATGCCTGAACCGCATCCTCAAACCCGCTACCGGTTCCGTTATGGTAGATCAAAAAAACCTGTTCCTCATGGATCAAAACGGGGTAGCCCGGTGCGTCGGGTATGTTCCCCAGCGCCATCCTGAAACACGGATGACGGTTTTTGAAGCAGTGCTCATGGGCCGAAGACCCCATATCCGCTGGTCATTATCAAAAAATGATTATGTACTTGCCGAAGAAATCATGGAACAGATCGGTATCTCCCACCTGGCCATGCGTCCGGTCAGCGGACTGAGCGGCGGAGAAATCCAGAAGGTGATCATTGCAAGGGCATTGGCCCAGTCACCCTCAATTCTGCTTTTAGATGAACCCACGAGCAATCTGGATCTGAAAAATCAACTGGATGTCATGGGTCTGATACAGACCCTTGTCCGTTCCAGGGGATTGTCGGCCATTATTGCCATCCACGATCTTAACACTGCGGTCCGGTTTGCCGACCGGTTCCTTTTTCTTAAACACCACAAGGTCCGGGCCGTGTCCACGCGTGACGGCCTCACGGCCGACATGATCAAACAGGTGTATGGTGTTGATGTCGTTCTGGAAACTGTTATGGGGCACACCCTGGTCGTGCCCATATGAATAAGGAGAGAAAAAAAATGAAACATCGTCTTGCAATTGCCCTTGTCTTTTTAATCCTCATTTTTGCCTGCCCCTTGATCTGTCCTGCCGGGCAAACCCTGACAATAACCGATATGAACGGCCGGACGGTAGAGACGCCTGCTGATCCGGACCGGATCATCTGTATCGGGCCCGGCGCCTTGCGGCTTATCGTGTATCTTCAGGCCGAAACCAAGGTCGTTGGGGTTGAAAATATGGAAAAAATGACCCCTGCAGGGCGACCCTATTGGATCGCCCATCCGGAACTTTCCAAATTGCCCCTGTGCGGACCCGGAGGGGCGGCCGCCATCAATAAAAAGCCGGACCTGGAATCGGTTCTGTCTGTCAAACCCCGGGTGATCTTTGCCACCTATATGGATACCGCCCTGGCCGACGAAGTTCAGAAAACCCTTGGCATACCGGTGGTTATACTGACCTATGGTTCCCTTGCCACATTTGACGAAAGGGTTTATGACTCCATCCGCCTGGCAGGGAGGATTCTGAACCGGGAAAAACGGGCTGAAAACATCATGGCCTATATCGAATCCCTGAAAAAGGACATGCAGGACCGCACCGGAGCCATCAGCAAAAACTTGCGGCCCAGGGTCTATGTGGGCGGTGTCGGCCACCGGGGATCACACGGCATTGAAAGCAGTGAAAAAAGCTATATCCCGTTTCAATGGGTCAATGTGGATAATATTGCGGAAAAAGCAGAAACCGCGGTGGGAAGTCATACGACCATGGATAAGGAAAGCCTTTTAAAGCAGAATCCGGATATCATTTTTATCGATGGCGGTGGTCTGATACTGGTGGAAGAGGATTATAAGAAAAAAACGGAGTTTTATTCCGCCCTGAAAGCCTTCCGCAGCGGACAGGTGTATACCCTTCTGCCGTTCAATCATTATACCACCAATATCGAAACCGCACTGGCAGATGCCTATGCTGTCGGAAAAACCATATATCCGGACAGATTCAAGGATATGGACCCTGAAAGAAAAGCAGATGAAATTTATAGTTTTTTTGTCGGCAAGACAGTTTACCGGGACATGAAAGAAAGCTTTGGCGCCATCGGCGGCAAGGCATTGTTCCTGAAGTAAAGGTGACCCGGCGCAAATCACCCTAAAAAAATGGAGGCCCTATGATGAATGCACAGGAAATAATGAACAGAGAAGATTTTAAACGGTGTGAAGTATTTCATGGACATGTCTGCCCCGGCTTGGCCGTGGGGTATAAGGCAGCCTTGGCTGGAATGGCCTGGCTCAAGGAAAACCGGTCCGCAGATGAAGAAATTGTGGCCGTTGTCGAAACCGATGCCTGTTCCGCAGATGCGGTCCAGGTATTGACGGGCTGCACCTTTGGAAAAGGCAATTTTATTTATAAGGATTATGGGAAAATGGCCCTGACCCTGTTAAGCCGGAAAACCGGCAGGGGTGTCAGGGTTTCAATCAAAGGAGCTGCACACAAACCCGATGAAGAACACATGACCCTGATTCGTAAAATGATGGCCGGTGATATGAATGAAACAGAGCGTGAACGGTTCCAGGAACTGCACAAGAAAAGAAGCCATCTGGTCCTGGAAACCCCGGACGAAGACCTGTTCTTTATCCGGGAAACAGACATGGAATTGCCGAAAAAAGCCCGAATTGAACCTTCCGAACCTTGTACAAAATGCAATGAACCGGTCATGAAATCCAAACTGGAGAATATCGACGGCAGCATGGTCTGCCGGGGCTGCGCCGACTAACCATCCATTATTGACATATGACCGGCCGGTTATGCTCGCATGACCAGCCGGTGAAAAACATAGGAGATATAAAATGAGATACAGCACTATTTTTGCGGTCGGTGTATTCTGCCTCATGATTTCATCTGTTCTGCATGCCCAGGAACAGGCAACCCGCCTGGAGGATGTTGTTGTCACAGAAAAAAGACTGGTGGCCCCGACCAAAGAAACCAACGAGACGGTTTATACCGGGACTGAAATTACCCGGGAAGGGATTCAAATCCAGGGAAGCCGGGGAGAAACCAGTGTTTATGAAATAGGGAATATATTTATGATACGGAAAACTTCGATGGAGTTTCCATCTATAAAGGAACCGTTCCGGCCGATTTCGGGACCGGTGTGGGAGCCCGCGGCGGTGCCGTTGATCTCAAACCCCGGCGGCCTGAAGAAAAACCCGGGATCGATTTAAAACAAAGCCTGGGCACGGATTCCTACAGCCGGACATTTGCCCGGTTTGACTCAGGAGCCATTTCCGGTATCGATACCGCCTTGTCCATGTCCTATTCTTATACCGAAGCTGAAAAACAGTCTGATTTTTGAGTTGACGTGAAAAAGGTTTTGGCTTAACGTATGCTCTGAATATTCTCCGGACCACCTTGTATCCGCCCGGATGGATGTGTAAACTTCCGTAAGAAAAAGAGGGATAAAATGCTGTTCAGCAAAGATGATAATACAGGGCAGATCACGGCCGCCCTTCTGAAAGACGGCAACACTGAAACCTGGGAATGCCTTTTTCTCTCCTGCGATAACCCGGTCTGCACATGCAGATCCGTTGAAATTGTTTTGACACCATTAAATGATGAGACCCATCCGGATCAACCCTGGTACGAACGCCGGGTCAATATTGACCTTGCTGAAAAAATGGTGACGACCGCATCCAAAAATCAGGAGACTCCTGAAGATTTTGAATTTTCAAATTTTTTTCAGGCCCAGTTGAATGATGATGATTTCAAATTTATGCTTGGGGAACATTTTAATCATAAACATGAAATCACCGAAACCGCAGATCCCGATTCCCTTGATGTGGACTTTGACTTCGAGAAAGTGGAACAGGATGGTCTGCTTTACGGGTATAATGAGATTCTGCCGTATGGGGATGGGATTCAGGTAAGCTTAAACCATGTGGACCATACTATTCTGGATCTGTATTGTCTGCTCCCCAAATGTCCCTGTACAGATACAATCTTGCAAATTGTACCATCGAACAGATTAGATACGGATGTGGAAGACTGGTATGTCCTGGGATTGCAGTATGATAAAAAACACTGGAAAACTGAGGAAAACCCGCCTAACCCCATGAGCCTGGATGCTCTCCGATCTGAAATCGAAAAACAGAATCCGGGTTTTTACCAGATACTCAAAGAACGCCATAAAAAAGTCAAAAGAATTTATCTGAATAACCGGCAGAAAAAATTTTTAGCGACACAACCCGCGAGAACGGCAAAGGTTGTTGGCAGAAATGACCCCTGCCCATGCGGCAGCGGGAAAAAATATAAAAAATGCTGCGGGTAAAATGACACATTTCCGAAAATATACCGGACTCCTCCTGATCTGGGCCATTGTTTTTAATCTTTCTTTCCAGGGATTGGCCCTTTCGCTGCACCTGTCCTGTTCCCATCACCATTCCCACAGCCACGAAACCGGTTTTTCAGTCGGGTTACACCGGCCTGAATCCGAAATCGGCGACGACGACTGCCCGGTCTGCCGGGCCTTAAATAGCCTTCAGCATTCTCCGGCAGCCAGTTACCAGAATCCGCCTCCAGGCTTTCCGGTTCATGCTGAAACAGTCCAGGCATATACTGAAATGATCATCGCCGGAACATTTCAGACAAAAAAAACAAGAGCGCCTCCCCGGCATCTGACGGATAAATATAAACCTGTTTCATGATTTGGTCAGGCTCTGCCTGATCGGCACAATTAAAAGAGAAAATCAGAGGTGAAAAAATGAGACTGTTCATAACCCGGACAGCTGTCCTTACGGCCATTGTCCTGATGTGGGTGCTCCCCCTGTGTGCGTGGGCCAAACCTTTGCTGAACATCCAGGTCAGCATCCTGCCCCAGAAATATTTTGTTGAAAGAATCGGAAAAGAAAGAGTCAATGTCGATGTTCTGGTTAAACCGGGTAAAAGCCCGGAAGTATATTCCCCCAGCCCGGACCAGATCAAAAAACTCATGTCGGCGGATGTGTATTTCCGTATCGGTATTGATTTTGAAAACGGGATCATCCCCAAGCTTGAGTCAGGCTCAGGTCTGAAGATCGTGGATACCCGGGAAGGCATTGTGTTGAGAGACATGGAAGAACACCATCATGATGAAGACGGCCACGCCGGTCATGATGCCGATCACGGAAAAGAAAAGAAAGAGACCGGCCATACCGGCAAAGACCCGCATATCTGGGTAGACCCTGAAAACGTCAAGATCCAGGCCGGAACCATCCTGAAAACCCTGTCGGGCCTGGACCCGGCCGGTACAGATATATACCGGACCAATTATGACCAATTCATCAAGGACCTGAACGCTCTGGACCTTCACCTGAAAGACGCCCTCAAAGGCCTTAAAGGAGAAAACCTTTTTGTCTTCCACCCGGCCTTTGGCTATTTCACAGACCGGTACGGACTGAACCAGATTGCCGTAGAGACCTTGGGAAAGGCGCCCAAGGGCAAGGAATTAACCCATATCATCAAACTGGCCAAAAAAGAAAAGGTCAGGGTGATTTTTGTCCAGCCCCAGTTTGATCAATCGGCTGCACAGAAAATCGCTTCCGCCATCAACGGCGTAGTTCTCTCCATTGATCCCCTCCTGTATGATTATATCGCAGGGATGGAAAACATGGCCAAAACCATTGCCGATGCCCTGAAGCCCGGCAGGCCCTGAAAAGCATGAACCAGCCCTTGAAAACCGCACCCTTTCCCATGGACGGGGGGTGCGGTCACCTTCATCATGAACCTGGGGACAGCGCCGCGGGACGAACCGGACGCTGCCTCCAGGTGGTGTTTCTTGTGTCAGCCATGGCCATGGCAGCGCTTTACCGGGATTCGGAAGCCTATGCCACCTTTTCGGTAATCTTCTGCTCCATTGTCCTGGAAGCCTTTCCCTTCATGCTTCTGGGCACTCTGATCAGCGGTTTCATTGAGGTGTTTCTTTCCAGGGACCAGCTGATTCGTCTTCTGCCACAAAGAAAATATGATGCCATTATCCTGGCAGCCCTATTGGGGATCATTTTTCCGGTCTGCGAGTGCGCCATTGTGCCGGTGGTCCGAAAATTCCTGAAAAAAGGGATGCCCCTGGGATCGGCCGTCGCATTCCTCCTGGCCGGACCCATTGTCAATCCCCTGGTCTTTGCCTCCACCTATGTGGCCTATTCCTTTCATTTTGAAACCGCCGTGCTTAGGGTGATGTCAGGGTTTTTTATTGCCGTTGCCGCTGCCCTTGTCATTGAGGTCTGCCTCACAAAATCCCAGGCCCTGAAGGAAGCGCCCGTTGTCCCTGAGTGCAGCCTGTGTCACGATACCGACGACACGGGAACCCTCTCCTTTGCCCAAAAAATAGGGGCGGCTTTCAGACACAGTGCCCTGGATTTTTATGACATCGGCCGGTTTCTCATCATGGGGGCCTTTATTGCGGCGGCTCTTCAGACCTTTGTCCCCCGTCAGATATTTACCTCGGTCATGGCAGGTCCTGTGACGGCCATTGTGTCCATGATGGTCCTGGCGGTTGCCCTTAATCTGTGCAGCGAGGCCGACGCCTTTATCGCCGCTTCTTTCCGATCTGTCGGGATACCGTTTTCCGCACAACTGGCCTTTATGGTGCTGGGCCCCATGCTGGATATCAAACTCATCCTCATGTATCTGAGTGTGTTTAAAGGAAAGATGATCCTTGTTCTTTCCTCCATGGTCGTCCTTCTTGTCTTCCTTTCAATGCTGTTTCTGGAGTTTTCAGGATGGCGGTAAATAAATGGAAAAATAAATTTTCATTCGTGAATCTGCCTTTCCTGGTCATGGCGGCCTGGATCATCACTTTTGGATTTTTACTGAAGGATGATCAATATCATCTTTTCTTAAAACCTCAATTCGGCGTCCTGATCTATATCAGCCTTATGATTTTGACCTTATTTGCCGTCAGCATGTTCACCCTGAAAACACAATTCCGGGTATCCGATTCCCTGATCAAAGGCATGATTCTCCTGGTGCCGGTGGTGTTCATTTTTTCTACCGGTGACCAGACCCTTGGCGGGTTTGCCCTATCCAAAAGAACTCTCACGTCTCCTGAAAAAAAAGACCCGCAACCGGCCCCATCGGCAGTAAACCAGGAAGACCCCGGAACATCCGAACCGTCTATCCTGAAACTAGTCCGGGAATGGGACCAATACCAAGGCCGCCGGGTCACACTGGAAGGCCTTTATTATGAACCACGGGAAAAAGATGAAACCATTGCCGTGGTCTTCCGGTACCTGGTTTCCTGCTGCGCCGCCGATGCCCTGCCCCTGGGTATTGTGCTTAAAAAAGAGGGGGCTAAAGGAATTCAGGATAATGACTGGGTTAAAATTACCGGTGTGGTACAGGAAGCAATGCTGGATGAGTCTCCCGTCATTTTTATGACCCTGGAACGGATTGAAAAACTGCCCCTGCCTTCAAAAGGTGCGGTCTATATTTATCAATGATGTCCTCAGGTTTCCCGTGAACCGCTGAATACGTCCCGCCGACTTCCTTTGTTTGTTTAAAATTAAAAAGGGCCATATTGACAATTGACCGGAATATCACTATTTACCAAGAGTTATTAAGCAGGTGGCCCGTATGGCCTCCTGCCGATTTTATTGAGCCGGAGCAATCCTTGCTCCATACACCATAACTATAAAAAAGGATTCATAACATGTTTAAAAGAAACCTGGTAATTTTGGTCGGGATCATGGCACTTCTCATGGCAGGCGGCAGTCAGGCCTTGGCAGGAAAGAAAATTGTAAACGGTATTGATGCAAACTTTCCTCCTTTTGCATTTATTGACCCCAAAGGAGTCCCCAGCGGTTTTGACGTGGAAGCCATGAACTGGATCTCCAAGGAGATGGGGTATGAAGTGGAGCATAAGGCCTTTGACTGGGATGGAATCATCACCAGCCTGCTCACCAAAAAAATCGATATGGTTGCATCAGGCATGAGCATTACCCCGGACCGTCTGGAAAAGGTCGCCTTTACCAACCCCTACTGGAAAATCAAACAGGTGATGGTGGTTAAAAAAGATTCGACCCTGACCCTGGACGACCTGCTCAAGGGTAAAAAAATGGTCGGGGTTCAGCAGGGAACATCAGAGGCCAAATGGCTCAAGGAAGCTGCCGAGAAAAACGGATGGAATCTTGAACTCAGATATTATGATTCTTCTCCACTGGCTGTTGAGGACATCCTTAACGGAAGAATTGCTGCTGCCGCCATGGATGACGCACCGGCAAAAGACGCTTCAGATAAAAAGGCTGTGAAAATTCTCGGTACCTTTGGAATGGCGGCTGAAGATTTCGGATATGCCGTCCGCAAAGAGGATACCCAGCTTCTCAAAGACATGAACGAAGGACTGAAAAAGCTCATGGCATCCGACTACTGGAAAGCACTCGTTAAAAAATACGATTTGAAATAATCATTGAGAGGGCCGCTATGCCTTCCGGCATAGCGGCTGGTTGATGGAATGCCGGAAAGTTTATCGATTATAAAAGGCGCTTTGCCCTATCTTCTACACGGCAGCCTCATTACAGCCGTCATCGTGACCGGTGCCATGACCGTCGGGTTGCTCCTCGGGCTATCCATGGCCGTGGGTCAGGTTTACGGCAGAAAATCCCTCAAAAGGGTCATCGGCCTCTATATCTGGTTTTTTCAGGGAGTCCCTATCCTGGTTCTGCTCTTTCTTTTTTATTTCGGGCTGTTTAATTATATGGGGCTCAATGTCAGTGCGGTTGCCGCCGTTACCGTGGTTCTGGGGATGACCACGGCGGCTTACCAGGCAAACATCTTCAGGGGAGCCATCCTAGCACTTCCCCAGGGCCAGTTCAAAGCAGCCGGCTCTTTGGGCATGAGTGATATGCAAGCCATTTTGACCATCATCCTTCCCCAGGTACTGAGGCTATCCATACCGGCCTGGTCCAATGAATTTTCCATTGTTTTGAAGGATTCGGCCCTGGCCTTTGTCCTGGGAGCACCGGAAATCATGGCCAGGGCAAAATTTGTGGCTTCACGGACCTACCAGCACCTTCCCATCTATATCATTGCAGGACTGATTTATTTTGTCCTGACCTGGGCCGGTGTCAGGGCCCTGGCAAAACTCGAAAAAACTGTCAGAATACCCGGATATTCGAATAAAGGAATGTAACCATGACCCGGAATACCCCCATCCTCAGGGTGGAAAACATAACTAAATCCTTTGGCGGCAATCCCATTCTAAAAGGAGTGAATTTAAGCTTAAACAAAGGGGAAATCAAAATTCTGGTCGGGCCTTCCGGAGGAGGCAAAAGCACCTTTCTTCAATGCATGAACTGCCTCATATCCCCTGATTCAGGCAAATTCTGGCTCGAAGAAAAACCCGTGGATATCTTCAGTAAAAAAGAGCTTTACCGCTATCGACAGCAGGTGGGAATGATTTTCCAGGATTTCAACCTGTTTGACCATCTGACCGCCATGGACAATGTGACCCTGGCGCTTCGAAAGGTCAAAAAAATGGATAAAAAAGCAGCCTCCACCAGGGCCATGATCGAACTGTCCCAGGTGGGACTGGACGACAAGACAAAGCTTTATCCGGCAGAACTTTCCGGCGGACAAAAACAGCGCGTCGCCATTGCCAGGGCCCTGGCCATGGACCCCAAGGTGCTGCTTCTGGATGAACCCACCTCAGCCCTGGACCCGGACCTGACCGGTGAAGTCATCGACGTGATCCGAAACCTGGCCAAAAAAGGCATGACCATGGTCATGGCCACCCACCAGATCAGCCTCATCCGCACCCTGGCAGATGAAATCCTGTTTATGGAGGCAGGGACGGTGGTGGAACAGGGTAGCCCCAAGGGCCTGCTGGTCCCCGGCACCCGGAGCCAGGGATTCTGCGACAAGCTCAACAGCTTGTCCGGAGAAGGAATTTAAAACACTCATGTCCCCTTTTTTCCAGGAACTTTTTGAAGCCCTGAACCGCGGTCTTGTCATGAGTATTGCATTGATCATTCCCTCTGCTGTTGGCGGAGTTCTGCTGGGCATCCTCACCGGGTGTCTCAGGGCGTTCGGGGACACCTTCATCCGAAAGGCCTGCGACACCTATGCAGCTCTTTTTCGCGGTACCCCTCTTGTGGTTCAGCTTTTTATTCTCTATTTCGGTTTTCCCAACATCGGGATATATCTGACGCCCTATGCGGCAGCGGTGACGGGGTTTATATTGTGCAGCGGTGCATATCAATCGGAATATGTCCGTGGCGCCCTGCTCTCCATCAAAAAAAACCAGTATTTTGCAGCCCAGGCATTAGGATTATCCAAATTCCAGTCCATATTCTGGATCATCATCCCCCAGGCCATGCGCAAGGCTCTTCCCGGGTGCGGAAACGAAATCATCTATCTGATCAAATACTCGTCTTTAGCCTATATCGTCACCGTCATGGAACTGACCGGGGAGGGGAAGACCCTTGCCACTGAATACTTCAGGTTTACCGAGGTATTCGCCGTCATCGGACTTTATTATCTGGCTCTGGTATCCCTGGCCATTCTTGCCTTAAAAAAATTGGAAAAAGCCGTTCACATTCCAGGATTCGGAAAGGGATGAACATGACTTTTAACATGATTCCTGCCTGAATGGATCAAGTATTTTATTGTCTGTGATTAAGGGTCTGGTGAAGAAAAGACCTGCTTTAGCAGGGTTTCAAGCGCTTTTTCATTATGTTTCTTCTGATAATCACGCCAAAGCAGAACGGCAAAATACCCGTCTACCCCGTCCAGATCCCCCCTGTCCAAGCCCAGCGCTTTTTCACAGGATTTTAAGCCCCCGCTATATCCCAGGCTTTTCAGAACATATCTCAAATCGATGTGGCCATGGTTCAGCTTTATTTTGAAATACCCTTCAATGAACGGAATATCAAAGGTCTTCCCGTTGTAAGTGACGATGACCTTGTATTTTTGAATATCACGGATAAAATCTTCCAGGTTTCTTCCCTGAATATAATATTTGATAGAGGTTCCGTCATACAGGGCAATGGTGGTGATGTCAAACCCCCAATGATCCAGACCGGTGGTCTCGATATCCAGATAAGCGGTGGTGGATCTGAATTCTGGGAAGATACACCAGTGACGGTCCGGCGCCAGCAGATCTAAAAAAAATTCGGGTTATTTCCGGCCAGATGATGCTTGGGCGCCTCGATATAGTCTTTTATGGTTTCAATTCTTTTGTTGGACAGGCTTATGGATGTTGCTTTGAAAAAGCTCTCCCAGCCCGATATGCCGGATTCCCACAGTTGCCTTTCGGTTTTTGCCCCGATTCCGGGGATGTGTTGAAATGAATGCGTCAGCATGGATTGTTTTCCGGTTTAATTGTTTTCTTTGTGGACATGGTCTTTGTTCCTTTTTAGACTGCATACATGGGATATGTCTCAAAATCAATCTTTTATCCGGGTCTTGATATAAAACTTTCAATTCCTTAAATAAAGATGGAGAATCAGGAATAAAACCCCTTGACTTATCAAAACAAGTCCACTTTGGCTTCTTTTGGAAGCCTCATTGTTTTGTGCATGCTCATGCTTATTCTGGTCATCCCTGCATTTGCGGCAAAGGACAGAATCGTTCTGGCAGTGGGAGGAGAAAACGCAGAAGGCTATGACCCCCTTCTCGGATGGGGCGAATACGGTAACCCACTCTTTCACAGCACGCTTCTGAAACGGGATGCGGACTTGAAAATCGTCCCTGACCTGGCAAAGGAATGGACCCTTTCAAAAGATAAACTGACCTGGACCGTGAAAATCCGGGAAGGCGTCGTTTTTTCCGACGGTTCAGCCCTCACGGCCGCTGATGTTGCTTTCACCTTCAATAAAGGGCTTGAGGCCGGCGGCAAAATCGATCTGTCTCCCCTGGAATCGGCAAAGGCTGTGGACAAAACAACCGTGACCCTTAAACTCAAAACCCCGGATATTACCTTTGTCCAGCGCCTTATCACCCTCGGCATTGTTCCGGAAAAACTCTATGGACAAGGCTATGCCCGCAACCCTATCGGTTCGGGGCCGTATAAACTGGTCCGCTGGGATGAAGGCCAGCAGATGGTGGTGGAAGCCAATGACCGCTATTATGGAACAAAGCCTGCCGTGAAACAGCTTGTCTTTCTTTTTTCCGATGAAGACGCGGCCCTGGCAGCAGCCCGTGCAGGTCAGGTGGATGTGCTGGGCGTTCCCTCCAGCCTGGCCGATCAGGATATTCCCGGCATGAAACTGCATGTGGTCAAAAGTGTGGACAACCGTGGCCTCATGTTTCCGACCGTCCCGGATGAAGGCAAAAAAACGCCCAAGGGTGTGGCCATCGGAAACACGGTGACGGCAGACCTTGCCATCCGGAAAGCCGTCAATTTTGCCATCAACCGGGATGCCTTGGTAAAGGGTATCCTGGATGGACACGGCAGACCGGCGTTCGGCGTTGTGGATGATCTGCCCTGGGATAACAAAGACATCCGGTTCAAGGACAATGACCCTGCCAAAGCCATTGAAATTCTAGAAAAAGCAGGGTGGAAAGACACAGACAAAGACGGTATCCGTGAAAAAAACGGTCTTAAAGCAGAATTCACCATTTTATACAATGCTAAAGATTCTCTACGGCAGGGACTTGCCCTGGCGGTTTCCGATATGCTCAAACCCGTGGGCATCAAAGCAATCCCAAAAGGGGAGAGCTGGGATCGAATCAAGACCGAGTTGACCCATTCCAATGTCATTGTCTATGGATTCGGCGATCACAGCCCGCTTGAAATGGTTAAATTATATCATACCTCGGGACCTGAACCCATGTACTGGAATGCCGGATTCTATTCCAATCCTGCCGTGGACAAATACCTGGAGCAGGCAAGGACGGCCGACTCCTTTGAAAAATCCATTCCCTTCTGGCAGAAAGCCCAGTGGGATGGGAAAACCGGTTTTACAGTGCCGGGGGATGCGGCCTGGGCATGGATGGTCAACCTCGATCATACCTATTTTGTAAACAAATGCCTCAATGTGGGCAAATCCCAGATGGAACCCCACGGCCACGGCTGGCCCATTACCACCAATATCCAGGAATGGAAATGGACCTGCGAATAAGCAACTATGATATCATGAAAAACACCCTGATTTTATTTTTTCTTAGAAAAGCCCTCCGGCTAATACTGTTGATTGCGGCTGTTGCCACTTTTTCCTATGTTCTGGTCAGCTTTTCCCCCATTGATCCGGTGGATGCCTACCTGGGGACGGCCATGCTCAAAGTGTCCCCGGAACAAAGAGATATCATTGCCCAACGATGGGGTCTGAACCAGCCCCCGGTTGAACGCTTCTTCAACTGGGGAGCCCGGTTGATCCAAGGGGATTTCGGTATCTCCACCATCTTTAATGAGCCCGTGTTGTCTGTTATCGGCAAACGATTTGTTACTTCGTTCTGGCTCATGTTTCTGGCCTGGACCCTGTCCGGTGTCCTCGGCTTTGTGCTGGGGGTTGTTTCCGGCACCTTTGAAAACTCGGTTCTGGATAAAAGCATCGGTCTTTACGCATACACCATGGCATCCACCCCCACCTTCTGGGTCGGAATGGTCCTGCTTACCGTCTTCTCCATTCAATTGGGATGGACTCCGGTCTGTTGCGCCTGGCCGGTGGGTCTGAGCCCGGATCAAACCACCTTTGTTCAACGGGTGCATCATCTGCTTTTGCCCGCCTTTACCCTGTCCCTCATCGGGATTGCTCAGATTACCCTTCACACCCGTGAAAAAACCATAGAGGTCATGAACAGTGACTATGCCGTATTTGCCAGGGCCCAGGGAGAAAGCGAACTGGGCATTGCCTTTCGGCATGCCCTGAGAAATGTCCTCCTCCCTGCCGTCACCCTCCAGTTTGCTTCCATCGGAGAACTCTTTGGCGGAGCCGTACTAGCAGAACAGGTCTTTTCCTATCCAGGTCTTGGAAGAACCACGGTGGAAGCCGGATACCGGGGAGATGTCCCGCTGCTGCTGGGGATCGTTCTTTTCAGTACAACGTTTGTCTTTATCGGCAATACCATGGCAGATCTGATCTACCAGGTGGTTGACCCGAGGATCCGGAAAAAAGGAGGTTCCCTTTGAGTTTCACCGGCTTTTACCCCATGGACCGGCGGACCCGGACCATTGCCGTCATCCTGGCCTGTCTGGCTTTTTTTGCCATGGTCTTTATCGGTGCATGGCTGTATGGGGACCGGGGTGAAGTCACGGCCCTGACCCTGCGCAAACTCGCCCCAAGTTTTGAATACCCCTTTGGAACGGACTGGCTGGGCCGGGACATGCTGGCCAGAACCCTGAAAGGATTAAGAATCAGTCTCAGGGTCGGGCTGATGGCCGCAGGCTGTTCCGCGATCATTGCGCTGATCCTGGGTCTTTGTGCGGCCTCCATGGGCCGGGTGGCGGATGTCATCATTACCTGGTGTGTGGATATCGGCATGGCAACCCCGCACCTGGTGCTGCTCATCCTCATTTCCTTTGCCTGCGGAGGCGGGGAAAAAGGCGTCATCATCGCTGTCGGCGCCTCTCACTGGCCGTCTCTGACACGGGTTATACGAGCTGAAGTCATCCAGCTCCGGTCTTCAGAATATATTCAATTGTCCCGTCAACTCGGAAAAGGGCCTTTATATATTGCCGCACACCATATGCTGCCCCATGT
>JFJP01036420.1_pt1 | contig 18190 bp, 16 predicted proteins | sample 431651 | NCBI WGS metagenome assembly JFJP01 (sample SAMN02602958, study PRJNA72255) | Microbial mat metagenome, whole genome shotgun sequencing project. | biome: fresh water; feature: sink hole; material: water; isolation source: purple microbial (photo- and chemosynthetic) mats found in...
AAGCATTTGGTATCAATGCATTTGGCGATTCGGTTATGCGGGATCGTCTTCCCAAATCGATATATAAAGAAGTAAAAGCCGTTCTCGACGGAGAATGCGAACTGACCACTGCCGTCGCCGAAGTCGTCGCCAACGCGATGAAGGACTGGGCGATCGAAAAAGGCGCCACCCACTACACCCACTGGTTCCAGCCCATGACCGGCCTTACCGCCGAAAAACACGACTCCTTCATCTCCCCGACGGCCGACGGCCGCGCCATCCTCGAATTTTCGGGCAAGGAACTGATCCAGGGCGAACCCGACGCTTCGAGCTTCCCCTCCGGCGGCCTCCGCGCCACCTTCGAAGCCCGCGGATACACCGCCTGGGACGTCACCAGCCCCGCCTTCCTCAGCGAGGACGGCAACTGCAAGACCCTCGTCATCCCGACCGCCTTCATTTCCTATCATGGCGAGGCCCTCGACAAGAAAACCCCGCTCCTCCGCTCGATGCAGGCCATCAATATCCAGGCCATGCGCGTACTCAAGGCACTCGGAAACACCTCCTCGAAACGCGTCGTTTCCTATGTCGGTCCCGAGCAGGAATATTTCCTCGTCGACGAAAAATACTTCTCCGAACGCCAGGACCTCCGGCTCACCGGCCGAACCGTGTTCGGCGCCCTTCCCCCCAAGGGACAGGAAATGGAAGACCACTACTTCGGAACCATCCCCGCCCGCGTCGCGGCCTTCATGACCGAATTGAACGAGGAACTCTGGAAGATCGGCATCCCCTCGAAAACCCAGCACAACGAGGTCGCGCCGAACCAGTTCGAGCTCGCGCCCCTCTATAACATTTCCAACGTCGCCACCGACCAGAACCAGCTGGTCATGCAGATGATGAAGAAGGTCGCGAAGCATCACGGTCTCGTATGCCTCCTCCACGAAAAACCCTACCGCGGCGTGAACGGCTCGGGAAAGCACAACAACTGGTCGATCGGCACCGATGACGGCATCAACCTGTTCAATCCCGGAAAGACCCCCGGCGAAAACATCTCGTTCCTCGTGTTCGTCTCCGCCGTGCTCGAAGCCGTCGACACCTTCGCTCCGCTCCTCCGCCTCTCGGCCGCCAACACCGGCAACGACCACCGTCTCGGCGCGAACGAAGCGCCGCCCGCGATCATATCGATCTTCCTCGGCGACCAGTTGCAGGACATCATCCAGAGTATCGCCGAAGGCAAGGCGATCAAGTCGGGAGAAGGCTCGAAGCTCGAACTCGGCGTAAACACCCTGCCGAAGCTCCCGAAGGACCTTACCGACCGCAACCGCACCAGTCCCTTCGCCTTCACCGGAAACAAATTCGAGTTCCGCATGGTCCCCTCGTCCGAATCGATCTCCGGACCGAACTTCGTGCTCAATACCATCGTGGCCGAAGTGCTTTCGGGCATCGCCGACAAATTCGAGAAATCGAAGGACATTCCCGGCTCGGTCAAGGAACTGCTTGCCGAAACCTGGAAGAAGCACAGCAAGATCGTATTCAACGGAAACGGACTGCCGAACCTGACGAGCTCCGTCGAAGCCTGGCCCTATTTCACCAAGGAAGATTCCGTGCGCATCTTCACCAAACACAAGGTCTTCACCAAGGAAGAACTGCATGCCCGCCTCGACATCGTGCTCGAGAAGTATTCGAAGCAGATAAACATCGAAGCCGGCGTGGCGTTCGAGATGGCCACCCGCGAGATCCTCCCCGTATGCTCGGACTACACCGTGGAACTCGCCGTACAGGTGCAGACCCTGGCAGATTCCGGCGTCAAGGCCGATTCGCTCAAGAAGAAGCTCGGTGAAATCGCCGTTCTCGTCGAGGAAGCCGCCAAGGCCGCCGACAAGCTCGAAGCCGACCGCAAGGCCGCCAAGACCGTCGCCGATCCCCTCGCGCAGGCACAGGCCTGCCGCGACAAGGTATTCGCCTCGATGGAAGCCCTCCGGACACCGGTCGACAAGCTCGAAAAACTCCTTCCGAAGGACTACTGGCCGATGCCGACCTACGACGAGCTCCTGTTCAGGATGTAACGTCTGATGCAGCCGTTCCCGGTTTTCCGGGGGCGGCTTTTTTTATTACCGGTGCAGCTGTTCGAGGGCCAGTTTGAGCGCGTCAATCGAGATGAAAATCTCGTAGACCGAAAGGAGCAGGGACCCCATAAGTAGAATCAGGCTCGCGGCGAAGATGATTTCGGCCGCGAGGACTGCTCCGGCGAAAACCAGGAACATGCACAGGACGCAGAAGAAAAAACTGATGACTCCGAACAGCTGTGTATATTTGATGATCTGCAGCCTGATACGGAAATTGGCGATCTGCCCGGCGACCGAGTCGTCCCGGTTCTCCGGATGGAGGGAGATGAATTGCCTGACGAGACTCGCGATCGCCAGGAACCGGTTGGTATAGGCGAGCATCAGGAGCGAAATGGCCGAGAAGAGCAGGGCGGGGACGGTTATATTGAATTCCATTTTCAGGTTCCTTTGCTTGTGCGCTGCAGTAAATATAATCCGTTGGACGCAGTTAAGAAAGAAATTCGTTTTGTTTCCGCTTCAAATTCTTGACCAATTGAACACTTGAGCATATACTCAAGTGTATGAATGATAATGAAGATGTTTGCCAGACTTCCTGCGTCCACGAGGGCGCAGTCGCCCGCTCGCGTTTGAAAATGCCGGGCGAGGATGTGCTTTCCCAACTTGCCGATTTTTTCCGTACGTTCGGCGATTCAACCCGGGTGCGAATCGTGTCGGCGCTTATATCGGGAGAACTGTGTGTCTGCGACATCGCGGCAGTTCTCGACATGACCGTTTCGGCGGTATCCCACCAGCTGCGTGTCCTGCGACAGGCCAAGATCGTGCGGACGAGACGCGATGGAAAACAGATATATTACTCGATCGACGACCATCATGTCGGAATACTGGTCACCGTAGGACTCGAACATATCAGGGAGGGAAGCGAACGATGAGCTGCTCCTGCGACGGCGTCTGCGCCGAAACCGTAAAACCTGTCGGGACCGTATCCGGCATCGAAGCCCGCCGTGAAGTCCGGCTTCTCGCCGTCCGTTTCGTCGCGGCTTCGATTATTTTCGTATCTGGATTGCTTGTGACCCTGTACGGCGGACCGGCGACTGCGAGCCGGCTGCTGTTCGTTTTTTCCTGGTTTGCGGCCGGGTATCGGGTCGTTCTCAGCGCGCTCCGGAACATATCCCGCGGTCAAGTGTTCGACGAGAATTTCCTCATGTCCATAGCGACAATCGGTGCTTTCCTGATCGGACAGTGGTCCGAAGGCGCGGCGGTCATGCTGTTTTATAATCTGGGCGAAATGGTTCAGGAATCCGCGGTCAGCCGCTCGAGGCGATCCATTTCGGAATTGATGGACGTACGGCCGGATTTTGCCCGGCTGGCGGACGGCAATCGCGAGGTGCATCCCTCCTCGGTTCCCGCAGGTTCGCTCATTATGGTAAAACCCGGCGAGAAGATTCCGCTCGACGGCCTGATCGTGGAGGGCATGTCGACATTCGATACCTCCCGGCTTACCGGCGAAAGCCTGCCGCGCGACGTATTTCCGGGCGGACAGGTCCTCGCCGGTTTCGTCAACGGAAGCGGACTTGTTACAATCCGTACGACCGCCGTCTACGCGGAAACGGCGGCTGCCAAGATGCTCGAGCTCATCGAAAACGCCCAGAATCGCAAGGCGAAAGCCGAAAAACTGATTACTTCTTTTGCGCGCATTTATACGCCGATCGTGACCGTAGCGGCGGTGTTCCTTGCTTTCGTTCCGCCTCTTGCGCTGTCCTTCGCGGGAGTCGTTTCACTCGACGGGTGGTCGTCTTTTCAACCCTGGGTATCCCGGGCTCTCGTGTTTCTCGTCATCTCCTGTCCCTGTGCCTTCGTCATTTCCGTACCCCTTGGTTTCTTCGGGGGAATCGGCGGCGCTGCGAAACTGGGCGTTCTCGTAAAGGGAGCCGATTTCATCGATGTCCTGGCGAAGGCGAAAGCGGTCGTGTTCGACAAGACCGGCACGCTCACCAAAGGTGTGTTTCAGGTGCAGTCGGTGGAAGGGGCGGGGAGCGCGCAGTATACCGACCGGTATGTAGCCACAGTCGCCGCCGCAGCGGAGTATCATTCAAATCACCCGGTCGCACTGGCTATCCGGAAATACGCATCGGAAGCCGGAATAGTCGTGGATGAATCCCTTTTTGGAGCCTACAGCGAACGGGCGGGATACGGGATCTCGATGACGTACGACGGTTCCGAATTGCTTGCGGGGTCCCGGAAATTCATGCTCGATAGCGGCGTCACAGGCCTGCCTGAATTTGCCGCGCAATCGGGAACTTCGGTAGAAATCGCCCGGAATCTTGAGTTTGCGGGCCGGATAATCCTCAATGACGAGCCGAAGAGCGACGCCGCTCTCGCCGTAACCGAACTGAGAGCCCTCGGGATCGACCGGATCGTCATGATTACGGGGGATACCGAGTCAGCCGCGCAGGACATGGCCCGGAAGATCGGAATTTCCGATATTCATGCCGGGGTCCTTCCTCACCGTAAAGTCGCGCTGTTCGAGGAAATATCGGCGAATCAAAAAGCGTCAACACCGAAAGGAACGGTTCTTTTCGTCGGGGATGGCATCAACGATGCTCCGGTTCTTGCCCGCTCGGATGCCGGTATAGCCATGGGCGGCATCGGCAGCGACGCCGCGATCGAAGCCGCGGATATAGTTCTCATGAACGACAATCCGCTATCCGTCGCCCAGGCGATACGGTCCGCACGCTGGACGCATCGTATCGTTACGGAAAACATCGTACTTTCCTTTGTGATCAAGGTCGGCTTTCTCGCCCTCGGCGCATTGGGTATCGCAACCTTGTGGGAAGCCGTTTTCGCCGATGTCGGCGTGGCCCTCCTCGCAACCGTCAATTCCCTTCGCGCCCGTAACCTGCCGCGCCGTCCCGAGCGCAAGTAGACAAACGGCCCATATTTGTGCTACCCTTTCATATCTCGCCGGCGTGGTGAAATGGTATACACTGCAGACTCAAAATCTGCTGGGGGCAACCCCGTAAGGGTTCAAGTCCCTTCGCCGGTACTCGAAAGGGACGTTGCCCGGCCGTTCGTTTTCCTTACAGTTCCAGTGCTTTCGTCCGTATTTTTTCCTGCACCAGCGTTATGAAAGCATCGACGGAAAGTGGAGGCAGCTGGGCGTTTGTGCGGGTTCGCGGCGCGACGAGTGACGCGTCGGCCTCCTTCTGGCCGACGACCAGCATGTACGGAATCTTTTTCGCCTGTCCGTCGCGGATTTTCGCATTCATGCGGTCGTCGCGCAGGTCGGCGGTCGCACGGATACCCGCTTCCTTCAGTTTAGCCACGACCGATTTCGCGTAATCGTCGAACGAAGCCGCCACCGGAATGACCACGGCCTGCTGCGGGCACAGCCACACGGGGAACGAGCCCGCGTAGTGTTCGATCAGAATGCCGAAGAAGCGCTCGAGCGAGCCGAGCAGCGCGCGATGGATCATGTAGGGGCGCTGTTCGGTACCGTCCGTATCCGTGAAGACCATGTCGAAGCGTTCGGGAAGGTTGAAGTCGAACTGTATGGTCGAAGTCTGCCACTCGCGGCCCACCGCGTCCTTGATTTTCAGGTCGATCTTGGGTCCGTAGAACGCACCGCCGCCCTCGTCGATCTCGTATGGGACTTTCTCGAGCTCGCACGCCCTGCGGAGCGATTCGAGGGCGAGATCCCACCGCGACTGTTCGCCTATCGCTTTTTCGGGTCGTGTCGCGAGATAGGCCTTTATTTCCTTGAAGCCGAACGTCTTCCAGATCAGGAGACTGAACCGGAGCGTCTCCGCGATTTCCGCCTCCACCTGGGCTGGCGTACAGAAAATATGCGCGTCGTCCTGGGTGAATCCCCGGACGCGCATGAGTCCGTGCAATACGCCCGAGCGTTCGTAGCGGTAGACGGTACCGAGTTCCGCCCAGCGAAGCGGCAGGTTGCGGTAGCTGCGCTGCTGCGTCTTGTACGTCAGGATATGGAAGGGGCAGTTCATCGGCTTGATGTAGTAATCCTGCTTGTCTATCTGCATCGGCGCGTACATGTTTTCGCGATAGTTCACCAGATGACCGCTGGTCTGCCACAGCCATGCTTTTCCCACATGCGGGGTGAAAAGAAACTCATATCCGTTTTTCCGGTGGGCATCCCGCCAGTAGTCCTCGATATCCATGCGGATTGACGCCCCGTTGGGGTGCCAGTAGACGAGTCCCGCGCCAGCTTCCTCATGGAGCGAGAACAGGTCGAGGTCTTTTCCGAGCCTGCGGTGATCGCGTTTTTCCACCTCTTCGAGGAATTTCAGGTGCGCTTCGAGCTCGAGGGGTTTCCGGAAGCCGATTCCGTAAATGCGGGTCAGCATCGGCCTTTCCTCGTCCCCGCGCCAAAAGGCCCCTGATATCTTGGTCAGTTTGAATGCCTGCGCGTTCAGTTCCTTCGTCGAACCTACGTGCGGGCCGCGGCAAAGATCGGTGAAGGTTCCCTGTTCGTAGATGGTAATGTCTTCGTTTTCGGGCAGGTCGGCGATCAGTTCGAGTTTGTAGGGTTGATGCGCGAAAAGCGTCATCGCTTCCGGACGCGTCATCCCGTGCCGCACGAAGGTCCTTCCTTCGTTTATTATTTTCCGCATGGCGCTTTCTATCGCGGGAAGATCCTCGTTCGTGACGGTCCGGGGAAGTTCCATGTCGTAGTAGAATCCGTCATCGATCGATGGTCCGATGCCGAATTTGGTTCCGGGAAAAAGCGAGGAGACTGCCTCCGCCATGACATGCGAGAGTGAATGCCTGAGCGTCTGCAGGCCTTCGTCGTGTTGTGCTACCATAAAGATCTCCTGATCGGTTTCTGTTTCAAAATTGCATATGCGAGGATAGGCCGGCGGCCCGTCCCTGTCAAGTCTTGGAAAATGATGATACTTTTTGCAATGTATCATATTGCAGGTTTGCAATTATAGGAGTATGCTATGTATCTATGGAGAACGGCAGTTTTACCCTCAATATTCTCGAGAGCATCTCGGACGGCGTGTTCACGGTTGACAATGATTGGAAGGTGACTTCCTTCAACAGGGCAGCGGAGAAGATAACGGGCGTGAGCCGGAAAAACGCGATAGGACAAAATTGTTTCGAAGTCTTCAAGTCGAATATGTGCGAATCGTCATGTCCCCTGCGCAGGACCATGAAGACGGGGAAACCGTTAATCGACCGTTCCGGATTCTGCCTCACGAAAAAAGGGAAGCGGATACCGATCAGCGTCTCGACGGCGCTTCTTGTCGACGCCGACGGCAAGGTTCTCGGCGGTGCCGAAACATTCCGGGATTTGAGCGAACTCGAGGAATTGAAAAAGGAATTGGAGACGCGGGGGCCGCATCCCGTGTTCAGGAGCAAGAGTCCGTCCATGGAGCCGCTTCTCGCGATGCTGCCCGCGGTGTCCGATTCCACCAGTTCCATCCTGATTCGCGGAGATACGGGAACGGGCAAGGAAGTCCTCGCCCGGACCATCCACGGTTTGAGTCCGCGGAAAGCAGCACCGTTCGTCGCGGTGAATTGCGCGGCGATTCCGGAGAGTCTGCTCGAATCCGAACTGTTCGGTTATAAAAAAGGCGCTTTTACCGGAGCCGACCGGGACAAGCCCGGACGTTTCGCGCTCGCCGAAGGCGGTACCCTTTTCCTCGACGAAATCGGCGACATTCCGACGGCTTTACAGGTAAAACTCCTGCGGGTGCTCCAGGAACACGAGTACGAACCGCTTGGCGGCCTCAGGCCGGTGCGGACGGATATCCGTCTAGTAACGGCGACGAACAGGGATCTGGCCGCCCTTGTCGCCGACGGAACGTTCCGAAGGGATCTGTTCTACCGCATCAATGTAATCCCGCTCGTCCTCCCGCCCCTTCGCGAACGGAAAGAGGATATCGCCGATCTCGCGTCGGCGTTCCTTTCGTCTTACTCCGTCAGGACGAACAAAAAACTCGACGGTTTTTCTCCCGAGGTTTTTACCCGTTTTTACGCATACGACTGGCCGGGCAACATTCGCGAACTCGAGAACGTGGTGGAGCGCATGGTAGTGCTCGCGAACGCCCCGATTATCGGCAGGGATTTGCTGCCCGAGGAACTCAACGTCTCGAGCGTGGCGATTCGCGACTCACGGTTTGGAGTCGCCGTTTCGAACGTCTCCCTCGCCAGGGACGAGGCCGAGCGTGAATGCATCCTCGCCGCCCTGAAGGCCCATGACTGGAAAAGGGCCGAAACGGCCGAAGCCCTTGACATGGACAAGGCGACCTTGTGGCGAAAAATGAAAAAGCTGCTCATAGAGCAGCCTGATGCCTGAAGGAACCGGTATCACCGCATCAGCGGTATTTTTTCCCAGTTGATCGTTCCGTCATCCCTCACCGCATCCCCATCCGCATGAACGTATTCGATTTTCCCTATGAACATTTCGTGAGAGCCTGTTTTTATGGAGGCCACGACCGAACATTCGATGTTGACGGGACAATCGGTAAGAATCGGTGCCCGAACACGCAATCCATCGGCGGTCCGGGCTCCGATGGCGGCTAGTTTGTCGCCGTCACGTCCCGAATGGGAACCGAGGTAATCGTACATCGCTTTCTGCGCGTCCGTGACGAGGTTGACGACGAAGCAGCCGCTTTCCTTGACCAGATGGTACGAGTAACGGTCGGGCACAATCCCGATCATTACCATGGGCGGATCGTAACTGCAATTTCCCGCATAGGCGACGACCAGCGCGTTGTCCTTTCCGTCCGTTCCCCGGCAGGAAACGATCAGATTGGGTGTGGGCTTCAAGACCGATCGGCCCGCGACTTCTTTTTTTTCAGCCATGTGATTCGTCTTTCAGTTTAGCGAGGGTTTTTTGCGCCTCGTCGAGCGCTTTCGAGAGCATCCCGATCCGGGTTGTCAGGAATGATTCCTGGTCGGCCGGCTCCGGTGCGCCCGGCATGCCGAATGCCTGTCTGTTGCGAAAACCGCGGCCCCTGCCGGCGGTTCCGCAACCGGCACCATAACCGAAGCCAGCTGCCTTTCCGGCACCGAAACCCTGTTCGGCCCCGTTACGAACGCCGCCGCAATTTCCTGCTCCCCGTCCGGTCATCGGTCCCATTCCGTTCGGTCCTGTTCCATTTCCTCTTGGCATGATATACCTCCTGTGCTTTGAGATATACAAGACCTTGCAAGAATCGTGCCAAGGTCCGAAAGCTCTCCCGGGCATTGCAAGGCGCCTTTTCGCTTCGCCATCATTGCCGGCATGCAATCGGTTGTAATTTTCCGTGCATTAATGCAATCCGGAGCGGTACCGACAGTCTTGAACTCGAAAGCCGGTTGTGCTTTCCTCTCTGGGCTTGCGCGAAAGGGATCGTCGCCCGCGTACGGTCGGAGGCAGACGAGCGATCCCCGGACCCTGGTCCGCGTCGTCAAGAAAGCACTGGAAAAATCATCCCTTCCGCCGGAACGTCTCGTACTCGAGATTACCGAGTCGGCGATGTTCGGCGTCTGGGCATCGATGCTTTCTCCGACAGCATCATCAGGATAATCAACGAACTCGCGAAGGAGCTTGATCTCGAAACGGTGGCGGAAGGGGTCGAGACCGAAGCTCAGGCGGCCGCGCTCTCGTCGATCGGCTGCGACAGCATGCAGGGGTATCTGTACGGCAAGCCCATTCCACAGGCGGATTTTCGCGCGCGAATATAGCCGTAGGCCGGGGCTTCCGTCATCCGAAAAACGCCTTGAAGGCCCGGAACGTTTCGAAGGCGTCGAACTTCGATGCGATCTCGAAGGGTGAATGCATGCCGAGCATCGCGGGTCCCGCGTTCAGCACCTGGAGTCCCTTGGACGACAGATACCGCGCGACGGTGCCTCCGCCGCCCTCGTCGATTTTTCCGAAAGCAGCGCCCTGGTAGGCGACTCCGGCCGCGGTCAAAAGCCGCCTGATCTCCGCGACATACTCCGCGTCGGCATCCTGGCAGTTCAATTTCCCGCCGGGTCCGATGAATTTCGAAAGGACGATTCCCTTTCCGAGCTTCGCCGCGTTCTGTTCGTCGTGCACCGCCTTGAAGACGGGATCGTACGCGACGGTCACGTCCGCGGACAGCGCCCTGCCGTTCCAGAGAGTCCGGCGGAGCCGCTCTCCGCCCGGGGCGCCTCCAGTTTTCGCGAGCAGTTCCTCGATGACCAGTTCGAGATATCCGGAATCCATTCCCGTCGAGCCGACGTTTCCGGCTTCTTCCTTGTCGACAAGATAGACGACCGCCGTAGATTCGGGAACACGGTCTTCAAGCGCCCACAGGCTTTCGAGGGCGGCGAACGCGCAGACGCGGTCGTCCTGCCCGTATCCGCCGACGAGCGAGCGGTCGAGTCCGACATCCCGGGAGGAGAACGCGGGGACAAGCTCCAGCTCCGCGGAAAGAAAATCCTCCTCTTCCATTCCGTAAACGGTTTTCAGTTTCTCGAGAATCGCGGACTTGAGTGAAAGGCCGACGATTACATGCAGCTCCTCGCCCTTGATGACCTCGGTCGTCGTCCGTTCGTTCTGCAGCTTTTTGGCGAGATGGGGCAGGAGGTCCGGAATAGTGAAGACGGGATCGCCGGGCGCCTCGCCTATTTCCACGCCGACGGCTTCGCCCGATTTGAGGATGACGGTTCCGATCAGGGACAGCGGGATCGAGGCCCACTGGTATTTTTTTATGCCGCCGTAGTACTGGCTTTTGAGGAGCGTGATGCCGCCTTCCTCGTAAAGGGGCAGCGGTTTCAGGTCGAGGCGGGGGGAATCCACATGTGCGGCGACGAGGCGGAATCCCGCATCGAGCGGCCGGGCGCCGATGACCGCGAGGACGATGTTCTTGTGCCTGTTGACGAAATATACCTTGTCGCCGCTTGCGAGCCGTTCCTTTTCACCGGCGGGGACGAAGCCGTGTTCGCGCGCACGCTCTACGGCATTCCGGACGAAGAGCCGTTCGGTTTTGGAACGATCGAGAAAATCCCGGTACCGGGCGATGTAGTCTTCCATGGATTATTTCCCCCTCATCGTGTCCTGCAGCGTGCCGACCGGACAGAAGGCGCACCAGGCGCGCGGTTTGTACAGGACACCGACGACGATTGCGACCGCCAAAGTGAGCGCGCATACGAACCAGAAAAAAAGACCGAGCGCACGGAAGTCCGGCCAGAGACGGACGGTTTGTCCGATCGAACAGAACAGCATGAAGCCGCACAGGATTTTCCTGACGCCCGCGGTATAGAACGCCTTGGGAAGCTCCCGGTACCGGGAAACGCGCGGAAGGAAACCGCCGAGTACGTACGCCCGGGGACACGCATTCGCGCAAAACCAGCGTGGCTTCAACAGATTTGACGCGGCTGCGGCAAGCACCAGGACGGGAACCGCGAGGCCTGCGGGAGGCCAGCGAAGGGAGCCGGCCAGAACGGCCAAAATGAATGCGAGCGCGGCCCAATGCCGGAATCCGGGCGTTGTTTTCGCTTTTTTCACATGAGCTGCCTTTGACCGAAAATACGGTCCTTGACTACGAGCACGGTTTGGTCGCCGGGAAAGGCCCGGGCGAACAGGATGTCATGGCCGAGGCACAGGCCGAACTGGATCGCGAGGTCCGTTCCTTCGGCTTCGAGTTGCGCTGCCTGTCCGAGAGGATTGCAGGATACGCCGCACACGGCGCTTTCGGCGTTCACGACGTTCTGGGGGAGGGCTCCGACGGTGCAGGATACGGCCGTCACGCGAATGCCGTTTTGCGAGAAATAACGCACCGTACGCTGGGCTTCTTTTTCCATTCCGTAGCAATAGGCCATGCCGACTCTCCGGTAATCCCTGTCCTTGATGAAACGGCATAATTCTTCGAGCCTCGACAGACTGCCGGCGAGACCGTCGTCCACGAGTCTGGCCGCGGACCGCACGATCGACTGCGTGTCTTCCTGGCGGTAGCGGGCGAGTATTTCCATTTCATCGGTCGATTCCGCGCCGCAGGCTCGACCGGCTCGGCAGCCCTTGTCCGCGCAGGCGGTACAGTTCATTCGAGTTCCTTCGTTATGCCGCGTCGGCGACCGCCGTGGTGATCTGCCGGTAATGTTTCGCGTTCACGTCTCCCGCCGAGAATACACCCGGCAGGTTGGTCCGCATTTCGCGGTCGGCGTCGATATATCCCCATTCGTCGGTACGGATCCGTCCGCCGAAATCGTCGATGTTCGGGATGAAGCCGATAAAGATGAATACGCCGCTCGTAGCGAGTTCGGTTTCCTCACCGGTCAGTTTGTCCCGTACCGTTACGCCCATGTCGAATGTGCCGTATTTTTTGATCGCGAGAATTTCGCGGTTGAGGAGAAATGAAATTTTCGGCTGCGCCTTGGCTTTCGCCTGCGCTTCACGGTTCGCGCGCAGCTTTTCCGAGCGGTGCACGATGGTGACCGTGCGGGCGAATTTCGCGATGAACAGGGATTCCTCGATCGCGGAGTTGCCGCCGCCGATGACGACGACGTCCTTGCCGTCATAGTATTTCGCGTCGCAGGTGGCGCAATAACTGATCCCGTGACCGAGATATTCCCGCTCGCCGGGAACGCCGAGGGGTTTGGGCCGGGAACCGGTCGCTATGATCATTTTCCGCGCTTTCACCGTCTCGAATCCGTCGAGGCGCAGGGTCTTGTCCTCGAGACTGATTTCGTCGATCTCGACCGCGGAGCGGAACTGGACTCCGTTCGCCTTGGCCTGTTCGGTCATCTGGTGGCTCAACTGGTAGCCGTTCAGGGGTTCGATGAAGCCGGGATAATTCGACACCTGATGCGTCGTGGATACGTAACCGCCGGGAAGCGCCTTGTCGACCACCAGCGCCTTGATGTGCGCCTGGGCCAGGTATATGCCGGCGGTAAGGCCCGCCGGTCCGCCGCCGAGAATGACGACGTCGGTGACCGTTTCCTTCGGTTCTATCCTGCCGTGCAGTTCCCTTACCCGCTCCGGGCTCAGATGCTCGTCGAGGTGCTTCATGATTTCGCTCCGGCGGATGCCTCCCGCCAACTTTGGGCCGACGCGTTTGCCGTCCTTGAAGAAAAGCAGGGTGGGGCTGCCGCTGACGTCGAGATCCTTCGCGAGTTCGCGGTTGCCCTGACGGAATATCTTGACGAAACGGACATCCTCGCCGTAGATCCTGCCGAGGGGTTCGAATTTCGTGGCGAGGTCCTCGCAGGGCGGGCATTCGGTGGAATAAAAATCCACCACGGCGAGCGTGGAGCCGAGCACGACCTCGTCGAAGCGGTCGGCGTTTATTTCGATGACATTATCGGACATTCAATGGTTCTCCTTGTGGAAAGTAGAGGGACATTCCCAGTTCGAGCAGGCCGGTCACTGGCCGGCAATCGGGCGACATGAGGGTTCCGGTCCGGTTTTTCGCGACGGCCGCGCATCCTCCGCCGCAGGCGAGACGCTGCGCGCAGTTCGCGCATTCGGGTATCGTCGTCACGTCGCGCTCTTCCCACTCGCTTATGGTTTTTTCGTTTCGCGTAACCTCGGGATAGAAGGTTCCGAGCTCCTCGCCTTTTTTTCCGACGGTCGCGGTGCAGGCATAGAAGTTTCCGGTAAAATCGAAGGCCCACTCCGTCTTGGTTCCCGGGCATGAATCGTAGAGCGGTTCGCCCATATCCCCGTTTTCCCACAGGAATTTCGCCACCGAAAAGGAGGGCCGGTGGAATTCGAGGATGACCGGATGTTCCTTTACGAGGGCGTAAATGTCTTCGTAGAGGCCGAGCCGGTCGTACAGCTTCGAGTTTCCTTTCTGGCAGTAATGCAGTTCATAGTTGCGTCCGAGCTGCGTCTTGAACAGGGGATTCGCCGTCCATCCCCGTTCCTTCGCGTACAGTGCGAGCTTGGGGAGCTCCGCGATGTTTTCCTTGTCTACGACCATCCGCAGGTTCACGGGAATTCCCGCCGCAAGGGTGGCGCTTACCGCCCGGCTGATGCGTTCGAAGGAAGGTTCGCCGCTCTTGTGCGGACGCCTCGCGTCGTGCGCCTCGCCGATGCCGTCGAGGGTCACCTGTATTTCCCTGATCCGGGCTTCCTTGAGGAGCGGGAGGTATTCTTCGAGATGATAACCGTTGGTGACTATGGCGGTGTCGAGCGAGCGTTTACCGGCTTCGGCGAGGAGGTGCGCAATGGTCTTCCGGGTTCCTTCCCCGGGAAGAAGCGGTTCGCCTCCGAAGATCGTGATGTATTTTTTGCGGCCGGCGAAATGCGCGTCCACATAGGCGAAAAAAGCGTCGACGGTCTTTCCCCGGAAGGGGTCTTCGTGGGGCGTGTAGCCTTCCTGGTAGCAGTAGGTACAGGAGAAGTTGCAGGCATAGGAAGGCACGAAAAAAATCTGTACCTCGTCCTTTTCCTGCCGGTCGGTCCAGTCGAGCCAGCCGGCGCGAAAGCGCTTTTTTTCCTCTTCGGGATCGACGAGATATCCTTTTTCGGCCCAGACGGCAGGATCCGTAAATTCGCCGTCGAGGTATTCACGGGCGGTTTCGGGATCGAGCAGGTCCGCCTGCCGGCTCAAGGGATTGACCAGGAAAAAACGGTCCGAATCGCGGACTCGAGAGAATATATTGTGTGCGGATTTTTGCATCAAATGCTCCTTGAAGAACTGCGGCGGCAGGCGGTTGAAGGCGTGCCGCCGCGGTTCAGGAAATCAGTCGTGGCAGCCGGCCACTGCCTGCGAGGTTTTGGCGCAGCACTGGGCTACGGCCTTTGCCTCCGCGCTCTTGCGAAGGATGAGTGAAGTAAGACCTTTGTTCATGGGGTACCTCCTTTTTTGGTACGGTTTCATGCTGCGGAGCAGCATTTCGTTCGTCTGCCGCTGATGGTCCAGCTGGCTACTTTTATCTTTCCTTTTTCGTACGGTGCGGACTCGTCCATGATTTCGACGTCCGTAAAACCCGCCCTGGCGAGCTGTGCGAGGTATTCGTCCCTCGTCACGCTGCCCGCCCAGCATTCGGCGACCGCCGCCGGATCGTTCCGGTATTCGGAGGGAACGGGCTCGAGCGAGTAGATGTCGGAGACCACGAAGCGCCCGCCCTTCTTCAGGATGCGGTACACTTCGGTCCAGACAGCCTGCTTGTCTTCGGCGTGGTTGATCGTACAGTTCGAGATGACGAGGTCGACCGATTTGTCCTCGAGGGGAAGGGTTTCGAGATTCGAGCGGCGGATTTCGGCATTCGTCACTTCGAATTTTTCGAGGTTTTTTTTCGCCTTTGCTATCATTCCCTCGCTTATGTCGATTCCGTAGACGTACCCTTCGCTTCCCACCTCTCCGGCGAGCCGGATCACGTCGTTGCCGCGGCCGGAGCCCAGATCGACGCACACTTCCCCGGGCAGGGGGCCGCTCTTGTCGAAAGCGCCTCCGCAGGAGAGCGAGCAGCAGGATTCGGCGAGTCCGCTGTAACGTACATTTATGGCTTCGGTTTCGGCAGTGTTCGACATGGTATTTTCCTTTTTCGTTTCGATGTGTCTGCTTCGAGAATACCGATAACGCCCTCGGGGGTATGTGATAAAGTTACCGAACCGCTGGCAATCCGTTCCGGCATGGATGATACTTTAGCAAAGGGAGAAAACGGCATGACCATATCGCAGATAGACACATTCGGCCTGCATATATTGTGCATAGACGACAGCAAGTCCCAGCTGCTCCTGTACAAGAGCCAGCTCGAGGGGATGTTCAACGTTACCTGCGCGGAGACGTACGAGGAAGCGGTTGCCTGCCTCACCGCCGCCCGGCCGGACCTTATCATTCTCGACATGACCATGCCCCAGGTAAGCGGGCTCGAATTTCTCGATATTCTCCGGTATTCCCCCAATTACGCCCAAATACCCGTCATCATCGTTTCGGGAAACAACGAACCTTCTGACGTGAAGGAAGCGTTCATCCGGGGTGCGGCCGACTATGTACGCAAGCCATATGACAGCGAAGAGCTGCTGCTCCGCATCAACCGGCTGTTCCAGCTGATGGCCGGCCCGCAAAAAACGGTGAAGGACAGGGCTGGGGCCTTCAGCAGCGCCCAGGAACTGCTGATCCAGTCGCTCACCGACATAGCCTCGGCAAGGGACAACGAAAACACCCGCCACCTCGAACGGATCGGCCTGTATGCCGGGGAGCTGGCCTCCGCGGCGGCGAAAACCCAGCGGTTCCGGACCGAGATAACGCCCGATTTCATCGAAAAAATCGGGAGCATGGCCCGGCTGCACGACATAGGCAAGGTGAACATTCCTGACCATGTCCTCCACAAGAGCGAAGCCCTGAACGAGCGCGAATTCGTTTTCATCCGCAAGCATCCGGTCGACGGAGCCCGTACCGTCGATACGATCCGGCAGTCGTTCCCGGATTATTCCTTCCTTGACTTCGCCCATGACATCATCCTGTACCACCACGAACGCTGGGACGGCACCGGTTACCCCGAACAGCTCGCGGGGGCCGCCATACCGCTTTCCGCCCGGATTACCGCGATCGCCGACGTATTCGACAGCGTCACCACGAGGCGAATTTACCGCGAAGCTGCGGGATTCGACGAAGCCGTCACCCTCGCAGCCGCCGGCAGGGGAACCGCCTTCGATCCCGATCTCGTCGACGTACTCAAATTCTGCCGCGCCCATTTCAAGGAAATTTACGACAAGTACCGCGATTGATCGTCCTGCTCGTCGCGGACTCCCTTTCCTCGCTTGCAAAAAAGTACCGGAAGGCATATAACCTGTAGACAACTGGAGTGTGTATGCCTGTTTCCCTGGTGACGCCTTTTCTTCTGATCTTCCCCGGAATCGCCGCCGGCATGCTCTTGCGCATGTTTCTCGTCCGCATCGGGCGCGGAGAATCCGTCCCTGTCCTGCGCCGCCGTCTCCAGACAATCCTGCTCGCGGCGGTAAACCCCGTTTGTTTCGCGGTCGCCCTGTGGGTGCTGGATACCTCCCGGCCGTCGATTTTTCTGCGCCTCCCGTTCATCGGGCTCATCGCGCTCATCACGGGTTTTCTTCTTGGAAAGGCGGGCTCCGCCCTGATGCGCCTCGAACCGCTGCAAGCCGGCGTCTGGCGCTCCTCGGCTTCGTTCACCAACATCGGAAATGTCGGCGGTATCGTCGTTTTCGCGGTAATCGGCGAGGCCGGCTACGCTTTCATCCCGTTTTACAAACTGTTCGAGGAGCTCTGGTATTACAGCGTGGTTTTTCCCGCCGCGCGGAGGGACAGCGAGCGGTTTTACGGCAAACAGACCGACCGGCATCCGCTCGCCTTCGCGAAGGACCCTTTTTTTCTCGTATCGCTCGCGGCCATCGCGGTGGGTATGGGATTGAACCTTTCGGGGCTCGAACGGCCCGCGGTTTTCGGCAGGATCAATGCCGTCCTCATCCCCATGACGACTTTGGGCCTGCTGGTAAGCATCGGCCTGTCCCTGCACCTGACCAAAATCGGTCCTCACATCAAAAAAGCGCTCGCGCTGACCGTGGTCAAGTTTTTTCTGACCCCGGCGATCGTGTGCGCCGCGGCCATACTTTTCGGCATCACTCCCCAAGCCTGGCCCGTGCTGTTCGGCACGATCCTGATCCTTTCCTCGATGCCCGCCGGTTTTCTTTCGCTTGTCCCTCCTTCGCTGTACCGGCTTGACCTCGATCTTGCGAACGCCTGCTGGCTCGTCACCATGCTCGGCCTTGTCGTGACGATCCCTGTTCTATGGTTTTTGAACTCCCTTCTTTCCTCTTTTCCTTGAAAATCGCATGAATTTCGCTTGACAACCGCTCAAGCTGTGTTATTCTGTGTTTATAGACGTAGGACGTTTGACGTAGGACGTATTTGAGGAGATATGCATGAATATTGTGGTACTTGACGGATACACGCTGAACCCGGGTGATCTCGACTGGAAAGGACTGGAACGGCTCGGTTCCGTGACCGTCCATGACCGTACCGCCCTTGAGGAACGGCTTCCGCGACTCAAGAATGCGGAAATTGTATTTACCAACAAGACGGTTCTTGATTCTGCCATATTACAGGGCTGTCCCGGAATAAAATTCATCGGCGTACTGGCGACCGGCTACAATGTCGTGGACGTCGCGGCCGCCAAGGCTCTCGGCATACCCGTGTGCAACATTCCGACCTACGGAACGAGCGCGGTAGCCCAGTTCGTCTTCGCCCTGC
>JFJP01021666.1_pt1 | contig 18184 bp, 14 predicted proteins | sample 431651 | NCBI WGS metagenome assembly JFJP01 (sample SAMN02602958, study PRJNA72255) | Microbial mat metagenome, whole genome shotgun sequencing project. | biome: fresh water; feature: sink hole; material: water; isolation source: purple microbial (photo- and chemosynthetic) mats found in...
TCGAATATCTGACGAAACCGATTTTAGCATTGTTTTTTTCATGCTTTAAAATACATCATGCAGATCCATATTTGGCAGTCTGCTTAATATTGATATAAATGCCACTAAAAAAAAGATGTAAAGATAGTTCAGCGCATACACAGCGAGAGAGTTTCGATGATACCAGCAGTGCAACCAATAGATAAAGCATATGCTTGAACCAATGCTGAAATTGTAAAGATCTTTAGAATCGTTCCAATTGCTTTGTGGAATTTCGCAAAGAAAATCCCCTTTCAAGATGTACTCTGTGCAACCATTTTGAGCAATTTCAAGAACTGATAATTGCTCTGTGCGACGAAATTGAGCAAATTCAAGAACTGATATTTGCCCTGTGCGACGAAATTGAGCAAATAGTAGAACTGATACTTGCTCTGTGCAAGCATTTTGAGCAAATAGTAGAACTGATATTTGCTCTGTGGGATGAAATTGAGCAAATCTAAGAACTGATATGTGCTCTGTGCGCACAAATTGAGCAAATAGTAGAACTGATATTTGCTCTGTGCGATGAAATTGAGCAAATAGTAGAACTGATATTTGCTCTGTGCAAACATTTTGAGCAAATCCAAGAACTGACATTTGCTCTGTGCAAACATTTTAAGCAAATCCAAGAACTGATATTTGCTCTGTGCGATGAAATTGAGCAAATCTAAGAACTGACATGTGCTCTGTGCGCACAAATTGAGCATATTCTAGAACTGATATGTGCTCTGTGCGACGAAATTGAGCAAATCCAAGAACTGATATTTGCTCTGTGCGACTGCACAGGGCATTTTCAACTTCTCAAATATGCTCTGTGGAGCAAAACAAAAAGGGCCGATGTCTTAACATCAGCCCCAAAACAAATAAGATGAAACTGGATACCTATTTCAAACCGATAAGCGGCTGACCTTTTTTAACCAGTGTTCCATCGGTAACAAAAATTGCATCGACAACGCCATCTTTGTCAGCTTTGATCTCATTAAAAAGTTTCATCGCTTCGACAATACAGACCACATCACCAGATTTTACCGCATCTCCCACTTTTACAAAAGCAGGAGAACTCGGCGATGATGACGAATAGAATGTTCCCACAAGAGGAGCATTTACCGTGTTGTCATAGCCTGACGGATCACCGGCAGCAACAGGAGCTGCAGGGGCCGAAGCAAGAGTCGCAGACACCGCAGGGGCTACAGTCTGAGTCGTAGCGGCAACGGCGGCAGGTGCTGTAGCAACAGGTCGTGGTGCTGCACCATTTGCGCGAATTTCCACGGTGAAATCACCTTTGCGGATACAGAGTTCATCCATCGCAAGGCCCGAAGAAGCAGCTATAATTTTGCTAATACCAGTATAGTCATCATCGTGAACCATCTGGTCTGCATTTTTATCGCCGGTTCCCTTCGCAGGCTCAACCGCAGTAGAACTCACTTTTTCAGCAGCTTGTGCGGCTTCCATTTCAAGATCAGCCGGAATTGGTGAACGATCTGCTTCAGGAGTTGCGCGCCATTTGAAATATTCTAGGGCTACTTCTGGGAACATAGCATAAGAGAGAATATCTTCATCTTCGGTAATCAAGCTTGAATCGAGATTATCTGCAATTTTAGGAAGCATCGGTTCAATATCATCGGCAGGGCGATGAGAAATCGGTTTTTCATCGCCAAGAATCTTTTTGATAAATGCTTCATCCAGCGGTGCAGGAGAACGGCCGTACATTCCACGGACATACTCTTTCACTTCATTGGGAACCATTTTATAACGTTCACCGGCGAGAACATTCATCACTGCTTGAGTTCCAACAATTTGACTTGTGGGCGTAACCAATGGACAGTATCCGAGGTCGGCACGTACTTTAATCACTTCTTCAAGAGCTTCATCGAGTTTATCCAGTGCACCCTGCATAGCAAGCTGTGAACGGAAATTAGAAATCATTCCTCCGGGAATCTGGTGAATCAGAATGCCTGGATCAATAATCGACGCCTGAGCACCTGCTGCGGAAGCGCGTTTTGGACGAAGGTCGAGAAAAAATTTCGCAATTTTATCAAGCGCAGCAATATCGAGATTTGCGCGATAGGCCGTTTCATTAAAAATCGCAAGAAGTGTTTCAACAGGAGGTTGCGATGTAAATCCTGCCATGCTCGAAATAGCACAGTCAATTGCGCCTGCACCTGCACGAACACCTTCAACATAGGTGGCAGTTCCCATCCCCGATGTCGCATGGGTGTGAATCTGAATTGGTACATTTACTTCACCGATAAGCGCAGACACCAATTTTTCCGCTTGTATCGGCGATAGAATCCCTGCCATATCTTTAATACAGAGCGAATCAACTCCAAGAGCGACCTGTTCTTTGGCGTACTGGATGTACTTTTCAGGTGTGTGAACAGGAGAAATTGTATACGCCAATGTTCCCTGAGCATGACCACCGTGTTTTTTTACTGCTTTAATAGATGCTTCGAGATTGCGCGTGTCATTCAGTGCATCAAAACATCGGAAAATATCTACACCGTTTTTGCAGGCGAGACCGATAAATTTATCGATAACATCATCAGAGTAGTTGCGATATCCCACGGCGTTCTGACCGCGAAGCAACATTTGAAGCGGAGTATTTTTTGCTCGTTTTTTCACTTCGCGAAGGCGCTCCCATGGATTTTCGCGAAGAAAACGCATACAAACATCAAAAGTCGCTCCGCCCCACATTTCCAATGAGTAGTACCCAACATTGTCAATCACATCGATGATGCCAAGAATATCTTCAGTGCGAAGGCGCGTTGCCCAAAGCGACTGGTGTGCGTCACGAAGTGTGGTATCAGTTATACGAAGCGGTAATTTATGCATTTCATTTTCGATTTCGATTGGGTTAATTGTCATAGCAAAAGCTCCTATTCGTTGTAGATTCCCATGGCAGAGAACTTATCAAATCGTTTTTTAGTCAATTTAACGGGTACAATTTTCTTTAGAGGTCGAAGCTCTTCAAGAATCGCCGATTTCAAAGCGGCAAAGGTTCCGGCATGATCGGCATGAGCCCCGCCGGCAGGTTCAGGGATAACTCTATCCACCACTTTCAATTTGAGCAGTGATTCGGCGAGTGGTTTGAGCGCTTCAGCTGCATCGGGAGCGAACTTGTTATCGCGCCATAAAATTCCCGCACACCCTTCAGGAGAAATAACAGAATAGACTGAGTTGGAAAGCATCATTACTTTGTCACCGACACCAATACCTAATGCTCCACCAGATCCACCTTCACCAACTACGGTGCAGATAATCGGCACGGTAATCTGAGCCATTTCAACGAGATTGCGCGCAATAGCTTCTGCCTGACCGCGCTCTTCGCCTTCGAGCCCGGGGTATGCTCCCTGCGTATCGATCAGCGTAATAATCGGCACGTTGAACTGTTCTGCAAGTCGCATAAGACGCATAGCTTTGCGATATCCATCGGGAAGAGCACAACCAAAACGGCGATCGCCCTTCTCTTCAATTGTTTTTCCCTTGTCGTGACCAATTACCATCACAGGTTCGCCATCAAGACGAGCGAATCCTCCACAGATAGCCAAGTCATCAGAAAAACGACGGTCACCGTGAAGTTCGATAAAATCAGTGAACATGCCGAAGGCGTAATCTTTAAATGTGGGACGATCTTTATGGCGAGCAAGCTGAACTGTTTCCCAAGCTGTTCGGGTTTTGGGACCGCTCTGCAAGGATACTATTTCACTTTTGATTGCCCGAATTTCGGCATCAAAAAGTTCAGGAGTTTTGCTCATTACGAGTAGTTTTTTTTCTAATTCTTTAATCGTACTCATGGTATCTCCTAACGGCTGTAAAATGAGAGTAACTGGTGTAGTTTAGCTTTCATTTCAGAACGGTGAATAATGCAATCCACAAAACCGTGTTCCAAAAGATATTCAGACGTCTGGAAATCATCAGGCAATTTCTGTTTGATTGTTTCTTCGATAACGCGACGACCCGCAAAGGCGATAAGCGCACCCGGTTCAGCAATATTGATATCGCCCACAGTTGCAAACGATGCAGAAACACCTCCGGTTGTAGGATCGGTCAGAACAGAAATATAGGGAATATTTTTTTCATTGAGACGAGCGATCCCCGCACAGGTTTTGGCCATTTGCATCAGAGAAAGTATCCCTTCGTGCATGCGAGCTCCGCCAGAAGCAGAATAGATAATAAGTGGGATGGATTTATCGTAGGCATGATTTGCAGCGCGAAGAATTTTTTCGCCACAACCAGAAGAGAGACTACCTCCGAGGAATCGGAAATCCATCACAGCTAATACCACTGGTTTTCCGTTGATAGTGCCCGTTCCTGTGACTACGGATTCATTGAGCCCCGTTTTTTTCATAGCTTCAGCAGCTTTATCTTTATAACTGCCTTTTGCATCATGGAATTCAAGTGGATCCGCAGGAGAGATTGTTTTATTCGTTTCAACAAAGGTGCCCTGATCGAGTGTTATTCCGATTCGCTCCCATGCTGTAAGTTTTCCATGATAATTACATTTCGGGCAGACTTTATGTGAATTCTGCCAATCTTCTTTAAAAATGTGTTTGTCGCATTTCGGACATTTCATCCAAATATCTTCAGACAATGTCTCTTTGGCCGCTTTTCGACTGCTAAACCACGCCATTTTTTAACCGCCTATACTTGGTAATACTGTACAGTTCGGCTAAAAATACACCCTTACACACCCATGAAGGAACCTTTTTATGGTGTTTGAATCATTTGAAGTTTCATTTTACACAAAAGGTCAACCGTTACCGATTGACCTTCGCAGAGTTACTAAATGGCGTAATCTCAGGAAATTGCTTTGAGAACATCTCCGTATAAGCGATCAAAAGCAGTTCTAATTTCTCGTGCACTTCTTTCCAGTTCATTCGTGTCTAGTGAATTGGAAACGGTGTTTTTTTCAAGTAGCTGTGAAAAATGGGCAATTTCTTCGGTGCCAACATTCAGTGAAGCCCCTTTAATGGAATGAGCAGTGCGATGGATCACCGTCAGATCATTTTCAATAATTGCCTTGTCCAAATCATCCAAAAGATTCGGGATAGATTTGAGATACTCTTCCATTACTGCGTGCAAAATTTCCGTATCACCCATCATTCTATCGAGAGCCGCGGTATAATTGAACACCGGGTAGAGCGGATTATTTTCAATCTCCGCCGGTATTTCATCCACAACAAGTTCGATATCACGATGAAATTCACCTTTGAGTGAAGGTGTTTCACTATTGTAAGAATCACTATACATTCTCTGGTTTTCTTCACGTTTTTGGTAGAGTGCATCACCGACACAACTCCATTCACGGATAATCTCGACGAGATCTTTTTGCGAAATCGGTTTTGAAATATAGTCATCCATGCCAGCGCGAATACACTTTTCGCGGTCGCCGCTCATGGCATTCGCTGTCATCGCAATAATGACGGCATCGCGATTTAATTCCCCTGCTTCACCAGAACGGATAATACCAGTCGCCTCCATACCATTCATTCCGGGAAGTTGCCAGTCCATAAAGATCAGATCAAAATGCTTCTCTTCAGTGATTGCAATTGCCTCTTCACCAGTACACGCAAGTGTCACACGAGTATACCCATTTTTAGCAAAGAGAATCTGAGCTACTTTTTGATTTGTCGGTTCATCTTCAACTAATAGTATCGAAGGATTCATTCGTTCTGCATAGACACCCAATTGTTCAGAACTATCAGGTCCAGCTAGTGATAAACTGTACTGGCTATCCTTTAACCCCTTGAGATCAATTCGCTTGATTGGCTTAGAAACAATCGCTGAATATGCCCCACGATCGGCATAAATGGCAAAAGGCACAAGTTTAACAAAAGAGATGTTCTTAAAGAGCGGTTCCGATACTAGTTCCGCAATTGAAAAAGCGGTATCATTTCGTTCCGAGTCAACCAAAACGGTTGTGTATGGTTGGAATGCCATAGCGCCATTCGTTAAGGTTTCCAATATCTCACTTTCAAAGTGTATCCGAGATGTAGTCGCTCCCCATTGTACGAACAGTTTAGACAATGAATTGTATTGCCAATCACTTCTAGAAGAAATGAGAATCCGTTCACTGGCGAATCCTCGCGGACTAACATTTATTTCACCACCATCTTTTTCGCAGGATATTGTAAACCAAAACTCTGTACCTTTATCGATTTCACTAGTAAAACCAATAGTTCCACCCATTATTTCAACGAGGCTTCGGGAAATCGCCAAACCGAGACCAGTGCCTCCATATTTTCTCGTGATCGAGGAGTCTGCTTGGGTAAATGCAGTAAAGAGAGAGCCTTGTTTCTCTTTTTCGATTCCCACACCCGTATCAGTAACCGAGAAATGAATAGTGCTCGTCGTAGCATCTTCTCCTGTGCGGTAAGCCGCCACGCGAATCTGCCCTTTATCTGTGAATTTTACAGCATTTCCAATGAGATTCACCAAAACTTGTTTTAACCGAACACTATCACCAATAAGCGATTGTTCACAAGCAATATCAACATCTACGACTACCGACAATCCCTTTTCGAATGTTTTCTGAGCGAGCACATCAACCGCTTCTTCCACAACATCGAGCGGAGTATAAGATAGACGTTCAAGTTCCAGTTTTCCCGCTTCGATTTTAGAGAAATCAAGAATGTCATTGATAATTGCCAAAAGATGTTTCCCACTTTTGTATACAATCTCGGAGTACTGCTTTTGATCATCATTTTGAGGTGTATCCATCAAAAGTTCAGCCATGCCAATAATACCGTTCAAAGGAGTGCGAATTTCATGGCTCATGGAAGCTAAAAACTGACTTTTGGCAGCACTGGCGGCAATCGCGTCCATAGTTTCCGATACCAACGTGGTGTTTGTTGTTTCAAGCTGTTTCTCATACTCCTGCATTTCAGTAATATCAACTGCTTCACACATAACGTATTCCACATCCCCCGTGAATGAAAGCTTGGGGGTTTTAGAAATGCGGAAGATTCGTTTTGATCCTGAAAAATTATGCACAATTCGTTTAACGATCAACTGCTCTCTGTTTTCAAACACATAGCGATTTTCCGTTACAGAAACACGAGCTTCATCAGCAGGAAGAACATCTTGAACTTTTTTTCCATACATGGCATCACAACTGAGTCCAAAAAACTGAGCGCAAGTAATATTCGTCATCCCAAATGTATCAGGCGATTCCAAATACCAGATCTGGCTGGACACATTATTCAAAAGCATTTCCTGACGCTCTGACATCTGTTGTGTTTTGGCTTCTGTTGCGAGAATAGTTGTCAAATCGGTTATAACCATTGCAATAGATGATTTTTCACTATGGATTCGATTGTTAAAAAGTTCGCATTTAAGTGCAATTTTCACATCGCCAAATTCGCGGAACGCAACTCCTCTTTTTCGCCCCAACTGATAATTTTTTGATATAGTCAGAGAATTTTCACGTTCTAATCGCGTCCAATTTTGCTGGCTAAAATTGTGATCTTCATAGAGATTATATTGTTGAAGCTGTTCTCGATCAGTTTTAATAATGGAACAAAATGATTCGTTTACCTCTTCAATTTTTCCCTCTGGATTGAAAAATGCAATACCCAACGATGAATTCCCAAAAATAAAATCGAGATGCCCCCGTCCTTTTTCTATATCGTTAAGATATTCACGCACCCGTCTTTTCTCTTCCTGAAGACGATTATACAGAAAGGTCGTAGTGCGAGTACTTGAGATATACAATACAATAATTAATACTGCAGAGATAATGAATCTGACAAAGAAAAGTCCCGCATTAAATGTTGTTGGCTCTGCACTTCCGGTAAAATATGACCCTAGTGAAATAAGGAGTACTGGAATTCCATAGACAAAAATTGATCTGCGATCGAGAATAAAAGCAATAGTAGTCAAATAGAGTAAATGCATGAAAAAGATGCCATTCATCCACGAATCTTGATAGGTGCGAACTATCAAGAATAACCCAACGATAAGAAATGACGTATTCAGAATAGACTTTAGCTTTCCAGTTTTGAGATAGAATAATCCGCCAACTGCAAACAGAATCGAGTTACTCAAAAAAGTAATTGCAGATGATAGCTCACCCGTTAGAAAAAGAGGCAGAGACAACACTAAAAAGAGAAAGAAAAAGGCAATACTGTTAAGAAAGAACGTTGATGATTTTTGCTGCTGTTCCGTAGACAGTTCGTTCCAATCAACGGAATCAACATGAGTCGGATGGGGAATATTTTGTAAAAATCGTTTCATTCTGGCAATGCCTCTCTATAATTATCGTCGAAGAATTGTAGGAAAAATGTCCATCAGAGGCAGTATCAAGTCTACCGCATCAACCTTGACTGCTTCGCCGGGCATTCCCCAGACAACACTGGAATCTTTATCTTGTGCGACGGTTAATGCTCCGGCATCGCGCATTGCCTTCAACCCAATCGCACCATCCGCTCCCATTCCTGTGAGAATCACACCAATACTGTTTTTCCCCGCATTGCGCGCGACAGAGTGAAATAAAACTTCCACACTAGGCCGTTGATGATACACCTGTTCACCGGTTATCACATCTGCGATATACCGCGCTCCATCGCGTTTCAAAACCATGTGAAAGTTCCCCGGGGCAATAAGGACACGGCCGGGAACAACGGCATCACCCGATACAGCTTCTTTAACATCAACTTCACAGAGTGTGTTTAACCGATCGGCGAATGAACGTGTGAAACCAGCGGGCATGTGCTGAGTAATCATTACGCCCGGTGAATTTTTTGGCAACAGTGGAAGTATCATTTCCAAAGCGCGAGTGCCTCCGGTCGAAGCTCCTATGGCAATGATTTTATTAGTCGTTACCGTCAATGCGCTTCGCACTTTCGGAGCCTCTGATTTCATCTGCAATTTTGACCGAGGAATTTGCGCAGCTGCTCTAATTTTAGCCAACAAATCGGGAACAACCTGATCAACAGAATAGGCAAGTCCAGGTTTTGCAACCACGTCCACAGCTCCGCATTCAATAGCTGTCAATGCCATCTCGCTATTTTTAGGCGCTAGCGAACTAACAATTATAACTGGAATTGGGTGGTGTTCCATGATTTTGGTAAGAAATGTTATGCCGTCCATTCTTGGCATTTCAAGATCAAGAGTAATTACATCGGGATGGAAACGGGCTATCATTTCCCGCGCGACAAAGGGATCAGGAGCAGAACCTACCACTTCCATATCAGGTGCCGCTGAAATTTCTCGTGTTAAAACAGAGCGAACAATAGCAGAATCATCGACGACGAGTACTTTAATCACTATCCACCCCGCGAGTTAGAGGACCAATCAGCATCGCGCAAGGCGTGAACTTTTACGACTGCCACATTGCCATTGAACACGTTGAATACGATTTTTCGGCCCATGCGCCCACCAACATCTTCGGAATAAATTGGAATTTTCATTTCCTGAAGAATTTTTCGCGCTACGGTGATATTTTCAAAACCCGTTTTATCCCAAATGTCATCACCCCGACTTCCGCCAAGTATCTGAGCAATAAGGTGTTCCGTTTTCGATCCACGGCGATGCATCATAGATATTGCATTTTTAGTTGAAATTTCACCAAACATCATTGTCGACGTTTCGCCGAGTTTTGGCCGAGGATACATAAAATTAGTCATGACACCAGACAACAATTGACGATCCCAAATGCAGACAGAAACGCCTGTTCCGACGACAGTTCTCATGAACCGGTTAGAGTGTAACTCTTCCGTACTTCTGGTTATCTGAACCTGACCCGGAAGGATCGTTATCGGCGCTATCTGCGAATCCATTACATCTCCTGAAGCGAATCTAATCTATTGAGTTCCTGTAAAGAAAATAGTTTATCAATGTCCAAAAGCATGCGAACGGAATGATTAATTTTCGCAACCCCCATCAAAAAAGAAACATCGAGACTCGCGCCAAACTCAGGAACCTCTTCAATTTCTTCTTCTTTGATTTTTGTTACTTCACGAACTTCATCGATAATGAAGGCTACAGTAAAAGGAGATCCCGATGCGTTAAGCTGAAGTACAACCATACAGGTTTTTTCGGTTCTCTCGCCTACTTCCATTTCAAACTTTATTCGCAAGTCGACTACTGGAACAACTTTACCGCGAAGATTTATCACACCAAGTATGAATTTTGGAGAAAGAGGCACGCGAGTAATTGACTCGAGTTGAATGATCTGTTGCACCTTAAAAAGTTCGATGCAATACTCTTCGCCACTGAGTACAAAGGTAAGATACTGTCCTGCCAAGCGAGTTCCGAACTGTTCTACGATTTCTATTGTAGCACTCTTATCCATTGTTCCTCCTATTTTTCAACCATCTGGAAAAGTTCGTTTACGTCAAGAATCAGGTTGATCTTGCCATCACCCAAAACCGCACCGCCACTAATCCACTTGTAATTTCTGAACAGGCGGCCGAGACTTTTGATCACAACCTGCTGTTTTTTTAAGATTCCATCAACCCAGAGCGCGATGCGATTGCCGAGAATATTTTCGAGAATAATCGCAATACCATCACTTGGATTCTTGCGTTCACACTCCATTCCAAGTAGGTCTGACAACCGCACAAATCGATAGAGCTGATTGTGCAGATTCAGCATCTCCCCTTTTCCTCGGACACTCTGAATTTGTCCCGGCTTGGGATTGACTGTGGATACAATAGAAAGCGTCGGAACGATCAGCGTTTCACCGCCAGCGTAGACTATCATTCCATCGATAATGGCCATTGTCAGCGGAAGTTTCACAGAAAAACAGGTTCCTTTTCCTTCATCAGAATGAATCTCTAGGCTACCTCGCATACCGAGAATATTGCGTTTAACCACATCCATTCCAACTCCACGCCCTGAAATATCAGTCACTTCTGCGGCAGTCGAAAATCCAGGAGCGAAAATAAACTGGTAAATTTCCTGTTCGCTATAGTCTCGATTCGCACTAGCAATACCGTTACTAATCGCTTTGTGAAGCAGCTTTTGCTTATTGAGCCCACGGCCATCATCGACAATGTCAATGACCACATTCCCTGATTTGTGATAGGCGCGAAGTTCTACTGTACCGATTGGCTCTTTACCGGCATCGAGTCTCTCCTGAGGAGATTCAATACCATGATCTACGGAATTGCGAAGCATATGAACCAGAGGATCGCCGATATGTTCAATAATACTCTTATCAAGTTCCGTGTCTTCACCAGTGACGATCAGTTCAACAGGCTTGTCCATTTTATTTGAGAGATCCCGTACAAGTCGACTCATTTTTTGGAACGTGCTTTTTAGAGAGATCATGCGAAGTGACATTGCCTCTTCCTGAATCTGCCGCATAACCAGACTGATCTGGCTCGCTTTCTGTTCGACACTGCGACTTTTCATGCGGACAAAATCAGGATCAGCCGTCAGCATAGATTGAGCGATAACGATTTCACCGATAGAATCAATTAGACGATCGAGCCGTTGTACTGAAACGCGCACCGTTTCATCCACCTTACCGTGAACACTTTCTGCACTATTTCGACTGTTTTCTCCCTGATTCGGTTGTGTTGGAACCGGCATTGTTCGAAGATCTGATACTGGCGAGACATTTTTTTCGATCGGAATTTGGTTATCAGAACGCGTAACAGGTGCAATTCGATCTTCTTGAACCATTGACACCTCCGGAGCTTTTGGGGATTCTACCACCGTGAATTTCTTTGTTTTTTGCAAGATCTCATCCTGTTTGGCAATAGTCGCGTGTGTTTCATTCAGGCGGCAATAGACCGCAAAAAGTTCGGGATTTACCAAAGCTTTGCCCGAAGGAAGCAACGATTCAACCTGCAGAACAAGTTCGCTAAGAAAATCAAATCCGTCGAGAAGAAGAGTCAAAATGGCAGAGTCAAAGGCAATTTTCCCCATGCGACCAGCATCCATGACACTTTCCAACGCATGCGCAAGTTCTTGAAGTGGTTTCAGATTCAAAAATCCCGCCACCCCTTTGACTGTGTGGCACGCTCGAAATGCCGCATCAACCAATTCACGATTGTTCGGAGCATTTTCAAGTTCCATCAGTGCCGATTCAGCCGCGGCCATGTGTTCTTTTGACTCTGTGATAAATTCAGTGAGAAGATCGACTTCTGCATCGACCACAAGTGTGGTACTCATGGGTGGCGTTTTGGTTTCACACGAAAGTTCTTCGCTCCGTCGAAATACACCGCCCAATTCCTCTTCACTTAACGGTATAAAAACACCTCGTTGAATCTCCTTGACGCGACCAACAACGAGATCGCGGAATGCAAAGAGCATGGGAACATGAGTGCCCTTTTCTTCGGGGACGCTTGAAAGAAGAGCGTCTTCCACATCGTGAACTAATTTTACCAAAGATCGCAGTCCCAAAACGCCGAAATCACCTTTTAAACTGTGAAGAATCGACTGAATGGAACGCCATTTTTCTTCGCTGTCGTTCTGTTCAACAGAAAGAACCAAATCCTCCAACGAATCCAGTTTTTCTAGTTCAACGCCGATATTTTCAGTGGCAAACAGCTGTTGACCTTCGTTGAGTTCTGGAAGTTCCTGTAATTTTTCTAAAAATATCTCCGCATCGGGGACAAGAGAAATCAGCGATGATATCATCGACGGTCCTCTTTCCAAGATAGGGCGAATAGAATCAGACAACATGGCTGTCTCGATGTCACTCACAAATTCACCCAGTTTTTCCTGAAATGTTTCGGAAATAGGATACTCTTCGTGCAGTTCGTCCAACTTGGCAAGAATCGATCCAAGTTGTGCAAGATCATATTCATCGGCCACGTAAAATTGAGCGACGCAACTGTTGAGTGTGTTGATTACCGGTGAAAAATCGGATTCAGTCATGACGATACCCCCGTATTTATGATTTTGATACCTACAGGAAGTCTACAATCTCATCGAACAAATTTCAAACACTATTTATACGAAATGTGCGGAATCGCTCAGGGCAACTCCGCACCAGTTATCTAGTTAAAAAAGGTCTACATATACCGTTTCTGAATCGACAAAATCTTTTTCAGTTCGAAAATCGGGTTTTCGCTGTCGCAGATCGGGCGAACCATGGCAAAATTGCGAGCACCTTTTGCCAAAACTAACTGAAGACGTTCAAAATCGATTCCCCCGAGAGTCACTGCCGGAACTGCGGCGATATCGATCATCTCTTTCATGGTGTCCAGACCGAGAACCGGATCGGGAATATTTTTGGTCGGCGTTGCGTAGACCGGACCAACACCGACGTAGTTCACCGCCAAATCGCGCGACCGTTCGGTTTCTGTGGGATTGTGAGTCGAAATGCCCACAATCATCTCATCGCCGACGAGCTTGCGCACTTCATCCACCGGCATATCGCTCTGACCGACATGAACACCATCGGCATTGGAATCAACGGCGATCTGCGGATGGTCGTTCATAATAAACAGCGTGTTTGAACCTTCGGTGATTTTCCGCATCAGTTCTGCCACCTTAAGTTTGTCAAAGTCGGTGCCATCTTTCATTCTGAGCTGAATAATCCGAATTTCGTTATCCACGAGAAGTTTGGTCACGTAGTCATAGCCGCGAACCGGATTGGTCAGAATTCCGTAAAACCCAAAATTGTCTTCTATCTTTTTCATGGTCGTTTCCTTTTTTTACTTTTCATTTTATAAAAGTGATTCCAAACAGTGATGTTTCGGTGTATATTTAGAGCAAGAGGTCGGCTCTGCATGAAGGTCGGTATCGTACCGTCGAAGGGTATCCTTCTTAGTGCAGTTGTGGGCCTCTCTCTTTTTCATCTTCTGTAAATTCTTCATACAAAACTTCTACTCTTCCAACTTTTTCTTTCATGAATTCAAAATAGCGTATTTCTTCGCGTTCAAATTTGCGTTGTAACGCCCAGCAAAAATAGTCGGCAACATTAAGAAGTGGCTCATTATTCTGTTGTTGCACGTTGAATACTACCTTGGCAACAATCTGTTGATCTGGATTTAGTTCCCCAAAGTATTCAGCTGATTTTCGAAGCGAAGATTCCAATACAAAGTTCTTTGTACTCGTTCCCCGTTCTGCAATATTCATAACGATTTTGCCGGACGTGCCAATTTTCGTTTTCATCAAATGGGAAAGTAAATCCCCATAGAATTCACCATCTTTTGTGTGATGTTTCTTATAAAAAACGGAAGGGATTTTCCGACACACAACCGCTTCAAAGGTACAGTCAATCGTGCGAAGGAAATCGTAAAATGTTTTTCTGATCTCTGCGGGATCTTCTTTTCCATGGAAGAAAAATCCCCCGTTGCGGATTCGCTTTTGAACACTTGGAACAAATTCATAATAGGGGTCATTTTCAATTGATTTCTGCAGCTCCACAAGACGAGTCCGAATCGAATCAACCGATTCGTGAAAGGTCACCATCCCAAGAATAAAGTAGCGAGAAACGCCATTCTGTCCGAGTATCGGCACTCGCCCTTTTCCAAAAAAGGTCGTATCGCCCGCTTCATCAAGATACCAATGCTTTTTGATGGATTTACTCATGGATCTACTCTACCGCTAAAAACAAATTGCTACCATACGGTAAATATACCCTTCGGCGGTTAATCTTCCAAAGTGAAGAAACTGAAATGTATTTTCAATTCTAGATTGATTCGACAGAGTGTGGCAATTCATCCCCGTTTCATCGATGTTCAAGAGAAATGGGTGGCACTGTCACCGAGAAGGGTCGCTCAATCACCGAGAAGGGTGGCGCAGTCACCGAGAAGGGTGGCGCAGTCACCGAGAAGGGTGGCGCTGTCACCGAGAAGGGTGGCGCTGTCACCGAGAAGGGTGGCGCTGTCACCGAAAAGGGTGGCGCAACCACCGAAAAGGGTGGCGCAACCACCGAGAAGGGTGGCGCTGTCACCGAGAAGTTTGTGAAAAACGTTCACAACTGTGCAGAATCAGTTGATTTTACGGCAATGTAGCGTTATACTAATCTATCACATCGACAACAGTAAAAACGGAGATACAATGAGAACAATTACTATCGAAGGCGTTGAGGTTACTCTCGCAAATCCGGTTCAACAGAAATTTGAGTGGATCGGTCAGACCCAACCGGCGCGGGAACTGGAAGCGTGCTGGCTTTCAATCCACGAACAGGATCTTCCGCTCACACCGCGACTGATCGGTGTTCCCGGCGTAGGAAAAACAACTCTCGCGGCGGCTTCAGCACAAAAACGGAATCAAGAACTCTACATCATGCAGTGCACCGCCGATACCCGTCCCGAAGATCTGATCATAACTCCCGTGCTCTCTTCGGAAGGGAAAATTTCCTACCATGCCTCGCCGCTTTTGACCGCGGCGATCACCGGCGGAATCGTTATTCTCGACGAAGGCAACCGTATGTCCGAGAAATCATGGGCATCGCTGGCAGGACTGCTCGACCATCGCCGGTCGGTAGAGTCAATCGTGGCGGGAATCACCGTGATCGCTCATACCGAATTCCGTGCAGTGGTGACCATGAACGAAGACAGTTCCACCTTTGAAATTCCCGACTATATAATCTCCCGCCTTCAACCGCAGATCCGCATCGGATTCCCCGATCGCCGTGAAGAGCTGGAAATTCTCAAATACAACATCCCCTTTGCCAACGACGAGTTGCTCGAAATGGCAGTGACGTTCCTTCAGCAGGCGCACACAGTGGATCTCCCCTACTCGATCCGCGATGGAATCAACGCGATTCGGTTCACCCTAAAACAGCAAAAAATGAATCCTCAGGTTGAACAGGATTCGCTCTTTGAAAAAGCACTTCTCAGCGTTATCGGGCCAGATCTCTTTGAACAGCTTGAAAAACCGGACAATTCGCCCTTGGTTGAACCGGCTGAGATGAGTCTCGGCGATTTTTTCTTTGGCGACGATGACGAAGATCTCAACCCCGATGACCTCGATTTCGATTATCCACCGGATGCGTCATGATCAGCTTTGAAAACCTGACAATCCTTCCCGTTCTTCACGGCCGAATCGAATCAGCCAAGGCGATTCGCCGCATTCTCAATTCCGGTAAATTTGACTGTATCGCCATTCCTCTTCCCGCGATGGTCGAAGAGATGCTCGTTGATATGGTGGAAGAGATTCCGATTATCCATACATTGGTATTGAATGATGGAGAACAAGTTGCGCTGATTCCTTCGGATCCGTGCGACCCGTTTATCGAAGCGGCGCGCCAGTCGGTTCAGTTGCGCATTCCTCTCGAGTGTCTTGGACCGGATCAGATCGCGGAATCGCCAAAACTGTTCACTCCACCCGATGAAACCCTGATCGGCAAACTCGGCTACGATGCCTGGGCGGCTCTCACAATCGAATCGATCAAGCTGAACAACACAATTGCGCCGATCGATGACACGATTGCAATTATTGCCGACGAGGTACGCAGTCTCATTCTGCGGTACAAACGGCCGGTACTTCTCATGGAAATCCACAGGATACCAGCCCTGATCGAATCGCTCAAGAGCGAACCGCAACTGGTGACAAGTGAACCGGCATCGCTGGAACTTCAGATGCTACCAATCAATCCGGCGCACTACTTTTTCCTCCTCGGTGAACTCCCCTTTGTCACCGGAGAATACGAAAAAAATCGCGCATCGCTCTTTGAAGAAGATCTGCCGGTCACCGACATGATCAAACGGCTCTTTCTGGAAACGCGGGACAGTTTCACCGGATCAAAAGCGGAAAAACACCATTTCTCGCTGACAAGACTGCAGCAGGGAATCACGTTCCTGCGGAATTTAACGATTCTGGATCATCGACTGACGCCAAATATGTTTGATATGATCACCGCAGCCAAGGGAATCGGCGGCGATTCATTCGCCCTGAAAGTTCTCAAGGCGTCCAACTTTTTCCCCTATCTCCCCATCGATTACAATGAACTGGATTATCTCTCGGTGGGGCTCACCGCTGATGGTACCATGATGATTAAGATGCCGCACAACGAGGCGATCAAGTCGATCAATCTTCTGGAAGATACGGCGAAAACGTGGCAGGCGATTTCACTCAAACCGGACCGCGAAGTGTGGCACAATCAAAATTCAGAATACCGTTGGAACATGACAAATCTCTGTTCCCACATGCCGGAAGATCTTTTCATTGAAAATTTTAACGCTCACGTTCGAGGCAAGGCGATTCGGATCATGACCGATGCTCAAGCTCGAACCGAAGAGTTTTCCACATCGATCAAAGATGGAATCGACATCCGCGAGACACTGCGAAACTGGCACACTGGCAAGATTCATGTGAAAGAGACGCCGCGGTTCCACGGAGGAATCGACACGGTGGTGATCATTTTCGATTCGAATCACGATGAACACTACCCGATGATAACCACCTGGTACGCAGAACACCACGAAGAGTCTACACTCAGTTTCTACGCCACCGATCCCTTTTCGAACACCATCGGACCGGGAATCGCCGAATGTACCTACGGTGGATTATCGCTGATTTTCCCGCCGCGATCCACGCCGGATCTTGAGTATTTCGCTCAGCAGAACCGTATCGACAATCTTCCGTTGTCAAGTCAGCTCACGATCTACTCCATGTTCTACAGCAAAGAGCAGGTGATCGCCTATATCGCCGATGAAGCACCTTCAGCGGTTCTGAAAAAACGGGCGGCGGAAATGAAAAAACATCTGCTCTGGATTCCCCTGAACAGTTTTAGTGGTGAAACCGTGCGAAAATTGCGGAAATTCCACATGCTCGATGGTCATCAAGTGCGAAGTTGGGCATCGCGGTTTATCGGGGAATAATTTTTTGTGTTTTTTCTTGCAAAGCAGTGATTCACAGAATTATATTTACCGCGTTCTGATAAAGAACACGAACTGGAGAGTAGCTCAGTCGGCAGAGCAGGTGACTGTTAATCACCGGGTCGGAGGTTCAAGTCCTCTCTCTCCAGCCAAAAAAGGTCTTCGATTATTTCGAAGGCCTTTTTTTATTGGCTATGTACCCTTTAGCTGTGGGAAATTTTAAAATCCGGTTTTTTATTTCGATATAGCGCATCTGCTTCACTGTTATTTCAATATCAAAATACAAATGCAATTGCGTTTCTTCTGGGCGTTCCGCCGCTACGCGTCGTCGGGCCATTCCAGGGGTTCGGGTAGGGAGAGGAGTTACCTCCTCTGTCCTCCCACAGAACCGTACAAGTGCTGTTCACATACGGCTCTTCGGGACATCAAATTTCACT
>JFJP01027470.1_pt1 | contig 18183 bp, 25 predicted proteins | sample 431651 | NCBI WGS metagenome assembly JFJP01 (sample SAMN02602958, study PRJNA72255) | Microbial mat metagenome, whole genome shotgun sequencing project. | biome: fresh water; feature: sink hole; material: water; isolation source: purple microbial (photo- and chemosynthetic) mats found in...
GAATAGAAATTAGAAGAGATTAATGAAATTTTAAATGCTGATGTTTTGATAAGAGTAGTCATTGTAAAAGGTGAAGAAATAATTTATGCTGAATATATAAAAAAATCAGTTTGGTGGGTTTGGTTATTCAAGAAATGCAAAAATTGTTTATTTTGTTTTATCAGCTTGTTTTTTCTCATAATACTTTTGGCGATAATTTTGCCACTTTCATTTTAAAAATTTTGAGTTCATTAAAAAAACTCATGCAATCTTTTTAAAATTAATGCTATCATAAATTAGAAGGTATTAAATTTAGACTTTCGGGAAATAGTTCACTAATTTCCGACGGTATCTTTTTGTATTCGATTTCTTCTTTGCTTTTTAATCTATCTTCAATAAATTCTTCTATGCTAAAAGAGCTTGATAATCCTTTTAATAGCAATGTTAAATGCTGGGTATTTTTGCTGTTTTTTTCTAAGATAAAAGGTGGGAAATCTTTAATTTTCAAAATGGGATATTTGTTTTTCGGTGATGAAGAGAATTTCTTCAAAGAATTTATCAGTTTATTGGCATCTTTTTCTATTTTTAATCAGTTTTCAAAAAAAATTTTTATTTTTTTACGACTTTTTTCGCAATTTTTAACTGCAGTTAAAGAATAAATTTCTAACTTTTTGAAGATTTGGCTTCTGAATTTTTCAATTCTTTTTTTAATAAAGGGGCTTTCTTTAAAAACGCCATTAATAGGTTTCTCTTTCCTTTTCAAAGGTTCTTTATCATGATTATGAACCTTAATTTTGAAGAAAAAGTTATAAAAAGGAATTATTTTATTTTTTTACGAAAATAAAAGGATGTTTGAAAGCTTCTTCAGCTGTTAATCTTTGTTCTGAGGATTTTCTGAGTAATCTCAAACAAAAATCTTTGGCTAAAGGAGATAGATTCACTTCTGGAGGGAATTCCACTTGCCCATTGGTTATTAATTCAATCAAATTCCCACTGCTAAAATTAAAGATTTATGAAAAAAATTAAGATATTATAGGACTATTCATTGTAGAATGGCAATTTCCCTGTAAGCATCTGAAAAGATACGACGCCAAGTGACCATAAATCCACAATGTTTCTTTAGAAAATTATGAAAAGTAATAGATAAAGAAAAATATTACGAATATCCTTCCCCCAAAAACATTTCAGGAGCCGTATAGCTCAAAGTTCCGACTGTTGTGAACATAGGGACTGATTTTTTCATGAATTTTCTATTTCTTCGAAATATTTCAGAAAAATTCTTTGAAACTCCGAAATCAATAATTTTAATCACTATTTTTTTCCAATTCCTTTAAATTTACTTCTTTTATAATTGATAAATACCATCGAAATCTTGATTTGTCATTATATTGGTTGGATTCATGTCTCGATGACATATTCCTTTTGAATGCATATACCATAAAGCATCCAATAATTTGCATATAATTTGAGAAACTTGTTTTTCTTTAAAAAATTATTCAAGAACATTGTTTTTCATAAGATGTATAACCTGAGAAAACATATTTTTTTTTAAGAAAATGATCAAGAGTTTTGAGTTTTAAATACTCTGTGACAATTCGAACTTCATTCTTAATCTCATCTGTATATAACTCATAAACCTTTAGGATATTAGGGTGAATTAATGATTTAGAATTCACAAATTCCTTCAGAATCTAAAACAGGTAAACATTCACAAAAAAAAAATCCAGTTCTATTTTCACGGAGTTCATTGATTCTGAGTCTTCCACTGATTTGAGTTTATATATTTTAGCAGCATATCCTTTATTATTATTTCTTCTTTGAATCTTTTTGATCACGCTTTGTCCTCCCTCATAAAAAAATTCATTGAAATGAATGAAATGATAAAAAATTAAATAAAAACTTGGCCAATGTATTTAATTTCTTCATAAAAATTAAAAAAATTATTTGATTGGATATATTTTTCAGGAGTGTGTTCTTGATCAGTTTCTGCTATTGGGTTGTGAGCTTCTGTTCTTACTCCTGCTGAAAAAGGTTGAATTGATAAAGAGCCTTTATTTAAAAATGTTTAGCAATTTATGTGAATTTTTTTACATTTAACACTATCTCTCATAGTGTTCAATTTTATTTGAGAAATATTGTTTCTTTTAACCGTTTTGAAGCTAACCTCCATTGAAAGAGATTTTTATTGCAGACAAAAAAATAGGTAAATTATTATACTGAGAAAAAAATTTCTTAACAAATTAAATAATTTATTTAAACAAATTTTCAATAGAAAAAATCTATTAAAAAGAAATGCATATATAGTATCAAAAAAAAATAATTTTTAAGTTTTTTTTTTTTTCTTTCAAACTTATTTTTTTTTTTTTAATTTTTTTAAAATTCTTAACATAAACCCATAAATTTAAATTAATTTATGAAGAGATTATTCAATAATTCTTGGAAATAATTTGAAAGAATCTCAGCTTGAGATTCTATTAAATCTAAATTTGAATTTTGCTTATTTTCTCTGATTAAAAGTTTAATTTTTTCTTCTCCCCCTCTGAAATCAATTTTTTGATTATCACAAAATATTTGCTCTAATTTTTTTTGCTTTTGTGAAAGCTGCTCATCATAATCCAAATCATCATTATGATATAAAATAAAGTTTGTAAAATCTTGATAAAAAAATTTGAACTCAGAAATTTTTTTGTTGGTTTTTTTTTTAATATTTTCATTCATCCCAATCAAAACTGACTTATTGAAGAGCCCAATTTTCTCCCTGCAAAAAATGTCTAATAAATGTGAGAAATTTTTTTCATATTCAACATCAGTTTTTAGTAAATCGTTTTTGATAATCACAGGATCTTTTAATATAATTAATAATTCATTGAATAAGTTTTCTAATTCCTCTTTTTCTCCAGTTTTCAGGGAAATATAATTTTCAAATTTTTTTTCTATTTTATCAAAACTTGTCTTTATTATTATTTCAGGAATTTGTTTCCATTTCTCCCTTTTTTGGTTTTGAATTAAACATTTTTCTAAAGGAACATCCAATAGAATCTCACAATATCCTAATTTATATCTTATTTGTAAAGCTTAATTTTTTAAAGTATGAAAATTGTTTTTACTTATTGCAAAGCTGATAATACTTTTTCCTCATACTTTTCAAAAGAAAATTATCATCAAGAATAAGAAAGAAATTGGTTTCTGTTTTTAATATTAAATCAATTGTTTTTTCGACTAATTTTAAAGAGAAATCTCTTGACAGTTTCCAAATTTTATTATCGAAAAAATAATTTTCAAGGTTGTTATTTATTATATGAGTCTGGATTTCATTTTTATTATTGGAATTGAGTTTTTCTTCCTCTTTAATAATTAAAAAAAAGTCTTTCAAAGTAAGGTTCTGGTTATTTTTTTGGTTTTTTTTCAGAAATAATTCAAAAAAATTTAAAAAATCATTTTCATCGAGTTTTGTTTGATGGCAAAATAATTCCAATTCATCGAGTTCAAAATAAATAACCATTTGTTTTTGAAATTTTGATAAAAGCTTTATTATTTCTGAGGAAAAATAAGATTTTCCACTCCCTGGTATTCCATAAACAAGAATCAAACCTTTTTCTTTGAGATTTTTCATTTATAAGCAAAAAAAAATGAATTTTTCAATTTTCTTTAAGCAGTTTAAAGAAAAAAAAATTTGAGCAATAATTATTTAATGTTAAAATCAAAAAGAGCACATCGGTGAATTTTAAAAAAAATAGCATTATTTAAAATTAAAATCGATAAAAAAAGAAATAATATGAATTTATAAAATTAACGAATTTTGCTTTTTTCAAGAAATTTAAAAACTAAAAGCTTTGAATTATTTTAGTTCTTCTAACTATATAAAAAATTTAAATTTTTGTTACAAATTTAAATTCCCAAATTTGAATTTATAATTTAAAAAAACAAACAAACCTAAACCCAAAAAAATTTATATATTTTTTCACTCCAAACCACAATGCTAAATCGAGAACGTTACGAAAAGATCGAAAAAATCGGTGAAGGAACCTACGGTATTGTATACAAAGCCAAAGATAACGTAACAAATGAATTGGTTGCTGTCAAAAAAATCAGATTGGAAAATGAGGAAGAAGGGATGCCCTCAACTGCAATGAGAGAGATTTCAATATTAAAGGAGCTCAAGCATCCTAACATTGTGAAGTAAAATTATTTTTTATTATTTAAACTAAATTTTTGTAAAGTTTAAAGGATATTGTGTATATTCCAGCAGATAAAAAATTGAACCTAATTTTTGAATATATAGACTATGATTTTAAAAAATTCATGAACGAGCACAAAGACTCTATCACATCTCATCAAATCAAGGTTTTTCTTAGATTTTTTTCTCATAAATTCAATTAAACATTTTTAAAAATTCAGTCTTATCTCTTCCAAATCCTCAATTCCCTCAATTTTTGCCATTCTAGAAGAATTATTCATAGAGATCTTAAACCTCAAAATCTGTTGATCACTAAAACTGGAGTCATCAAATTAGCTGATTTTGGCTTGGCTCGAGCTTTTGGAGTTCCTATTCGAACTCTTACTCATGAGATTGAAACACTTTGGTACAGAGCTCCAGAAGTCCTTCTTGGACAAAAACAATATTCCTTACCTGTTGACACTTGGTCAGTTGGATGCATTTTTGCTGAAATGGTTGAAAAGAGACCTCTGTTTATGGGAGATTCAGAGATTGATCAGATTTTCAAGATATTCCAATTTCATGGGACTCCAACTAATCAAGAATGGCCTGGAGTGACTGATTTACCTGATTTTAAGACCAGCTTCCCGAAATTCAAAAAGCAAAACCTTGAAATTTATTTCAAAAATTTCGATAAATTGGGTCTTGATTTGTTCAATCAAATGATCTGTTTGGATCCTGCCAAGAGAATACCTATGAAGTTCGCTATGAATCATCCTTATTTTGATGATTTAAATAAAAGCGAGCTACTTTCATCGATGATTTAAAAAAATATAACAATAAAAAAAAATTATATTTTTTTTAGAGTGTAATACCTTTTCAATAAAAAAATTATTTAGGAAAAAATTTTTGTGTTGTTTTTTATCATTTTTTTTAAAGAAAAACTGTTTTTTAGAAGTTCGATTTTTAAATAAAATAAGTGAAAAAAAATATGGTTTATTTATTTTTAATGTTTTTTTCAAATCTTCTCATTTATTTTTACCTCTCATTTTTTTAGAGCTCCTTTATGAATATAGAATTCAATGAAAAAAATTATGAAGCAATAACGAAAAGGAATGGTATTTTTCTTAAAAAAATAGCTTTTTTACAAATTTCTCGTGAAATAATCCTTTCAATGATTTTTTCTTTGTCAATCTTTCTTCACCATTTTAATCTTCATCATTTAGTAAAATACTCATGATTTATAAAAATTATGAATTAATATTTCTTTAAAGAATGTTCAGAGTTATCATTTTAAATTGCTGATTTTCTCGCTTTTGATCACATGGAGAAGAATTCCTTTCATACTTTTATCTCAAAATTTTGTGGAGAATCCTTTAAATGTTTTATCATTATCAAGGAGCTTTATCAACTTTTTGCGAATGACCTGGTGGTTTAACTTCATTTATTTGACGATTTCTTTGATAATAGAAATGAATATCATAAATTGCATTAATTTGCTGTTTTGGTAAAAAAATTATTTAGACTTAATGTTAATTTTTAAATTTGAAAGTATAGTCATTTTATGCTTTTCTGCTTCTATTTTTTGTTGAAAGAATCAAAATACCTTACATATCCAGAAAATCTTCAATATCTCTTCAAAAGTTAATAAATTATTTTTTTTGTCTTTATCAGTAAAGATTTTTTAAAAAGCAATTATTTTTAGAAGCTTAGAAAATCTTTATCACGGTTTTTTACCATACTTATGCCTTCTAAATTACGTTTATGTTGATATCCCAGCAATTTATAAGGCAGGATCTTTAATGTGGATCTCGACTTTTTTATACTTAATTTTTAGTTATATGCACTTTAAAAAGGAAGAATTCAAAATGCAAATCAAATTTGTTGGTCATTGGAAAAAATTAGATGGATTGTATAAAAAATTCGAAAAAAAAATAAATAATATTAAATTTTAATAGTGAGACAGCATCTGAAAATAAAATTGAAGGATGGAATTCTAAGCAAATTCCTTACAAAAGAAATTCAATCGTCAGTTTTCAAAAGATTTTTTATGTTGGGATTGGAAAAAAAAATTCTTTAGAACCTGGAAAGTTTATTAATGAGATTTCTTATGTTTATTATACATTTGTGTTACTAAATAACTAATGATTTTTAGATAATCTTCAAACGATGGAAAAAGTTTCAGTTTACCATCATACTTTTAATGGGAGTTTTGATAGTTCTTGAAAATTTAAGCTTATTTTTTTCAAATAATATAATAATGGATGTTTTATTAATTTTTTTCATGATATTTATTTTGTTGTTTATGATATATTTTTATTCAAACCACCAATGAAACGATGAATTATCAATTTCTCAAATTAAAAAAAAAATTATTTCACCAATCTAATATCAATTTAAAATCAATCTTGTCACTTCTTATTATTAAAATAATTAATTTGAGCTTTCTTAGAATCAAAATTTTGTTGCTGTGGAGCACTTTGTGTAGGATAGTTGTTTTGATTGACTATTTCCATTTTAACGAAGGATTCAATTGCTTTCAAAAATATAAAGTATCAATTTTTAATTTTGATATATTTAAAAAATATACTTCTTCTGCAAATTGGGCATTTTTTATTTTTTGATCGAAAATCAACGCAACAATTATAGCAGAGGCACATGTGATTGCATGGCAAAACAATCACATCTATTTTTTCACTCATACAAATAATGCAATCAGAAGCTTCTCTTAAAAAAAAATTAATGGAATTTTTGAAAGCTACTACTTATTTGAATTTTCTGTTAATTTGCTGGTTCCCAACCCATAGACTTCATCTGCAATTGTGGCTACTCCATTCACCTTTTGGAAGAATTTAATTTGAAAAAAATAAAATATTATTGTTAACTTCATATTTCTGTCTTAAAACTTGAACCGAGTATTTTTCAGCAGAATTTTTCACGAATTTCCCATAAAAATAAATTAATTTTTTCTCATGAGGAAATTGAGTAACTTTTTCCTGTAAAAAATTTCTTATAAATTAAACATATTAAATAGCAATATAAAGAACTAATTTGATTATTATTGGGAATTGAGTTGGGGTTACAATCGATAAAAATTTCTCTTTTTCCTCTGATAAAAACAAAATACTTTTATCATCTGGAAAATCAACATTTTTTGAAGGGCCAAACTTAAAAATTTGTACATTTTTTTCATGCATACTTGTGATACTTTTTTGAATGATTATTTTTATAAAATTCAGAAAAAAACATAATAAAAATTAAAATTACTTTTCAGTGATTGATGTTTGAGGATTAGATTGCTCCACTGCAAAATAATAAATCGTGACAAAAATTTCAACATCACAAGTAAATTTGAATTTTAAATGCCAATGGTAGTCTTTTTTTTTCTTGATTCGAAAGAATAAAAGAATTTTCAAATTATTTTATTTTAAACTAATTCAATGGATTTTTTATCGATTGACATTTCGAATTTTATTGCCACGGTTTTTTTAATCTCAATAGGAATAGTTTGATTCACTGAGGCTGGATTTTCATTCCCATAATAATTATCATTATGCTGAAAATTCTCTCCCTGAAGTGGATTTGATGTTGTGTTCGAATAAACTTGATTATACATTGCTTGATATTGAGCGCTATTCAAGTAATTCATGGTATTTGGGTTGCTTTGCTCTTCATGCTGAAAAAAATCAAAAGAATTTATTGAATATTATTTGTATTTGTAACTGAGTTTTTTCCTCCCATTTTTTTTTTATGTATATTTTTAATTTATCTATAATATTTTTGTTTTTTTTATCGAAGGTTCAACTTAAATAAAATTATAATATATTGTAGTTTAAAATGAAAAAAAAAAAAAAATTTTTTGTTTGTTTTATATTTTTGTCTTGGTTCAATAATTTTTGAAGGAAAAAATTGATCTCATGAAAAAATTAATCCTTCATTGTTTATTTTCATTCAAAATCTGATCAAACTTTTGAAATTCCAAAATATTTTATTAAAAAGGTTTTCTGATCAAATCATTTTTTTTTAAATTAAATGCTTGAATTCTTTCAATTTTCATAACCATTTAAAATAATTTTAGAAAAATAATTATTTAAAACAAGGTTCATTCGTTTATGGATAATAATCTCTTCCAAGATGATTCTATTATTCAGGAAGAAATCAAACTCAACGTGGGAGTCATCCTCTTTATTTTTTGATTTATTTCTTTTATTCTAAGATAAATAAAATCGATGTTCTCGTTGAGACTGAACCAGATGAAAAAACAGAAGATAATTACCCTGAACTGATTCCTGATGTTTCAATCCAATTAAATAAATTCAATGAGCTTAATTTCAGTCAAATGATCACTGAAATAAAAAATCTCGGTTTTGATTTGGATAATAATTTGATTTCTTATTGGTCACCAAGCTCAGATATGTTTGTCATTTGTGGGAAGGACCCTCTTCCAAAAAATATCACAATGATTAGTGAAGATTTTAAATCAGCAAAATGGGTAAAAAAAATAAAAAAAATTCCTATAAATTTTTTTATCATTTTCAAATAATTAATTTTCTTCATCTTTTTTGACCTTTTTTCTTCTTTCTTTTAGATCAAATTAAAATGTAAAAAGATCAAAAAAAATCTGCTTCATCAATTAATGAATTATGATGAGGAAATGCAGTTTATTGACAATCACAAATGCAATCGTTCGCATTCTTCAAGTTATGAAGGAGAAAACGAAGAAGATTCTTCACAAAAAAATTCTAAAATCCCAACAAAATGTCGAAGAACCAAAGAAAGAAAAATCGGATACATAATAAAAAAAGTTTTGAAATGGAGACAATTATATAATGGCCTTCCAAATTCTTCAGGAACTCCAGTAAGATGTTCTTTAGAAGAATCCGCTCAAAAAGTGGGAATTTCTAAAAAATCTCTTGATGATTATCTTCTTCAAATTCGGTAAAAATTTAAATATTTTTCTAATTAATGAATTTGATTTATTTTTGGAAAAAAGATTTGGGAAAAAATTCGGATTTAATTTCAATGAACATCATCGAGATAAAGTAGGAGTTTTGCGAGCTTTTGTCAAAAAGAAGAAAAAAGAATCTGATTCAATGAAAAAGGAGTGCAGTAAGTTCCCCACTGTTTTTTTCTTATAAAATGTTTTAAATTTAGAATTCGAGGATAAAAAGAAAAAAATTAAAAAAAAATAAAGATTATTTTATTGAGAAAAAACTTTTTAACTTTAAACTTTTTTCGAAATAAAAAAATTGTTGACTGATATTATATTATTGGTATTTGTTAAAATTCTATTCAAATTCTTTTGCACTTTTTCTTCATTGAACTTCATAATTTTTCGGTCTTTTTCTTTATTATATTACATCAATCAAAAATCTACAATTTTTTTTAAATAAACCTTCCTCAGTATTTACCATTTTCATCATTGCTTGGAGATTTTGTGAAGAAATCTTAAATTTAGCTTGATTAATATCAGAGGGATCCGAAAAAAATTGCCGAATCTGATTCTTTTGAGATTTTATTCTATATAAAGATAAAAAAAAAAAAATCATAATAAAAAACATTAATTTTTTTTTACTCTAATCGCTTCAATTCTTGTGGCATTAGTGAATTTTTAACTATATCTTCAATCTAATTCATTTAATAAAATTAAAAAAAAAATGATTTGAAATAAACTTCACTTTCTCCTTTTGTGTTTTTTTAATTTCAGGGTCCGTGCTTTCAATAAACTTCTTGAAATCGAACTCGTTTTTGTCTTTGAGGAATTCATTGTGATTCCCTTGAATTTCTCCATAAAGAAGTTTTTTTTTGTTCATTTTTTCTTTATTTCCAATTATTTTTGGTATTTCATATTTTTCTTCAATTGGGGACTTTTCTCCAAAATAAATTGGTTTTTTTGGGTTTTTTTTCTCATTTAATTCTTGAAAATCTTCATCGTTTTTCATTGATTCATTATATAATTGGAGCATTTCCTATATATAAATTAATATTAACCTATGAACAAACATCGGCTTTTTATGAACATTTGCTGTGGATGATTGATATTGTTTTGCATCATCTTTTGTTTTTTCTTGAGTGGTTTGATCTTTCACTTCTTCAAATGAGTCTTCTGATTTTATTTCTTTGGTTTTCGGCTCGTTTTGCTTCTCATTCGTTGTTTTTTCACCTTTGCTTTCTTCTTTAATAGCCTGGAAATTTTTCTTTAGTTCTTTAAGTTGTTTTAAATTTTGGAGTAACATCTCAGAAATATTGAATTTCTTTTTAAAATGTTGAAACACCTCCCCTGCTGTTTTTCCTTCTAAATTATTTGTTTCAAATTCTAAATTTTTTATTTGAGTTTGAGGATCAATTTTCTTTGATGTTGGCTTAATGGGCAATTTCTCCAAACAATCTTTTTCAAATTTTTTCAAAAAGATTTCAACTGAACCCGAAGTTTTTTCTCCTTTAAAAACTTTATTTTCTTCTTTAATTGCTTTATTTTCTTGATTTTTGGTGTTTTTCTTTATTTCATCTGATTCAAGAAATTTATCAAAAATTGTATAAAAATCCAGCTCATTTGAAGAATTTCTTTGATTTTCTTGAATGATCGTATCATCATCGAAGTTTGAAAAATTCAAAATTAAATTTTTCTCTATCTGTGACGGTATTTTGTTGGTTTTCGCAAGTTTTTCTTTAGTAATGCATTTATCCTGTAAAATTTTGATTTTTTGCTGGCGATTAGATGATTCTGTGCTTTTTTTTAATGTTTTTAATGTAGGCATCAGTTTAAAAACTGTTGAGAATTTTTCTCGATCTTTTTCAGGTTGTTTTTGAACTTTTATCACTTTATTGCTAGTTGTATTTTTTTGATCTTTTGTGAATAAATTTGTTTTTAGCTTTGATGAAGCAGAAGAAGGTCTTTTTATTGGCATGTTTTTTCTTTCGATTTTGGCTGTTGGATTGAATTCAAAGAGAACTGAAGGTAAAACATTTTTAGACTCTTTTTCTTTAAGAATCAGCGATTTCATTCAAAAAAAAATTCAAATTAAACTTGAAAAATTTACAAATTATCAAAAAAATAATATTTTTTTCACAAGAATATTTTTTTGTTTCTTTAACTTCTAAAATAATTATTTTATTAAATAAAAATTCGTTTCGAAACAATTCCAAAAATCAGCCCGAAAACCATCGAGCTCAAATGTGCAGGCCTGGAAATTTCATTGACATACCCTGCATTAAACTCGTTGATTTCATACATTCCAATAATAGCTGGTATCAAAAAATAAGGCAGAAATCTGCTGCCAAAAATTAAATATTGAGGTTTAAATCCCAAAAAGAAAAACGCATTTGAAAGTGCTGTACAAGCTCCTAAACATTTTGGAACGATCATTTTATTTTCTTTATAATATTTTTCATACCAATAGACAACTGCAGTTGATAATAAACAATTCAAACCATAAAACAGCATAGAATTCCTTGGTGAAAGGCATCTTGAATTTAAAATAAGTCCAAAAGCCATTATCGGGAAATATATTAAAAAATGGCCTGTTGTTTGAAAAGATAATGGTGCCAAGAAAATCGCATGATAATGATTTTTTTGATTCACATATTCAGATATGGTGAAATGCTCGAACATTTGACCATAAGGAAGAAATTTCCAACCCTCATAAATCAGAAAAGATCCCAAAATGAATGCTCCGGGAATCACCAATCTTTGGAAAGAAAATTTATTTTGTTGATTGCTGGACTCAAGAATTTTATTCATTTTGTTGGTGAAAGGATTGCTCTTGTTCAGGTCACCACCTTGGCGCAGTAAACATCGCGGCTTTGAAAAGAGTTGAGGGAATTTCAATAGGAATCTATTTCTAAACATTAAATTTTATTATTTTTCAGTTTTTTAAATCAAATATTTTAAGCTGATTCTGGATTCTATATCAAAATAGAAAAAAGTAGGAAAAAAATATATTACAATTGAACGAAGTAAAGCCATTCTAAAGCTTTCTCTTCCAAAATCACATCCAAATAAAATATTAACAGTTCTAAACAGTTTATCAAAATTTACAAAAACATCAACAAAATTTTACTGGCCGAATTTCAAGCTAATCAGTGCGATTGGCCCTTGATCAAATGAAATATTGCTGATTGATTTTAAATTGTAAACCTCAGGCTTCTCGGTAAAAATTGTGGATTGAGCTTTTTTAGCTGCATTTTTTTTCTGAATAAGTTCCTTTTCTTTTTCCCTTATTTCCTCTTCTTTAGATTTCTTTTTGCTAGGCTCTTCATTATCGACCCCCCCATCCATGGAGTCATTTTCATTTTCTTCATCATCATTATTATTATCATTTGTGTTGTTCATTCCTTCTTTTTGAAAAAAGAAGAACCATTCCTCGCTTTTTTCCTTCAAAACATACAGTTTCTCCTCACTGATCAGAAATAGTCTATAATCATCAAAATCAAATATTGTGAGATCCAATTCCGCATTCAAAAACTTTGTTGGGGGGTTATGAACAGCCCAAACACAAACAAAATTATTTTTAGACTAATTTTGTGAAGAATTTATTTTTATTTTTATTTATAATGAGAAATTACAAACCATTAATTCTAAAGCTTTGACTGTTAATTTGTCATCATCAATGTTCTTATGAATAGTATCGAATTTGTTCAATACTGCTAACACAGAATCCTTCGAATGAATCTTAGGAAAAAACACCACGAAAAACCTTAAACTTTCTGAAATAAACCCCTCTGTTATAGACTTCATTGTTTGAAATGCAATTCGCTGACTGCCTTCCAATTTCAAAACAAACTTTATCTATAAATTAAAAACTAATTAATTTTTCATTTGATTATTTTGTTTGCATGTTCGTATTCAAATCTAAAATCCAGACTTGGCCCTTTTGGACAAAAATTTTCAGCTTGACAAACTGAACATGGTCTTTTTGGAAGAATCAGAAAGTAAATTCCTTTATTGCTTAAAACCATAATTCGTTTTTCCCACTTTGAAGAATTTTCCTTGCGCAAAAAGCAGAAGTCTAAAAAAAGAATTCTTTCTTGTTTCTTTGAGATGTGAAATTCATTTTCATTCATATAGAATTCCTAAAATATAAAAAATAATTTCTGAAAAAAAAATTTTCTGTACTAATTTCGTTTGGTAATTGCTTTTTGTCATTTGATAGAGTATTTCTTGAATAAAAGATTGTCTAATTATTTTTTTCTCGAATATTTGAGCCTAAAAATCGAAAATAATAACTTTGAATCGAACATTTTTCCTATATTACTTTAGAAAATTGCTCCAAAATCTCGTATTTCTGGTCTCTGCATTTGCTGATATACGTTCCAATAATATTCAGAATATATAGTCTAATATTATCTCTTATATTTAAATCTTGAAGATTTTTCACAGGTTCGCTTTACCATAAAAAAATCAAATAAAACCAAAAATTTTTTTTCAAAAATAACCTCGACAAATCTGAAGAATATTTCATTTCATTTAATATCATATCAATAAACGTTTTCAAAATACTCCTTGGAAAAAGTTTCAAAAGTGACAATTCGACACATTTTTCTTGGGGGGATTTATACAACCCTCCTCCATGTTTTGTCAAGATTTGTGTCTGACTAATTACCCAAAGAATATTCGGCACCTGCGAAATTAAACAATTCGTAGTCTTCGCCAAATCAAATATCAACATCTTATCTTCTTTTGTCAGAGGGATTTTATCTTCTTGAAAGAGTTTTTTTCTGATGATTTGCAACATTTCACAAATTGCCTTACTGACCATATCATAAATTTCGAAATTTTCCTTTGATTCGTTGAATTCCTTATGCGATAATTTCAAGCCATAATAAATAATTTTGAGATATTTTGAGCCTAAATTCCCCAAAGTCCAGCCTGTGCAAGCACATAATTGAGTTAACATTTTGATTATTTTTTTTTGTTTTATTTGGCTTATTGTGTTTTTTTTGCAAGCCTCATCAGGAGCGTATTCAATAGCTGCGTACATACATCGAAGCATTGCACTGGCTAAGAGAGCACGCTTGTTCAGCTTTATTTTGTTTTGGTAATCTTCATTTTCTTCCGTGACGATGAATTCCACATCGAAATCTTTCATTTTAGACGGAGATCCCTTTGAGGAACCTGGTTTTCTTTTGCGATACATCATAGCAATTGGAGGAGTTAATAGGCATTTATCAAGAATTCGCTCATCTACATCATTTGTATTTAATTGCAATTCTTTGAAAGCCTGAAATAATAATAATGTTTTTTTTTTAAAAAAATAATGGAAAAATTTATGAAAAAATAGTAACTTTTTTTTCTAAAAATTTAAAGTATAACCGTTTCCAATAATTTTTTGCCCTTTTTAACATAACTGTCAGGCTCATGGATTTTCATGGTTTTTTTCTTCTTTTCCTCTTCATTCAAGAAATTGATTTCATCTTGAATAAAATCTAAGCTCTTTGCTTCAATGAAATCCTTCGTATTATTCTCCTTGTATTTCGGATCAAACTCTTTTAAGAGTTGTTTTTCCAGCAAAGCTGCTTGTGTTGATGCAGTTTTTCCCAGCAAAAACATTAAAATTCTTTCCATCCCATTCTGATTAGAAAAATAGTTATGTTGTTTTAAAAAGCTCTCTCGTTCAGATTCATTCATTTGTAACATCATTTCCCTTATATTTTCCTCATTAGCATTATCTTCCCAAATATAAAACTCTTTCTTTAATTTCTGCATAAATTCCTCTTGTGTTTTTTTGCGCAAATCGTCTTTATTATAACAAATCCCTAAATCCAATGGATTTTCCTTTACTTTCGCTTGCAAAACATCTGCTATTCGCGATAAAATACGATAAGAAACCATATGATAAGCTGGTAAAGCGTCGTTTCCTGTTGTGCAAAGGAGAAGATTTTCTAGAAATCTACCTGACCAACTGCATTCAATCTCAATTGGAATCAAATTCTCATCAAAATACTTTTGTTCAGCTAATAAAGAACGTCGCATCGCATTAAGGATTTGGGTTCCCCTCAGAATTCCTCTTAAAGTAGGGATATTTGAAACAACTTTGAGAAAATAGACACATGCTATAGCTAAATCGATTTTCTGTGTATTTTCTTCTTTGCTTTCCTTTACATTTCTTTCCATATTTCTTGCTAAACTGCAAAAAATTTTAAAAATTCAACAATAAATCAGATCAATTAAAATTTGTTTTTATTAAACAAAATAGAAAGAATTTTAATAAATTACATATCAAAGCAATTACTAATCGCATTTTCTGAAAATAAACTCGCGAATTCTTTCCCGATTTTCGAGTTTTGATCTTTTGCTAATTTGCTTAAAATGATAAAAATCGACGCAAGAACTTCTTCAGTTTTTCCAGCGCCCAAATTCTTATAGGAGCCCAACATAGTGACCAAATGCCCGACTTCATCAGTATCCCATTGATCATTCTTTATCACCAAAAGACATCCAACAACTTTTAATTTAACTTCATCTGAAGGAACATCCAAACAATTGAATAAATAAGCTTCTCTTCTATTCTTATTCAATGATTTCGAAATCTGGCTCCAGATATTTTGTCCAGTAGTATCAATATTAGCTTTTTCAGTGAAAAATGTTATTAACCGAATAATGGATATAAATAGTTGATGAATCACCTTATTGGTTAAATGAATCCTTGAAACAGGTTCTTTTCCATAAAAGGTGTTTGTTTGATAAATTTCTCCCATTTCACATAAAGAAGTATATTTTTTTCCTCCCATATAAGGCATAAGCGGGTTGAGCTTTTGCATTTCAAAGGAAATATGCTTGGTTATCTCTTCATTTTCACAAATTGATTTATTATTCAAAAGGTCAAAGAAGAAATTACAAATTGAGCTTAAAAGAACAGGGTTTACTTTGTTTAAGGTCGAAATTAGTGTTAATTCTTGAATTATTGCATCTGCTTTGAGTTCATCAAGTGTAAATTCCTGATAAATCAAGATAGCACTATAGGTGTTTATTAATGAAGAAAATTTGTTGAATTTGATCTTCACAATTGAATCAGTGTCTTTTGCTTGTTCGTCTCTTAAATCGTTTTTGTTTTTTTTGAAATCTCCAATGAAATTCTGTTGTTATTTATTCATATTTATATTTTACTGAATTTTATTAAAGAATTACAAGCATTTCAAGTTGAATATCCTTGAATAAAGATTCTTTTGAGGTTTTTGTCTTCAGATAAATCAGACAAGTTTCCTTATCAGCTCGGGAAGTCTTTTCTATTATCTTCAATATCGAAATATATCTCATCGAAAAATAAGGATCTTTGCAAATTCTAAACAAATGGCACAACTCAGCCTCGATATGGAAACTCCTCATATGTTGAGCATTTGTTTGTGAACCAGCTGCGGATGCAATCAACCTAATAAAGCATATTTAAAATTTTGAATTTTTTATTGAATAAAACTCTAATGCATTATCATAAAGCTCTAAAATTTCTCGATCAGGCATTGGCTCAATTTTTGTCAATTTTAAAATCTATTTTATAAATTTTATCAGTAAATTTATTTTTTTTATTTTATTTTTATGAACTTGTTTGATCCATTCACTCATGTATTTGAGAGAATCTTGTGAGTAAATATTGGTGATTTCGTTTTCGTTTGTTATCAGAACTAAACCCATTAATATCGGTTTAGGCACTAAATTAATATTTGGGTGCAACCATTGCTCAAGATTATCTTCTAAAATTGAAGACACTAATTCCTTCATCTGCTCACCTGAGCTCATTAAATCGTTCAATGTTCTTAAGCATTTGTCACCGAAATTTGCATGAGGGATAATGGAAAGATTAGCGATCAATGTTGTTAATGTTCTTTGTATGTTTTGTTGATTCTCAATTAAAATTAAAGAGTTTTGTAGAAAATTGTCCATTTGATCATTCTAGCATTTTTTTTATTTTACAAGGAAAGAATTTTTTACAAGTTCTAATTGTTCTTGAGCATCTTTAGTCAAAAATATGTACTCCCAAATGTTCTTGTTTTGAGTGATTATATTAACATATTGAGCCAATTTTGTGATATGAGTCATGCATTTTATTGGATTGCTGGAACATGATTCAATCAAATCATTCAATTCCTCCAATGTAATTTTTCTTTTTATAATAAAGATAATTTATTAAAAGAGAGGCATTTTTTATAAAATTTATAACCCTTTGTAAAACATTTGATTTTCTTCTGGAATGGTTGCTGAGGAATTCCGTTCCAGATTTTCTAAAACGGGAAGTGTAAAATCATTATTCAACTCAAAATGTTCTTTTTGACATGGAATATTATTTATTTTCTCAAGTTTTAAACCCAATTCTCTCACCAATAAGTCCTTTTTAATTTTAAAAAAATAATTACTAAACAAATTTAAAATTTTCAGCACGTCCATTGATTTCATGTAATTGATCCATTTTTTAAACTCATTTCCTGAAGAAAAAGTTATGGCGTTCTTTGACAAATCTATCAATGAAATTCTTTTTTTAGCACACATAAACTCTATTTCCATTGTTTTGATCAAATTTGCAGACATATTGAGAGATTTCAATCGGGGAAGGTCTTGTAAATTAATGATCTATTTTATAATTTTTGTTTATTTTACAATTGTTTTAAAAAAATTGGAAACTCTTTGCAGCTTGTTATTTGATAAATTCACTTCTTCTAAAAAATTTAGCTTCAAATTGACTTCTTCAATCAAATTTTGTTGAGCATTAAGAGTTTTTAAATGAGTAAAAAAATTCAAAATGTCGATTGATTGCAATTTGTTGTTAGAGACATCAATGATCAATAATTTATCAGGTTTGATTTTAGGCAATTTTAAGATTTTCTCCAAAGATTTGAGCTGAAATTTTGGACTGCTAAAATTCAAACCTGATGAGATACTCAGAATTAAGTCTTTGTGTTTTTTAAACATATCATCCGATAAGTCTTCTATGACAATCTCATCTTCATCTTTGTTTTTTTTTGAGTGCACAGTTGTATTTCTCCTTGAAGTTGGGGAGAGAGATGGTGGATCTGGTCTTTTCAAATTCAATAATGTTTTTCTCATAAAATTGGGGTTT
>JFJP01001967.1_pt1 | contig 18181 bp, 18 predicted proteins | sample 431651 | NCBI WGS metagenome assembly JFJP01 (sample SAMN02602958, study PRJNA72255) | Microbial mat metagenome, whole genome shotgun sequencing project. | biome: fresh water; feature: sink hole; material: water; isolation source: purple microbial (photo- and chemosynthetic) mats found in...
TACCTTGTTTTCAGTCATGAAATTTTCCCTTTCGTTGGATAATGTACATCACCACGCGTTCTAAACAACGGTCAGGTGCCGTTCAATACAGGTATCCAGAACGTATTCACCCGGTTTCTGCCACCAGGTGTCGGAAAAGATCTCGACTTCCGAATAGCCGGTGAACCCGGCCTCTTCCATCCAGCGCCGGCATTTTTTCAGTTCAATGATGCCGTCACCCATCATGCCGCGGTCGTTGAGCAGGTCGCGGGTTGGCGCGAGCCAGTCGCAGACATGATAAGCCAGCAGGCGATCAGCCCCGGCACGGACGATCTGTGCCGCGAGCTTGGGGTCCCACCATACGTGATAGAGGTCGACGGCAACGCCGAGCGAGCCGCTGCGGCCCGGATCGAGTTCATCGCACAGGTCGAGCGCCTGTTCCAGCGTATTGATACAGGCACGTTCTGCCGCCTGCATCGGATGCAGGGGTTCGATCGCCAGCGGCATATCCACCTGTCTTGCATACTCCAGCGACGCCGCGATGCCGTCACGGACCTCGCTGCGGGCGCGAGAAATATCGTGATAGGCCGGGGGGCCGGTCAGCGCGCCGGGCAATGAACCGACGACGAGAACCAGGCAGGGAGCGTTGAGCAGTTTGGCTTCGTCAATGGCCCGCCGGTTGTCGTCCAGCGCCGCTTGCAAGCCGGGTTTGTCGGCCGCGGGAAAAAATCCTCCGCGGCAGTACCCGGAGAGTTTGATCCCGGTTTCACGTAACTGACGCGCAATATGGTCTATCCCGACCAGGGCCACCTGGTCACGCCACGGGCTGATCGCCCGGATGTCCCGCCGCGCACACTCCTCGATGATGCGGTCCAGCGACCACTGCTTCCTGACGGTCGCCGTATTGAGCGAGAGGGCTTCATGATTCAAGGAGAAATCACGCATTGGCTGACTCCATGCAAGGTAAGTGGCGCACGCCTTCGAGGGGCCATTCATGGTTCGATGCACCGAAGGCAACGGGGCTTTGGGTTCAAGTCCTTTTGGGTGACAAGTTCATTACGAACGGATTTTTCCCCTGATTTCGCATACTTGATATTCTGGGATGAATGCCCGGAGATCAGGCGGCAATCTCCGGCACATCGATCCAGCGCCGTTGCTTCCACGATTCGAGCGCACATTCGACCAGTTGCACGCCTTTTGCGCCTTCAAGCAGATTCCATTTGAACGGTGCATCCTCAACCACGTGCCGGATGAACAGTTCCCATTGCACCTTGAAGGCATTGTCATGAATCCGGGTATCGGGAACCGCTGCCCAGCCTTCGAAGAAATTGATCGGTTGTCGGGTGTCAGGGCTCCACACCGGCTTCGGCGTATTCACGCGGGCCTGTGTCAGACAATCGGTCAGACCGGCAACGGCGGAACCGTGTGTGCCATCGACATGGAAGGTCACCAGGTCGTCGCGGCGTACGCGTGTGGTCCATGAACTGTTGATCTGGGCGATGACGCCGCCTTCCAGCTCGAAGGTGGCGTAAGCCGCATCGTCGGCGGTGGCCTGGTATTTCTTGCCCTCTTCGTCGAAGCGTTCGGGAATGTGGGTTGCTCCGAGGCAGGACAGCGATTTCACTTCACCGAACAAATTGTCGAGCACATAACGCCAGTGACAGAGCATGTCGAGGATGATGCCGCCGCCGTCTGCGCTCCTGTAATTCCAGGAGGGGCGCTGGATCGGTTGCAGGTCGCCTTCGAATACCCAGTAGCCGAATTCGCCGCGTACCGAAAGAATGCGGCCGAAAAATCCGGAATCGTTGAGCAATTTGAGTTTCTGCAGACCCGGCAGGAACAGCTTGTCCTGTACGACGCCATGTTTGATGCCGGCCTTTTTGGCCAGCGTGTAGATATTCAAGGCTTCCTTCAGGTTAGTTGCCACGGGTTTTTCGCAGTAAACATGCTTGCCCGCCGCAATGGCCCTGGCCAGCAGGGTGGGGCGCATCTGTGTCGTGGCGGCGTCAAAAAAGACAGTGTCGTCCTTGTTTTGCAGGGCGAGGTCGAGGTCGGTCCCCCAGCGCTCGATCTTGTAGTGCCTGGCAAGATCAGCAATTTTTTCCGCGTTGCGCCCGATCAGGATCGGATCGGGCATCACCCGGTCGCCATTGGACAGCGTGACACCGCCCTGTGCGCGGATGGCGACAATGGAGCGGATCAAGTGCTGGTTCATGCCCATGCGCCCGGTGACGCCGTGCATGATGATGCCAATTCGGTGTTGCGCCATTTCAATTCCTCTCAAGAAAACAAGACTATCAACAGTATTTCCGGTCTGCGGGGAAATTCAGCCCGCTATGGGATCCGGTGCGCTTGAGCGCGGGAATGAAGATTACCTGCCGGAAGAGCTATGCTTGCCACACCTGCTTAATGTTACCAAACGGTTAATTAGAGTCAAATTTAACGGATTCGACTTTTGCTGTCAACGCCGCCTGATGCCGGTCAATGGCAATTCGTCTTCAAAATCGCAATTCATGATGCAAAATGCTTTATTTCATGGGACTAGGGAAATTTCTGTACGTCTTCCCGGTATATTATCGAGCTTCAGTCCTGATCTCGACAGGCGCAGATGAATTGCCTTCAAAAAGCAGTTGCATGTTACTGAGTAGTTAATTAGAATCAATTTCATCGGATGACTGTTTTGCTACCAGCGCTGGCTTCTGTTGCGTGCTGTTACTTGTAGAATAGGATATCCAGTGTTTTTTTGTATGACAAGTGGTGTTTGCTTTACCGGGGGTGCGTGAGAAGTTGTACGCTCTGTTCGGTGATGGCCTGTCCATGTGGTCTGTGGCCAGTTCGCGCTGATCAACGCATCCGGATGTCAATTGATAATGGAGGATCTAACATGCAAAACCGGGGATTTAAAGTTAAATCGTTATTGCTCATGCTGTTTGCCTGGTCCGGTCTGGCCATGGCTGGCGAAATCGTTCTGGGTAACCTGCAGGATCTGAGTGGCCCCACGTCGGTGCTTGGCAATGCCGTTACTCGCGGTGCAGAACTGGCCGTCGAGAAGGTCAATGCCGGCGGCGGCTTCAAGGGCGACAAGATCAAGCTGGTGACCGTTGATACCAAAGGCAATGTCCAGGAAGCCATCAAGGCCTTCAACCGGCTGATCGACCACGAAATGGCGGTGGCCGTTCTCGGCCCACCCGTTTCTAACATCGGTCTGGCCATTGCGCCCATCGCCAATGAGAAGAAGATTCCGGTCGTCGGCAGCTTTATTGACCCGCGAGTTACGGTGCAGGAAAACGGCAATCCTCAGCCATCCATGTTCCTGATCCAGCCGACCAGTACCCAGTACGCCGAAATCATTGCCAGCTATGCCAACGAAAAACTCGGCTTCAAGAAATTCGCGGTTCTCTACGATCAGTCGAACGCTTTTGCCGTTTCCATGCTCAAGCCATTCAAGGCCTATATTGAAAAGCGTGGTGGTTCGGTGGTTGCCGAGGAAACCTACACCAAGAGCGACAAGGATTACCGTGCTCAACTGAACAAGATAAAGAGCGCGGGTGCCGATGTCCTCTACATTCCCAACTACACGCAGGATCTGGTGATCACCGTCAAGCAGGCCAAGCAGATCGGTCTTAATCTGCCGATGGTCAGCGGACTTGATGCGGCGCCTCCCTTCGCCACCCTCGTCGGTGATCCGGAAGCGGCGCACAACATCTATTTCGCCAACAACTTCTCGGACAAGGAACCCCAACTCACCGAAGTGCGCAACGCGTACAAGGCAAAGTTCAATGAAGACCCGATCAACAAAGCCTATCTTGGCTACGACAAGGTGACCGTGATCCTCAAGGCGATCGAGCTTGGCGGTGGCGCCTCGGGCCCGCAGATTATCGCCGGCCTGTCGAAAGTCAAGAATGTGCAGGGCACCACGGGCGTGCTCACGTTATCGGAAAAAACGCACCAGCCGCTTGGCTTGTCGATGGTCATGTACAAGATCGAAAACGGCAAGTATCTCGAAATCGGTCGTTACGTGCCGGAGTCACACAAGTAAACGCTGTGTGAATTGTATTCGGTAGAAGAACCGGGCGCGGCCAGCAATTGACCGCGCCCTTTTCCTGACAAAGGGAAGCCATGCTGCAAAATATTTTCTTTGGATTGTCGCTGGGAGCGGTTTATTCGCTGGTTGCGGTCGGCTTCGCCCTGGTCTTCAACATACTGAAATTCTCGAATTTTTCGCACGGCGGTGTCATGTCATTCACCGCCTACGCAGGCTATCTGGCCTACATCTGGATTTTCGACGGCAGAATCAGCGGCAGTGTGATGTTCCTGGCGGTTGTCCTCACCGCCGCAGTGGCCGGAGCGATTACCGCTGTCGGTATCGAGCGCGTCGGCTTTCGCCGGTTGCGTCGCAACCAGGCGCCAGTGATCTACTATTTCATTTCTTCGATCACGCTCGGCATCCTGCTGGAAAACATCATCACCATTTTTGCCTCCAGCAATTTTTACTCCTATCCGGTTTTCTTTTCCTCCAAGAACATCGAAATTCTTGGCATGTCGTTCTCCGTTGCCGATTTCGTGACCCTGTTGTTCTCCGCAGCGGCACTGGCTATCTTGCTGTTCGTGCTGTATCGAACCAAACTCGGTCTCGCCGTGCGTACCGTATCTTTCGACGTCAATACCGCCAGCCTGATGGGCATCGACGCTGACCGTGTGGTGATGGCCACTTTCGCCATGTCCGGTGCGCTGGGCGGCATCAGCGGCGTTTTTCTCGGCATGAACTATTCACTCTATCCGCAGTTGGGGCAACTGGTGGTCAAGGGGTTCATCGCCTCGGTGATCGGCGGTCTGGGCAACATCACCGGGGCCGTGATCGGCGCCTTGCTGCTGGGCATCGTCGAAGTGGCACTGATCGGCATGGTCGGTTCGGGCTGGATGCCGGCCTGTGTGTTCGTGATCATGCTGGTTTTCCTTCTCGTGCGGCCGCGCGGCATTGCCGGCGTGATCGTGCAGGAAAAAGCCTAGGCCGTCGGGACAGGAATTCGGGACACCTCTATGGATTACATTTATTCGATACTGACCCTGACCGGCATCACCATGATCGGGGTCATGGGTACCTATATGGTCACCGGGCTGACCGGCCAGTTTTCCTTCGGGCAGGCGGCGTTCATGGCCGTGGGCGGCTACGTTTCGGCGATGCTGACATTGAAATTCGGCCTGCCGTTCCCGCTCGTCGCTCTTGTCGGTTCAGCGGCGGCAATGCTAACCGGCCTGTTGGTTGGCATGCCGACGGTGCGCCTGCGGCGGGACTACATTTCGCTGGTTACCTTCGGTTTTGGCGAAGCCATCATCTCCGTGCTCAACAATTCGGCACAATTGACCGGCGGTGCTGAAGGGCTGGTCGGCATTCCCAAGCGCGTCGATCTGCCGCTGGTGATAGTCAGTGTCGTCTGCTGTCTGTTCCTCGTCGCCTGCTACAAGAACTCCAAATATGGACGCCAGTGTCTGGCGCTGAGAACCGACGAACTGGCGGCGCGCTCGATGGGTATCGACGTCAATCGCATGAAACTCGTTACCTTCCTGTTTGCCAGTGCCATCACCGGCTATGCCGGGGTGCTGTACGCCTTCTATTCGCAATACCTTGAACCCGGTTATTACAACTGGACGGTGTCGGCCGAGTGGCTGATCATCGTTTTTGTCGGCGGCATCAACAGCCTGACCGGTGCTATGGTTTCGGCCGTCATCCTGACCAGCCTGCCTGAACTGTTGCGCTTTGCCTCGGCCTGGCGAATTCTCATCTACTGCATCATCGTGCTGCTGATCATCAATTTCCGGCCCAACGGCATTTTCGGCGACTGGGAAATCAGTCGCCTCTGGAAAAAACGCAAGCCCGTACAAGGAGGACTGCCATGACTACGTCTTCCACGCGTGGCTTGCTGCAAGCCACCGGCCTGTGCCTGGCCTTTGGTGGCGTAAAAGCGGTTGAGGATTTTTCCTTCGATGCCAAACCCGGCGAGATCGTCGGCATCATCGGCCCGAACGGCGCCGGCAAGACGACGGTCTTCAACCTGATCACCGGCGTTTATGCGCCGGATAAGGGCAGCGTTGTACTCGATGGCATCGAGCTTACCGGCTGGCGGCAGGATGCCATTGCGCGTCAGGGCATCGGCCGTACCTTCCAGAACATCCGTCTCTTCAAGGGGCTCAACGTTCTCGAAAACGTGATGACCGCGTCTGACCCTTACGCACCCTACAATTTCTTCTCGGCCATTCTTGCCCTGCCGGCAAAACGCGCCGCCGACCGGCAGGCCGCGCAGAAAGCGCGCGAATACCTCGATCTGGTGGGCCTCGCCGGAATGGAGGATGCGCGCCCGGAATCACTGCCCTACGGCCTGCAGCGCAAGCTCGAACTGGCGCGGGCACTGGCCATCCAACCGAAGGTGATTCTGCTCGATGAGCCGGCGGCGGGATTGAATCCCAGTGAAGTCCGCGAATTCATCGACCTCGTTCGCCGTCTGCACGAACGCTTCAATTTCACCATCGTTTTCATCGAACATCGCATGGAAGTGGTGATGAATCTCAGCCACAAATTATTTGTTCTCAGTTTCGGAAAACTTCTGGCCAGCGGTGAACCGGAAGCGGTGCGCCGCAATCCCGAAGTCATTGAAGCCTATATCGGTGAAGAGGAATAAGCCGTGTCCTATCTGACGGTTCAAGATCTCCATGTCTCCTACGGCCCGGTGCAGGCCTTGCGCGGAGTCAATCTGAAGGTGGATGAAGGTTCAATCGTTTCCATCATCGGCGCCAACGGTGCGGGCAAAACAACACTACTCAACACCCTGTCCGGCATCGTCAAGCCCAAGTCAGGTTCCATCCTCTTTAGTGGCAAGCCCCTGCCGGCCAAGGCCTGCAATATCATCCGCGCAGGCCTGGCGCATATACCCGAAGGGCGAAAGATTTTCCCCGGCTTTACCATCGAGGAAAACCTGCTTGCCGGCGCCTACATTGTTCACGACAAGAAGCTGGTCGAGCAACGCCGCGACGCCATGTATGCGCGCTTCCCGATTCTCGCCGAACGTCTCCAGCAACAGGCCGGAACACTTTCCGGCGGCGAGCAGCAGATGCTGGCCATCGCCCGCGGGCTGATGTCCGATCCCGGACTGGTCCTGCTCGACGAACCGTCTCTGGGGCTGGCACCGCTGGTCGTCAAGGCCGTGTTCGAGCTGATCCGCGAAATCCGCGACAAGGGCGGCAAGACCATTCTGCTGGTTGAACAAAACGCCAAGAAGGCGCTGGCGCTCTGCGATTACGCCTACGTGCTTGAAAACGGAGCTATCGTGCTCGAAGGGCAGGGGCAGGAATTGCTGAGCAACCCGGCCATACGCAAGGCGTATCTCGGGGCTGAATAATAGGGTCGACCATTGTGAGTGTCCGGCGACCGATGCGAGCGTACGTCAGGCGACCTGGCGTCGCAGCGCAAGAAGTGCCGCAGCGAAAGAAATAAAGACCATACCGACCACGCGGTCGACCCAGCGGGCGAAGAGCGGACGCAGCAGCAAGGCGCGTGCGCGTGCAGCGACCATCGCATAGCCGAGCAGCGCGCTGAAAGACAGGGTCATGAAAACTCCGGTGAGAATGAAGAACTGGGGTAGTAGCGGGGCGCTGGTGCTGATGAATTGCGGGAAGAGCGCCGTAAAAAAGAGGATGGGCTTGGGATTGGTGACGGCGATGAGAAGAGCTTCACGAAACAACTGGTGTGGCTTCGGCGCTGCAACATTTATTCCCTCTCCGGTCTGTACCGTCATTACGGAAGTCCGGCCCAGCAAGTGTCGCACGCCCATGTAGAAGAGATACATCGCCCCGAAAAGTTTGACCAGGCCAAACAAGACAGCGGAGGACTTGAGCAGCAGCCCGAGGCCAAGCATCGCCGCAGAGGACAGGCAGAAGAGCCCGGAAACATTGCCCAGAGAAGACCAGACGACAGCGCGCATGCCGAAGGCGATGCCATTACGCAGTGCCAGCAGAATGGCGGGGCCAGGGCTGAGAACCGCGATGATGGCGACAGCAGAAAAAGCAAGAATGGTTTCAGGATTCATGTGATTTGCAGATCGAAGGCAGTCAATTCAGAAGCAAGCTGAAGGGATTTGTCGAAGCTCATGCTTCCGTACGGCAAGGGTCATGTTTCGATGGTAGTGCCGCTGATAACGAGATCATCTGAGATGTCAAGCCATAACCTTGAGCTGCTATCTTCGCTCTGCTCCGATGCCGCCTGCATTTCTCGAGCCCTGTCATCGCTTGAGGTTTGGCTACCGACGCGCCAGATCCGTGGAAATAAATCGGAGACATGGGTCCCTTGCGTGATCGCCGCCATCCACCAATATGGATACGCGACTGAGCAATCAGGGCCTCCAGATAGCCGCTGTTCTTGACGGTATTGATGGAAAGTCCGGAAAACTGGGCAATTTCGCGATACGTCAGGGCGCCATAGTGTTCGAGCGTTTCGAGAATCCGGTGCATTCCCGGCGCGTCCCGGCTTGTTTCATCCACCTGAGGCCGGGGAACATCAGCCAGGTTGCCCCGGCTGAAGAGCGGCGTCGAGAACCGACCTTTGACTTTACGCCAGCCACTGACATAGATCAGTTGTTCTTTTCTCAGGGTCTGAATATAGCCGCCGCAGGCGAGAGTGGTGACTCCGACAAACGCTTCCGATGAGATGTCCGAGATCGACATGCTGGATTTCTTCTCGAGCACACGAAGAATGCGTTGCATGGCTGGGGTCGCGCGAAATTCGGGAACGTTCATTTGGTGGTAACGCCGTAATCGAGAAAATCAATCCATGAGCTTAAACACGGAACGACCTGACCGAGGCAGACAACTCCATGGCAAGCCTCTGGAGTTGTTGAGCCGCAGAAGCCGCCTGTTCCGAAGATAAATTATTCTCCTCAACCATCTGGGCGATGTTTTCAATGTTGCGTGCGATCTCGGCACTGGCCTTGCTTTGTTCCTGGAGCGCGCTGGAGATGTCACTGACGACCCCCACCACGTGTTCAGCGCCGGCCTGAATTTCCTTGATCGACTCGCCGGCCTGGTTGGCTAGCGTGGTTCCCGACTTGACCTGACTGACGCCGGCCATCATGCTTTCGACAGCCGATTTCGTTCCCGTCTGGATCTTGACTATGGTCTGAGTCACTTGCTCGGTTGATTGACTCGTCCTCTCGGCCAGTTTGCGGACTTCATCGGCAACTACGGCGAAGCCGCGACCTTGCTCCCCGGCACGTGCTGCTTCGATGGCGGCGTTAAGGGCCAACAGATTGGTTTGGTCAGCAATCTCCTTGATGACACTCACGATTGTCGAGATCTCGTTGGATTGTTGTTCAAGGCCGCTGATGATAGCCGAAGACGATTCGACTGACTCGGCAATCTTCTCCATTTCCGACGCCGCACCATGGATGACTTCGCCACCTTTCTGTGACAGGCCTGACGCCTCTTGCGAATACGTCTTGGCACTTTGCGCGCTATTGGAAATACTTTCTATCCCAACTGTCATTTGCTCGACAGCGGCAGCGGTCGCGCTTGTCGCCTCGCTCTGTTGCGCGGATGCCGCTGCCACCGCACTCGATGTCTCTGCCAATTGCTGCGCCGACTGTCCGACTTGCTCGGCGCTGGCCTGAATAGCCATCACCATCTCGCGCAGCTTGTCGCGCATGGTCTTCATGGAATAAAGGAGACTGTTCGAATTATTCGCCTGAGCGGTGACTTCGACGCAGAGGTTGCCGCTGGCAATTTCCCGGGCGATATTGTTCGCGTAATGCGCGTCGCCGCCGAGGATGCTGTGAACAGATTTCCCGACGATATAGGCGGCAAGAACTGAAACAAGCACGACGATGAACGCGATGGCAAGCGAACTTGTCTTGAGGAGGGACGACTGTGCAAGTGTATCGTTACTGACGCTGACCATTTTCCCTGACTCAGATTCAAACACCTTGCCGATGGCATCGGCATAGGTACGAACGGCTACACGCACGCTGGTCACGAGGAGCTGACTGGCGTCCTCTTTTGCACCAGTCTTGAGCAGTTCGAGATATTTCTTGCGAATGTCGGTGTACTCCTGCCGTGCCTTCAATGTCGCAGCGAGCAGGGATTTACCCGGTTCATTGGTCATGCCCTTTTCGAGAAGATTGAATTTTTCAGTGATTACCTTGCTGTTTTCAGCCATGTCCTCGGCGATGCGCTTGGCTTCGGCACTGTCTGTAATCTGAGCCAGCAGCAAGGTATTCGACCAGTTACGCATGATGGCCAGGCGGATTGTGGCCGCAGCGGTCACCTTCGGATTGACATCATCCGCCATGCGTGAAGCATTCTGGTTAACGCTGTCGCTTTTCAGGAAGACGATGAACGTCATGCCGGCAATCAAGGCAATCACCAAGCCGAAACCCCACGCTAGCAGGGTCGTGATCTTTGCGGTTTTGAACATGCTTTCCCCAACTGTTATGATTGATACACATCAGGAATGATCGAACGCTGAACATTCTATTGGACATCAGCACAAAAGAACATGCTGATTGAGCGCGGAATAAATCGGGGCGACGTACAGACTGCTCGTGGACAATTGTTTTTTTCCACATAATGCAACCGTGAGAACTGACTTCGATAGCAGGACCATTTTTGGAGAACGCATGAGAAAAGTGAAACTGGGCATCGTCGGATGCGGATTTCTGGGAACTATCGTCGTGGACGCATGGCGCAATGGCTTGCTTGAGGACTACGAAATTGTCGGCTGTACGAGCCGTTCTCGCGAATCCGCTGAACTCCTGGCAGAAAACGCGGGATGCATGGCGTGCACTAAGCTGGAAGAGTTGCTGGCATTGGCTCCGGATTACGTCGTGGAAGCCGCTTCTCCCGCCGTGATGAAGGACATCACGGAAAAAGTGCTCAGAAACGGCAGTAACCTGATCGTCCTGTCCATAGGCGCATTTGCTGACGCCGATTTCTACGAAAAAACCAAACAGGTTGCACGGGAGACCGGTACCCGGGTACATCTGGCATCCGGTGCCATCGGCGGCTTCGATGTCCTGCGCACTGCCGCGTTGATGAGCAGCATTCAATCCAGCATTACCACTGAAAGAGGGCCCGCTTCGCTGAAGGGTACGCCCTTTTTCACGGAAAGCCTGATGAATGATAGCGAAAAATCACAGGTTTTTTTCGGCAGTGCAAAAGAGGCCATCGCGCTTTTCCCTACCAGGGCTAATGTGGCCGTAGCCACCGCGCTGGCAACCACCGGTCCGGAAAAAACCACCGTCACCATCCAAAGCGTGCCGGGCTTCAAGGGCGATGACCACCGGATCGAAGTGATCGGCGACGAAATACGCGTAGTCGTGGACATCTACTCCAAAACCAGCGCCATTGCCGGGTGGAGCGTCGTGGCGCTATTACGTAATCTGGTTTCGCCCATCGTATTCTGAGAATGGGCAATTCAGCACCGTGTTCATGCGTGGACCAGGCGCTACGGAATTATTTATACGGCATAAACCGGACGGGAGCCAGGCAGGACTCGGTGGGCCTCTTGAAAATCACTGCCGTTATTGTGCTGCAGGAGCCTCTTGCCAACTGGAAACGAAACGCTTCCTGGCAATCTTCATATGTCGGTGCATTGCCGCCCGGGCTGCTTTCGCGTCTCTGGACTTCACCGCGGCCAGGATCTCGCGGTGCTCGATGATCAACCGCTGCCAGATCGCCTCGGTATGGAAGTGTACTTCCAGTTGCAGGTAGAGAGGCTGTTCGCGCAGTGACCACATCAGTTGCGAAGCCATCGCCAGTGCACTATTCCCCGATGCTTCGGCGAGGGCAAAATGAAAGCGGCGATCATATTCCACATGCTTCGGATCACTTGCCAGACAGCACACCATATCCCCCAGCGCCTGCGACATGGCTGTCACCTGTGCGTCCGATGCATTTCTGGCCGCCAGTGCGGCGACCTCAGACTCGATCAGATCGCGCGCGCTGAGCACATCGAACGGCCCCGGTATCGGTATTCCGCTTGAATTGGCAATGCTGTTCAGCGCGGGTTCAACGACAAACACGCCGGCGCCGCCGCGGATCTCGACTCGCCCTTCAACTTCGAGTGCGATCAGCGCTTCGCGTACGGTTGGACGGCTGACGCTCAACTGCTCGGCCAGCGTGCGCTCGGCCGGCAATCGATCCCCCGGTTTGTATACCCCGGATTCGATTTCGTGGCTTATCTGGTCGGCAATCTGGCGGTACAGGCGGCGGCTGTCAATGGATTCGGTGGGCATGTTTTCTTTCAATCGGCACATACAAAATATCATGTATTTTGCCAGTTGGAAACAAAACGTTCGCGCGTATTCCGTAAATGACGGCGCATCGCGGCGCGGGCATCGTTGGCGTCGCCGCGCTTGACCGCTTCGAGAATCTCGCGGTGTTCGATGATTGCGCGCTGCCAGACCGCTTCATTGTGGGAGTGATCCTGCAAACGAGGAGAGAGCGGATTGACACGCATGACCCACAGTGCCTCAATACTTCCTACCAGAGCACCGTTGCCGGTTGCCTCAGCGAGATTGAAGTGGAAGCGGTAGTCGAATTCGACATGCTTCAGATCGCTTGCCAAACAGCAAACCATGTCACTCAGCGCCCGCGACATTCCTGCGAGCAATTCAGGAGAAGCGTTCCTGGCGGCCAATGCGGCCACTTCGGGCTCGATCAGGACACGGGCGAAAAGCACCTCAGAAGGCCCGGGCAGCGGCAAGTTGCTGATCGTTACGGAAACGTCCGGTGTCGGTGCTTCCCGCCTTTCCAGAACGAATACGCCAGCGCCAGCACAAATGTCGATCCAGCCCTCGATTTCCAGAGCGATCAATGCCTCGCGAACTGAGGGGCGGCTCACACCCAATTCAACAGCCAGAATCCGCTCCGCTGGCAAGCGTCTGCCCGGCCTGAATTCTCCAGTCTCGATGAGGTGGATGATCTGGTCAGCAATCTGACGATAGAGCCGGCGGTTAGCAATCGATTTGATCGGCATGTGTGCAAGTGTGGATGAATCCCGCCAAAGGCGAATTTCAATTTGGCTAGGCCAATACAAGGAACAAATGAAATACCGCACTATTGGCAAGACCAATTAGACTCGCACGTATATTTTCTTGTGTCAAGATCGAAAGATGAAACCCGTACGCACGGAAAACGCAGATACTTGACCGCGAGGCTCCTCGCTATACTGTAAAAAAATAACAAAAACAATCTGATAGACCCTTATTACGGATCATTTCTAGATCATCTGCTGGCTGCCGGTATTGCGGATGCCGGCACGATACAGAAAACCAGAGCGAGCTTCAGGAAATGCCTGGGTGACGAGAGTAGTGCTTGCCAGCCGGAAACAATCAAGCAGGATTGGACTTACCTATAATCGCCTTAAAACTACATAAAACACATAAAAAACAATATAGTAAGATATTTTAAAAAACATTAAAACAGATAAGATGTTAAAAAATAGTTAAAATATAAATAACTTTACAAATAATAAAATAAGTAATATTTTACGAAATGTTGCATTCAAGGTCTTGTCCGTGATGGCGTTCGGCAGGTCCGACAGGAAACAGAAAGCCATCAATTGAAACGAGTAACGCTGCAATTTTTCAACCTCACATTTTCAGGAGTCGCAATCGTGTCAAACGCAAAAAAGTACTTCAAAACCATCAAGGATATTCCTTACATTGCCTTTAACGAGAAGGCCAAAACCAGGTTCATCCTGGGGGATCAAACGCTAGTGAGTTTCATCGAGCAGGAAGCCGGCGCCGAATTTCCGATTCACTCGCATGACTGCGAACAGATTCTCATCATCCTGGAAGGATCTGAAGAACACTACATTGACGGCGAAACCGTCCACATGGAAGCCGGTGATGTCTGCATTCATCCGGCCAATGTGCTCCATGGTGGTCATACGAAAACGGGATTCAAGGGCATCGATATATTTTCACCGCCCAGAAAAGAACATCTGGAGCTGATGGAAAAACACGGGCAACTTAAGAAGTAACCCCATAACTCGAAGGAGGGAATCAAAATGAATAAGACACAATGTCTCATGCTGGCCTTGGCGTTTTTGACAACATCCGCAACCCTGGTAAACGACGTTCAGGCACAAACTCCGGTCAAGATGAGGTTTGGCCACTATGCACCTGCAGGGCATCCCGGTGATCTGGCAGCAAAAATGTTTGCTGAAGCAGTCGCGAAACGGACAAACGGTGCTGTCGTCGTTTCGGTGTTTCCTGACAACCAACTGGGTTCTCCCCCGGAACAGTTGGAGCAGAACATCATGGGCGCCATTGACATGAGCGTGCCGACACAGGGAGCACTGGACAAGTACTCCAAGAAGTTCGCGGTTGTCATGCTGCCCTTCATCTTCAGGGATGCCCAGCACGCTTACAAGGTTCTGGATGGCCCCTTCCTGCAATGGGCTGCGCCTGACCTAGACAAACAGGGGCTTATCTTCCTGTCCAACTGGGAATGGGGGTTCCGTAACTTGACCAATAGCGTTCGGCCGATTAACGCGCCAGACGATGTCAAGGGTCTGAAAATCAGAACTCCGCCAGAAATTCAGTTGCAAGCGGCCATGGAAGCCCTGGGTGGCAATGTGACAAAAATTGCATTTCCAGAGTTGTTCCTGGCCTTGAAACAGGGCGTGGTGGATGCGCAGGAAAACCCGCTGTCTGTCATCTTTCACAACAAGTTTTATGAGGCACAAAAGCATCTGGCGCTCACCAACCACGTTTATAACTCATGGGTACATGTCATGAGCAAAAAAACCTGGGAAAAGCTGACGCCTGACCAGCAAAGAGTCGTCAAGGAAGAAAGCAAAATGGCCGGCGACTGGATGCGTGCCGAAGTTCAGAAGAGCGAGGCTGGTTTGATCAGCCAGTTGAAAGAAAAAGGGATGCAGGTAACAAGCCCGAAGCAAGCCGACTTCAAGACAAAAATGCAGCCAGCCTATGATCGCATCGGCCAATATGCAGGTAAGGAAAACGTCGAAACGTTTATAAAGATGGCCGAGGAAACCAAGTAATTATTATTGGTCTTTGGTAACCCGGCGGCAAATCAAGCTTTCCGCCGGGTTCTCGATTGTTCCGCTATCTCAAGATAATAAAGGGAGTTAAATAATTCATGTTGGCGCTGATTATTTTTGCTGTTCTGGTTTTATTTATGTTTCTCGGGGTAAATGTCGGCGTCAGCATGGGCATAACCGCCATGCTGTTTTTCATCGGACTGGATGAGTTCCAGAACCTGACGATGATTGCCCAGCGCATGTACTCTTCAACAACAGGATTTACCTTGCTGGCTATCCCATTCTTTATCATGGCCGGCAATCTGATGAACATGGGTGGTGTCACCACCCGAATTTTCCGCTTTGCGTCTACGCTTGTCGGCCACACCTGGGGCGGTCTCGCGCAAGTCGTTATTGTTGCCGCAGTCATCATGTCAGGCATGTGCGGTGCTGCAGTCGCTGAAGCAGCAGGTCTTGGCATGCTGGCGATGAAAGCCATGCCGGAACGCGGATTTGATAAAAAATTTACCGCTGCAATCACCGGAGCTGCTGCCACCATCGGGCCTGTCATACCACCTAGCATTCCCTTTGTCATCTACGGAAGCCTTGCAGGAGTATCCATAGGACAACTCTTCATGGCCGGATTCTTGCCCGGGTTCATGATGGCCTTTGTCATGGCGGTTGCCGTGTACTTTGTCTCGAGAAAACGTGGCTATCCCCGTCAGGAAAAAGCTACATTGCGTGAGATCCTGTCAAGTTTCAAGCAGGCATTTCTACCCCTGATGGCACCAGTCATCATCATTGGCGGCATTGTGAGCGGATTCTTCACGCCAACAGAAGCTTCCGTAGTCGCCTGCGTATATGCACTAATTCTGGGCATATTGGTGTACAAGGAAATCAAATGGTCTGACCTGCCACGAATCGGCTGGGAAACCATTCTGTTCACCATCCGGATCATGTTCATCATTTCTGTTGCCGGTTTTTTCAGCTGGTTATTGATCTACCAACGGATTCCACAGGCAGTAATTACTGAATTAACGTCCTTGGGGACCAGCGCCAATGTTGTCATGGCCATCTTCATTTTCGTATTGCTGGTTCTTGGTTGTTTCATGGAAGGCATCGCTGTTCTTGTCATCACCATCCCTGTTTTCATGCCGATTGTCGCGCAATACGGGATAGATCCGGTGCAGTTCGGCGTCGTCATGATCCTTTGTTCAATGATCGGTCTGCTTACACCCCCCGTCGGAATGTGCCTGTACACCATGTCCAGTATCAGCGGGGTCCCTATCGGCGAGCTCAGCTGGGAATTGATGCCTTACATTATCGGCATCACCCTTGTCACCATCGTTTGTGCGTATTCACCAGGACTCGTCCTGTGGATTCCGCGCATGTTCGGCTAAAGCGAAGAGGGAAACATGCACATCTTGAGAATAACGGATCGCGTATTCGGACATGTCCTGCGTTGGGGTAGTGTCACCCTACTGTTCACGATTTTCGTCCTGTTGTCGATTAATGTATTTACCCGTTTCTTCCCCATTATTTCATTTGAATGGTTCGACGAAATAATGGAAATGCTGATTGCCTGGATGGTGTTTCTCGGTGCGGCAGCACTCTGGCGAGAGAACGAACACTTCGCCATCACCTTTTTACCCGAGGCGCTCAAAGGAACAAAAAAGGGCGTCGCGCTGGATATTCTAATCAATCTCATCAGTCTGATATTTATCGGGGTATTTACCTACTACTCCCTCAATATCACCTTGCGCGTTACTGACTGGACGCCAACCATCAACATGCCAAAAGCCATCCTCTACGCCAGCATGCCGGTAGCAGGATTTTTCATGGTGATTTACAGCTTACGCAACTTGGTTATAAGCAGCACAAGACTAATCAAGTAGTGCTCCTGATATTTTGAAAGGAAATTCATTTTGAAAGAACTTCGCTTCCATGGCCGCTTAATCGTCACCGGACGTGGTTCCCTGTCCAGGCTGGAGAGTATTAACAGCAAGCGTGCCTTTGTTGTCACTGGCGGCAAATCGATGTTTGCAAATGGAACTATCGAAAGAATTGAAGGCATCTTGAAGGGGCGGAGTATCGATGTCATGGTGCACTCCGGTGTTCCTGTCAATCCAGGGTTTTTCGCAGTAACCGAAGGGATTGCGGCCATGCGCGAATTCAAACCGGACACGGTTATCGCCGTCGGCGGTGGTGCGGCCATGGATGCGGGAAAACTCATGGCTCTCTTTTATGAGTATGCAGGCCTGGACATGGAAGCCGCCTTTAAATCCGGGTTGCCGCAAACAAGAGAGCTGATCCAGTTGATTTGCATACCCGGAACCTCCGGAACGGCCGCAGAAGTCACTCCATTTGCCGTAATGACCTATGCAGCTGACAAACTAAAAATCGGCGCGAGAACGCCGGCACTGGTTCCTGATCTGGCCATTCTTGACGCTGAAATCACCCTCTCAATGCCCGCTCACGTGGCAGCAGAAACCGGGATTGATGCACTGACTCACGCCATCGAATGCTTTACCAACCCGACAGTAGAAGAATTTTCCGCATGTCTCTCTTCCGGCGTAGTGGAAGGACTCTTTACCCACCTGAAATCTTCGGTGCTGAATGGCGACATCGACTCAAGAGAGAAGGTTCACCACTACCAGTGCATGGCCGGCTGCGCATTTTCGAACGCCGGTACGGGCATGGATCACGGCATCGCTCACGCTTTTGGCGGGCGGTTCAATCTGGGGCACGGCTTGCTGAATGCTGTTGCACTCCCTTATGTCATTCGTTTCAACAGTCGTGACCCATTAGTTCGCGAGCGCTATGCATACCTTGCACGGCGCATCGGGGCAGACGACTTGGCTTTGGCCGTTCTTTCGCTTAATCAGTCCATTGGAATCCCGGCAAGTTTTGCCGCGATTGGCGTACCTGAGGCAGCATTCGAAGAGGAGTTCGAGAGCCTGGTTGAAAACTCGCTCAAAGGATCGACACGCGCCAATCCGGTTCCGGTCACGGTGGAAGATATGCGTGAATTCTTGCGGAAAGTGTATTCCGGCAAGGGTTTAAGTTTTTAGGTAGTCGATGCGGAAAAGACAGTAACCAAAAAACCGTAGCAGGCAATAGCCATTTTTACGAACAGCAGCTGAATAATAGGAGTTATACAAATGAAAC
>JFJP01018718.1_pt1 | contig 18177 bp, 10 predicted proteins | sample 431651 | NCBI WGS metagenome assembly JFJP01 (sample SAMN02602958, study PRJNA72255) | Microbial mat metagenome, whole genome shotgun sequencing project. | biome: fresh water; feature: sink hole; material: water; isolation source: purple microbial (photo- and chemosynthetic) mats found in...
GTACGAAGCCTTCTGGAAGGATGCCGATCCGGCCACCTGGCGGGTCATGACGGGACGCTACTACGCCAACTGCACCTGGCTCGACGCCATGTTCGGACGTGTCCTCAAGGCTCTGGAGGCAAAGGGCTGTCTTGAGAATGCCCTGATTGTCTACTGCTCCGACCATGGCGAGATGTTGGGCGAGCGCTACTACCGCTTCAACAAGTACTGTTTCTATGAATCCAGTGTGCGGGTGCCGATGCTGCTTTCAGGGTCAGCCCTGCCTGCCTATCTGCGCGGCGTGGTGGACGAGCGGCCTGCCGAGCTTGTCGACATCTACCCGACCTTGGCGCGTTGTGCCGAGATCCCGATCCCGGAAGCGGCGCAAGGTCTGGATCTGCTTTCGAGTCGATCACGCTCAGCGGGATTCTGCGCGCTGCATGAGACTCCGGGCGAGGCCGCCTTCATGTGGCGGACAAAGGAGCACAAGCTGATTCTCGTGATGCGGCGGAAGCCCAATGCCGCCGACTATACGCACGAGGATGTGATCGGCGGCGAGTTCTACGACCTCTCCCGAGACCCGAAGGAGTGGGGTAATCTCTACGGAAAAGATGGCAACCATACCCTCATCATGCAGAGGATGAACGCCGAACTGATGGCAATGCTCCCGTCGCAGGCATGCCGTATCAGGTAAAGACGAACACACCTGGAGTCTGCAACGCAGTGGCCGGCTCGGAATCCGGCCCTCCCGTCTCGCGTATATGCTCGGTCTTTGAATTTAATGACTATGCAGTCTGATAAAAAGTGTAGTTATCAGCTGGTGTATTTGTATATAGTCCGGTTCAGTGCCGTTGTGTGTGTGTTTTGTTTTGAACGTGCTTCATATGGGTTGAGATCTATGCGAAGATTCCCGTCACAGCTTCTCGTTCCGCTTTCCATCTTGCTCCTGCTTGCCGGAGCCATCCTTACCGGCGGTCGCAAGGTGCTTGATGCGCAAGGGCGGCCTACGGTCGTCTATGCCCATCCACCCTGCCCACCGGATTTGATGGTCTACTTCGAGGAAGCCTTTACCGCCTTCAGGACGCAGCATCCTGAGATCAACTTCCAAGTCCTGCACATCACGGGCCAGTACGAGGACAAGATCAAGATTATGTTCGCGGGCAAGGTCGCGCCGGACGTCATCTTCATGTACGCCACCGCACTCCCCTCATGGGTCGATCTGAATGCCCTTGAACCCCTGGACGAGCTGATGGCCAGCGACGGCAAGGTGAAACACGATGACTATTTCCGAGCCGCCATGGAAACATTCTCGTGGGCCGGGAAGCTCTACGGTTTGCCGAAGGACGCCTCTGCCGACATCCTCTTCTACAACAAGGCCATGTTTCTGGAGCAGGGGATCCCGTTGCCCACCGGCGACTGGACCTGGGACGACTATCTCGCAGCGGCCCGAAAGCTAACCCGCGACAGTGACGGCGACGGTCGCATCGATGTCTACGGCGCCTCGCAGCCTGAATGGGACCGGCTCGTTATCCAGAATGGCGGAAAGGTCATTAGTGATGACGGGCAGCGCTGTCTCCTTGGCGAGCCGGAAGCGATCGCCGCCTTGAAATGGTGGGCTGCATTGAGAACGCGGCACAAGGTATCGCCAACCCCGGAGGCCACGATGGACACCTCCACCTGGCGGCTCTTCGCGTTGAAACGCCTCGGTATGTTTGTTTCCATGTATCCGTGCGTTCCCATCCTGCGCCGGACCTGCGACTTTGAATGGGATATTACCCTCACGCCCAAAGGTTCCACGCGACGCTATAGCGCTTTTCTCGGCAGTGCCTTCGCGATCACCCGCCAGTCGCAGAACAAGGAAGCCGCCTACACGTTTGTCCGTTGGATGACCTCTGAAGGCATGCGCCATATCATGTCGTTCGATATTCCCTCGTACGTTGAACTCGGTCGTTCCGAAGAGTGGCGTGATGCCACCCAGCCGCCGGCAGGTAAACACGTGGCGGTTGATGTGATGGACTATGCCGGTCCGCCCGCCATCAAGCATCCCGCCTGGTCTGAGATCAATGACGCCATCACCCCTAAACTGGATCAGGTAAACCGCGGCGTCACCACGGTTGAAGAGGCCGTGAGCGGGATCGTCCCCGATGTCAATGCCATCCTGGCCCGGTATTTACCTAATGGGATAGAGTGATCCGGGATAAAACAGATACCAGATGAAGACAAATCATAAATCGGCAATCGGCATTCGGCAATCCTCTCCCCGCCACCTCTCGCCCATGGCGCGTGAAGACCGGCTCACGTTCTGGTGTTTCCTCTCGCCGTGGATTATCGGGTTCGTCCTGTTCGGCGCGGGGCCGATCATCGCGTCTATTTTCCTTTCCTTTACCGACTACAGCCTCTTCAACCGTCCCAACTGGGTGGGACTCGATAATTACCGGGAGCTTTTCCGCGATCCCCTCATCTGGAAATCACTCGGAAATACCCTGTTCTATGTCATTTTCGTCGTGCCACTAAGCACCGCCGGATCCTGTCTTCTCGCGGTGCTGCTAAACCAGAAGGTTCACGGCATTCCCGTCTGGCGTACGATATTCTACCTGCCGACCATTGTTTCCGGTGTGGCCATGGGCGTCTTGTGGCGCTGGATATTCAATCCCGAGGTGGGGCTGATCAATACACTGCTGAGCCCCTTGTTCAAGCTGTTCGCCATCGACAACCCCCAGTGGTTGCTTGACCCCGTGCTTGCCAAGCCAGCCTATATCTTCATGAGCCTGTGGGCGATCGGCGGAGGCATGATCATCTTCCTGGCGGCACTCCAGGGAATACCCAAGGACCTATATGAAGCCGCTGAAATTGATGGTGCCGGTCCGGTGCGTCAGTTTTTCAACATCACGCTTCCCATGCTGAGCCCGGTCATCCTCTTTTCGTTCACCATGGGGACCATCGGTTCGTTCCAGATCTTCGCGCAGGCCTATGTGATGAGCGGACGAGGCCCCGACAACGCAACGCTTTTCTACGTCATGTATCTGTTCGACCAGGCGTTCCGCTATTTCCGCATGGGCTACGGTGCGGCCATGGCCTGGGTTCTGTTCGCGATCGTGCTGATGGTGACGGTCATCAAGTTCAAGGTGGCCAAGCGCTGGGTGTATTATGAAGGGGAGGTGTAGAACGTGATGAGTTGCCGATCATCAGTAATCAGTCCTCCTTTTACGTTTCAGGTTTCAGGTTTCAGGTTTGGAGAAATGCCATGAGCGAGAAAGCCTCACTTCCGCAGCGGGTGATCACCTACACGCTTTTGATTTGCCTCGCATCCGCCATGCTGCTTCCTTTCTTGTGGCTACTGCGCAGCAGCCTTTGTGACGAAGCGACGGTCATCAAGGAAATCGAGTCCGTTGCCGACTTCATTCCTCCTGTCCTGCACTGGGAGAACTTCCCCAACGTCCTGAAGGCGATCCCCCTCCTGATGTATCTGAAGAATACCGTCTTTATCGCGATCTGCGTCATCATCGGTTCGGTGCTATCTTCCAGTCTCTGCGCCTATGCCTTCACGTTCTGCCATGTTCCCTACCGCAGGCATCTCTTTTACTGTGTTCTGGCAACGGTGATGCTGCCGGGCGTGGTCACCATGATTCCCGGCTTCATCCTCTTCAGGGAGCTTGGCTGGATCGACTCTTTCCGCCCTCTCATCGTGCCGGCTTTCTTCGGGAGCGCCTTCGCCATCTTTCTCTTCCGGCAGTTTTTCCTGGGACTGCCGGTGTCCCTGATCGAGGCCGCCCGCATTGATGGCGCCACCCCCCTGCAGATCTACAGGCTCATTGTGTTGCCCATGAGCCGGCCGGTGATTGTGACCGTTAGCCTCTTCAGTTTTGTCGGCTGCTGGAATGACTTCATGGGACCGCTCATCTTCCTCAACAGCAAGGAGAACTGGACGCTGCAACTCGGCTTGAACAGCTTCCGAGGCGAGATCGTGGATCAGACCAACCTGCTCATGGCCTGCTCCGTGATCATCCTCATCCCCGTTATCGTCGCCTTTTTCTGCCTGCAGCGGTACTTTATTCGCGGTGCGAACATGTCGGGGGTGAAGGGATAAGGTTTTAACGAAGGTTCGCCTTGGTACTGTCAAAAATGTATGTGAAGTTATGATGGAGCTCGGTTCACGACTACGGCGACGACTACGGATTACGAGGAGCTGCCTCGATTCGTTTACCGTAGTCGTCGCCGTAGTCGTAAATCGAAATAGAGGGGAAACAGAACGAACATGAAAATGACCACCATCACCGCTACAATGGCCTTGACCAACGCCATTTCACTCACCGCGGCGGAAAAGCCGAACGTCCTGTTCATCCTGGTTGATGACCTCGGCTGGCGTGATACCGCCGTATACGGGAGCACCTTCTTCGAGACGCCCAACATCGATGCGCTTGCAAGAAGCGGGATGCTTTTCACCGACGCCTATGCGGCTAACCCCCTCTGCTCTCCCACCCGGGCGAGCATCCTGACCGGGCAATACCCGCTGCGTCACGGACTGACCACCGCCAGTGGTCACGTCCCTGAGATTGAGCAACACAAGGAGCGTTTTCAAGGACACGAGGAAATTCGCGGCTGCGGACCTTCCTCGCTGAACTATCTTGATCCAAAGCATTTCACGCTGGGAAAGGCCATGAAGGCAGCCGGTTATGCAACCGGTTTCTTCGGGAAATGGCATATGGGCACAGAACCCAATTATTGGCCTGAAAATCATGGATTTGACTATGTCAAGGGCGGACGTGCGCATCCCGGCCCACCGGGAACGAATCCTGCCCGTAAATTTTATCCGCCTTGGAACTGTGACACCCTGGCGCCATACCCTTCTACAGACACCCATGTGGACGACTTCATCACCGATCTGGCCATCGACTACATGAAACAACAAAAGCAGGCAGGCAAGCCCTTCTTTGTCTGCTACTGGGCCTATAGTGTACACGCTCCGTTCCAGAGCAAGCCGGAGCTGATTGAGAAATGGAAGAAGAAAGCCGACCCGAAGAATCCTCAACACTCGCCTACCATGGCGGCTATGATTGAGGTGCTAGACACGAATGTAGGCCGGCTCACGAAATTCCTGAAAGAAAACGGGCTCGACGAGAACACGATTGTCATCTTCACCGCCGACAATGGAGGCAATATGTACGACACGGTGGACGGGACCACCCCCACCAATAACCATCCCCTTCGGAACGGCAAGGGAAATAATTATGAAGGAGGTGTGCGCGTACCCCTGATTGTGCGCTGCCCAGGCGTCAGCATTCCTGGCAGCGTCAATGCCTCCGTTATCTCTTCTGTTGATCACTATCCGGCCATTCTCGAGATGACGGGCCAGGAACTGCGCCCGGCCGACCACAAGGATGGCGTCAGTTACGTGACTGCCTTGCAGGGAAAGCCCTTCGACCGCGGGCCCACCCTTTGCGACATGCCGCACGCGGTACCGGCCACCTACAATATTCCCAATACCTTCGTACGCATGGGCGAGTGGAAGATGTACAGATTCTGGCATGACAATCCTGTGGACCAGAGTCATCGCCACGAACTCTACAACCTTCATACCGACATCAGTGAAACGAATGACCTCTCGGTGACGGAACCGGAGCGGCTCAAAGCCATGAGTGCCGTACTCGATAAATACTATCAGGAAACCGGCGTTCTGGGCTATCACCCCAACCGCAAGTACAACAAACGTTCCGTCGGAAGCTGGTTCCCTGTATCCGGTGACGGCTCGTTGACTGCCAAAGACGGCAGGCTCCTGATCCATGCCGAAAAACCGGGGTACGCCATAACGACCCGCGTCTTACCGCCGGGCGGGAAAGACGGATTCCTGGTCTTTGAGGCCCGCTCCTCATCCAATACACCGTTGACACTCGCCGGCCCCGGAAAGGGCCAGACGATTTCGCCCACAGAATCCTGGCAGGAATATGCGCTCTCCGGATCGCAGGTATTCATCAACGGCAAAACGTTTCTAGTGACATTGGCTCGAGCCGGCGAAGTGGAACTCCGCCATGCCCGGGTGACCACTGCCGATAAGACTGAAATGATGCGTTACACGTTCTATTGAAAAGGAGATGAGATGATGAAATCAATGCTAACAATAAAGAAGGCGGCTTTTATGGTTGTTCTACCCCTGACGACATTTTGCTGTACGGCCTCTGGCATCACCAACGAGGCACCGGTGATCGGGCACGGCCTGGTTGGATTGCGGCCACTGCCAAGGGTTGATGCAGACCGTAGCGGGAGTCACGGCGGATCCTGGGCGGGCATGCCGACCTATGAGGATCAAAAGGGAAACTATCCTTTTGTCGCCGAGCATCTGGATACGGTCAAAGGCTGGCTGGATGGTGATTTCAAAACCAAAACCATGTTCTTTGAGTATTACTGGGGGCTGGATGCGAAACGCGACGATCTCGATCCTGAGAAGAACGGGCTCATAAAGGAAATCCGCAATTGGGAATCCAAAGGCGGCGAGATCGAGCATATCCTGATCTGCCGCGAGTATGACCTTGCCATACACAGGGGGCACAAAGACGCTACGCCAGGCCCGTTCAAGGAAGACACGCGGATCCTCTTCGAAAAGGAAGTTGATGATATCCGCGCGATGTTCAAGAATGCCCACAAGCAAGGTATCCTGAAGCACGACAACTACAAACTCATACAGATGGTCCAGCATCCGTCATTCTTTGCTGACGACAATAGGGTTCATCCGATCATCGCGAAAATGGAAGGCGTCTGCCTGGAGGTGCATCAGTTCAACCGTCACTGGCCGCTTGAAAAAGGCTGGGTGAAGCCCGAACCCGTCATCAGAGGCGCGAAGTGGACGCTCGCCGAGGGCAAGGAATATATTTTCTACTACGGTCCGATCCGCTGGAAGGGAAAAGTCTACTATGAATTCCTGGAACGGGACTGGCTAGAGAAATACTGGAAGGCAGGCCTTCCGAAACATCACCCGAAGATGCACTACTACCTGAACCTTTTCCCGAACGAGGATGGCCGCGGGCGGCCTGTCGGCCCAGAGTCCGATCCGCATTCGATCCTGGGTTTTACCAAGTGGCTGATCGAGGAAATCAAGATGAAGGGGACTGAATAGTGGAAAACGTTCATGTGCTGGAACAGGGACTGATAGAAACATGAAAGTATCTGTTGCTAATTGCTTGAGCAAATCCCTTCCAATCATTTGCCTGCTCATATCAGCATTGAGTGCAAACGCGGAGGATCTCAAAATGGAACTGGACATTGGAACAGGCAACCACGTTAGTGCAAAGGTGTTGGATAACGGGGAATACCAGATTACCACGACAGGTGGTGACCCGTTTATTCTTACCAAACCATTCAAGTCCAACTATGACCCAAACAAGGAATATGTCTTTTCGTTTGAATATTTCTGCATCGAAGGTCTGGACAGTATTCAACTGTTCTATGCCCCTCCGGTTAAGGAAGAGCAGTCGGCGCATGGTCCGGAACTGCTTTCCAGTGAAGGGTGGACAAGCTACGCGCTTAACATCAAGGCGTGCCAGGAGCCGGGGAGCTGGCGTGAGGGTTACACGCAGTTCCGCATCGATTTCGGCAGTCAATCGGGACGAACGATTCATCTGCGCAATATCCAGCTGCGCGCTCCCACGGATGGAGAGCTGAAGGCGGCGCTGGCCGCCACGCATGGCAATAGCAAGGTGGCTGTTTTTGACACTGCTTTGCAGGCCATGGTGGCTACAGGCTTTGATGCCCTCATCGCACGTGTAGAGGCCTCCGATTCAAGCATCAAGATTGCGATGGAGGCAAAAGGACAACTTGGCAACCTGTTTCTGTGTGAAGTTCCATTCTACCAGTCACCGGTCGGTCGCACCGAGTTCGTATGGCAGGAGGCGGTTCCGGAGCTTAAAGGCACTCACACGGTTGAAGTCAAACGGTTTCGCGGCGATCATGATCGAGTCTTCTCCAGCTGGATCCTGATGCGCAAGACCCCGGCAGGACTCATGCCAGTTTCGCACCAGCGTTTTCCGGATCGGATCCCGGCGCAGTGGTCGCTGACACGCGACCGGCCGTTGTCGAAAAAGGGCACGAGCGGCTTGGACGGCGGAAACCTCTTTCAATTCGAGGATTACAAGAAGCTTGGCATCCACAACACGACCCAGAATATCGTGTTGACCCAGTTGGTTCTGGCCAATCCGGAGGCAGGCACAACACCGCACTCCTTCAACGGCACCACCGTCCATATTCGCAACGACCAGGTGAAGGCGCTCGACCGGGTCATGCAGGAAGCGGATCAATTGAAGATCGTCGTCTCATCGATCATCCTGATCCCCAAGAACACGCCCATGAGCCATCCCGATTGTGCCCCGGCAGGAATCTATGCGATGCCGAACGTCGTGGAGGAGAGTGGCTGGAGCATCTATGCTGCCGGGCTTGATTTTCTGGCCCAGCGTTATATGCGGCCGGACCGCAAGTATGGCAGGATCACTCATTGGATCCTGCACAACGAGGTCGACGCAGGATGGATCTGGACCAATGCTGGCGACAAGCCGTTATACACCTATCTGGATCTCTACTACCGCTCGATGCGAACGGCCCAGTCGGTGATCCGTCGCTATGGTGATGCAGGTGATGTCCTTATCAGCCTGACTCACTACTGGACCATTGCCCACAACTCCAAGTGCTACAAACCGAAAGACATGGTTGATCTTCTGGCAAAGCGCTCCTCTCAAGAGGGTGATTTTGACTGGGGGCTTGCCTACCATCCCTACCCGGAGAACCTGCGTGATCCGCGCACTTGGCTTGACAAGAGCGCGACTTTTGACTTTCAAACCAAGCGCATAACGCCAAAGAACCTGGAAGTCCTGGATGCCTACATGCGACAGGAAACCATGCTCTATGATGGCAAGGTCCGCACGATCGTGCTTTCCGAGCAGGGGTCGAATTCGCCGAAACACGACGAAGAGAGTTATCGTGATCAGGCGGCGGGACTCGTCTATACCTGGCTGAAGTTCAGGGACCTCGATTCGATCGAATCCTACGTTCATCACCGGTGGATGGATCACCCGCAGGAAGGTGGTCTCAATCTTGGCTTCCGGCGCGACAGCAAGAGTACCGACCCGGAAGAGGGTAAGAAACCCGCCTGGGAAATCTGGCGCAAGCTGGGGACACCTCAAGAGGGCGAGGCCTTTGAATTTACCAAGCCAGTAATCGGCATCAAGGACATCTCGGAAGTCCGCTTCCAGGGAATGATCATTGAAAATAACCAATAGCCAGCGTGGGAGCCTAGTATGAGCATGAAGAATCTGAAAGGACGCCGATCCATGACCCATCGCCTCGGCATCCTTGCCGTCGTGGCAATGCTTGCGACTTGCAGTGCCGCTACCGCCGGGATTTTCGACTGGGGCTGCCATGCACCTGAAGCCCTTCCGCAGGTGACGGTGCGCTACGAGGACGCAGCCAGGAATACGCTGATCGTCGAGGGTGATCGCTACCGAGCGAAAATCCGTATGGCTCCGGTGGCGATCCTGTCATTGGAAACGGATAGCGGCAACCAGATAACGGAACCGATTGTTCCAGGTTTTGTCGATAGTAAAGGTGTCCATTACACGCCCCAGCGCTCGGGAATCCCCACATGGAAGACCTATCAGGGTCAATCCTATAAGCCGGCGCTCAGCGTGGCCGCCAGGGTCAATGTCTGGAATGCCGGGCCTTATTACTGGGACGCCCATATCCTTGACATCCCGCTGGTCACCGCTGATGCCGCCGAAAGGGAATCGTTTCAGGCAAATGAAACCGTGGAAGCGTGGGGGTTCGACACCGATACGCAGGGCTGGGGAACCGAGGCAAATGACTGCGCCGCGCCCGATGTCCGCGATGGCCGGTTGACCGTGCAATACGATGGCGTAGATCCTTGGTTCGTGTCCCCGGTGATCAACAAGCGCGGCCCATTCCTGGTTCAGATGCGCCTGCGCTCAACACAGTCAGGGAAAGCCCAGCTTTATTACGCCACCAAGAAAAAACCGTTCGGTGCCGAAACCTACATCTCTTTTGAGGTCCAAGGTGGCGATGCCTGGCAGGACATCACGATTCCGGTACCGATCAATCCGACATTCATGCAGCTTCGTATTGATCCCCCTGGCAACCGCGGGCGTATCGAGTTTGAACATATCGAGCTCAAAAAGATGGAACTGTCCATTCCTGACAACAATACCGTTGTCCGCGGCGAACTTGTCTTTCACGTCTTCGCCGACCGACTCAACATAGAGTTCCGGGTCGATCCCGAGGCGACCGGTGTCAACCCCGTGGCCACCCGCTGGAATCTGGAAGCTCCCGGCTTGAAGCACGCGATAGTGGAGGGCCGTCCACTTACACAATTTGGCGACATTGCGCTCCTCGGCCTTCCCGGGCAGGTATACAAAGAGGGCCATCTGGAGGCCCCTCTGGAATCGTCGCCTGCGTCGGGGCAGGTTCCCCGTTGCTGGTGGGTGATGCGTCCATCGGCGAGCGCGCCATCGCTGACTGACCTCTTCCATGAAGAATTGAACCCCTTGGACGCAGGCAACTTCACCGTGAAATACGGACGTTATCTGGGCTACGATGCCGCAGCGGGGCTCCACACCATCGATGCCCTGGCCGAGGGCTTCGAGTTCAATTCCGCCTACGATAACCCGAATCGGCGGATCGAGATACCCGTGACGATCAAAGGTGATGATAGTAACCGGCGACTCATATGCAAAAGCATCAGTCATGTCGGTATGCTTCCGGCAACCGTACTGGCCGATGTTAACGGCTTCATGCTGCCAACCCCCGTCCTCTCATGCAAGAATTTCGCTGGCGAGCGCGAGGAGCCCGACGACAGCGGCTATGGCAACGCCTTCTTCCCCATTGATCTTGCGGCCAACGAGGAGAAGCGCTTCCAGATCCTGCACCTGTTCCAGAACTGGGGCGACCACATGCTCAAGCAGGTTTCCTCCATTCGCTTTTTCCATATCTACTGGCATCTCTCCACCGGGGTTTCGGAGACCACCTGTTTCACGATCCCATCCATGAAGCTGAATGGCGTCTGGGTGCGTATTCCGGACTACCGTCCCTACAGCGGCCCGTTCTGGAAAGGACAGCCGCAGCATGACTGCGAAAGCTGGCCAGGATTCCTGCAATACCAGGGCGACAACGGTGAGGTTCGCCTAGTCTACGATAAGACGGTCTTCGAATCCATAGCGCCGAACCTAGCCCTGTTCACCATGCATTTCACAAGCAGCGATGGTGCCGCCCGGGCCACGGCCAGGGTGATGGAAATCCCCCAGGGTGATGAATCGCGAACCTTCCTTCAGCTTCGCTACGACTTCGATAAGGATGTCGTGATCCGGGGCGATGCACGCGACACATTTCGCTGGCTTAACGTCAACGATAAGCAATTACCACAGTCCCTGGTCTATATCGACCGCGATGGCAAGGCCGTGGCCGAACCCATCCGCGCGGGGGGGCATCAGGCTCTCGGACGGGAGTTTGGAACGGAATTCCCGTTCGTCGGAACCCACGGTATGCCCGGCAAACAGGGCGCGACATACTACAGTTCGCTGGTGCTTCTGCGCGGTTTCAGGGCGCGCTTGGGTGGCGTGGATCAGGAGCGCGCCTTCTTCTCCGCCCAGTATGGGGCGCAGAACGGCAACTACTGGCTTACACAACAGGCGCAGGATCTGGTGATCAAGGCGGGTGATTACATCGAGGCCGAGATCATGCTGCTTCCACATGCAGAGGGCACCGAGCCGCTGGTCGTTCCCGATCGGGAACGACGATATTACGGGACAGAGGGGCCGAGTGCCAAGATCAAGACCGGGCGGCTGTTCGAAACGTTCCCGGCAACGGTGGTGGCGGAGAACGAGGTGGTGGCCCTTTCCATCACAGGGGGCACCGAAGCCACCCCGATCATTGCGAAGGGATTCGACGATTGGTCCGTGCCGCTTCTCTGGGTCAATGGTCAATGGCAGAACCAGCAGTCCCACGGCGGCGACGGCTACCAGGTCAACCCCGATGATAACGGCAAATACCGCTTCACCTTTCTGGTCAAGCAACGCCAGGGTCATCCCCGCGACGTCGTGGTCACTCGTGCATCGTGCAGTACCGGAATCAGCCGGGTAATCGATCGTTCCGGTTATCCCGAACTCACTACCGATGCCGACGAGGGGGCGTTTTCTCTCCGGGCACCCGCGCAAAAAGGTAATGATTCCAAGGAGACTGACTTTTTCCCCATGTTTGCCCCCGGACTGAACAGGATCATGGCAGACGCTCCGGCAACCTTTTTCACCGGGAGCGCCAAGCGTGTACGCCAGATCCCCCTGACGGTGGATCCTGCGGGCAAGACGGTTGAAGTCACCGTGTCCCGTTACGACGAACGGACGATGGAACTCGTTGTCTCCGGCGCGGCCATGCTCCAATTCAACGCCGTTTCCGGAAGCGCCACGTACCGACTCACGATCAATGGCAAGAAAACCATCCATCAGATGTCTCCGAATCAGAACGTGCTGAACGCAGAGATCGGCGAGGGGACGCACAAGGTCGTTCTGGAATATGCCGGAAGCCAATTCAAGCGTGACGACAGGGAGAGATGAGCGCGAGGCAGCAAGAGTACCGATCCGCATCCAGCATTGGAGCATATTATGAGTGCACACATAAATATCCGACTGCAAGCAAGGTTCATCAAGCATTACCTCGGCGTATTCCTGCTTTTTCTCGCCATCGCGAGCCCGTGTTTGGCTGCTCTTGATCTTCCTTCCATTTTTTCAGATGGCATGGTGCTGCAGCAGAACAAGGCGATCGCGGTGTGGGGGATGGCGGAGCCTGGCGCGAATGTGACCGTCTCGTTTGCCGGACAGAAGCAGACGGCCCTGAGCGAGAAGAGCGGCAAGTTCATGGTACACCTCGATGCGATGAAGGCCTCGGGAACCCCATGTGTCTTGACGGTTAGCGCCAACGAGGAAACGGTGGAAGTGAAGAATGTTCTCGTCGGCGAGGTCTGGCTCTGCGCGGGCCAGTCTAATATGCGCATGAGCGTGGGCGGCGTGACTAACGCGATGGCGGAAAAGGCGGCCGCCAACTATCCCGCCATCCGCTTTTTCACAGTGCCAGCTATCGGGCATAAGGAACCGCAGTCGCTTGTAAACGCAGGCTGGAAGGTATGCTCTACGCAAACCGTTGGCTCCTGCACCGCGGTTGGTTACTTCTTTGCACGAAAGCTGCACCAGGATCTGAAGTTGCCAATCGGACTCATCGATATCTCTTATGGCGGCGCAACGATCGCTACGTTCATGGATGCGGAAACGGTATGGCATACGCTGGCAAACGCTCAGATTTACAAGAGTGACAAGTCTTTCTTGGATAAGAAACCGCCGTTTGTGCAGGGCGTATCCTCCTACTGCTACAACGCCATGGTCCATCCGATCATTCCATTTACGGCCAGGGGCACCATCTGGTACCAGGGGGAGGGGAATGCAGGGGCACCGGCAGAATACATCAACTGGTATCGGGATTATGTGCTCATGATGCGCAGGAAGTTCTTGGATCCTGCGATGCCATTCTATCACTTGCAGGATATGAAAAACCACAGCCTGAGGTCTGGGCCCGCTTCCGGCTGGCGCAGGAAAAAGCGCTTGAATTGCCGAATACCGGCATGGCGACCGCCATGGATGTCGGCATGAAAGACAATATTCATCCGGTGAACAAACAAGATGTCGGACTCCGGCTTGCACTGTGCGCACTTAACAAGACGTATGGTAAATCTGATGTGGTTGGCGAGGGGCCTCGCTTCAAGTCACTCAGGAAGAACGGATCGAAAATTGAAGTCACTTTTTCTGGTTGTGATGGAGGGCTGAAGCTGAGCGGAGGTTTTGGCGGATTTACCGGTGTTCTAAAAGATGGAAATTCCGTAGCCCTTGATGGAAAGATCACGGGAAATGATTCGGTTGAGATCGACCTTGCCGGCCTGGACATCAAGCGCTTACGCTATGCGTATGCGAACTATCCCGTCTGCCCGCTGATCAACGGTGCCAATCTTCCCGCCCTGTCGTTTGACCAACCTGTTGAGTGAGAATTATGAATATTAGAACATCAAAAACTGTTGATGCAAAGGCTTGCCGCTTTTGGCTGCTCGTCATGACGGTCCTGCTGTTTCTGGCTAAATCAGAATCCATGGCAGCTACGAATACCCTGTTCAATTACGAGTTCAGTACGGCAGGAAATGCTGAAGGCTGGACGGCTGCAGGTGCTGCCGTTAGCGTCAGCAATGGCCTACTCAATGGAAGCATTAGTTCTGGGGATCCGCAGATTCTGCACACTGGTTATTCATTCCCGGGAAACTCATCGACCGGAGTCCTGATCCGCATAAAGAGCAGTGATAACGGCAATGCAGAGCTTTTCTGGGCAAGAGTGGGAGACGACAACTATACTGCAGGAAAACGAGTAAGCTCAAACTACACAGGCAGCGGCTCATTTCAAACCCTCTACTTCAAATTGGAAGGACTCGCGGAGTGGGATGGACAGACCATCACCCGGCTTCGCATAGACCCGCCCGGCGGCGCGGGCGCAACATTCGAGATAGACTGGATTCGCGTGTTGGCGTGGGTCGATACGACCGACGATGACGGCGACGGGCTGATCAACATCGATGACCCGGACGACAACAACGATGGAGTCTCAGATGCATGGGAAAGAGCCATGAAAGACTGGCCAGGCAGCGTGTCTTTCGACTTTGACAGCAGCGGTGATCTTGAAGGATGGTACACAAACAGTAATCTGGCAATCCTATCGCACACTAACAGTATTCTTACCGCTGCATCGACGGGCAGCGATCCGCAGTTCTACAACACCCAGATGTACCTACAGTCAGGGTTGTTCGACGGATTGGCAATCAAGCTCACAACAACGAATTCGGGAAGCGTTCAGCTTTTCTGGGGCAACAGTGTCAGCAACAGCTTCAACGGCGTGCGAAGCAGTAATGTTCTTGTGAGCGCCAGCAGTGATGCCCAGACCATTTACTTTAACATGACCAATGCCCCCGGATGGAAAGGTCATGTCATTACAAGGCTCAGAATTGACACCGACTTGCCCCAGGGCCGCCCGTTCAAAATAGATTGGATCCGTTTCTCTAACGGCGACTACGACCGCGATGGCATTCCTGACATCGTTGAAGGGGTCGACGACATCGACGGCGATGGAATACCAAGCTTTATGGATCCTGACAGCGACGCAGATAGCGTATCGGATCGCGAAGAGTCAAGCCGTGGCTGGAATCCCTTTGACCCGGTCGAGTCCACTACGCATTCCGACACTGACGGCGTGCCGGATGCCGCCGAAATCGTATCCGGGACAGACCCCTACGACAGTAACGATTTCACGTCTGCCGATATCGCGGCATCGAATGCAACGCATGTATCTGTTGGCATAAGCGCAAGGGCAGGTCGATCCTACAGCCTTGAATATTCAACCAACTTGACCTCAGGGGTATGGACTCCAACCAACAATATATGGCATGCAACAGCCGATCAGTCTCTGAGCTGGAACGTACCTGTGAGTACCTCCGCCGTTCAGCAGTTCTTCCGCCCCAGTATCTACGGCATGATGGGGGATCCTCTAACATACACTACAAATTCGCCGACAGACGAGAACGGCACCGGCGGAAATGGCATTCTCGACAACGGCTATATTCGACTCCAATCCGGCGCCGGAAACGGCTGCTCATTGACTGGCTTTTCCGTAGCCGGAGGCACAAGTATTATCAATATTCATGATCAGGGCCGATTGATCCAGCAGAGCTATTATGCCGGCAGCAACCTCACTCGTTCCGGCCAAAGCCCATCATGGACAAATTGGCCATGGAATCCGATCCAGGGGGGCGACGCATCTGGGAAGCCTTCGGAGGTTATTGAGGTTGCTTCCCTGGAATTCGGTGGTTCCGTCTTTACCCGCACAATTCCATTGCTTTGGGACATGACCACGGGGGAAAAGGGAAAGTGCGTAATGGACCAGTGGAATGAGTTTGAGCCGGGCATGTCGAACGTGGTCCGCGTGACATGCCGCTTCATATCCGACCGCGACGAGGGGGACATCTGGGGCAGCGCTATCCCCAAACACCAGGAACTACCTGCCACGTATTTTATTCGCTCATTTTCCAAAGTGGTCTCCTATACGAACAGTGCACCCTGGACGATGGCCTCGACCAACCTGCTGGCGTATGTACAGGGGCCCCCATGGTTCAGAGCCTACCCTACTGAAGGCTGGATTGCACAGGTTGATCCGGCAAATGATATTGGTATCGGTCTGTATAGCCCTGTCTCTGATTCTGGATGGTGGTATGGTGCGGCCGGCAACCCACCCGGCGGTCCTGCAAACAGCCAAACCATGCATATGGCGCCACTCTCAACTGTTAGGCTCGATCGGAAAAGTATTCTAGTCTACCGCTATTGGCTGATCTACGGAACTCTCACACAGATACGCAACCGGGTGTATGAACTTCATAACCTGTACCCAGACGGATGAACCTTGCGGTATGCGATACTGATCAGGCAAATCGAAAAGAATGACAATGAAAGAGAATATCGTGAAATCATACAAGACCTGCTTCGCTCTATTGGCATCGCTCTTATTGACTGTAGCCGGTACGTTTGCCGACAATCCGATCATTCCGAATCAGGGTGTGTGTGATCCCCACATACGTATCTTCAACAACAAGGCTTTCTTGTTCTCCAGTCATGATTTTGGAAAGGGTGAAAAGATCTATAAGATGGTTGACTGGCAGCTCTTCTCCTCGTCTGACCTGGTAGCCTGGAAAAAGGAATTTGTCCTCAGGCCGGAGGACACATACATCGGCCCTTGGCATGAGTGCTACGCCCCGGATGGCGCCACACGTAACGGCAAATACTACTTCTATTTTTCCCAGCAGCAAAAGCAGGCAGGGGTCGCCATCAGTGACAAGCCGGATGGTCCTTATGTCGATGCGCTGAAGAAGCCGCTGCTGCCCGAAAAACTTACGCCGTCCGCAGAATACGATATATCCGTTTTTACGGACGACGACAAGGCTCGTACCCCTTACATTGTGTGGGGATACACAGTGGCAAATAAGGACTACTACATTGCCCGACTCAACGAGGACATGATTTCACTGGCCGAGGCTCCAAGGAAGATCGTCATTCAAAATGGCTGGAAAAACGATGCGCCCGCACTGCATAAGCACAACGGTATCTACTACCTCAACGCCCACGGAGGATGCTATGCCACAGCCACCAATGTTTACGGCCCCTACACTTCCAGAGGGCTGTATACAAAAGAGTGGTCCGATCACGGTAGTTTTTTCACTTGGAATAATCAGACCTTCCACCCCTATGGAGTACGGGAAGACTGGAAAGATCCTTTTTACCGAACCACCAGGATGACTTATGCCCACTACAAGGACAACGGCGATATTGTGACCGATGACTTTATCGGCGCAGCCCCCCTGGGAGTTGGTCAGTATGATCCCACCTGGCTGCGTACAGAAGCCGAGTGGTATTTCGCCGCCAGTGATGGGCTGGATAAACGTGAGATCCCGGGTGGCTTTGAAATCAGAGGCATCACAGATGGCTCGTGGCTGAGATTTCCTAAAGTACAGCAGATGAGCGAGGGCATGTCGCTGAATATCCGTGTTTCCTCGGGAAGCAGCGATGGGGGTACCATTGAAGTCAGACAGGATGACCCAGACGGTCCATTGCTTGGCTCCGTTACTGTACCGGACACCGGAGGATGGGAAGCCTACCGAACCGTGACGACCACGCTCAAGAACAAGGCCGGCACCCAGGACCTTTGCTTTGTTTTCAAGGGCAAAGGAAAAGAGCTTATGCGTCTGGACTGGTGGAACACCGATCAGTCCGTGGCGGATACTGATCCAGAATCCCGGCTTGAGGCCGCTTCGGTTCCCATTGAACTGGATGTGCGTCAGTCCAATCAGACGGAAATCAAGGCGTTGGACGGGGGTGGATATGATATCAAGACGATCGGGGAGGATCCGTACGTCATGTGCCAGCCCATTGCAGGGCCGTATGACCCTGTTCAACAATACATGCTGTCGTTCGACTATGTCTGTGCTGAAGGACTGGAGCCCGTACAACTTTTCTATGGTCCCCCGATTTGCGCGGAGCAATCGGCAGTAGGTCCTCAAGTTCCTTCGAGTGATGGCTGGAC
>JFJP01006122.1_pt1 | contig 18175 bp, 18 predicted proteins | sample 431651 | NCBI WGS metagenome assembly JFJP01 (sample SAMN02602958, study PRJNA72255) | Microbial mat metagenome, whole genome shotgun sequencing project. | biome: fresh water; feature: sink hole; material: water; isolation source: purple microbial (photo- and chemosynthetic) mats found in...
ATGTGCTGATCGTTGTTGACTCCCTGTGCGTTACCAAGACTGCCAAGCGAGAACATTGCAACCAGATGGTTTATTGCCGGACGGTCACCATCAAGCACAAGCCGGCCTAACGCATTGGCGTTGATCTTCCCAACCAAAAAGGTGTGATCAAAAAACCGAGATGCCCAAACATTCGGTGTGATTGGCATGGCTGCCGGGACTAAACTGGCTGGCACAAGGCGGACCGGATTGGAAATCAGTACACCTGCAGCCCGCGTGCGCTCAATAACTGCCATCACGGCATCCCAATCGCTGCCACTTGGAATCAACGGTCGAATCAAGTGGTGGCCGACGACAACACCATCATGCAATGCATGAGCCCCTGACAGCGCCGAAGCATCCAGACGAAAGATGCTCTGCCACGGCTCGGTAATTTGCACCTGGCTGCCTGTGACGTCCAGAACGGCATTCTCAATGGCGTAGCGATTGGATTTTGCTCTCAGCGTCTCAGCCACGATGGTGGCCAGATACGAGGCATCCGCCTGCCCAGATCGGCGCGTTACTCCGAAGTAGCTCCCCCACAAGTCAAGCCAATCGTCATCTGCACTGTGTAGCCTGGCCTGTTCGAGCGCTTGCGGAACAGCGTACCAAGCGCTCTGGACCTCGGTGGCATATCCTTCTAAAAGACCCCAAAGTGCGGACCTGTATCCATAAATGGAGTTTGTGTACTGACTTTCTCTGCCGGCGCCGTCCATAAGAATCAGCGCGCTGGAATCTACGGTGTCGGCATTGATTCGGCTTACTCGGACTCCTACATCCATCAACCGGCACACAACATCCCACACCGTACCGACGCTCTCCAGGTTTATGCTGGTCAATACCGATCCAGCATCAGTGCTGACAACAAGCTGCCGATTTTTGACATTCCAGGCCGCGCCGTCAGGATGCCAAATCTCGAACGCCAGTATCGGATCGGGGTCTTGATTGAACCCGCTGTAGAGATGACTCAGCAGCTTGTTACGCATTTGACACCCATGTCACTGTGACAGCGCCAAGCATGAGGCGCTCAAACTGACCGCAAACTGAATTGTTTGTATTGGTCACGTTACAAGTCATGACGTCTGGTAGCGACAAAACCGCGCTGGTGATGGCATCAACCCGCAACACGGACCCTGGGGAAACGCCTGCAACAACCCGCGCCAGCACTGTCGTGATATTGCTGATCATTTCGGCTGTGTTTTGAGCAACACTCCTGGTGGAAACTGACAACCCAATCGGAACAACTCGTTCCTGCATCGGCAGAACAGTGACTGACACACCGGCAGGACGGTAGCCGTTAACTCGTCTCCCCGTTGCTGGGTCAACATAGCCATCAATTGCACCTTGCACCTTTGACAACAAAGTCAATGTAGGCGCCCCGACCGAGCTTGAAACATAAACCTCAAGTCGCCCGGCGTGTTCATCAATGCCGATACGGGTCACATACTCCTGAACAGCCCCTGCGGAAGAAAAAACCTGAACAGACTCAGCCGCAAACCGGATGGCATCGACCGTGCCGCGAGAAATCGACAGAATGAAGCTGTTGAATCTTGTCTTTCTTTCGACTTCGCTCTCTGCGTCTTTCCCGCTGACAAAAGGCAAATTTGTGAGAGTGGCGCCGGGTGGCAATAGAGACTCGCTGTCTGTGATCTCGTTGGCGGCAATGTTTCCGGCTGTACCAGCAGTGGTGCAAGCCACAGGAATCACGACCTGCGTATCGCCAACCGCAATCGATAGCGACATGAGTGACTGGAAAACAAGCCCTTTTTGTGACACTTCAAAGGACGCCCCTTCAGGGATAGACACAGCAGAGACTGCGGCCGGAAAACTGACAGTCAGCACACCAGCAGCAGGCAGCGCTTCAACAATGTCAAAGTCAAACGCCTTGTAAATGGCAACAGGGATGGCGTCCTGCAGCCCGAGGTACATTTGCAAATACAGCTCTTCAATCTCTACCGCAGGAGACTCCATTAAGGTGCGAGCTACCGCGCCAACAGAAAAGTCTGTGATTCTTGTCTGAGAGGCCCGTGACACGTTGATCAGCGAGGCCACGATGGACTGGAAGTTTTTGATTTGAAAACTCATGCTGGCCCTAAATTTCAAGTTGAAGTTGCAGCGCCGTGCCGTCAGTGGCCAACGCTGTAATCTTGATCAGAACAGCATCGTCCTTGGGTGTCGCGGTACTGTCCGACACGCCTGCCACACGCGGATCGGCCATCAATGTCTCTTCGCAAAAGCGCAATATCAAAAGATGGATGTTGCCGTCTTGCTTGTGCCCTTTAAGACGGCCGGCAGCATTGCCATAGCGGGGATGGAATGGCAAGCATCCTATGGCGTTGTTCAAGCGCAATTCAAGCGCCTGCTTCAAATTTGGAATGCCGCGCGCCAGATTCAAGTCGCCAAAAACATCAACTGTTAAATTCCCTTCTTCTAGCGCAATATCAGCCCCAAAGGCCTGCAGCGAAGATACCCCTGTTGATAAATCGGAATTGGATGAAGGGACTTTGATTGGATTTCCGTACAGCAATACCTGGCCATTGATTACGCCAGGGTGCAGAGGCACGCCGGTGAGATAAGGCGGACGCAACCCGTTAAGCTGGACAATCTCTGGCCAACGCGCAGCATTCTGCAACTCGCGGTGAGCGAGCTTCTGAAGGGTGTCATTGTGTCTGGTGGTGACCAGTCGCCAAGAAATTGTCATTGTACGAACGATGCTTTCACGCTGCCATCAGTACCTTTTGCATATAGATGGATTACTGATATATCAGAGATTGGATTTATTGTCGGCTTGAATATCCTGTTTGTCTCAGATACATTCACCGTTTCTATATCTATTTCAGAAGAATGTGACGTTCCGTTAAAATATGTATAAGAAAGTTTTATCGCTTCTTCTGTTGGATTTGTGACGCTGAAATACACCTTAATAATTTGTCCTGGCACAACATACCCAAGGGTGCTCAAGTAATATGTTATTTCTTTCGGAGGCTGTGCTGTTGGCTTGTGATACTTTGCTATGTAATATGTAACACCATTATTTATAGCAAGGCCAGTTTCTACATCGTACCCATCAACATGAGATTGCTCAAGGACGTCAAGGAATTTCTGAAGTGTTGCTGTGGGGTGCTCTGACACCCAGCGATCCATAGCCTCTTGCCATGTAATGGCCGGTATCGAACTTGGCGTTGGCGTTGGCGTTGGCGTTGGTGTCGGCTCAGGCGTTGGCGTTGGTGTCGGCTCAGGCGTTGGCGTTGGTGTCGGCTCAGGCGTTGGCGTTGGTGTCGGTGTCGTTGGTGTCGGCGTTGGTGTCGGTGTCGGCTCAGGCGTTGGCGTTGGCTCGAAGTAAGTAAACAGATTGTTGCCTGCGCTATCTCCCCCAGCCGTTGTCACCACCACACTGACTGCGCCAATTACCCCCGAAGCCGGGGTGACGCAGGTGATTGATGTATCGGTGCTAGCACTCAAGGCAGAGCACAGGACTCCGTTTATCTTGACGCGCGTGACCCCGCTGAGATTCGTACCGGTAATCGTGACAGTCGTCCTAGCGCCCCTTGGCCCTGTTGATGGGCTGATCGCCGTCACCGTTGGTGCAGGCACTGTCGCGGCAGGTGGCGCTGTCCCAGCAACGGTAACGCCTGCACTCACCCGCGCGATCAGCGCAGATAAAGAGGTCTGATCAACTGGCTGCGTCAAGTCAAGATTGTTGATTTCATTGATCGCCGCAACAGCATCAGGCGTCGTGCCAACAGGACCAGGCGTTGTGGTGCCAGCAAATGGATTGGCCCCGTCTGACGGGGCGCTACCACCAGCCGTGCTGGAGCAATTGGATGACCCATATGGGAGCAATGGGGCTGTCGCGGCTTCAATGGCATCGGTGAATCCATTGCTCAAAACACATCCCAAATTGGAAAACTCCCTCTTGACCTGCATGATGGCCGCCTTTGCGGCATTTGGAATGCCGGCCACAGCCCCAGCAGCATCCCAAACTTTTGTGGCCGTTGCGGATAACTCTCTGGCAACCCCGACAACGGCTTTCTCTGCCTCAGTCAAAACACGTTTTGCAGCATTCGCCGTGGCAATAATGTCTGACGCCGTGGACATGATCGGCGCAAAGGCATTCTTTGTCGCATCCAAAGCTGACGTCCCGAGCGATCCAATATCAGCAGCGAATCCGTTTAGCTTACCAATTAACCCGCCGCCCACTGACGCAGGGCTCGCGCTGCCTGTCAGGCTGACAACAGAGTCCGTCATCGATGCAATCGATGTGGCCGCCTTGTCAGCCGGGTTTATTGCCTCTAATAGCTCCGGGTATTTGTTCTCTGCTGATTCGTTCACCACAGTCAAAACGATGTTGTAAACCAACAGCAACGGTTGCGATTTGCTTCTTTTTAACGTGAACACCATTGGCACAACGTCAGCCACATACTGCCCGTTCAATGGGTCAATAAGCATCAGACGCACATCGTCAGGATTCAGACCGTTGTTTATTCGGTCTTGACGAATCTCATGCCACTTGTGAATAAAGTGGTCTCTGAGGCGGATAAACTGCTGCACTCCATCTGGGCGGCCATTAGACCCCCAGCCGGTGTTCCCGGCGATTGTCAACGTGGACAGACCGCGCCCAAACGAATCCACCCACGCCCCGCCAATTGTGTTCACGACCGACATCCTGGATGGCTCAGATCGTGTCAATTCCTCGGGGTTTATTGGCAGAGTGATATAGCCTATCGCGTTGCCATCAAATACAAGGGCAAACGAAATGTGCAGGAATCTCTGACTTGTCGGTGGTGGTGCTGCCATGTGCGCATAGTCATGTCACGACCCGGCAGCAGCGTCTTTCTGGTGTTGGGCCATTTTTGCTTTGACGCCAGCCATGAAAGCATCGTACTTGGCAGGGTCAATGCCGGTAAACAGAATGAACCGACCCCGGCAGTGCGGGTGCTGTGCGCCGGCTGCCAGCCACCACAGCTCGTCTGGCTCGCGGTCGTAGAGTCTGCCGTCAACCCGCTTTTTTGGCGCTGATGACCGCCCGATGTTGGTCTTGCCAACCCAAACCTCGTTCATGCCGTCTTTGTTTGGCTTGGCCGGGTCCACCACGGTGACGATCTTGCCGTTGATGCTGTGGCACCAAGCGCACACGCCCTTGTACTGTTCAATGCGCTTGAGCTTGTCGCCAGTGGCACTGGCCGCCACCACGCCCTGCGCGGCGTTTTCAGACACCTCTGTGACCGCGATGCGCCGCCAGTCGCGGTTTGCCGTGGCGTACTTGTCAAAAAGCAGGGTCTGGATGTTTTCCAGCTTGCCCCCAAGCATGACCGCTTTTTGATGCTCCAGCACGATAGACCTGATGCCTGATTTCATGCTCTCACCCATGTCAACGATGGCTGTAGCGCAGCGCACCCGGGCAAAGGCGATCATGGCCTCGGTGATCTTTGACACAGGCAGTCCCAACTCAATGACAGACGGGATGCTTACCGGAAGCGCCGCAGCAACGCCAGCGGCCACTGCCGCACTTGGCGGGTTGGCCGCCAGACCGGCCTCGATTTGCCCAAGCAACGTGGACTTGACCGATAGCCAGCTTGCCATGCTGTCGGCCCACTGCGGGCTCCAGTATTGCTGCAGCAGCCACTCGACCAGCATGGACCAGTCCTCGGGCTGCCACAGTGCGCGGGGCTTGGCATGGAAGTAGGCGCTCCAGGCGTCAAGCTCAGTCTGGGTCCAATGCACAGGCATGTCGGGCATCAGTGGGGACAGTGACGCATTTTTCTGGTGGGGTTGACCGTGGGTAGCCAGCCACCACGAAAGGGGTGAAGGCTTCGACCAGATCGGCAAGATAGGGCGAATCAAACGGCGCCCAGATGTCGTGTTCGTGGCTGGGCTTGATGGCTTTGCCGAGATAGGTGCCTTGGTCAATCATCAGGGCAGGATAGAGTCACGACACACTGGCGATGGCAGCCGTGACCTCGGTCTTGAGCATTTGCTGGGCTTGTTCTGATATTGATTTGGCTATGTAGCGCCCAGGCTTGGCCGGGATGATCCAGCCAGTAGAGTCCTCAAACATGCACCTGAATGTGATGTACGAACTGGATTGCTGTCCCCCGCTGCTGGTGTTGAACCGAACCATGCCCTGAAACCGCTTGGGAACATCAGGCCCGAGTCGTCCGCCCCAGTTGTATGTCCGCGAGCGGACAAGCAACTTTGACCCAGCCCGTGCGCCAGTAAAGCCATACACCCCAATCTGGTTTTTCCGGAAACTCATCTTGGTGACGCTTGACTTGGTCAGTTCCTTGGCTTTGGCATAGACATCGGCCGGCATATCGTTGCCGTGTGCGGTGTAGCCTGGGGTCGAATGTCTGAAAGGAATTATGAGATACCGCTGCCCGGCGTGCTTTCCACCTTTTGCAACCCTTGTCTTCAGGGACGTATTGAGCATTTGCTTCAGGTCGCGCGCTGGCATACCACGCTCAATCGGAGTGGACATCGGGTCATCGGAGTAAATCCGTGCGCCCATGCCATTTGTGTCGAATTCCACTTTTATGGAACCCGCGTACCGGTCTTTGGTTGGCTGCCAAATTCCGGGTGTTTGCAGCACAGTCTGCTGCCAGGCGGCTTGTGTCGTCAATGCCGTGTTTTGCACGGCTTGGGCTATGGCCTTCTCAAGCTGCAAGTTCATGCCAGCGATCAAGCTGGCAGCATCGAATGAAACGGTGTAGGCCATTACTGGACCGTTGGGTGCTCTTCAAACATCGGCAGAAACGGCTGGAGTTTTGCGCTCAACACTTCGTGCTCTGCCTTGAGTAAAGGTTTTTCAATCCTGCGCTCGCGCAAACCACGACCATGAATTGATCCACGTCGAAAGCTGTCTTTTTCTTCAAGCTCATTGCGATCAAGTTTGAAGCGAATCCCAATCGCCTTGTTCAGAATAAAGTCCGCCATCGCATCAAACGCATTGATGTATGCGATTTTGAAGCTCATGGCTTTTTTGCCAGTGAACCCCATGGCAAGCAAAATGAAACCATTCTTTGTCATTTCAATATGACCAACGCGACCCGTTTCCTTTGTCACAGAATCGCCGAAAGAATCGACGTAAGTCATTGATTCCATTACTAACGCAAAATTGCGTTGGGCATATTCAGGAGGGCAGTTTGCAATAATGTTCTCGGTTGCACGCAGAACATCGGCGTGACGCTTTCCAAACACAGAGCAAACTTGATGCGAGCTTGTAATCAATCTGCCGCCACCATCGGCAGCAATGAAGTCTTGAAAGTTAAGAACTGGGAATTGAACAGTAGGCATAATTTTCCTTGGGCGCATAGAGAAGAATGCGCAAAGGAAAGCTGCTATGCCGTCAGCCTTGTCCGGAGCTACCGTATCCCGAGCGCATCCTCATAGTCCTGTCACGACCTGCCAAATAGGTCAAACCGCCTGAGCTGAACCCGCAGCGGCAACTTGGCCCCGAAGTGGTGGCCTCTATCCGTCGGGAACTCCTGGAACACGAAGTACTCGCTGTACTTGGTGCCGGTGACCGAGTAAGTCACGCCGGTTGGTGGCGCGCCGAAGGCGAACACCAGCGCCCCCGTGGCGTCTTGTGTTGGAATGCCGCCTTCAACAATGTCGGCACCGGACAGCCAAAACACCCGGTCAATCTTCTTTGCCGTCCAAGGCAGCTTGTCGTTGTGGCCTTTGCGCAGGTTGATAGAAAACGGGTCATCGCCATTCAATTGAACCACCCGGTCGCGCTCTCCCATGCCGTACAGAGGCGAATCGCTGCCCACGGAAATCATCATGTCTCCGCTTTCCCATTGCCCAAACTTTGCAAACTCGCGCTGCACCTTTTGGCTAGGGACGCCAGCCACGCCAGTGACCGCAGTTGCCCAGAGAAACCCTTTGCCGTGACAGTGCGGGCAGTTTAATTGTGGCGCATTGGTTGCAGGGTTGACGCATGGGCATGCGTAGGATTTGCGCCACGAAAACGTCTGGCCCAGAAAGTTTAAGAGCCCATTGAAGGCGTTCGGGTCAAGTTGCATCACATCACCATCAATGGCACGCCGTGAATGCGCTGGCGCAGCAGTTCCATGGACTTGTCAATGCCGTCTTGCATCTTGTCCAGATCGGGAGCGCTTTTGCTTTGGCTCAGGCCGTCGGCACTGATCGACTCAGACGCCGAAACGATGGCGTCTGACATGAGGCTGCGCATGATGATGCGCTGGACCAGATCAAGCAGATCAGGGTAGTCAGCAGCCGCATTTTTTAGCCCAGCCGTGTAGCGCACTTCAATGAACTGCGGTGACCCCTGCAGCCCCATGCCCCCGATCAACATGCCGCCCAAGGCACCCAGAAAGGCGTTGGTCGGCAGAAACCGGATGTGGCCGTATTTCTTGTCGAGCTTGATCCACTCGGGTGGAACTGTGAGTACCGTGCCGCCAAACGGGTAGATGAACTTGATGGACTCCAGCGCGATCACCGGGCGCTGCCGCAGCGGGATGAACGTCCAACCGCCAGGCTGGATCATGTCCTCGGTGTAGTCGTAACCAGGGTCAACGTCCCAAGAAGCCCCCGCCAAGGCGTCAATTTCGGCCTGTGTTGGGTCATTTGGAAACAACACGGTAGGCGTCAAGTAAACGTGCAACTCGCGCTGTACGGTCGATTCAGCAGCAAACAGTTTTGCCAGAAGGTAATCGTCACTTACCGAGCCTGACAAGTAGCGCTGCACAGCAGGCAACCTGTCGGCCCGGAACGACTCCAGAAACTGGTCTTGATTGAATAGGGATGGCATGAGGTCAGCGTACCGTCACGACAGCCGCCAGATTACTCTTCTGGTGGATCACCAGGACCAAGCGTGAACCCATCCCCAGGCACGATACCGCCGTGGACATGATCAAACCCAACATTTACGCCGTTATGCGTAAGCCCTGCACCGTTGATGGCAGTTGTCCCATTGATGGTGGTCGGCCCGTTAATGGTCACGGATGCCGCCGAAATGCTGGTGTTCCCGGTAGTCGTGAGCGTCAGGTCACCGACATTGGAAAGGGTCACGTTGCCACTCGGGTCAATCCGGATGTCGGCCTTAACTCCACCGGCGTTTGCCACCACCACAGAGAGCCACACCGCCGCCGATTTGTTGCGCGTGATGCTCCATATTTTGTCGGTGTCTTGGCCGCTCAGGTTCTCATGCTCCGGGGAGGTTGCCACACGGACAAAAGTCCCGCTTGGGTGTGAAAACTCCACATTGCCAGAATTGTCAATCGTGTGATAAACGTCCGATGCGTGCCGATCAATTTTGAAGTTGTCTCGATTGAAAGCCATCTGGTTGACTTGCAGCGACAGGAATCCGAGTGCCACAAACCCGCCACTGGTGCGCGCCACAATAACGCAAATGTCCCGGGTTGCACTGCCTGGGCCATCTTGCGCGTTTCCTTCGGCGTGATGCATGTTGACTACGCCAGATGACGACGTCATCATCGGGCCAATCAACGGGACAGCAGTCAGCATAGAGCCATCATAAGAAAGCTGGATGTCGAGAGAATTGTCATGCTGGTGAACCTTGATGACACGACCAACGTAAATGTCGCTCACTGATAAACCCCTTTTCCATAAACATACGGGTGCGGCGAGCCGGTACGGTTGACAAATCCGGTGCCGCGCAAATACTGTAGCGTGCAGGTGTATCCGTGGTAAGGCTCAAAATTATGTGTCACGCTGGTGACGTAGCAAGATGCGCTGCTTCCATTTTCCCAATCAATTTCTGCATATTGCCCCGGTTTGAAATCTGGCCGCCCATTGCAACGGATTGTTCCAGACTCAAAAACCACATTGTCAACATTGCAGTCTTGCAGATACTTGATCTGCTTTTTTATGTACTCGGCGTGTGCTGTTCCGCCTTGCTGATAGTCAGACTCCGACTGCCCGCGTACCATCTGGGTCTTGAGGCTACCGTGCTCAGTGCTGACCTCCATTTTTCTGAAACCGTAAAGCGTCTCCAGCGTGTTCGGGTAATCTTTTGTGGTCAGCTTAGACCCGTCTCCAACGATTGACAGCATGATGATGTCCATTGCTGTGTTGAAGTCGCCACCTGCCGCCTTGACGTAGTAATAGTTGGCTACATCACGCTCGGACCTGGAATGCCGAATCGACACGATTTCGTGAACCCCGATGCTGAAAGATTCGGCTTGCCCAGTAGGGAAAATGTACTCTCCCGTATCCAGGTGCTTGAATGGCGGCTTGCGGTAGTGCAACGTCGTGGCATCCTCACCTTCGTCGAACAGAATCTCATAGAACGGTCCGAGGTTCCCGTGCTTTTGCAGATGGCTCCACATAGTACCCTCGGGGTTGGCCTGCATTCCTTGCGGGTAAACGATGTCTTCATCATCGGCACCGACAAGGCTCACCAACAACGGTGGAAGATCGGGGTTGTCAATGAGGTCAATAAACACATTGATGACGCAAATGACCAACAGTGCCAAAAATGTCGGCGCCGGCATGGAGACATAAGGAATCCCAAACATATCCTTCAGGTATTGACCTGACATTCCGGCCATCAGCTCTTTGACATTGCTGCCGCGCAAATAGTAAATCTGAATCATGCGCAGCACGCTGCCGTAATCACCGCCAGTGATGGTGACAATCCGGCTTGGTTTGCCGTCGGCACTGATGCTCTCGTCCAGACTGGTGTCGGTCACCACGCCCCGCATGACAATCTTCGGTTTGCCAACTTGACTCATGTAAATCAATACAACGTCCATTGGCTCAACTACGCTGTAGATGGAGTCGCCATAACCCTGTACTAGCTGATCACCCATTCTGATGGCGAAACTGTTGCTGGGCGTGTTGATGGCTTTCGTGACGGTGACAGAGCTGCCTTCGTTGAGATACGGTGTCAGACTGATTCGTGCGTTTTTCGCATTGGACCCGTCTGAACTGGAGACATTGATACGATTGACAGTCTTGATCAGAACAATGTCAATCCCAGGGGTATGTACTGAAATCATGCTGCTAATGTGCCTGCGGCTTTTGGCTTGGAAACCCACCCAACCTGGTGCGATTGTTGCTGCCGATCCGCACCATTGCCAGAATTGACATTGACGTCGATGGAGTGCTTCTGGTTCGAAAACGCCACCTGGACCATCTGTCGCTCAACCTTGGCCTGCTCGCTGGCCTGGGGGTTGCCATCAGGGATACCTGCCGGCTTCGGAACTTGCAATGGACTGTCGGAGCGTTTTTTATATTTCTCATAGTTCGCGGCTTCCCTCTCGTTGGCGAACTCGACGTGGATGTGCCCCCCTGTGCTTTTTGAGGATGGCTTTTTGTATTCGTCAATAACGCGCCCTTTGACGCCTGCGGCCTCTAACTCTGCCCTGGCTGACGCTGCAGCAGCAGCGCTTTTCTTGGCGTCATTCACAGTGAAATCAAACGCCAGACCCTTTGTGTGCTTGGAATTTGGCGAGTTTTTCTGATGGTAGCGGTCGTTCGCCGCCGTCAACTGTTTGAAGTCGTCTCCAAGAGATGACTGCATTGCATTCGCAAAGTCGAAAACACCTGGCTTGGTTTCGCCGCCTCCAAGATTCTCATCCCGATTTTTGATTCTCAGCTTGCCTGTGCCATCTGCCCCAGCAACAGCCGCCGGCTTTGCTGCGGCCGTCTCAGCCGCCAACTCTGCAGCAGTCTTGCGCCGGACTTCATCAGGCACAACTGGCTGCGATGGCGATGTCGAAGATTTTGGTTTTTGCTCGGACGGGTCAACCCCACTACGAATCAACGATTCTGCGTCTTTCTTTTTTGCCGCCGCTTGCGCCTCGTTCCAAATGGCCGCATCCTCTTTGATTTTGGCCTCATCTGGTTTTCTGGATTGTCGGTTTGCTGTTTCGACCTCGCTGTAGGGCACGGCCTTGTCGCCAAGCTCCTGGATTTGCTTTGTCGCGTTGCGGACCTTGCTTTCGCGCGTACTGTTGGTGGTGCGCATCTCAAAAGCTATCTGGTTGTATCTCCTGTTTCTGGCCTCCACCTGATCAGGATCAATCTCGCCAGACTCGACCATTTGACGTTTCTCGCGCAGTTGGTCGTCCTCTTTGGCTGCAGCGATTCTTTTTGCCGCTTCAGAGTCAGGAGCCATTTTTTCCACCAGTGCGGAAAGCAGCTCATTGCTTTTTACAGAGGCAGGAATTAACAACGCGGCCAACCGGTCGGTTGCATTGGCTGTCTTGGTGGCGCTTTCCTGTATCTTCTGGCCTTCCGTTTTCTCGCGCTCTAAAGTGGTGCTGAATTTCACCAGAGCGTCCTGCAGCTTGGCGCCGTCCATTCCAACCATTGACGCCAATTGAGACTTCTGGTCGTCACTCAAGTCGGCTCGTTTATTAAGGCCGGCCCGGATGGACTCCAGTTCACCTTTGTCCCCTTTTGCGTGCGCAACGTCGGCCAGCATGGTGTAGCCATCGCTGGACATTTTATTGAGGTCAACACCTTTGTACTGGCGCGCCATGGCCAGCGTGTCACCCAGCTTGCCCTCTTTTTCCATGTTGAGGAAAGTGGCCGCTTCATTGGGATTCAGATTCAGGTGGTTTGAGAGGGTGTTAATCTCAAGCTCTTTGTTCCCGCCAGAATTGTCCTTGATCATCTTGATCAAATCTTCCAGCCCGGTGCTGCTGCCTTTGTGGCCAAGCATCTGCCCGCCTGTGTACTTGTTGACGGGGTTGTTCGGGTCACCAAAAACCTGATCGTTGGTGGCCATCATGCCTGCAGCCTCTCGCATCTTGACGCCCATCAGGCCAAGACGATCGCCGCCAAGCGCCATGAACTGCAGAGTTTTAGAGGCCTCTCCTGCGCCACCGCCACCCTGAAACGATGCATCTGCACGCGCCATCAGACTGCGCGAATTGCCAATATCCAGACCTGGCGTCTTGGACCCAACCATCGCGGACAGCATGCCAGCGTAACCGTCCAGGTTGCCAGCCGTGAGGCTACGGTGCGCTGTGTCGCTGCTAAACCCCTGGATGGCGGACATCAGCTCGCCGGCGTTTAGAGTGGACCCGGTGCGCTTTAGTGCCTCAGCGAACTGAATGCCCATGATGCGAGCATCCGACTTTTTATCACCAATGCTCTGGTCTCTTCGCAAGCTCGCAATGAATCCGGCGCCTTGCGCTTCATCAACGCCAACCGCCTGTGCCAGACCAACCCCTTCGGACGCCTGATCTACTGCGCCTTTGTTGGTCTTGGCAATGTTGGCGAATTCGGTGGTGATTTTTCTGGATGTTTCGTAATTCAGGTTGAACTGATCGCCAACCATGCGGCTCTGGTCCCGCAGCTCGCTGAAGCTGTCAGCCGTAGTCCCGAGCGAGCGCCGGAATTTGTCGATGTCAGTGGCCAGCACTTTCTCGCGGTCAATGCCTTCATTGACCGCGCTGGCCGCCTTGTAGATTCCTGCCGCGACAAGGCCGATCCCGGCGCCTGCCGCCAGCCCTGCCATGCCGCCTCCTGCAAGCATGCCGCCCATGCCGCGCCCGGCCATGCCCTCGGCACCCATAGATGCCGCTTGATTGATTGCGCCACCCCCCAGTGGGGACAGTTGCTGCGCGGCATAACCGAGCACTTTGGCGCTTTTTGATTGCGGTGTATCTGGCCTTTTTGGCCTTCTTGGAGGAACCGGGTCAGGATTTGGTTGGTTCGGATTTGGCGGGTTAACCGGAGGGTGCTGTCGCCCTCCGGCGCCAAGATCATTTGCCGTCAGCCCGGTGACTGAAGCGCCAGTGCGCGCACTGAGTCTGCGCAACACAGACATCAGGACTTTGTCCAATGTTGCCTGCAGCTTCTGGCTGTCACTTTCCAGCAGCCTGCCATTGATCTGCTCGGGTGATCGCACCGCGCCAGCCCCGCCAGGCTGCGTGCTCAATTGCTTGCCGATGCCGCTGCCCTTGGTGTCTCGCACCAATAACTGGAATTCGGCCCGAATGGCCTTTAACGTCTCAACATCATCTTGGCTGAAAAGAGTAACCGGCTTGCCAAGCTCCGTGCTCCTGCGCTTCAGGAACTCGTTAAGCATGCTGGTCAGACCAGAGAAATCTTCAGCAGCATCTGCCGCCGATCTCCCCAGCTCGTTGATGGCAGCAGCGGCCTCGTTTGTTTCGACTTTAATGGGTATCGACTCAGCCATTGCTTATGTCCTCAAAATCATCATCAGGAGGAATGCCCATCTCGGCATCCATGGCGGCTACCTCTTCGTCGAAGTTGTCGGTGTCCTCTTCCCATTCGCTGTCCGGTTTGTCGTAGTAGTAATGCGCCCAATACTCAGTCAGCATCCCCTCTTCTGTCATATCCAGATAGCGCGGATCAGCGGGCGGGAGTGAATACTTTCGTCGAAACCAGAACCGGACGGTCTTAGCTACTTCTTTGGCGTCCTCTTTGCAATCACGATCCCGGCTTCTCTCGAAAATCGGCTTCCTTCGCGCGGATAGCGTCAAAGACGTCTATCATCTGCGCGTAGGAAGCATCCTCTTGTGGGTCAAGTTTTTCGATGTCCCAGCCGGACGGAGCCGACACGACAAGAACCTTTGCGGTTGCAAAAGCACGGGCGTAGTAATGCAAAAAGTCGGTTGGTGTTTGCACGCCTTCAGTCAAGCGTGAGTACTCTGCCGCCACCGCAAACTCGTCGCGCATGGTGCGCCGACCAATCGTAAACGACCCCAGGCCTTCCACCTGCACCTGGAAGTCGTTAGGGGCTGCGCGCCTCATGCCGGCTGCCCAGTCACATCAAGCGCCTTAAATTGGCAGTTGGCGCTGACAATCTTGTGGGCACTGATTTCGAGGTCACCGGAGTCATAGCTGCAGTTCAAGTAGGTGCGCAGCACGCCCTTGTCTTTGTCAGTGATGACAATATCGACCACCACACCATTGAGAGTGATGGCGCCATTTTCAGGGGTCACCCCGGCCTGCAGCAGCGACTTTGTGTAAAGCACCATCGACTGTACCGATAGCGAATGCACGGCGGTGGTTGGCACATACTCGATGACATGAATGTCACCAATGCCAGATGCCTGCTCTAAACCGTAGTTGTCTGAGGCGCGGATTGAGCCGATTAGGCCCACGTCTTTGCCACCAATTTTCACGGTGATTTTGTTGCCAGTGCGGACTTGTAGATTGGTTGCCATTTTGTACTACTCAAAGAGTTGCTATGGCTTCCAATACTTGTGTCACGACCGAATTAGCAGGCCGGACTGCCAAATAAAAAAACCCGGAAAACCGGGTTCCTTGTTTCGGCATTACCGACTAGGTCGCTGCCAGCGAGCTACCAGCGTAAGGCACCGCATACACCGTGATCGGGATGTAATTGATGGGCAACACCGGGCTGGCCTGGAACTCAATGCGCATTACGTCACCTTCCTGTGATGCGCTCAAGTTCTTGAATGGCGGGTTGACCGTATCTCCAGCCAGCACGCCTGGCCCGCTTGGCTCTGGCCGGGACAGTTCCAGCAGCGCCGCCTTGACCATCTCCAAAGCCAACGCCAGAGATTGCGGGTTGTTTTTCGAGCCGCGTAGCTGCTCTACTGAGCCCCGGACCTTGCGCATCATGAAGTCGCATGCAACGCCAACCGACACTTCACGGCGGTTGTAGTTGTCATTGATCATCCAGGTGGAAATGGACTGCAGGACTTTGAAGCCTTCTGGTGTGTCTTCAATGCACAACACCCCGCCCAAGAGCAGACTGTCGGTATCCGACGGGTTGCGCAGTCTTGTTGGTCAGCGGGGTGCCGGGGTTCAAGCCGGAAAACGCTGCTGCAATCATGGCCGCCGCAATGTAGGGCTCAAACAAAACCAGTTTCCCGTACTGGTCATAGTCATAGATGCCAAGATGCGTGAGAGATGTGCGGTCGCTGTTCAACGTCTTGGCGGCTAGGATTGCGTTCGCGTCAGTGGTTCCTGATGTCGTTCCGCAGATGCAGCGCCGCTCTCTGCGCCCAATGTGCGCGTCCGCCATCGAGTGGATGGCAGCCAGGCCAGATAGCGGCACCACCCATTGAACATCTTCTGACTGCAGGACGTCAAAGGCTGCTGCCCATTCGGCATTTGTCACCAGACCGTCCGAGCCGCCAGAAAGATAGGTAAAAGCCAGGGGCGCTGGCACTTTGGTGGCTGTTGCAGACCGAGTGGCCGTGACAAATTCCTCGCCCAGTGAGTTAAACCAGTCAACGACAGCCTGCAGGTTTGCTGAGACATTCACCGGGGCAGTTTTAATGTCCTGGCTGGTCAAACCGTCCAATCCATTGACAGACGGCTTATCGCCATTGCCGTCAAGAACAGCCGCCGCAATTCCGGTAACTGCATTCAGTCGATCAACAAGCATCTGCACCGTGAAGTAGGTATTCAGGTCAATCGTCGTGGTGACGGTGTCCAGCAGCAAGCTGACTGCGGTGTTGCCAACCGTGATGGTGCCAGTTCCCGTGCCGGAATATTGAACCGAAAATGCAGACCGCGCCACATCGTCTTTGGATGTGTACGATGTGCCAAATTGCGTTGTCAACTTCAGCCCGGTATTGGTACCAGCCTCGACTTTGACCTTAATCTGGTTTTCCAGCAACCCGTAATTCGTTGACTTTAGATCAATGGCGTCCCCAGCAGAAGCGTCCTTCAGCGTCAAGGATGCCTGTGTTGCCGGGTTAACCCGGACAACCGTGATCTTGGCGGGTCCATTGCTTTGCGCGGACGCATTAAAGGCGCGCTCAACGGCCCGGAGCAAATCGCCGCCGCGCAGGATCGCCTTGGCCTCGGAAGTAGAGCCAAATACCAGCGCTTTGTTTGGCGCGCCACCGTCAGACCGGCCGATCAGGGCCAAGTTGTTGCCATCGGACGGCTTGCGTCCATACATCCGGCTGTCATCCACAACCGACATGACGGCGGGAGAAATCCACTGACGACCATTGAAAAATAAAGCCATGTCCCTGCTCCTTTATGCGGGTTGTTTTTCAAAAATGGCAAAGGCTGCGGAAAAATCCGCATCGCTGCCGTTTGTCTTTTCTGCTGCTTTCTGAGCTTGGTAAAAGCCTCCGATCATTTCGGGTCCGACTTTTGATGCAGACAGGCGGGCACAGAACTCATCGAGCGACAAGTCAAAACTCGTCGGCGCGGGCGCCTGGTTTGCTTTGCTGGCAGCCTTGGCCACTTGTTCATTACTCATAAAAACCCCTTAAAAAATAAACTTAGCAACATAAACAATCGTTGTCCAGCACGATGCTGCCGACCGTTGCGCCGCCAGACGTGCCTCCAGACGTTCCCGGACGGGAAAACACAACATCGCCAACAAGCCCGGACTCGTCGGTAGCCACGGTCGCCGCCGTGCAACCCAATCGCATCATGGTCTGATAGACCGGGACGTTCATGGATTGCGTGTCTTCAGTGTCCTGCACCGACTGCACCTCAAACATCTGCAGCCCAAGATCGTCAAACACATGCAGGTTGGCCGCCACAGCAGAGGCCAACCCTTGTCGAAGGACGTTTCTCTCTTCGGCATTCAGCGACCAGGCTGACACCTCCAGGGTCACAGCAGACAGCCAGCCCTGCATCTCGGCAACCCCATCTTCAATCAGCACATCGCTGCCCATTACGTCCCCCAGTGCATGCACAGAAGGAGAGCTGCCGCCAAAGAGCACCGTCACCACAGGAAACTCTGCCCCTTGGGTGTAAAAAGGGATTGACATGACCGGAAGCGACGTCTTGGTCAGAGCCAACTTCCCGCGAGCGATCATGGCGTTGAGCGTCAGGTCCAGCCGTTCCCGCACCAGCTCCTGAACGTCAACACTGAGGTCGTCAAAGGTTGCGGCCGGGACAGCCGACAAGACAACAGGCTCCGCCCAAACATCACCGATGCGCCCGAAAACTGCGTAAAAGTAAGTCACGCCATTTGCCAGCAAACGCGCATCAGTCAGGAATCTGTCCGCCCCATCATGAACACGAAATGCGCCCGGGTCATCCGCCCCAGCAAAGTCATTGGTTTCTTTGCGCAGAATGCGCCACCGAGACTCGCCCGCAGTCGGCTCGACGATGATGCGGATCGCATTACCGCAACTGAGTGCTTGCAGAGAATTGAATTTCATGTCGTTATCTTGGTGTCACGACCAAGAAAAAGCCCGCACAGTGGCGGGCTCTTGTTTGGCTGTTTGCGATCAGGAAGGATCAG